>Ga0302320_10011164_pt1 | contig 19077 bp, 20 predicted proteins | sample Bog_T0_3_FD_202130 | JGI IMG/M metagenome (GOLD analysis project Ga0302320, IMG submission 202130) | Peat permafrost microbial communities from Stordalen Mire near Abisko, Sweden - Bog_T0_3 | ecosystem: Environmental > Terrestrial > Soil > Wetlands > Peat | place: Sweden: Abisko, Stordalen Mire...
AACCGACGGCGACAGCTGGGGCCCGGGAACCAGCGTGGGAGCGACCGCGACCATGGTCGCGGCAGGCCGCGCGCTGGCCTCCAAGGGGCCCGACGCATTGCTGCAAGACCCGCTCGCCGACCCCCTGGTTCGAGCGGTGGGCCTGGACCCGTTCATCCGGATGATCGACGGAGAGGTCACCTTCGAGGACGACGCCCTGCTGCGCCGGGAGGCGCTGAATGAGCAGATTGCCGTCCGCACCAGGTTCTTCGACGACTTCTTCACCCGGGCCACCGAAGCCGGGATCCGCCAAGCGGTGATCCTGGCCTCGGGCCTGGACACCAGGGCCTACCGGCTGAGCTGGCCAGAGGGCATGGTGGTCTACGAAATCGACCAGCCGCAGGTCATCGACTTCAAGACGCGCACGTTGGCCGACCTCGATGTCGCCCCGACCGCCGACCGGCGGCCCATCGGCATCGATCTGCGCAACGACTGGCCGAACACGCTGCGGCAGCGCGGTTTCGACGTCAACCAACCGACGGCGTGGATTGCCGAAGGCCTGCTGGTTTACCTTCCGCCCGAAGCGCAGGACCGATTGTTCGACAGCATCACCACGCTCAGCGCGCCGGGCAGCCGCGTCGCCACCGAGCACTTTCCCGACCCCACCGCCTTCTCGGGCGAACGTGCCCAGCAGCTCTCCGAGCGCTGGAGCCGCCTCGGGTTCGACCTGAATATGTCGGACCTGATCTTCCATGGCGAGCGCAGCACCGTCATCGAGTACCTGGCGGCCCACGGCTGGGAGGTAACCGCACAGTCGGCCCGGGAGCTTTACGCGCACAACGGGTTCGAATTTCCCGAGGACGAGATTATGGCCGCAATGGGTGAGATGAGCTACGTGGCCGCGACCCTCAAATAGCCTATGGCTAGGCTCGTCTGATGCCACGCGCTCACGACGACAACTGGGACCTGGCGTCCAGCGTGGGAGCGACCGCAACCATGGTCGCCGCCGGGCGCGCCATGGCGTCGAAGGATCCCCGCGGTCTGATCAACGACCCGTTCGCCGAGCCTTTGGTGCGCGCGGTCGGGCTCGACCTGTTCACCAAAATGATGGACGGCGAGCTCGAACTCAGCTCGGTGGAGAGCGTTTCGCCGACACGCTTGCAGGCGATCACCGACGGGATGGCGGTGCGCACGAAGTATTTCGACGATTACTTCGTCAACGCCACCCAGGCCGGGGTGCGTCAAGCGGTGATCCTCGCGTCCGGGTTGGACTCGCGCGCCTACCGGTTACCCTGGCCGGCGGGCACGGTGGTCTACGAGCTCGACCAGCCACAAGTGATCGAATTCAAGACAACGACGCTGGCCGGCCTCGGCGCCGAGCCGACGGCAGCCAGGCGCACCGTCGCGATCGATCTGCGCCAGGACTGGCCGGCAGCGCTGACAGCCGCGGGACTGGACACGACGGCGCCGACGGCGTGGCTGGCCGAAGGCCTGCTGATCTACCTGCCGCCGGAGGCCCAGGACCGGTTGTTCGACAACATCACCGCGCTCAGCGCGCCGGGCAGCACCGTCGCCACCGAATTCGTGCCCGGCATTATCGATTTCGACCCCGACCGGGTAAGCCAGATGGCCAGTACGTTCCGGGAGCACGGACTCGACATGGACATGGCATCGCTGGTCTACACCGGCCAGCGCAATCACGTCGTCGATTACCTCAAGGGCAAAGGGTGGGACGCCGAGGGTGTGACGCGCGCGGAACTGTTCCAGCGCAACGGCATCGATGTGCCCACTGTGGAAGACGACGACCCCCTCGGCGAGATCATTTTCATCAGCGGCACGCTGCCCGGTTAGCGGCCCGCTAAAACCGCGACTGCCCCAGCCACAGCACGTTTGCACCGCTCAGCCCCTGTTCGAGGTTTTCCAGGATCCCGGCAACCGAACGGACAAGCAACGCACCGACCGCTTCCGGCAGCGACGCGGCAGCCGGTTGCGACGACGCGGAAGGCCGCAGCATATCCAGCAGCGATGAGCCCGGATAGCTGACAATCCGGACTTCGGTATCCTCATCCAGGCCGGCCAGGACTTTGGCTCGGCGTACGGCGGTTCGAAGCCCACCCAGTTCGTCGACCAGGCCCCGTTCCAGCGCGTCAGAACCGGTCCAGATCCGCCCTCGGGCAACGGCATCCACGGCGTCGGTGGTCAGGTTGCGCCCTTCGGCGACGCGCTCCACGAAGTCCGCGTAGAACAAATCGGCCTCGATCTCTCGATAGGCCTTCTGCTGCGGCGTGAACGGCGCGTCAATGGACCAGGCGTCGGCGTTGGCGTTGGTGCGCAAGGAATCTGAGGTGACTCCCAGCCGATCCTTCAGATCCCGAACCACCAGTTTTCCAGTAAAGACACCAATCGAGCCGGTGATGGTGGCCGGATTGGCCACGATCGCGTCGGCGCTCATCGCAACGTAGTAGCCGCCAGAGGCGGCCACCGAACCCATCGACGCCACCACCGGTTTGCCACGTTCGCGGGCCCTGATCACCTCGCGCCAGATGGTTTCCGACGCGGTGACCGAGCCTCCGGGGCTGTCCACCCTCAGCACGATCGCGGACACCGAATCGTCGGCGGCCGCCTCGCGCAGTGCCGCTGCGATCGTGTCGCCGCCGACTGTAGAGGTGCCGATTGGCAGGAACTGAGGCCCACCACGCCCATCGACAATCGAGCCCGCGACGTCGATCACGGCGAGCGTGGGCTTGGACCGGCGGCCGGGAACCGACGGCACCGGCGGGGTCAGCCGCGGCCGCCCCGCACCCGCGTAGCGTGTCAAATAAAGTTGAGGCGGCGCGTCATCGGTTGAGTCGCTGTCATCTGGCGAAACACCTTCCCCACCAACCATTTCCGCTATCCGCGCATAAGCCTCGTCGCGGAAACCGATCCGGTCGACCAGGCCGGAGGCGACAGCGTCGTCGCGCAATAGCGGGGCCCGGTCTGCCAGCGCATCGAGCGCGCCGGATTCGATGTCGCGCGATTCGGAGACCGCCTGCCAGACCTGGTCTTGCAGACTTTCCAGCATCCGGGTGACGGCCTCGCGATGCGCGTCGGTGAAGCCGTCCTCGGTGAAAAGGTTCACCGCCGACTTGTATTCGCCGCGCGCGACGAACTGCGCTTCGATCCCCACCTTGTCCAACGCGTCGCGCAGGAAGGTGGCGTTGCTCGCGAAGCCGATCAGCCCGACACTTCCGGAGGGCTGCATCCACACCTCACCGAACGCCGACGCGAGGTAGTACGACAACGTGCCGGGATAGGTTTCGGCCCAGGCCAGTGACGGCTTGACGGCGCTGAAAGCCGCGATGGCCTCCCGCAGCTCCTGAACCGCCGCCGGTGGCGACGCCGCAAGCTGCACACGGGCGATCAACCCGGCCACCCGAGGATCCTGCGCGGCGCGGTGGATGGCCGCGATGGAATCGCGCAGCGTCATCGGTCGACCACCACCGGTGATGATGGCCAGCGGATCGAAACCCGACGTCTCCGGCGGCATCGACCGCAGGCTGAACTCCAGCACACAGCCGTTTGGTATGCCCTGATGGCGGGCGGTGTCGACCCGGTTAACCAAGGCGCGGACGTCTTCTGTCCGGTCTAAGAAGCCAGGAAGGGAAGGCAGGAAGGCAAACATATCCTTCCAGCGTACCGATCGCCCGCCGTACCGTGATGGGGTGAGGTTTTCGATAGCCATCCCACAGTTCGACTATGACGGCTTCGACGCTGCGGGTCTCCGCGCGTACCTTGTGCGGGCCGAGGAACTCGGGTTCGAGGGCGGGTGGGTGCTCGAGCAGACCGTCGGCCCCGCACCGCTGCTCGCGCCACTGGAGCTGTTGGCGTATTGCGCGGCCTGCACCGACCGACTGCGGCTGGGGGTCGCGGTGCTGGTGACGTCCCTACATGAACCGCTCCAGCTGGCCTCGGCGGTGACCGCCGTCGACCGGCTCAGCCACGGACGGCTCGATATCGGTGTCGCACCCGGGGGTGGTGCTCGCAACTTCGCCGCCTTCGGCGTGCAGAAGGACACCTTCATCTCGTACTTCACCGAGGGCCTGGAGCTGATGAAGGCAGCCTGGTCGGACGAACCTCGGGTGACGTTTCACGGCCGCTTCCGTGACGTCGACGACCTTCCGGTCGTTCCGAAGCCGGTGCAGAGGCCGCACCCGCCGATCTGGTTCGGCGGCCTGGCCCCCAAGGCACTGGCCAGGGCGGTGCGCCACGGCGATTCTTTCCTGGGCGCGGGCTCGTCATCCACCGAAGCCTTCGCCGGAGCCGTCACCATCGTCCGCCGCGAACTCGCCGCACAACAGAAGGACCCAACGCATTTCACCATCGGCAAACGCGTCTACCTGATGATCGACGACGACCCCGCCCGGGCACGTGAGCGGGTTCTGGACGGTTTGCGGCGCATCTACGGCGACGTGCCCGGGCTCGACGCTTACCCGGTGTCCGGCACGCCTGACGACGTCGCCCGCGGGCTGGCTGAGGTGATCGACGCGGGCGCGCAGCTGCTGCTGCTCAATCCGATCGGCCACGACATACCGGAAGCCCGAGAGCAGATGGAACGCCTTGCCGCAGAGGTGCTTCCGCAGCTGCCCTAGTACCGCGAGCAGACGCAAAAGCCCCCGACACGCCGTGCGTGCGGGGGCTTTTGCGTCTGCTCGCGGTAGTTAGAGCTCGGTTGCCGAGCCGCCGGCGGCGGTGATCTTCTCGCGCGCGCTGCCGCTGAACTTGTGCGCGGACAGGTCGACCTTGACGGTCAGCTTGCCATCGCCGAGGACCTTGACCAAGCCGTTTTTGCGAACCGCTCCCTTGGCCACCAGCTCATCCACACCGACGGCACCACCCTCGGGGAACAGCCGGTTGATGTCGCCCACGTTGACGACTTCGTACTCGGTCCGGAACCGGTTCTTGAATCCCTTGAGCTTGGGCAGCCGCATGTGGATCGGCATCTGCCCACCCTCGAAGGTCGCCGGCACGTTCTTGCGCGCCTTGGTGCCCTTGGTACCACGACCGGCGGTCTTGCCCTTGGAGCCCTCACCGCGACCCACCCGGGTGCGCGCGGTCTTGGACCCGCGCGCGGGGCGCAGGTCGTGCAGCTTGATCGTCATTTGGTCTTACCTCCGGTACCTGTCTCGGCCGGCTCCACCTCGACGAGGTGGCTCACCACCGCGATCAGCCCGCGGGTCTGTGGGTTGTCGTCACGGAGGACCGAATGGCGAATCCGCCGCAGACCCAGCGTGCGCAGGCTCTCGCGCTGCTTCCAACGTGCGCCGATCGTGCTGCGCACCTGGGTGATCTTCAGCTGGCTCATGGCTGTGAAGTTCCTTCCCGGGCTGCCGCCGCGGCAAGTGCGGCACTTTCCCGCCGCGCCTTGAGCATGCTGGCCGGGGCGACGTCCTCGATCGGCAGGCCGCGGCGCGCGGCCACCTCCTCGGGACGCTGCAGCATTTTGAGTGCGGCCACGGTGGCGTGCACCACGTTGATCGCGTTGTCACTGCCCAGCGACTTGGCCAGGATGTCGTGCACCCCAGCGCATTCCAGCACCGCGCGCACCGCACCACCGGCGATCACACCGGTACCCGGGCTGGCGGGACGCAACATCACCACGCCGGCGGCTTTCTCACCCTGCACCGGGTGAGTGATAGTGCCGCCGATCAACGGGACCCGGAAGAAGCTTTTGCGCGCCTCTTCTACGCCCTTGGCGATCGCGGCCGGGACTTCCTTGGCCTTGCCGTAGCCGACACCGACCATGCCGTTGCCGTCGCCGACGATGACCAAAGCGGTGAAGCTGAATCGCCGACCACCCTTGACCACCTTGGAGACGCGGTTGATGGCGACGACCCGTTCCAGGTAGTTGCTCTTCTCGCTGTCGCGGTCGCGGCCGCGCCCGCCGCCGCCGTCGCGGCGGCCACGGTTGTCACCGCGGTCACCACGGCTGTCGCCGCGGGCGTCGCCTCCGGCGGTCTGGCCGCCAGCAGATTGCTCCGCCATTATGCGGTCCTTCCAGTTGTCATCAGAAACTCAATCCGTTCTCGCGAGCGGCGTCGGCCAGCGCAGCGATCCGGCCGCCGTAGGTGTATCCGCCACGGTCGAACACCACGTTGCTGAAGCCGGCCGCTTTGGCCCGCTCTGCGATCAATTGGCCGACCCGAACGCTGTGGGCTTTCTTATCGCCGTCCAGGCCGCGCACATCGGCCTCGATCGACGACGCGGCGGCCACAGTGGTGCCGTTTTCGTCGTTGACCAGCTGCACGTGAATGTGCCGCGCGGACCGGTGCACTACCAATCGCGGACGCTCAGGGGTGCCCTCGATCTTCTTGCGCAGCCGCGCGTGCCTACGCAGCCGGGAAACGCGCCGGGTTGCGGATACGTTCTGCCCCACCGACTTTCGCGCGGCGGTGCCAGCTTGTGTTTGCGCCATTACTACTTACCTGTCTTTCCGACCTTGCGGCGGATCTGCTCGCCTTCGTAGCGCACGCCCTTGCCCTTGTACGGGTCGGGACGACGCAGCCGACGGATATTCGCCGAGATCTGGCCGACTTGCTGCTTGTCGATCCCAGTAACGGAGAACTTCGTCGGCGATTCAACCGCGAACTTGATGCCCTCCGGGGCCTCGATTATCACGGGATGGCTGTAACCCAAAGCGAACTCAAGGTTGGAGCCCTTGAGCTGCACCCGGTAACCGACCCCGAAGATCTCCATCTTGGTGGTGTAACCCTCGGTCACACCGGTTACCAGATTGGACACCAGGGTGCGCGACAGCCCGTGCAGCGAACGGTTACGCCGCTCGTCGTCCGGGCGGGCGACCACGATGGCGCCGTCGTCATCGCGAGACACCACGATCGGCTCGGCGACTATCAAATCCAGGGTGCCCTTGGGCCCCTTCACCGAGACGCTCTGGCCCTCGATTGTTACGTCGACTCCGGCGGGAACCGGAACCGGCTTTTTACCAATACGCGACATAGTCTTTCGTTACCTCTCCTACCGCGCCGCGTCTACCACACGTACGCGAGGACTTCGCCGCCCACGCCCTGTCTGGCGGCCTGACGGTCGGTCAACAAGCCCGAAGAAGTCGAGATGATCGCCACCCCCAGGCCACCGAGCACCCGCGGCAGACCGGTGGATTTCGCGTACACGCGCAACCCCGGCTTGGACACCCGGCGTAGACCGGCGATGCTGCGCTCCCGGCTGGGCCCGTACTTGAGCTGGACCACCAGCGCCTTGCCGACCCGAGCGTCTTCGGTGTGGTAGTCGCTGATGTATCCCTCGCTCTTGAGGATCTGGGCGATGTTGGCCTTGATCTTGGAATGCGGCAACTTCACCTCGTCGTGGTACGCCGAATTGGCGTTGCGCAGACGTGTTAAAAAGTCTGCGATCGGGTCCGTCATCGTCATGACAGTGTCTGTCACCTTCCTCGCGCTGGTTCCCGCCCAGAAATTCGAACTGGGGGCCTGTCGCGTGTCTGTTTAAGTGTTCTATGTCGGTCTGTCGTGTGCCGGTCGTGTGCCGGCCGGTTACCAGCTGCTCTTCTGCACGCCGGGCAGTTCACCCGCATGCGCCATCTCGCGCAGGCAGATCCTGCACAGCCCGAACTTGCGGAACACCGCGCGCGGGCGGCCGCACCGGCTGCATCGGGTGTAGCCGCGCACGGCGAACTTCGGTTTGCTGTTGGCCTTGTTGACCAGTGCCTTCTTCGCCATCTGCTCAGTTCTCCTTGAAGGGAAAGCCGAGGGCCCGCAACAGCGCTCGTCCTTCGTCGTCCGTCGTCGCCGAGGTGACAACATTGATGTCCATGCCGCGGACCCGGTCGATCTTGTCCACGTCGATCTCGTGGAACACCGACTGCTCGGCCAGCCCGAAGGTGTAGTTGCCGATCCCGTCGAACTGCTTGGGCGAAAGCCCGCGGAAGTCACGGATACGCGGCAGCGCGATCGACGTGAGACGGTCCAGGAACTCCCACATCCGGTCGCCGCGCAACGTCACCCGCGCACCGATCGGCATGCCCTCGCGCAGCTTGAACTGTGCGATGGACTTCCGCGCCTTGCGAATCTCGGGCTTTTGCCCGGTGATCAGCGCCAGGTCGTTGACTGCGCCGTTGATCAGCTTGGCGTCCCGGGCGGCCTCGCCCACGCCCATGTTGACCACAACTTTGGTCACCGTCGGGATCTGCATGACGTTGCCGTACCCGAACTGCTTGTTCAGCGCATCCTTGATCTCGCTGCGGTAGCGCTGCTTGAGGCGCGGCTGAACCTTCTCAGCGGTCGTCATCAAATGTCCTTGCCGTTGCGCTTAGAAATACGAACCCGCTTGCCGGTCTCCTCGTTCAACCGGTAACCGATCCGGGCGGGCTTGCCGTCCGAGTCGACCACCATCACGTTGGAGACGTGGATCGGGGCTTCCTGGGTGACGATTCCGCCCGACTGCGCTCCGCGCTGGTTGGTCGAAATCGCCGTGTGCTTCTTGATCCGGTTGACGCCCTCGACCAGCACCCGGTTCCGGTCCGGGTAGGCCTGCAAAACCTTGCCCTTGGCCCCTTTATCTTTGCCGGCGATGACAAGCACGGTGTCGCCCTTGTGGACCTTCATCTACAACACCTCCGGAGCAAGCGAGATGATCTTCATGAACTTCTTTTCGCGCAGTTCACGACCGACCGGCCCGAAGATACGGGTGCCGCGCGGGTCGTTGTCGGGCTTGATGATCACCGCCGCGTTCTCGTCGAACTTGATGTAGCTGCCGTCGGGACGCCTGCGCTCCTTGACCGTGCGCACCACGACGGCCTTGACCACGTCGCCGCGCTTGACGTTGCCGCCAGGAATGGCGTCCTTGACGGTGGCAACGATGACATCACCGATGCCGGCGTAGCGTCGCGACGAACCACCGAGCACCCGGATGCACAAGATCTCCTTGGCGCCGGTGTTGTCGGCGACCTTCAGCCGCGATTCCTGCTGAATCACTCGATCTCCTGACCTGGTTCACCTGTGCACGGCAGGCTGAACTACTCGGTGCGCCTCGCTAAGCAAGGCTCGCCAAAGACCTGACGTGCGCGTTTTAAAAGCGGTTGTCACCGAAAGGCACGCAGGGCCGATGACGTTCGCACGCGCCGGCCGAGGTCTGCCCAAGGCAACCCCTAGAGTTTAGGTGACGACCTGCTCAGAGCCAAATCTGGGAGACCAGGACCTCGACTCGCCTCACTTGGAGTGTCGGTACCAGGCGGCGATGTAGAGGACCAGCGCCGCGGCCAGCGCGATCAAGACCCAGATCACCACGGCTTGATCGATCCACGCACCTGCTGGCGGGGTGCCGGGCAGGATGTTGCGTAAGGGCACGACGGCGAACAACATCGCGGCGTACCAGGTGGAGAAGGGCGGCAGGAATTGTCTCCTGCCGGTGAGCATCTGGATGGCCACGAACAGGGCCAAGGTCGGCAGCGTGATGAGGACCAGGCAGATGCCCAGGTCGAACACCAGCGGACCCTTGGCCCGTTGCAGGGTGACGACGACATCATCCGGGCGGTTGTCCGGGCGCTCTGTGTCTTCGGCATCGCGTCCGACCCGGGCGACGGAGAGGTCCCAGCCTTCCAGCAATCCGGTCACTTCCACCCGGGCCGGTTTGTATTGACGGCTGTCGCCGACACCGAGCAGCACGTCGGCCTGGATGGTGTCGGTCTTGTACGTGTCGAACGGCCAGTCACCGGGGTCGCCGTGGGCTTCGATGTTTGTCGCTACCTGCGCCGGCGACTTCCCTACCGGGTACTGCAGGTCTCCCAAGTCGTTGTGCGGAAACAGACGCACGGAGGTGTCGGTGGTCAATACGTTGAGGCGCTTGTCGACGGTCGAATCGTCGGGCATCACCAGTACCTTTACGTCGAGGCGATGTTCGACCGGATGCAGCTGCTCTAGGCGGACCAAGACCACGGTGCCGTCCGCGGTGCCCAACTCCGGGGCGGGCAGCGGTCCCGGCGCGGTGGCCAGGTAGTGGTAGCCAAGCAGCGACAGCACGTAGACCACGACGACGCCCGTAATGATGGAGACATCGAGAATCAGGTGTCGTCGTCGCGGTTTGCGCTCCGGCTGCGAGGCCGGCAGAGCCGTCGGCGGACCTGTTGGTGGCGCGTCATGGCCGTTGGCGGGCACCGCAAGCCCGGCCAGGTCGAGCTCGGAGCTCACCTCGCCAGGCCGATAACCCGCTGACGCCGTCAAGCCCTCGTGGACCATTAGGCAGATCCTAACAACGGTCGTGTTTGCCGACAGCGCTTAACGCTGCGCCGATACGAGCTTTTAACTTCGCTGGCCGCGGTCTTCGCTTTAGTCGCCTTGGCGGACCCAGGCCAAGATGTACAAGCTCATCGCCGTCACCAGCGCGATCAGCACCCACTGCACGATTGCTTGGTCGATCCACGAACCGGGCGGTGGGGCGCCGGGAAGGATGTTGCGTAGCGGGACGATCGCGAACAGGTTCGCGGCATACCAGGTCGCGAACGGCGGCAGGAACTTCCTCCGGCCCAGCACCATCGGAATGGCGACCAACAGCGCCAAGGTGGGCAGCGCGATGAGGACCATGCAGATGCCCAGGTCGAAGATCAGCGGGCCCTTGGCCCTCCGGAAAGTGATGACCACGTTCCCGTTGTCAGCGTCGCGTGCGGTCGGGAGCGCGGCCGGGTCCTTGACGCGGTTGACGCTGATGTCCCAACCGTCCAACCCCCCGGTTACCTCCACGCGGGCGGGTACTTTCCTGCGGCCGTCACCAGATCCGACGAATGCATCAGCCGAGATTTGCTCGGTCTTGTACGAGTCGAATGGCCAGTTACCGGGGTCCCCGTGCGCTTCGATGACGGTGCTGAGTTGCGCCGGTGCTTTTCCTTTGGGGTAGTTCAGGTCCCCCAGGTCGCTCGTCGGATACAGGCGCACGGCGACGTCGTTGGCCAGCACATCGAACCGATTGTCGTATTGGGCAATCCCGGGATAGACGAGCACATTCACCGTGAGGCGATTCGCGACGGGCTTCAGCTCCTCGAGGCGTAGCTGCACGATGGTTGAGTCGGTCCCACCCTGGCTGAGGTCCAGCGACGGAAGCGGGCCCGCTGATTTTTGGAGCAAGTGGACGCCGAGCAGCGACAGCGCGTATGTGGTGATGACAGCGGCCAGAACGGCCACGCCGATCAGGATGCGCGGTTTCGACCGCTTTGGCTTCTCCGGCTTCGGCGGCGAGATCTTGTCGTCGACGTCCGGCGGCGGAGACGGTGTCGGCCGGGCCTCAGTCGTCATCGGTCGCCGCCGCGCGCAAGATCGAGCTGCGAGCGCTGAACTGCTTGCTGGGACCGGACCAGAACCGGCTGGCAAGATCCAGCTTGTCGGGGCACCACGGGGTCAGATGCTAGCGAATCCCCGCACTCATTGCGCGGCGAATTCCCATGTCCCCAAACGTTCGAGCGTTCCGTCATTCACCGTCCATCTGGTGTTCACCCGCCGTGTACGAAATCCACGCGGATAGGTGGGTGGCGATGCGCCGCACGCGTTGCTAGCCCGACGCGAGATCCGCCACACAGCGAAACCCGATATGGGTGGTCGCGGTGTCCTGCGACTGCGGCGACCGCGCGGCCGGCCGGTAGCGGTGGCAGTACTCCGGCGCGCACAAATGCGAACCGCCCTTCAGCGTCTGGCTGACGGCCGGATTGGGGGCAGTTGGGGGGCCCGATGGCGTGCAACAGGCTTTCGGCGGCTGATCCAGCCGGTGCTGGGCGGAAAACTCGGTGGCGGTCCACTCCCAGACGTTGCCGATCACGTCGACCAGCCCGAACCCATTGGGCGGAAACGTCCCAACTGGCGAGGTCCCCACCCAGCCCAACGCACCGTCGTTGCGATACGGGAACCTGCCCTGCCAGGTGTTGGCCATCAGCTGACCACCGGGTTTCGCGTCGTCACCCCATGCGTAGGTCGCCTCGCTTCCGCCGCGGGCCGCGAACTCCCACTCCGCCTCGGTCGGCAGCCGCCGCCCCGCCCACCGTGCGTAGGCCGCGGCGTCGGAGTAGGCGACCTGCACGACGGGGTGGTCGGCGCGCTCCGCGACCGTGCTATCCGGCCCAAACGGGTGACGCCAATTCGCACCCGCCACCCAGTCCCACCACTGCCGCCAGTCACGCAGGTCGACCGGTCCCGGCGTGGGGCGGAAAACCATGGCGCCCGGACACAGGTCGTTGGCGTCTGCCCCTGGGTAGAGCGCCGGATCGATCGGCTGCTCGGCGACCGTCACATAACCTGTGGCCGCGACGAATTCAGCGAACTGGGCGTTGGTCACCGGGTGGTGCTCTACCGCGAAGGAAGCCACCGTCACGGTGTGGATCGGCGCCTCTTCGGGGTAAAAACTCGTCGAGCCCATGCGGAATGACCCGCCCGGCAGGTCGACCAAGTCGGTGAGCACCAGTTCAGGGTAGGCCGACCGCCGAAAAGCCCTACTCCGATTTTCGGTACCAGGTGAGCATGTACAACCCCATCGCCCCGACCAGCGCTATCAGCACCCAGATCACCAGCGCTTCGTCGATCCAGGCACCCGGCGGCGGCGAGCCGGGAAGGAAATTGCGGATCGGTATGACGGCGAACAGCATCGCGGCGAACCAGGTGACGAAGGGTGGCACGAATTTCCGCTTACCCAACGCGATCTGAATGGCCACCGCAAATGCCAAGGCGGGCAGGCTGAAAAGAACCAGGCAGATGCCCAGGTCGAAGATCAGCGGGCCCTTGGCCCGGTGCAAGGTGATGATCACGCTGTCGGCCCGATCGGACTCTTGGCTGGCTTCACCGACCCGTTTGACGCTGACGTCCCAGCCTTCCAAGGCACCGGTTACTTCGACGCGGGCGGGTATGTATTTACGAGCATCGCCGGACCCGACGAGCACGTCGGCCGACAGCGTGTCGGTGGCGTAGGAGTCAAAAGGCCAGTTATTGGGGTCGCCGTGCGCCTCGATCGTGGTGGCGACCTGCGCCGGCGACTTTCCCGCCGGGTAGACGAGGTCTCCCAGGTCGTTCGCGGGATCCATCCGCACGGCGGTGTCGGCGTTCAGGACATCCAGCCGTGAGTCCCACATCGCCTCCTGCGGTTTGACCAGCACCTTCACCGCGAGGCGATTGGCGACGGTCTTGAGCTCTTCGAGGCGCACCAACACCACGGTGTCGTCGGTCGCATTCAGGTCCGGCGCCTTGAGTGGCGCCGACGATTTCGCCAGCAGGTGAACGCCGAACAGCGACAGGACATAGACAGCGATGAAAGCCACCAGCAGACCGATGCCGATTAACCAGCGCCACGACCGCCGCTTAGGCGCCGCCGCAGGCGCAGGCGGCGTCGCAGCAGGGGCTGTCGCAGCCGGATGCGGCGGCTCGGGCGGAGGCGGCGGGGTTACCGGAGGTAACGGCGAAGTCGGGGGCGGGGGCGGAACGTGGTGGGTCATCTGTCACTACCTCCGTAAGGGAGCCGGCTGGGGTAACACAGGTCACACGAGGACAGATGCTAGCGAACCCGTGCCGACCGCGCGACGCCATCCGAATTCCCCTAATCACTAGGAAGTTTCCGTCGGATCGCCGAACAGCTGTCCGCCTCGCAGCGAAACCCGATATCGCGGTTACCGATACCAGCGGCCGGCACCGGCTGACGCTAGTCTTGGGCGGTACCCAATAGGAGGGTTAGTCGTTTGCCAATGCCCAGCCCACGAGCGGCGCGCGACGCGCGGCCGGTACCCACGCCGACCCTGGCCGGACCTCGGAAAATGCGACAACACGGGGTATTCATCGGGTGGAGTTAACCAGTTCATCTGATGTTTGTTTGCGTGCTGGATTCGATAGCTGTAAATCTCGACATGTGCCGAAATCGGGGTGCGGCCCCGAGAGCGAGTTCGCCGTCGCCGCCGGGCGCCATCGTGGTCGACCCGGCCAAGTCTTCGACCTATCGAGGCCCGCAATCAGCGGCCCCTACACGAAGCCCGTAGCGCCGTGTCAGTTCTTTTCAAGGAGGCAATCAACGTGAAGCACACTCGCCCAAGTGTCGGCATGGCCTTGCTGGCCGCGGGTGCCCTGGTGCTGTCGGGGTGCGGCGCCGGCCAGTCCGAGGACAAAGCCGGCGGGTTCAGGGTGGAATGCGGCGGCGCCCCGACCATTGACGCCAGCGGTTCGACTGCCCAGGCCAACGCGATGACCAAGTTCACCGACGCCTACCACAAGGCCTGTGGGCAGACGCTCAACTACACCTCCAACGGCTCGGGCAAAGGAATCAGCGAATTCCTAGCCGGCAAGACCCTTTTCGGCGGCTCCGACACACCATTGGCGGGCGACCAATATGCCGCCGCCAAGGAGCGATGCGGGGGTAACGACGCCTGGAACCTGCCCCTGGTTTTCAGCCCCATGGCCATCACCTATCACCTCAGCTCCGTCGACACCTTGGTGCTCGACGCTCCCACGTTGGCCAAGATCTTCAACGGGACCATCACACGTTGGGACGACCCGGCTCTCACCGCGTTCAACGCATCCATGCCGGCGGAGGCTATCCAAGTCTTCTATCGCAGTGACAAATCCGGGACCACCGCTAACTTCCAGTCCTACCTACAGGCCGCATCCGGCGGGGCTTGGACTCAGGGCGTGGGCAATATGTTCAACGGTGGCGTCGGCACCGGAGCCGAAGGCAACAAAGGCACCTCGGCGGCCGTGAAAGACACCGAAGGCGCGATCAGCTACAACGAATTGTCATTCGCGCTCCAGCAAGGGCTTTACGCCGCCGAGATCAAAACCCCGGCAAGTCGCAGGTCGTTACGACCGGTACGCATCGGCACCGACACGTCCGGCAAAACCATCAAGGGCGCCAAAATCACCGGCACCGGCAACGACCTCGTGCTCGACCTTTCGTCGTTCTACAATCCGGCCCAACCCGACGTCTACCCGATCGTCTTGGCCACCTACGAGATCGTCTGCTCCAAATACCCAACCTCCGACCAAGCCCTGGCGGTCAAAGCGTTCCTGCAGGCGGCGCTTGGCCCGGGCCAGGCCGATCTCGCTAGAAGCGGCTACATCCCGCTGCCGCCCGGCTTTCAATCGAAAGTTGCAGGCGCCATCGACTCCATCACTTATGCGGGTGCACCGACCTCGAGCTAACAGCCCTGTCACGCCTTTTTGTTTTTAGCTGGCTTTCGATCTCGTTGCCTGACCCAGGCGAACACGAACAGCGACATCGCCACGACGAGCGTTATCAACACCCACAGCACGATGGCTTGGTCGACCCACGCGCCGGGCGGCGGAGAGCCGGGAAAGAAGTTGCGCAGCGGAACTATTGCGAACAGCATCGCGGCGTACCAGGTACAGAACGGCGGTAAGAACGTCGTCTTGCCCAACGCCATTGGAACGGCCACCACCAGCGCCAAGACAGGCAGGGAAATGAGGATCAGGCAGATCCCCACGTCGAAGATCAGCTGCCCTTTGGACCTGTGCAACGTGATGGTGGCGTCGTCAAGGCTGTTTGGGTTGTCAGTGTCCTCGACGTCGTGAACGCGATTGACGCTTACGTCCCAGCCTTCCACCGACCCGGTTACCTCGATGCGGGCGGATACTTTCTCGTGATAGTCACCGGTGTAGACGACAGCCGAGATTTCGTCGGTGGTGTACGAATCGAACGGCCAGTTGCCCGGATCGCCATGCGCCGCGATCGTGGTGGCGACCTGTGCCGGCGCTTTTCCGACCGGGTATTGCAGGTCGCCCAAATCGCTGGGTACCGCCGCATTGCCCTTCCCTAAATACAGGCGTACAGCTGTGGCAGCCTTCAGCACGCCGAAGTTCTGGTCGTAAATCTTGTCCTCGGGATAGACGAGCACGTTCACCGACAGCCGATTTGCGACGGTCTTCATGTCGTCGACGCGCAGCTGCACGATGCTGTCCGCGTCGTGGAACTGGCTCAGGTCCACGGCGGGCAGCGGAGGCGCGGACTTGGCCAACAGGTGCACGGCGAACAGCGATAGGACGTAGATGACGAAGATCGCGACCACAATCCCGAGCCCGATAGCGATTCGCGTTGCTCGTGATCCGGACGGCGCTTCCGTAGGCGGGGCCTCATCGGTCATCGGCCATCACCGTGCGATTGCGAGCAATTGCTTCTCGGAGGCGTCACAGAGTCAGATGCTAGCAGCCCGGCAGGACCAGGTACACAACGAAGTTGCACGAAGTTCAGTCGCGCGAAAAAGCAAGCGCGAGTTCCTTTTCCACGTCTTCATAAGGCCGGCCGGACACGTCGACAGTGACCTGCGCGATGGTGCCGCCGGTGAAGACGAACGGGGCTTTGTAGCGGCTGGACACCCCCGAACCACCGTTGCGACCGACGGTGATGCCGGCACCCGCCAATCCGAACGTTCCGGGGTGCGCACTCACATCGGCGAGCGAGCCGACCAGGTCGTCGTCGATGAACAGCGTGACGTCACCGAGTGGGGTGTGGCTGTTCTGCACGGTTCCCGTGCGCGAATAGCGAACGCCGAACAGGTGTCTGCCCAACGGCACCGCACGCGACGATGAAACCAATTGCTGAACCTCACCGAGGAAGTTGTAGACGTAGTGCAAACGTCCGTCCTGGATGAACAGCACATGCCCGCCATGGGCCCCACCCTGCTTGAACAGCACACCTTCGGCGCCGGTGGTATCCACGGTCACCTCGGCGAGCACGGCGAATGAGCGGCCGCGGATTTCGGCCGCGGCGCCGATGCCGACGTCCGCGCAATCGGGGTAATAGATGTAGGAGTCACGTTCACTCACCAGGTAGGGCCGCGACCGCCCCAACGTTTCAAAGATGTTCAGATCCGCGAGCGGAAGACCGTTGTATTTGGCGGCCTCGGAGAACCATAGAGCCTTGAGTTCTTCGAGTTTGTCGGGTTGCTCGGTGGCCAGGTCATGGCACTGGCTGCGGTCGGCGTCGATGTGGAACAGTTCCCAGCGGTCGGCATCGAAATGCGACCAACCTGCCGGTGAGGCCGCATGCACGGTGTTGGCGAACCAGCCCTGATGCCAGATCCCGCGGGTGCCCAGCATCGTATAGAACTGAGTATTTTTGCCGGTGTCAGCCGCCGGATCGGCAAGGGCCGATTTAAAACTCACACCATCCAGCGGCTTTTGGGCGATGCCCTTGACAGTCTCCGGCGGTGTCAGGTTGAGCAGGTCGTAAACGGTTGGTGTGATGTCTGAAACGTTGACGTAGTTGTCGCGAACCTCGCCGTGGGCGGCAATACCGTTGGGCCAGGAGATGATTGCCGTGTCGGCGATGCCACCCTCGTGCGAGGCGTACCGCTTGTACAGCTTGTAGGGCGTGTTGAATGCCATCGCCCAACCGATCGGGTAATGGTTGTAGGTCTCCGGCCCACCGAGGTGGTCGAAGGCCTTCATGCTCTCCTCGACGGTGTCGATGTAGCCGTTGAAGAACTTGCCCTCGTTCACCGATCCGTTCGGACCGCCCTCGCCGCTGGCGCCGTTGTCCGAGATCACCACGACGATGGTGTTGTCCAGCTGGCCGGATTCCTCCAGGTAGTCCAGGATCCGGCCGATCTGCGCATCGGTGTAGCTCAGGAACCCGGCGAACACCTCGGCCATCCGGCTGAACAGCCTCTTCTCTTCGTCGTTGAGCGAGTCCCAAGGCCGCACCGTGTCCTGCAACGGCCACGGCTCGCCCTGTGGCCCCTTCACGTCCAGATACGGGTTGACGGGCGACAATTCGGTGTCCTGCGGCACGATCCCCATCGACTTCTGCTTTTCCAGCACGACCTCGCGGTAGCGTTCATAGCCCATGTCGAACTTGCCGGCATACTTGTCGGCCCACTCTTTGAAGACGTGGTGGGGGGCGTGGCCGGCACCCGGGCACACGTAGCTGAACCATGGTTTGCCGGGTGCTATCACCTTGGCGTCGCGGATGAATTCGATTGTCTTGTCAGCGATGTCCTTCGACAGGTGATACCCGTCCTCAGGCGTCCCGGGCGGGTTCACCGGGTGGTTGTCGTAAACCAGGTCGGGATACCACTGGTCGGTCTCGCCGCCCAGGAATCCGTAGAACCGTTCGAAACCGCGCGATGTCGGCCAGTGCCGCTTGGTCGACGCCATACTGGACTCTTCGAGTGGGGTCAGGTGCCATTTGCCGACGCAGTAGGTGTTGTAGCCATGTTCGGCGAGCACCTCGGACAGCAGCGCGGTGTCGGCCGGAATCCGGCCATTGCAGTTCGGGAAGCCATCAGTGAATTCTTCGATGGTGGCCATGCCGACGGTGGTCGCGTTGCGGCCGGTCAGCAACGACGCCCTGGTCGGCGAGCACAAGGCGGTGGTGTGAAATTGCGACATTCGAATACCGCGATCCGCGATCCGCGTCATGGTGGGCATCTCGACGAGGCCGCCGAAGCAGTCCCAGGTCGCGATGCCCGTGTCGTCCCAGACCAGGTAGAGAATGTTCGGGGAGTTCTCCGGCGCGGTCGGCGCCGCGTACGGTCCCCAATCCGGCTCCGAATCACGGATATCCAACTCGATCTTGCCTTTGAATTCCGTCGAATCAGTGGACCCAGTGGACACGACTCAGCCTCACTTTCGTAATGGACTCCCAGCCGAACAACCGCGGTGAAGACTACACCGGCGACGTGGCCGGCGGCTGAGATTCCGCTGTGCCGCGATCCCCACACGCTGCGCACGCCGAGCGACCCCAACAGCAGAATCGCCCGAGACCATGCGGTCCCGGGCGATTCTGTGGAGATCTGCTGCTACTTGGCCTTCTCGAGAATTTCGACGAGCCGCCAGCGTTTGCTCGCCGACAGCGGACGCGTCTCCATCAGCGCAACGCGGTCGCCGATGCCCGCGGTGCTGTCCTCGTCGTGCGCCTTAACCTTCTTGGTGGTGCGGATGATCTTGCCGTACTTCGGGTGGCGCATACGGTCTTCCAGCTCGACCACAATGGTCTTCTGCATCTTGTCACTCACCACGTAACCGATGCGGGTCTTACGCCGGCCACGCGTCTTCGGATTAGCCGGAGTGTGCTGGGGGCCCTTGTCTTTAGACGCGGCACCCTTCGCAGCGGTCT
>Ga0302320_10011167_pt1 | contig 19075 bp, 14 predicted proteins | sample Bog_T0_3_FD_202130 | JGI IMG/M metagenome (GOLD analysis project Ga0302320, IMG submission 202130) | Peat permafrost microbial communities from Stordalen Mire near Abisko, Sweden - Bog_T0_3 | ecosystem: Environmental > Terrestrial > Soil > Wetlands > Peat | place: Sweden: Abisko, Stordalen Mire...
CGGCGCGGCAAGCGTCCCTCATCGCTTCGCCACTTTGGCACGGAGGAAAGGCAGGAGATTTCAAACGCCCTGATAACTTACAGATGTGATGGTTACATGGGCGGGGACGCCTCGCCCCACCAACCAATCTCGCACCACATCCCAGCAAGCAGTTTTAAATCCTGCTAGTCCGACAAGCCGCGGGCCCGGGCCTCCGCCTGCGTGATGTTGAGGCCGGGGGCAATGGGGCGCGTATCGGGGTCGGAGAGGATCCAGCGGCCCCATTCGGCATAGGGGGCGTCTGCCGGCAGGGCGTCGAGCTCCTGGCGGATCTTCGCCAATTCCTCGTTCGTCTGCTCAAAGCCGGCATCCGATGGCACCAGGGCACCGTTTTCGTCGAGCCGCCGCCCGGAGAGCGTCCGGGCCAGCCGAAGCAGCCACGGGGGAACCGCCGCTTTGCCATAGCGCGGCGGGAATGGCCAGATCGTCACCCGGCCGTTATAGGCAATCAAAGCCGCAAACCTGCCTTGCGAGTCGATGTCATATCGGCTGATCGTATCGGCATAAGCCCGCAGCGGTTCCATGAGCGGCAATCCTGAATGCGCGTCCCAACAGTAGATCGCATCCCTCGTTCCGATCACGATCCTGTCGCCGCCGAGAAACCTCATCGCATCGAAGTCGTTCCCTCCACTGAGCGGCGCGAAAGGGAAGATCAAGGGCGCGTAGATCGGTTTGCCGGTGGACGTGGCGACGACATCCATGGAACCGTCCACGGAGGCAAATGCGGCGAGTTTGCTGTCGCGGGAAAACGCAACCTCCATGGCCTCGCGATGCCTGTAGGGAAGGCTCATGGGCCGGCCCGTCTGCGCATCCCACAGGCGCCCGTTGGTATAGTTGATCCCGTTGATCCAGGTTCCATCTGGGTAGGTGGAGGTGGCGACCAGCCTGCCGTCCGGGCTGAACTGGGTCATGGCAGTCGACGCAGTGTCGTCGGAATCAAATTGCGCCAAGGGACGCCCGGTCGCGACCTCCCATACGCCGGCAACACCGTTTGCGGCACCCAGGGCGAGGCGCGTGCCGTCAGGGCTGAGCTTCAGCGCGTCTTCGGCCATGTTGGTTGGCAGCGAAATGGCCGGACCCGCAGGCATCCCGTCGGCCACCCGCCAGATGCGGATGGATGAAGCTTTGGCGGCCTGGAATGTTGCAAGCCCGACAAAGTTGGATCCGCTATCCCTATAAAACCCACCGCTTGCGTTCTCGCGGGGCGACCCGACCAGATCGCTAACCTTCTTTAGGCTGCCCGATTCGTTGCTCCAGATCGAGAACCCGGCGCCCGGGCTGCTCGCCAGAATGAGCCCCGTCTTGTCGTCAACGTCGTGGACGATGACCTTCCCTCCGGGGAACGCCCGCGGCTTCGCCAACGAGCGGAGACTTTCCAATGAGAACTGCTCCAGACCGCTTCCGCTGGCGTGGTTGATCATCCCCGGTTCGGACTCCGAAAACCAAGTCACGGCGGCGTTGGTCGCACTTGTGCCGCTTACCCTTAAGGGATCGCCCTTGGGCATCCATACCACCGGCCGTAGCGAGGATGGCGCCGTCCATAGAGCCATGATGCGGCCATCCGGGGCGCAGAACAGGACCTTGCCGCCCAGGGGATCGAGGGCGGCGCTTGCATCCATGCGAACCGTGAGGTTGGGCTCGACAAGCTGTGTCCCGGTCGCCGTGTCCCAAAGATGCAGGGCATCATCGTTGCTCCGGGTCAGGAGGACACGTCCATCCCGGCTCAACTGCCCCCCTTTGACAGCGGCCCCGTGGACCAGGGGTTGCAGCGCGGGACGCTGGTTCGCCGTGTCCCAGATGCGGACGGTCCGGTCGTTGCCAAAGGTCAGCACTCTTCGGCCATCGGCCTCAAAAGTCGCAAATTCAATCTGTCCTGAGCCGAGTCCCAGGGGCGGCCCGATCGCCGCGCCGGTCGCCGCATTCACAAGGCGCGCGCCGTTCCACCAGGTCATCACGCAGGACGCGCCGTCGGGGCTGAAGTCGGCATACGCGGCGCCCCCGTTGCCGTATTCGCTCGGGTGAACCCAGGGCAAAACAACGTCCAGGGTCGGAACTCGGAATATCTCGGCTCCCAGTTGCCAGTCCGACACCATGAGCCTGCCTGAATCCGGGCTGAAGTGGACGGACGAAGGGTTGGCCCCGCTTGGCATCGGAAGCGAGGAGTGAACCCGGCCATCGGCCGCAGTCACCAGATCCAGCGTCGACTGGCTCGCAAGGGCCAGCCACTTTCCGTTGGGGCTGATTGCCCACTTCACCCACTGCCCTTGGTTCTCCGGCTTCGGAAATTCGCTCATTGCCCCGGTCGCCGCGTTGGCCACCACCCCGCTGCCATCCGGCAAAAACACCGCAAACAGTTCCGAACCGGACTTCGAAACTCCCAATGAGGCTCGCGCCTCCGCCCGGAAATGGAACTCCCGGACCAGCTTGTAGGTCTTGGCGTCGAGCAGGCGGACGACCCCGTCCTCGCCGAGGACCAGCAGCCCCTTCCCGTCGCCCAGGAACTGCGTCAACACGCCGGCCGACGGCAGCCTGACCCCGGTGTCCCGCCAGATGGGCCAGCTCCGCATGGCGAGGGCCGAGATGAGCCGCGTGCCGACGACCGGGTTCGCGGGATCGGTCTGCGCGGCGTTGACAAGGTGGGCGATGGCCGCGGGAGCGTCGTCGCGCTCCATCAGTTGCGAGGCAAACTCGAGGTCGGACAGCGCGGCCCTCACGGCCCCGCGGTCCCGGGCTACCACGGCCCTGTAGGCCAAATCGGAAACACCAGCCAGGAGGACCACAAGCCCCGCCGCGATGCCCCGGAGCCACCACACCCGCCTGCGCGCCCGTCTCTCCCTCACCCGGGCCTCCTCGATCGCCAGCCGCTGCTGCCGGGAGTCGCGGCTGGCGCGGATGACGTCGGCCAGGACGTCATGGGTCAGCTCCACCCGCTGGATGCCGAGGCGGTCCTCGATCCGAAGCAGGCGCCGCGACACGAGGGTGTCGACCAGCGCCCGGGTGACTCCGGGGGCTTCCAGCACGGTCTCCAGGGCCAGGTTGTCGCGGAAACCCGATTTGGTGAGCAGGTGGTCCTCTACAAACTCCCGCATCGCCGGCGGCAGGTCGTTCACGCTCCGCTCATAGAAATCGTTCAGGATCTCACGCCGGTTGCCCGAGACGAGATCGGTCGTGATCTGATCCTGGCCCAGGGTCCGGCGCCTCTGGTTGAGCTCGCGGCAGATGACGCTGAGGAGCGCGGGCTCGACCTCCAATTCGGCCAGCCGCTCGACCGATCCTCCGCGGCCGCCGGCCACGAATTCCACAACCCGCTCCGCCACGCCTTCGGCCAGCAGGTGAGGCGCGGGACGGGTGACAATTTCCAGGGCCTGGGTGCCCGTGAGCCTCCTGATGCGCATCCTGCTGTGCATCAGCGAGCGGATCTCGTTCTTGAGCCCCTCGAGATCCGGCAGGAAATCCTCGCGAAGGCTCAGGATCACCTGGCAGGAGGGCTTGTCGAAGGCATAGCGCGCCGTGTCGAGTTCGCCCGAGTCGAACTTGGCGCGGAGGGCCGCCGGCGGGCGGTTCTCGACCAGGTCGGCGAGCTCGGTCAGGAAGGCGCGGCCGCGCTCCCGGCGCGCCTCGTCCGCCGTCCCCAGGGTGAAGATTTCCTCAAACTGGTCGAAGGCGAGGACAGGCGTCAGCAGCCGGTTCTTGGCGCTCCAAATGTCAATGTCCTTTCGGTGAAAATACTCCCAGAGGGATTCGTCGGGCCGCGGCGCGGGCGCATCCGCTCCGGCGGACTTGAAGGCGTCGACAAGCGCGGCCTTGACCTGGTCGGCCAGCGGGGGACTCGAGGGATCGTGGTCCAGCCGGAGGTAAAGCGGGAGAAAATCCGCCTCGCGTAGCAATGGGAAGACTCCCGCCTGCAACAGCGAACTCTTGCCGAGCCCGGACTGGCCGAAGAGGACGGTCAGCGTGTTGCGGCGGACGAGCCTCACGAGCTCCTCAGTCTCCTTCTCCCGGCCGAAAAAGAAGCCCCGCAGGTCCTCCGTGAACGAGGACAGGCCCGGCCACGGATTATCGCGGTCGACCTCCTGGCCGGGCGGCACGGCGGCTGAATCGCTCAAAGCAGGCCCCTTTCGCGTTTGCGGAATTCCCGGACGAGGCGGACCATCCGCTCGATGAACTCGGGCGAGGGATTCCCGCCCGGCAGCCTCGTCCACTGCACCTGCAGGAATCTCTCGGGGACCAGCGCGTCGTTTTCCGGAACCGGGTCGATGGTGACCGGCAGGATGAAGGGGATTGTCTCCGCGATCAGTTTGGCGCGCTCGGCGGCGAGGCTCCATTCGAGCCTGAAGTAGCCCTCGTGGCGGGCCTGGGTGTTCGCCGAGATCACGGGAAGGAACAGCGAGCATCCCCGGATGTTGCGCTTGATCTGCTGGTCGAAGTCGTCCCCTCCCTCGAGATGGCGCTGGTCAAACCAGACGTCGATCCCGGCCGCGTCGAGCGCGTCGCGGAGCTTGCGGACCGCGGCCGCATCCTGGCTCGCGTAGCTGAGGAAGACGGAGCCGGGCTTCAATTCCGTGGCCGGCAAGGAGGCGGGTCGGGCCGCCGACGGCCCTTGGACTCCGCTCAGGGCGGCCGGCGCCGCGCCGGCCGGATGTCTATCGAGGTATTTCGCCGAAAGTTCGCGGACAAAGTCAGCGGCATTCCCCTGCTCAAAAATCTGGGTGCGGTAGGAGAAGTTCTTCAGGAAGAGGATCAGCCCCGGTTCGGCCCGCACCCTCCTGTCCGCGACGATCTCGGATTCCTCGCGCTGGAGCGAGAGGCGGCCGTTCTTTGCTATCCGTATGAAGAAGCGCGTCAGCCAGTCCGGGAAGGTGTTGCCGATCAGCAGCAGGTGGCTCGACTTCAGCTCGTCGAAGAGCACGTTGGGCCGCTTGGACTCCGCCTGCATCGACGTGAAGAACTCCAGGTTGTCCTCCTCGGTGATCACGAAGTCGGGCGATGCCGAGACCTTGCCCAGCATGTGGAAGACCGTGGGGTTGGCCGCCCGCCGCGCATCGGGAGGCAGGTCCTGCACGCGGTTGGGGGCATAGGCCAGCGAAGCGGTCTTCTGCGCCCCGCCGAAGCGCTCCTCGTCGATCGCCCGTTCGAGCAGGCTGTCAAAGGTGGTCGACACAAAGAGGTTGAAGTGGCGGATACGGGCCAGCTGGCGGAGCGGTTCGGGGACCGGCGGCGCGAGCTCCTTCAGCAGGTTGCGCAGGCGGGGGTAGACCTCCTCGCGCCGGCCGCCGCGCTCAAGGTAGCGGCAGACCACCTGGTGCAGGGCGTCGTCGCCAGCGATTCCATCGGCCGGCAGGCGCAGACGCTCGGCGAGCCTTTCGGCAAGCAGCCTCTGGAGCGGAACCTCGCCGCCCGCGCCGTCCGGCACGGTGAGAAGCTCGGCGCCGACAATCGGGATGACCTTGTTCTCGTCTATGAACTCCAGAAGGTCGTCCCAAAAGAATTCCTGCAGCACTGGAGGAGTCGAAAGCAAACAAAGCCTGAGTACTTCGGACCATTAGGACAGTCGAGAATACTTTTGGGTAGCGGTATGTTTTCAATCCCCTCCAATCCCTCTTTGCCGCGGGCGCCTCAGGGACGGAACGGGGCCGGCCAGTGGAAGACCAACGGCCGGATCGTGCCGTCGTCGTTGTACTCCAGTTTCTCCATGCAGACGCGGCGCTCGTAGGGGCTCGGGCCCTGGACGTGGTAGAAAAGATACCACTGGCCGCGAAACTCCGTTATGGAGCCGTGGATGTTTCGGGACTGGTTGTCGATGATGGTGCCCTTGTACTCGAACGGGCCCAGCGGGGACCTGCCGATGCAGTATTCCATCCTCGAGGCGCGTCCATTTCCAAAACTCGGGTACGAAAGGTAGTACAGGCCCCTGCGCTTGTGGACCCAGATGCCCTCGTGGTACTTCTTCGCGTCGATGACGACGATCGGCCCTTCGCGGGTCACCATGTCCTCCGCGAGCTTCACCACGCAGAGCGTGGTCTGCCCAAAATAGAGGTAGGCCTGGCCCTCGTCGTCGAGGAAGATGCAAGGGTCCATGACCCGCGTGCCGCCCTCGCCGCGCGCGATGAGCGGCCGGCCGAGCGGATCGTGAAAGGGACCGTCAGGACGGTCGGACACCGCGACCCCGATCTGGTCGTCCGCGGGAAAGTAGAAGTAATATTTGCCGTTGCGCCGCATGCAGTCCGGGGCCCATGCCCACTTCTTCGCCCAAGTCAGGTCCCTGAGGCCGAAAATCACGCCGTGGTCGACCCAGTGCTTCAGATCGGTCGTCGAGAACGCGTGCCAGTCGGCCATGTCCCAACCGGTGCTTCCCGCAATATCGTGGGAGGGATAGATCCAAAGGACATCGTCCCAGACCCGGGCGGAGGGATCCGCCTGAAAATCCGGGAGTATCTGCTCCTGGGCGGTCGCGGCCGGACCCGAAAGGATCGCAGTGAGAGTTGCCAGCAGGCTGGCCCGGCGGAGGCCTCGCAGGATAACTTCTGCGAGGGGGATGTGGCCGGGGACTTGGGGGTTCACCGGGGCAGTTGACCCGAAAGCCAACCGGGAGAACAGACGGAAGTTGTTTCGACCGGCGGGTGGAGCAATCCGTCAACACCCTGCTAGATCGTCACACTCTCCCCGATGGAAAGGGCCTGGAATTCCCCGGGGCCCATTCCTGCCGCAGCGCGGGCTGCCTCCAGCGCCCGAACCGGCGCGTCGATGGATTCGTCTGTGAGCTGGATTGTGCCCCAGTGCATCGCGATGCTCCGTCGTGCCCCAAGGTCGCGGTGGGCCCGCACGGCCTCCTCGGGATTCATGTGGGCTCCGCGCATGAACCAGCGCGGCTCATAGGCTCCGATGGGGAGGAGCGCCACATCAGGCGGGCCGCAGCGGCGGCGGATATCCGCGAAGAGAAGAGGGTCATAACCCGTGTCACCCGCAAAGTAGAGCGACCCTCCACCGGCTCGCAAAATGTAGCCGCCCCAGAGACGGATATTGGTCTGGAAGAGGCTCCGGCGGCACCAATGGAGCGCGGGCACCAACTGAACAGAAGCATTGCCCGGCCCCTGGAGGGTCTGCCACCAGTCGAGTTCTGAAGGTCTGCATCCGGGCACGGCCTTTGCCAGGAGTGACGTGTAATTGAGGGGGGTTGCGATGAACGGCGGAGGGTTGTCCCAGCCGGCCGATCCCTTCATCGGCCGGAACAGGGCTCGGAGGCTGGGAAGATCGCAATGGTCGTAATGGTCGTGGCTGAGAAGAATACCGTCGATCCGGGGCAGCGATTCCGGGCGGAGGGCCGGCGGTGCGACTCGGCGGGGCCCCCAACCCTCGACGGGGCCGATCCTGTCGGAGAAGACGGGATCGGTGAGCCATGAGCCTGCGGAGGATTGGACGAGAAAACTCGAGTGCCCGATCCATGTAATCGCAAGGCCCTCTCCAGCAGGTGGGGCTGCAACCTGCGCCTGCGTCACAGGCACTCGGTCCGGCCAGCGGGCGGGCCGGCTGGTCAGCCGCCAACGGAGAAGGTCGAGGAAGCCGCGCGAACCGGCGTCTCCTGGATAGAAGAACCGCCTGCCGTCAAAATGGTCCGATGGAGGGTTCAAGGGCCCGCCAACATCGGCGGAAGCCCTCTCGACGGCAAGCGATGTCCGGATCAGGCCGTGCGGGTTTTGCGCGACCTGCGAAGCAGAATGGCAACGGGGATCGCCGCGATCACAAGCTCCATGAGCGTCGAAGTAGTGTCGGGAACGGAACCTGTGGAGACGTTGATCGGCCCTGTGAATTCAACCCGGGCGCCGGTGGGATTGCCCGAGCCCTGAGACTCATTGTAGACGTCCAAGGCCACCGTGTAGGTTGTGCCCGCCGTGACGGAGAAGGCCACCGGTGTGTTCCAGGTCCAAAACTGGGCGGTGTTTGAGCCGATCAGCGTACCGTTCACATAGAGCCAGTTGTCGTTGTCCCCCAACCAGCTGACGTCGGCGGTGCCGCTGTTATCGGCGGTGAACGTCACTTGGTACTGGAAGGTGTCGTCCGTCGTGTCGCCGCCGAGCTGGATTGGGCTGGAGTACGTGATCCACGAGGAAGTTGCGTCGTTGTTCACCCAGTAGCCGAAGGGGAAGCCAATGTTGTTGGGCACCAGGTAGGCTGTGCCGGTCGGAATGCCGCCGGGCGGGGTTCCCGTCGAGGACAGCAATGAAACGGACCAATTCAGGTCAGTCGCGACGGCATTGTCGTTGACGCTGTAATTGACTCCGTAGAGGCCCGCTCCGGTGTCCAGGCTGGTGATGGGAGTGGCATGGGCGGCGGTTGCAGCTGCAATGGCGAGTGCAGCCAGCGCGGTGAAGTTCTTTGGATTCATGGTTGTTTGGAGGATGTTGATTTTCTGGGTTTGAGTTTAGCACCCCCGGTGCCATGTGGAATTTGTCAAAATCCATGAAGATGTGTAAGATTCTTTGCATAATATAATTAACTCACTTTCTGTGGCTACTACGTAGCCCGGAATTGACGCAAAAGGGCGCCAAATTGTGTAAGCTCTGGCGACACACCTGTAACGATTCGCGACGGATAACCCTCGGGCATCGTTTGATCTTTCGTCGGCAAAATCAACGATCGGAGATTTGAAAATGCGCCTGGGTCTCCGGCATTCCCCGGCTCGCCGGGGACGGCTCGCCCCACCATGGGGGCTGTCTTTCTCTGCGGTGATGACAAAAGCAATTTTATCTTTCATAAATCGCCATAAAAGGCTTTTAATCTACAAAATGGTTATTTAAGAGACATTAACGGCGAGTTATTGTTAATCGTCTGTTATGGCGAAAATAATTGATATTAACCATAAAGTCGCCATGTTAGACGTGTTATGATTTTTGATTCCAAGTTGACCGATGACGCGATTCTCCGGGAGCTGGGCGAACGGCTCACCGGGGCGAGGCTCGAGCGCAACCTTACCCAGGAAGCTTTGGCTGTTCAGGCAGGAGTCTCGAAGCGCACCGTCGAGAGGTTGGAATCGGGAAGGGTGGGGACCCAGTTGTCAGGCTTCGTGAGGGTGTGCCGCGCGCTTGGCTTGGTGGAGCGGTTCAATGCCTTTGTCCCCGAACAGGGGCCTAGCCCGATCGCCCAGATGAAGTTGCAGGGGCGAAAAAGAAAGCGCGCCTCCGGCCGGAGGGCCTCGGGGGGCGCGTCGGGCAAGTGGACCTGGGGCGAGTCGTCATGATCGCCAGGGTCAGGCTTTGGGGGCGAACGATCGGGGCCGTTTCCACGGAGGAGGGGCGGGACTACGCCGCCTTCCAGTATGACCCTGAATTTGCCAAAAGCGGAATAGAGGTCTCACCCCTCACCATGCCTCTGGGCGATGGCGTCCATGTCTTTCCGGAGCTGGCACGGAACACCTTTCACGGGCTGCCGGGACTGCTGGCGGATTCGCTGCCGGACAAGTTCGGCAATGCCCTGATCAACGCGTGGCTGGCGACCCAGGGCAGGACGCCGGAGAGCTTCGATGCGGTCGAACGCCTCTGCTACACCGGAACAAGGGGAATGGGCGCGCTGGAGTTCGTGCCGGGGCTGGGCCCGCGGCAGCGAAAGTCAGCCAGGATAGAGATCGATGCACTTATCCGGCTCGCCTCAGAGGTCCTCGCGCAGCGGGACGGGCTTGAGGCGAACTTCGAGGCGGAGGCCAGGACGGCGGCGTTCAAGGACATTCTGAGGGTGGGGACGTCGGCCGGAGGCGCACGGGCAAAGGCGGTGATTGCGTGGAACCGCCAGACGGGGGAGGTGCGCTCGGGCCAGATCGCCGCGGGCGATGGATTTGAACACTGGATCCTCAAGTTCGACGGCGTTGCGGGGAATAGGGACAAGGAGTTGGAGGACCCGAAGGGCTACGGCGTTATCGAATACGCGTACTACCTGATGGCTAAGGCGGCGGGGATCGGCATGAGCGAGAGCAGGCTCATGGAGGAAAGCGGACGACACCATTTCATGACCCGGCGATTCGACCGACCCGGGGGAGGGCAGAAACTGCACATGCAGTCATTGTGCGGCCTGGCCCACTTCGACTTCAACCGGGCCGGAGCGTACTCGTACGAACAGGCGTTGATGACGATCCGCCAGCTCAACCTGCCGATGGAGGCGGTGGAGGAGCAGTTCCGGCGGATGGCCTTCAACATCATAGCCCGGAACCAGGACGATCACGTGAAGAACATCGCCTTCCTGATGGACAAAAGCGGCGCCTGGTCGCTATCGCCGGCGTTCGATGTCACCTACAGCTATAGCCCCTCGGGCGCCTGGACCTCAACGCACCAGATGACGCTGAACGGCAAGCGGGACGGATTTGATATGGGGGATTTTCGGGAATGCGCCAGGGGCGCCGCTATGAAGAAAGGGCGCGCCGAGGCCATTGTCGGGGAGGTGCGCGCGGCCGTCATGCGCTGGCCGGAATTTGCGGCCGAGGCGCGGGTCGACGAAGTCTGGAGGGACAGGATCCTTAAGGCCCACCGGTTGGCGATTCAACCGGGATGAATTGCGGGCAGGCAGGCGGGCGAATTGATGACCAATTAGGGACAGACCAATTAGGGACAGGTTCAAAACGGGCTCGCGAAGAATACTTTCAAACCGTTTTCGCACGAAGGCGCGAAGCGCACGAAGAAAACCGAATGCCGGCGAACCGATGACGGACGCGTTGCGTCCCTCATCGCTTCGCCACTTTGGCACGGAGGAATGGCAGGAGCTTTTAAGTACCCCATCCGGCATTTCCCGGGATCGAGGGATCGGACTTCGCGAGCTTCGCGCCCTTTCGGGAAAACTGGATCGAAGGGAGTTGTTGCAGCTATACCGACCAATTACCCCGGCCCCTGAAACCTTGCCTCTTCCGCCGGTGGGCTGAGACTCCCGGGAATGGAAATTGCAACGCCGATCCCGCCGCGCGCGGGAACCCCGGGGCGGATGCGCATGCTCGCGTGCGCCTTGACGGTCCTTTTTGCCCCGATCCTGACCGCGAGTGCCGCGCCCGACGTTGCCGGAGTCTGGAGAATCGACCTGCCAAAGCCCTACGGAGTCACCCTTCACACCTTCCTTGTGCTTCGCAGCGACGGCGGACGGATCGACGGCAGCGTCTACCCCAACAATTCCACCGAAATCCCCATCAAGGGTGGCCGCATGGAGGGCCTGGACGCGGTGTTCAGGATCGACTGGGGTTGGACCTTCCGGGTTCGACCCAAGGAGGACGGTTTGGATGTTGTCATCAACTATGACGGGGGCGGAAAGCAGGAGGCTCTGGCCCACCGCGCTTCCTTGGCGGAACTCGAGGCTCCCTCCGTCATTCCCGCGCCGCCCCTAGAGGAGGTGCCGTCAAACGGGCTGGCCAGGACTCCGCCCATGGGCTGGAACAGCTGGAATCACTTTGCCGAATCCGTGGACGACAAGGTGGTTCGCGAGACGGCCGACGCCATGGTCAGCTCGGGAATGGCGGCCGCAGGGTACCAGTACATCAACATCGACGACACATGGGAAGGCGGCCGCGATGCGCGGGGCAACATCGTCTCCAACCGAAAGTTTCCCGATATGAAGTCCCTTGCCGACTACGTCCACGCAAGGGGCCTAAAGCTCGGCATCTACTCCTCGCCAGGCTTTGTCACCTGCGGAGGCTACGAGGGGAGCTACGGCCATGAGGACCAGGATGCGCGGACCTTCGCGGGCTGGGGGATCGACTATCTGAAGTACGACTGGTGCAGCGCGGGCAGGGTCTACGCCGACAGCGAGCTGCGCCCCGTGTACCAGAAGATGGGCGAGGCGCTCCAAAAGTGCGGGCGCCCGATCGTTTTCAGTCTTTGCGAGTATGGCACAGGGGACGTGTGGAAGTGGGGGACCAAGGTCGGAGGCAACCTCTGGCGCACGACGGGCGACATCTGGGACGGGTGGGACGGCATGGCGAAGATCGGCTTTAACCAGGGCCGGCTTGCGCCCTATGCCGGGCCGGGCCACTGGAACGACCCCGACATGCTCGAAGTGGGCAACGGGGGCATGACCCCCACGGAATACACGACGCACTTCAGCCTCTGGTGCCTGCTCGCGGCCCCCCTGATGGCGGGCAACGATCTCCGGACGATGTCGGAGGAGACCCGCGGTATCCTGACCAATCGCGAGGTGATTGCGCTCGACCAGGACGCGCTGGGCATCCAGGGGGCGCGGGTCCTTGCCGAAAATGGGGTGGAGGTCTGGACCAAGCCGCTCCAGGGGGGAACCATGGCAATCGGAGTGTTCAATCGCAATGGAACCGAGGCCTCCGGGAGCTTCACGTGGAGCCAGATCGGCAGGGCGGCAAACCCTGGGACAGTGAGGGACCTCTGGCGGCACAGGGACATCGCCCCGGGGGAGGGCGGGTTTGCAGGCACCGTGCCGGCGCACGGAGTCATCCTCCTGTTGGTGAAGTGAAGCTACGTGTTTCCGGCGCGTCGAGCGCGACGGTGCGCACGCCCGCACCGCAGGGGTGCTCGGACGACACGCCCCAGGGCCACCGGACCCGGATCCGCCTCGGCGGATTGGAGTCGGGATAGCCGAAGAAGCAGTCGGCCGAGGACTGGCTGGTGTGGCCGGAGCCGGCATGAACCTCGCAGGCCTGGGTGGATCCGTCCGCCAGCCCGATCTCAACGCGGGCTCCCACTGCGGTTGGATTCCCGGGAGGGCCGTGCAGCGCTATCCGCAGGGAGTTGCGGCCCGCGACGCCGCGGTTCCGGAAGGCCAGCGACGTGTCGTTGTTGCGCGAGACGAGAAAATCGGGCCACCCATCGCCGTCCAGGTCGAGCACGGCCAGCGCCTTTGCGTCGCCCGGGACGACAAGATTGCTCTCGGCCGGCGGCACGGGCTCAAAATGCCCGCGGCCGTCGCCCCGCAGCATCAGGCCCAGCCCGCCATCGAAACGGCCGACCGCGGGTATCGGGGCGTAGGAGTTCTGCACGGCATAGATGTCGGCACATCCGTCGCCGTCGAAGTCGCCGGCGACGATGCCCTGCAGGGGGGAGATCTGCGCGAGCCGGGGCAGCGGTTCGAAGCGGTGTGTGCCGTCGGGCCGGCTGAGGAAGACGCCGCTGCGCAATTCCGTGGCGGCGAAGCGCCGCGCCGCAGCCAGCCTTTCCTCGCCGAAGATTTCACCCAGGGTTGCCCGGGCATACGATTCGTTCCTGGGAAAACGCTTGAGGACCGAGGGAATCGCAGCGCCGAGGTCGCGCCGGCTGCGCCAAGGGTAGAGCTTGTCCCCTTCGTAATAGGCCTCGATCAGCTCCGTGAAGCCGTCGCCCGCAAAGTCTCCGGAGAAAAGAAGCGCAGGATGCGCGGGGTCGGCGCGGTATTGCGTGTTCAGGCCGAGGTTGCCGACGACGTAGTCGGGCCGTCCGTCCCCGTTGAAATCCGCGGCCGCGATGGATGTCCACCAGCCGGTGCCCGCGGCGGCGAATCCCGACCTTTCGGTCCAGTCCTCGAAACCCCGTCCGTGGTTGTTGTGGAAATATTTCACATGGCCCCATTCCAGGGTCAGCAGCAGGTCGGGCCAGCCGTCGCCGTCGACATCGCTCCAGAGGGCGGAGGTCACCATGCCGACTTCCCGGAGGCCGGGAGCCAGCTCCTCGGTCGCGTCCTCGAACCGGCAGCCGCGGTTGACGAGCAGGGCGCTCCGCGGCGGGAGGGGATACCGGCCGGGCAGGAGGCGCCCACCGATGAAGAGCCCGAGCCGGCCGCTCCGCGCGAAATCTGCGGCCGCCACGGCGCCGGCGTTGATCGGCAGAGGTGGAAGGGAGCCGTCCGGCGCCGGCCGGAAGCCGCCGCGTCCGTCGCCCAGGAACAGACGGGGCTGGTATCCCGGGTCTCCGGCCGGGAGGACATTGCCGCCCCTTGTCACCAGGAGGTCGCTGTTGCCGTCGCCGTCGGCGTCGAAAAGGAGGATAGGGCCGTCGTCGGTCGTTTCCGCGGCGGTGAAGGCCGGAACCTCCCAAGGGGCGAAGACGCCGGGTTCCCGCTCCCGAAGGATCCGCAGTGGGTCCAGGCTCGTCCCGCCGATGATGGCAACATTCCGTCCGTCGGCTCCCAGGCCGCCCACCGCGAGGCCGGGGCCGCGCCGGTTGAGGCGCAGGGGGATCAGCCGCTGGGCGCCGGTTTCGTCGACCGATTCCTCGCGCGACATGATGGCCAGCCCGACCGTCTGGCTGACCTCGGCAAACTGGCCGGCCTTTGGCCGGTTTCCGGGCGCCTGCCGGACGGGCCCTGGGGGCTCGGTGATGGTGAAGCGCCGGTCCACGCCGAGGTTTTCGAATGTCTGAACGTGCCCGCTGGGCCACTGCACGACAAGGCGCCGTATGACTGCGTCATCCCCGAGGCCAAAGTGAGCGACCGGCTCGCTGCTGGACAGGTAGCCGCGCGCGAGCACGAGCGGGCGCACCTGCACGCCCGAGGCGCTTTCAAGCCGCACGGTCGATCCGATGCCAAAGCGGTTGGACACCGTGCCGAGCAATTCGACAATCACCCGGTGGCCCGTGTCGCAGTCGTTGCGGAAGACGCTGACGCCGCCGTGGTAGTTGGAATAGACCAGGCCAAGGTTGCCGTCGCCGCCCAGGTCGCCGAAGGCCGCGCCAAAGCTGACGCCGACGCGGTCGAGGCCCCAGGCCGCGCCCACATCCTCGAAACGGAGCCCGCCCAGGTTACGGAACGCGAAGTTGGCCTCCTCCTGCACCGGGCTCTCGTACATGATCCTGATCCGCTCGGCCTCGGACTCCGCTTTCGTCAGGCGGCGGATCAGGTCGACTCCGGGGCTCCAGGGAAATCCGTTGGTCGCGAACAGGTCGAGGCGCCCGTCGTTGTCCAAATCCTCGAAACGCACGGACCAGGTCCAATCGGTCGCGGCGATCCCGGCGAGGCCGGCGCCCTCGAGGCAGCGTCCCCTGCCGGTGTTCAGCAGGAGCGAATTGCGGTGGTACTTGGGAGCCGCGGTGTCGCCGTCCGCCGGCTCGGCCGTCTTGCCGCGGGAGTCGGCCAGGAATCGCTGGTCGGTCGCGTGGGTCGTCGCCGCCATGTCGGCCGCGAGGAAGTCGACAAGGCCGTCATTGTCCACGTCGCCCAGGTCCGTGCCCATGGTCGAAAACGAGGTATGGGGCAGCACCTGGTCGATGACATCGGTGAAGGTGCCGTCGCGGTTGTTGTGGAAGAGCTGGTCGGGAACGCCGTAGTCGTGTCCCACGTAGAGATCGGGCCAGCCGTCGTTGTCGTAATCCCACCAGGTGGCGGAATGGCCCTGCCCCTCGCCGCGGATACCCGCGCGGTCGGACACTTCCGTGAAGGTGCCGTTGCCGTTGTTGTGGAGCAGCCGGCCGCGCTGCCCGCCGGGATGGCTCGCGGGGTCCAGGATGTTGGTGGTGATGTAGACATCGAGCCAGCCGTCGCGGTCGTAGTCGCAGAAGGCGGCCATGACGCTCGAGTCCGTGATGTCGAGGCCGAAGGCGTGGGCCATTTCCCTGAAGGTGCCGTCGCCCTGGTTGATATAGAGCAGGTTTGGCGCGTTGAACCGGCAGACATAGAGGTCAAGCAGGCCGTCGTTGTTCACGTCGACGAAGGTGGCCCCCTGCTTCCAGATGCCGGCGGCGGCGCCCGTGTCGCCGACCCCGGCCCTCTCGGTCACATCCTCGAATCTCCAGTTGCCGAGGTTCCGGAAGAGACGGCAGCTCTCGGTCTTGCTGACGACGAAGATGTCCGGCCGCCCGTCGCCGTCGTAGTCCCCGATCGCCACCCCGGTGCCGATCGAACCGGTGTCGAATTGCGGGAAGAGATCGCCCCGCATGCGGGGATCGGCGTAGAGATTCTGGGTGATAATTCCCGTCAGTTCCGGGGGAAGTTCGGCGAACATTGTCCCTCCGGTCCGCTTCCGCCGGGGGGCGAACGGCCTTTCGGCGATGCCTCCGCCCGCGGAGGTCCCCAGGGAGGCGAGCTGGGCCACAAGGCTCCTGCCCGCGATCACTCCGGCCGAAAGGGCGAGGGACGATCGAACGAACTCGCGGCGGTTCACGGGAGGATCAGCGCGAGGCCCGCGACCCAAGTCAAGCCGGAGGAGGGATGCCCCTTCCCAGACGGGAAAGGGCATACGGCATACCGCGAACTTACTCGACGCTCAGGACGAGCGGGGCAAAGCCGGCGGCCGAAACGGTCACCCGGTCGCCCTTCGACAGGTCGGAAATCGTCCAGGTCTCGCCGGGCCCGATCGCATGATCGGCGACGGTCCGGGCCTTTGCGTCGGCATGGAAGGCAACGGCGAGCAGCACCTTGGCGGTGGCCGTGACCGAGGCCGCCGACTCGTTCTTCAGTGTCAGTACGTAGGGGGCATCGGCCCCGGCGATCTTGGAGAAGGCGGCGGAAAGAGGCAGGCTCGGGGAATTGTCAGAGGCCGCACCGGATTCGACAGTGAGCACGAGCGGAGCAAAGCCGGCGGCGGAAACGATAACGCGGTCGCCCTTGGCAAGGTCCGGGATCGTCCAGGTTTCGCCCGCTCCGATGGAGTGCTCGGAGACCGTCCGGGCCTTGGAATCGGCGTGGAAGGCTACGGCGAGCAGGACCTTGGCGCTGGCCGCGACCGGGTTCGCGGATTCGTTCTTCAAGCTGAGCACATAGGGGGCATCCGCGGTGTCGGCAGACTTTGAAAAGCTGGCGGAAAGCGGCAGACTGGGGGAACTGTCGGCCGCGGCCTGGGAGGAATCCCCTTCCGCCCTGAGCGCAGGAGTTTGGACGAAAGCGGCAAGAAATGCGCAGCCCAGGGCGAGGAGCGAGCTGCGGAGGAAGGGGGATCTTGTGTATGTGTTCATGGTTGAGACCCGCCAGTCTACATCCTCAACGGCCCGGAGCTAGCCCAAATGTTCGGGTTAGACCCCATGGAACGCCCCATCCGGACACTATAGGTTCCGGATGCGCCCAAAGGGCCCCAGGCGAATCCATCGCAGGGCCGGGTCGCCGCAGGACAATCCCCATGAAAAATCATCATCACGGCCATCTTCCGAAGAACGAACCGAAAGCCAAGGCTCACCCCTCCCATGAATCCATTGCCGAGCGCGCCCACGGAATCTGGGTCTCGAGGGGACACCCTGAAAACAGCGCGATGGCGACCTGGATCGAAGCCGAGGCCCAGCTCATCGCAATCCAGGGCGAGGATCTGACGAGTCCGTTTACGGCAGCGGCCGGCCGATAGCGCATGGTCGGCCGGGTGTTGAAAACAACACCCTGTCAGGCCGTCACAACTGACGCTTTGACCGCTCCAAAGGCGGCAAAACAGGAGTTCTTGTGCAACACGTCGATGCGGTCGAATCCCGCACGGCACAAAAGTTCGAGCTGATAGGTCAGGGGCTTTGGCGTGTCCTCGCGCTCAATGTAGGCGAAGACCTTTTCCCGGTGGACGGCGCCGCCCATGGTCTCCAGGTAGTGACCGTAGCGATCCCAAATCAGCTTCCGGACGGCCGGATCCTCATGATCCACGAGATCGAATATCCAGAGCCCTCCTCCGGGCTTGAGCCAGCGGTGGAAGTTCCCGATGGCCTGCTCCCATTCTCGATCCGTGCGAAGGTGGTGCAATACGGCGGCGGCCAGGATGACGTCGAAGCTGCCCGCCTCGAATTCAAGGCTGCGGATGTCCCCGGCAACCGCTGACTCCACAGCGGATCCCAGCCTCCGGAGGGCCCTGTCGAGCATCGGTTGGCTGAGGTCGACCAAGGTAAAACGGACGTTTGGAAGGTGCTGGCGCAACTTCAGTGAGTAGTTGCCCGCTCCGCATCCGACGTCCAGCGCATGCGTCGCGCCGGGTGTCGCCGCAGCGGCCGCCCGGGCCACGAGCTCCATGCAGACGCCTGCGTCGACGGTGGCTGACTGGCCGGTCTCCAGGTTCGAGAAGCGCTCCACATCCCCGTCGAACCGGGCGCGTATTTCCTCGATTGAGGATTTTCCTAGTGCGGACATGGGTCGAGTTTAGCCCATGCCGTTGAGACATGAAAATACTTAGTTTGGCGGGAACGATGCCTGAAACGTATCAATCTAGTCGGTTCGCTGAGACAGGTCCGACTCCGGTCCGGCCGGAGGTGCAGCCGGGAGTCCAATATAGAGATATGTCCGGGCCTGAGGTCTGGAACAGGGGACGCGCCGGCCGTTGCGGTTTTCGGCATTGTGCCCGACGCTTCATCACTCGACAGGACGGGGAGGAATGCGCTATGGATATCCCCGTCAGCGAGGCGAACACACAATGCCTCGGTCGGAGGGAATCCAATCCATGAACCTGATGCTGCTGGCAGACCTTGATGAGTGGGCAAAGGTGGCGGAGATAGGCACGGCGCTGTTTGCAGCCGCGGCAATTTGGCAGATCTACCAGACGAAGAAAACCATTCGCGACGCGGAATATGCCGCAGCGAACGGCTGGATGCTCGACCTGGACAGGCTCTTCCTGGACAGACCCGAACTGCGGGCCAAGTTTTTCAGTGACATCGGTTTCGATCCCAACGATCACGCTACCGTTGCCCTTGTCGAGTATGTGGCCGATTCGATAGACTTCTTTCTGAAGCATCGCTTTGGGGTTGGGGGGTCCAGTGACCGCCTGCAGGAAAGCTGGAGGGAGTGGGTCAAGGGCTGTCTCAAGGGGAGCCGCCTGCTCCGAGAATATCTACGCCGGAACCAAGGGACGCATCAGGAGAAGGAAAGCGCGCTCCGCACGCTTTTCGACGCCTGCAAGGACCTGCCCAATCCATGACGCCCTGCTAAAGCCTCGCGCCCAGGTTCAGCCACTTAAAGGCGAACGAGGCTGCAGCCGCCACGATGGCGACCGCCCCCACGAGCAGCCAGGCGGGGATCCGCGGCTCCTCGGGGCCATCGTAATGAAGAGCGCTCGCTCTGGCTGGGGTTTCGAACAATCCTTGTTTTTCGCCATCCATGGTGCCTGCTATATCGGCAGATTCTCCGGCAATGTAAATTGTGCCGGAAAGATTAGTCGCCGGCTAAATACTCCCATAGGCTG
>Ga0302320_10011169_pt1 | contig 19071 bp, 14 predicted proteins | sample Bog_T0_3_FD_202130 | JGI IMG/M metagenome (GOLD analysis project Ga0302320, IMG submission 202130) | Peat permafrost microbial communities from Stordalen Mire near Abisko, Sweden - Bog_T0_3 | ecosystem: Environmental > Terrestrial > Soil > Wetlands > Peat | place: Sweden: Abisko, Stordalen Mire...
GCTGGCCCTTCATCGGCAAGACGCTCGACGTGCTCGCCGATCCCAAGGGGCAGGTGGAGCGCTCGGCCGCCAAATACGGCCTGCTCTATCGCAGCCACATCTTCGGCGAAACCAGCCTCACCTTCCTCGGACCGGAGGCCAACGAGCTGGTGCTGTTCGATCAGGCCAAGCTGTTCTCCTCGTCGCTCGGCTGGGGCCGGATTCTGGACCTGCTGTTTCCGCGCGGCCTGATGCTGCTCGACTTCGACGAGCACCGCCTGCATCGCCGGGCGCTGTCGGTGGCGTTCAAATCCGGGCCGATGAAATCCTATCTGGCGGGACTCGATACCGGGATCGCCGCGCGGGTCAGGCAATGGAAGGCGCAACCGGGTCCGATGCTGCTGTATCCGGCGATCAAGCAGCTCACGCTCGATCTCGCGGCGACCTCGTTCCTCGGCGCCGATCTCGGGCCGGAGGTCGACGATATCACCAACGCCTTCGTCGACATGGTGGCCGCCTCGATCTCGGTGATCCGCACGCCGCTGCCCGGCACCAAGATGGCGCGCGGCGTCAGGGGCCGCAAGCGTATCGTCGCCTATTTCTCGGAACAGATACCGATCCGCCGCGCCAGAGGCGGCGGCGAGGATCTGTTCTCGCAGCTGTGCCAGGCCACCCACGAGGACGGCGCCCTGCTTTCGACGCAGGACATCGTCGACCACATGAGTTTTCTGATGATGGCCGCGCACGACACGCTGACGTCCTCGCTGACATCGTTCGTGGCGGCGCTGGCCGCCAATCCGGATTGGCAGGGCCGCTTGCGCGACGAGGCCAATGGACTGGGCATCGCGGCCGACGCCCCCACGACGTTCGATCATCTCGAGGCGATGCAGCTCACCGAGATGGCGTTCAAGGAGGCGTTGCGGCTGAAACCGCCGGTTCCCTCGATCCCGCGCCGCGCCATCCGGGATTTCACCTTCATGGGCTATGCGGTCCCCGCCGGCACCATGCTCGGCGTCAATCCGCTGTTCACCCACCACATGCCGGAGATCTGGCCCGATCCGGAAAGGTTCGATCCGATGCGCTTCACCGAGGAGGCGCAGCGCAACCGTCATCGCTTCGCCTGGGTGCCGTTCGGCGGCGGCGCGCATATGTGCATCGGGCTGCACTTCGCCTATATGCAGGCGAAATGCTTCGCGCGGCACTTCCTGCAAAATCTCGAGGTCTCGCTGGAGCCGGGCTATACGCCGGACTGGCAGATGTGGCCGATCCCGAAGCCCCGCGACGGACTGCGGGTGACGCTGACGCCGGTGGCGTAGAGCCTTTTCCGTTTCGATCGAATCGAAACGGGGCTCGAGATTCTCGATTTGACGCGTTTTCTTGACGCGAACCGGCTTCCACCCCGGATCAAGTCGGGGGCAGGCTTTCGCTCGAAAACGCTCTGCCGCCTCAGCCCGCGCCCTGATCGAGCGCCTGGCGCAAGGCGACATAGCCCTGCTGCTGCGCGGTCCAGTTGCGACCGCCGGTTATGGCGCCGTCGATCACCAGGTCGTGCCCGTTGATGAAGCTGGATTCGTCGCTGGCGAGAAACACCGCGGCATGCGCGATGTCCTCGGGCAACCCGGCGCGCGGGATCGGTTGCGCGGTCTTGTAGATCTCGCGCGTCACGTCGGGCGTCTTCTCCGCGTCCTCGACCGAGAGGCCGAGCGCCTTGCCGAAAATGCCGGTGGCGATCAGGCCCGGCGAAATGCTGTTGACGCGAATGCCGGCCTCGCCGAGCTCCATCGCCACGCATTTGGTGAGATGAATGACCGCGGCCTTGGCCGCGCCATAGACCACCGAGGTGGAATAACCGGCGAGCCTGCCCGCGATGCTGCCGTTGTTGATGATACTGCCGGAACCCTGGCGGCGCATATGGGGGGCGGCGTGCTTCATGCCGAGCATCACGCTGCGCAACAGTGTCGCCATCGCCGTGTCGAAGCGCCCGACCTCGAGGCCTTCGATGCCGCCGGTCTGGGCCGGGCCGCCGGCATTGTTGAACAGGCAATCGATGCGCCCGAATTTCTCCACCGCCTCGCCGATCAGTTCGCGCACCTGGTCCTCGACCGTGACGTCGGTCTGGCGAAAGATGCAGGCGGGGCCCAGTTTCCCGGCGAGCGCCTCGCCCTCCGGCGCGCGGCGACCGGCGATGACGATTTTTGCGCCTTCGGCCACGAATATTTCCGCGGTGCGCAGACCGATGCCGCTGGTCGCGCCGGTGATCACCGCGATCTTGCCGCTGAGCCGTCCCATGTCGTTCTCCTGGATTTGAGCGAAGATGTTGGCGCGACTATATCCCCGGCCCGGCGGAACAACGCAAGCGGGCCACGCATTTGCCTTTCCTGGCTCCGTTTCCTGGCCCGTTCCGGATTCGCCGACTGGCCGATGTGATGTATTGTGGCACATGGCAAAATTGATCGACGAGTTCCGGCGCGGCTGGCAGGGCACATCCCGGCCCTCGCTGCCTTTCAGCATTGGCTTCGCGATTGTCTGTCTCGCGCTGGCGACGCTGGCGCGGTGGGGCCTGTCGCTGATCCGGCCGGACGTGTTCTTCACGCCGTACTTCCCGGCCGTCGTCTTTGCCACCGCGTTCGGGGGCCGACGCGTCGGGAGCGCGACGGCCTTGGCCAGCGGCGTGCTTGGCATCACCATCACCTTCGGCGGCACGCCGGCCGATGCCGCGAGACTGGCGCTGCTGCTCATCTACCTGTTCGTCTGCGGCCTGACGATATGGGGCACCGCGCACTACCGGTCGATCGCCTCGCAGCAGCGGGACATCGCCAAGCGCCTGATCCGGGAGGAGGAATACCGCAAACTCGTGGTCGACGAGCTCCAGCACCGGCTGAAGAACAAGTTGTCGAGCATTCACGCGGTTCTGCGCCAGGTGCTGCAGGACCAGCCGCAGATCTGGGCCGGCATCGATCTGCGGCTGCGGGCGCTGTCCGCGACCGACGACCTGATCGCGCGGATCGACGGCAGCGGCTGCGACATCAAGGATCTGCTGCTATCGGAACTCGGACCTTACGGGCATGTCCGGTTCACCCTGAACGGCGATCCGCTGTTTCTGCCGGCCAAACTGGCGGTGAGCCTCGCCCTGGTATTTCACGAGCTTGCCACCAACGCCGGGAAATATGGCGCTTTTTCCTCCGCGCGCGGGCTGTTGCAGGTGTCGTGGTTGGTATCGGACGGGCGGCTCACCATCCGCTGGGACGAAACAGAAGGCCCCGCGATCGAAACCGTCGGCAAGGCCGGCTTCGGCACCAAGCTGTTGAAATCGGCGTTGCGGCCGTTCGACGGCGGCGCCGAGATCGCTTTTCTGAAGACCGGGGTTCACTGCACCCTGCAGTGCCGCATTCCCCAGAGCTGACCGGCCTTCGGGCCGGTAACGGGCGACGCCGCCTCCGAAACCGCGTTGATATTTCGTTAATGACAATTCGCACAGGCCGGTTCGAAACCCGCGCTCGCGCGCCAGGCGGCGGGTTCAGGCGCTGCATTTAACCAAAACTACAAGGGACTCCGGCACAATTGCGGCCATGCCAACCCGCGAGCCCCACCACTCGCCGATCGCCGCGACCGAAGGCGGACCCACCGTCGACGCCGAGCTGAGCATCCTGAGGGATGTCTTCAGAATGCTCCCGGCCGGGGTCACGGTCCAGGACGAGCATGGCCGGTTGCTGCTGGCAAACGACGCCGCCGCGGCGCAGCTCGGGTTGGGTGCAAACCAGCCGGCGGAGCCCGCATCGCCGGAGCTCGCCCAGCGCCGCGAAGCCGGCATGGAATTGCTGCGCGCCGGACGCGCCGCCACGGCCGAGGAATTCGTCACCCACGGCGAGGTCAAACAGGTCTTTCTGACCGCCCATCGCCCGGTCCGCATCGCCGATCGCGATCTGCTGCTTTCGAGCTCGATCGACATCACCGCGCAAAAGGCCGTCGAGGACCATTTGTTCCGCTCGGCCTATTATGACGAGCTGACCGGCCTGCCGTCCCGGCGCGTGATCGAGCACCGCGCCAACTACCTGCTGCAGCGCGAACCGCACAGCAGGTTCGCGCTGGCTTTTCTCGACATCGACAATTTCAAGCATATCAACGACTATTACGGCCACGCCAACGGCGACGCCCTGCTGGTCGAATTCGCCCACCGGATCGGGCTGGACCTGCGCGAATCCGACATGCTGTCGCGGATCAGCGGCGACGAATTCCTGCTGCTGCTTACGCCGATCCAGGGTGGGAGCGAGGTGGCGGAATACGTCCAGTCGATGCTGGAACGGTTGAAGGCGCCGTTCTTCATCGACGGATCAGAGATATTCGCCTCCACCTCGATCGGGGTAAGCCTCTATCCGGAGCATGGCCGCAGCTACGACGTGCTGCGCCAGAACGCCGACATTGCGATGTACCGGATCAAGAACGACGGCAAGGGCGCGGCGGCCTTCTTCGACTCCGGCATGGAGCGCGAGGCGCTCGCCCGCATGAAGATCGAGCAGTCGCTGCGGCTGGCCATCCTGGAAAAGCGCTTCTGCTGCGCCTTCCAGCCGAAGGTCGACATCCGGACGCAGGATATCAAGGGCATCGAGGCGCTGGTGCGCCTGCGCGACGACGAGGGCGTGATCCAGGCCCCCGGCACCTTCATCAACCTCGCAGTGGAGCTCGGACTGATCGACGAACTCACCCATCTGGTGCTGGCCGAGATCGTCAAGTCGATCGACCTCATCAACGAGACCTTCGGCCACGGCGCCTCGATCAGCATCAACGTCGCGGCCAAGCAGGCCGGCAATCCCGAATTCATGCATTCGTTCGCACAGGCGATCGAGGCGACCGGCTTTCCCAGCCGATTCATGATCGAGGTGACCGAAGACGCCTTCGTCGCCAAGACCCATTTCCAGGACGAGATCCTGCCGATCTTCCGAAAGCTCGGGGTCGGGATTTCGATCGACGATTTCGGCATCGGCTATTCGTCGCTGTCGGCGCTGGCCGACATCACCGCCGACGAAATCAAGATCGATCGCTCCTTCATCACCGACATCCATAAACGCCCGCGCAGCCAGGGCATTCTGCGCGCGATCGAATCGCTGAGCGAGGCGCTCGGCATGACCGTGATCGCCGAGGGGCTGGAAACCTTCGAGGAACTCGCCTACCTGCAGGCCGCCACCAATATCCGCTATGCGCAGGGATACTATTTCGCGCGGCCGATCTTCCTCGAGGAACTCAAGCCGGCGATCCCGCTCGCCAGCGAGGCGCGTGTCAGCCTGGCCAGCCGTCCGGCGCAGGAAAACCGCCCGGCCTATGCGCGCGGCGAGCGCTATCGCCGCTGAGCCGCGCGCAGGCCGTTACGCTTCGCCTTTTTCGAAACGCTATTTCGTCAGCACCGGCAGCGGCGCCACGCTGTCGTTCGGGGCGCCGGCCTGCATGGTGATCAGCGTCATCGACGTGATGTCGTAATAGCCCATGATGGCGATGGCATCCATGATGCCGCGTTCGCCGAATTTCTCCAGCGCGGCCTTGTAGACGGGATCGGAGACCTTCTTGTCGCGGTACAGCGCCATCGCCAGATCATACAGCGCCGCCTCGTCGTCCTTCATGTTGTCGGGGCGCCGGCCGGCCGCGATGTCGCCGGCAACCCTGGGATCGAGACCGCCCTTGATCGCCAGCGGATAATGCGCGAACCATTCATATTGCGCGGTCCATTGCCGGGCGGTGATCAGGATCGCCATTTCGCTCAGCCGCGGCGGCAGCGAGGAATTCCAGCGCAGATACTCCGTCAACGCCGTCAGCTTCGGCGCCAGATCGGGGCTGCGGATGTAGGCGCGGTAGGGCGGATTGACGAACTTGGCGTTGCGCGGCGGTGCGGCGATCATCTCGGCCCAGGCCATCTGCGGTGGGCTCAGTTCCTCGGCCTTGAGCGGCACGAAGCGGGTGATGTCCTCGGCGCGGCCAGTCTGCGGCGCGGCGAACAGCACCGCCAACGAAAGGACGGCGAGCAGTTTCTTCATTGTTTCTCTCCCTGTCGGTCGCGGCCTTGCACCGCATCGACCTTGCCGGCCGCCGCGCAAGAATATTCCGATGCCTTGTTGTTGCAATGGCGGAGCGGCCTTCGCAGTTGCGTCAGGCAGGCCGCCGGCGAGAAATTTCACTATGCGAAATCGCGCCCTCTTTGGTATGAAGCAGGCAGCGTCGGGTCCGGCCCGCCAACATCAGAATGCAATAAAGGGAGCCGGAACGCACTGCGTCGCACCTTCCATTTGGCAGCACCCGAGGGCCTTATCCTACGCATGTCCGATCGCCCACCCATCGTCAGCGACCCCGCCTTCATCCGCGCCCGCGCCATGGAAACGCTGTTCGAGCGTCTCGAATCCCTCTGTGAAGGCGCCATCGCGATCGACCGCGCCGGCAACGTGGTCTATGTCAACGAAAAATACCTGCACTCGCTCCGTCTCACCGACGCCTCGGAAGCCATCGGCCGCCCGATCGAGGAGATCATCCCCAACAGCCTGATGCGCCGCGTCGCGGAGATCGGCGAGCCGATCCTGCTCGACATCATGGAACTCGGCGGCGAGCAGCTGGTGGTGACGCGGATGCCGATCGAGGACGAGAACAAGAATATCATCGGTGCCATCGGTTTCGTGCTCTACGATCATCTGGACAGCATCAAGCCGCTGATCGCGCGGATGGCCCAGCTCGAGAGCGACTTGCGGGTGGCGAAGCGGCAACTGTCGCAAGGCCGCACCGCGCGCTTCACCTTCGACGACTATGTCGGCAAGACCGAAGGCATTGCGCGCGCCAAGGAACTCGCGAGCCGGGCGGCGCGGCAGAGCGTGACGGTGCTGTTGAGCGGCGAAACCGGCACCGGCAAGGAATTGCTGGCCCAGGCCATCCACAACGCCTCGCCGCGCGCCGAAAAACCCTTCGTCAGCGTCAATGTCGCCGCCATTCCCGATACGCTGATCGAGTCGGAATTCTTCGGCACCGCGCCGGGCGCCTATACCGGCGCCGACCGCAAGGGCCGCGACGGCAAGTTCAGGATCGCCGATGGCGGCACCCTGTTTCTCGACGAAATCGGCGAAATGCCGCTGCAGCTGCAGGCCAAGCTGTTGCGCGTGCTGCAGGAGCGCGAATTCGAGCCGGTCGGCTCCGACAAGGTCACCAGGGTCGACGTCCGCGTCATCGCCGCCACCAATCTCGACCTGCAGAAACGTGTCGGCGAAGGCGCGTTCCGCGCCGATCTGTATTACCGGCTCAATGTGCTCTCGATCCCGCTGCCCCGCTTGCGCGATTGCGCCGGCGACCTCCCGGAAATCTGTGCACGGCTGCTCGACGATATCGTGCTGTCCGGCGATTACGTCAGCGCCCGGATCACGCCGTCGGGGCTGGCGGCGCTCGGCCGCTATGATTGGCCCGGAAACGTCAGGGAGCTGCGCAACATTCTGGAGCGGGCGCTGATCCTGAGCGATTCCGGCCGCCTCACCGGCGATGATTTCGCCCGCATCCTGCCCTTCGCTCACGAGACCAGGCCCGCCGCCCCGGCAAGGCCGCCGGGCGTGGTCGTGCCCTATGCGCAGGCCGAAGCCGAATTCGAGAAGCAGACGCTGGAATGCGCGCTGCAGGCGAGCAACGGGCAGATCACCGAAGCCGCCAAGATGCTGCGGATCTCGCGCGCGACGTTCTACAAGAAGCTGGCAAAGTTCGGGCTTGCCCCGTCGGGCGCGCCCGTCTGACTTTTGGGACGAAAAGTGTCGCGAGTCTCAGACAATTTACGCGGCCTCGCGCGGCGGCGGGCACCCTAAACCCGGCCCAATTGCTGGTTTTTCAACCATATTGATGTATCGCAAAGCATTTGGCGCGGACCTTGCTCTGCTTGCCTGACGACGCATGCCGAACAAATGCGCGCCGACGGGAGGGACAGAGACGTATTTCTGATCGCGCCCGCCGTGCTCGTTTTTCTGATGTTCGTCGCCGATCGACAAGAAAACCGGGAGGGCAATGATGACCATCGCGCTGGAAGCAACACGTCCGCCGCCGTCGCACGTCACGGTAGCGACAGCCAGTCTGATCGGCACCGCGATCGAGTGGTACGATTTCTTCCTGTACGGTACCGCCGCGGCGCTGATCTTCAACAAATTGTTCTTTCCCACCTTCGATCCGGCGGTGGGTACGCTTTTGGCGTTTGCGACCTATGCGCTGGGGTTCATCGCGCGACCGCTCGGCGGGCTGGTGTTCGGTCACTTCGGCGACAAGATCGGCCGCAAGACCATGCTCTATCTGACGCTGCTGATTATGGGCGTCGCGACGGCGGCGATCGGCCTGCTGCCGACCTATGACACGCTCGGCATCTGGGCGGCGGTATTGCTGGTCACCTGCCGGCTGATCCAGGGTTTCGGCCTGGGCGGCGAATGGGGCGGCGCCGTGCTGATGGCGGTCGAGCACGCGCCCGAAGGCAAGAAGGGCTTTTACGGCAGCTGGCCGCAACTCGGCGCCCCGCTTGGGCTGGTGCTCGGCACCCTGGTGTTCTCGCTGGTGTCCTCGTTCCTGACCGATGCGGAGTTGTTCGCCTGGGGCTGGCGGATTCCGTTCCTGTTCAGCATCTTCCTCGTGGTCGTCGGCCTGTGGATCCGGTTTACGATCGGGGAATCGCCGGAGTTCCAGAAGATCAAGGACTCCAAGCAGGAAGTGAAAATGCCGATCCTCGACGCGATCCGGCTGTATCCCAAGAACATCCTGCTGGCGATGGGCGCGCGGTTCGCGGAAAACGGCTTCTTCTATATCTACGCCACCTTCGTTCTCGCCTATGCGACCCAGTCGCTGGGCATGAACCGGCAGGACATCTTGAACGGCGTGCTGATCGCCGCCGCGATCGAGAGCTTCACGATTCCCGCCTTCGGCGCTCTTTCCGACCGTGTCGGGCGGCGGCCGGTCTATATCTTCGGCGCGGTCTTCTCGGCGCTGATGTCGTTCCCGCTGTTCATGCTTCTCGCAACCAAGAACCCGCAACTCGGCTGGATCGCGATCGTGCTCGGCCTCGCCGTCGGGCACGCCGCGATGTATGGCCCGCAGGCGAGCTTCTTGTCCGAACTGTTCGGCACCAAAGTGCGCTATAGCGGCGTGTCGCTCGGCTACAATCTCGCGTCGATCTTCGCCGGCGCGCTGTCGCCGCTGATCGCCACCGGCCTGATGGCCGCCTACAAGCCGGAAACCTGGCCGATCTCCGTCTACATGATCGGGCTGGCGCTGATCACCATCGTATCGGTCTATTTCGCAACGGAGACACGAAACAACGCCGAGGCCTGAATCCGCCGGCTCCGATCGTCGGACCGGGGTTCGAAGGGAGCAATGAAGTGAGCCAGCATCCGGCCTTGCCCTATTTGCGCAACTCGGAAAAAGGCAAGATCGTCACCGCGGCGGAAGCCGTCCGCCTGATCCGCGACGGCGATACGGTCGCCACCGGCGGGTTTGTCGGCATCGGTTTCGCCGAGGAAATCGCGGTGGCGCTGGAGGAGTGCTATCTCGCCAGCGAGGGCGATGCGCCCTACACCCAGGGCAAGCCGCGCAACCTGACGCTGGTCTATGCCGCCGGGCAAGGCGACGGCAAGCATCGCGGCCTCAATCACTTCGCCCATGACGGGCTGGTCAAGCGCGTGATCGGCGGCCATTGGGGTCTCGCGCCCAAATTGCAGGCGCTCGCGATCTCCAACCAGATCGAGGCCTACAACCTGCCGCAGGGCGTCATCACCCATCTGTTTCGCGACATCGCGGCGCACCGACCCGGCCATATCTCGCGCATCGGCATCGATACCTTCGTCGATCCGCGCAAGGGCGGCGGCAAGCTCAACGCCCGCACCACCGAGGACATGGTCGAACTGGTCACCCTCGGCGGCCAGGAATGCCTGTTCTACAAGAGCTTTCCGATCGACGTCGGGATCATTCGCGCCACCACCGGCGATCCCGACGGCAATCTCACCATGGAAAAGGAAGCGCTGACGCTGGAGGCGCTGGCGATCGCGATGGCGGCGCATAATTCCGGGGGCATCGTGATCGCGCAGGTCGAGCGCGTGGCCGAGAGCGGCAGCCTCAATCCGCGCCAGGTCAAGATCCCCGGCATCCTGGTCGACTGCGTGGTGGTGGCGAAGCCGGAGAACCACTGGCAGACCTTCGGCACCCAGTACAATCCCGCGTACTCCAGCGAAATCCGGGTGCGCGCCGGCTCATTGCCGCCGATGCCGATGAGCGAGCGCAAGATCATCGCGCGCCGGGCGGCGTTCGAGCTGAAGCCCAACAGCGTCGTCAATCTCGGGATCGGCATGCCCGACGGCATCGCCGCGGTCGCCAATGAAGAGCGGATCATCGATCTCATCACGTTGACGGCGGAGCCCGGCGTGATCGGCGGCATTCCCGCCAGCGGCATCGATTTCGGCGCCGCCATCAACACCCAGGCGGTGATCGACCAGCCCTATCAGTTCGATTTCTACGACGGCGGCGGGCTCGACGCGGCGTTTCTCGGCCTCGCCCAGGTCGACCGGGCCGGCAATCTCAACGTCAGCAAATTCGGCCCCAAGCTCGCCGGCGCCGGCGGGTTCATCAACATCAGCCAGACCGCCAAGGAGGTGATCTTCGTCGGCACCTTCGGCGCCGGGCGCCTGCGCATCGCGCTCGCCGACGGCCAGCTCAGGATTCTCGAGGAAGCCAAGGCCCGAAAATTCATCGAAGCCGTGGAGCATGTGACCTTCAGCGGCGCCTACGCGGTCGCGCGCGGACAGAGCGTGCTCTATGTCACCGAACGCTGCGTCTTCAAGCTCGGCGCCGACGGACTCGAGCTCGCCGAGGTCGCACCCGGCATCGATATCGAGCGCGACATCCTGGCGCTGATGGATTTCAAGCCGGCGATCCCGCGCGATCCCCTTGCCATGGATCCGCGGATCTTCCGCGAAGGCGCGATGGACCTGCGCGAGCACATGCTGGCGATCCCGCTCGACCGGCGCTTCACGCTCGACGAGCAGCAGAACCTGTTCTTCGTCAATCTGGAGCGCTATCCGCTGCGCAGCCGCGCCGATATCGAGGCGATCGCAAAGGCCGTCGAAACCCGGCTCGGCGGACTCAACCGCCGGGTCTACGCGATCGTCAATTACGACAACTTCTCGATCGTGCCCGAACTGATGGACGAATATTCGGCGATGGTGCGCAGCCTCGCCGACCGCTTCTATTCGGGCGTCTCGCGCTACACCACCTCGGGCTTCCTGCGCATCAAGCTCGGCGAGGCGCTGGAAAAACGCGGCGTCGCCGCGCATATTTTCGAAAGCGCCGAGGAAGCGCAGTCGGATTGGCGCAACATCGCCGGCAGCGCCGGCCCGCTCCCCGGGCCAGCCGGGCGCGGGCTTGGCGGGGAGGCGGTATGAGCCAAGCCGCCAATCTCGACCGAAATCGCCGGCGGTGCGAACATCGAATTGCAATGTTCGCCCAGCTGTGCAAATCGCTGTGACAATGGAATTTCAACAGGAGGGACTGCCGTGCGTCTACCGCTCATTCTTGCAACCGTCACACTCGGCCTGATCGGAAGCGCCGCCGCGCGCGCCGACGATCTGACGATCGCCCTGATCTACGGCAAGACCGGTCCACTGGAAGCCTACGCCAAGCAGACCGAAACCGGGCTGCGGATGGGGCTGGAATACGCCACCAAGGGCACCATGACGCTGGACGGCCGCAAGATCGTCGTCATCACCAAGGACGACCAGAGCAAGCCGGACCTGTCCAAGGCGGCCCTTGCCGAAGCCTATCAGGACGACAAGGCCGATATCGCCATCGGCACGACGTCGTCGGCCGCAGCCCTCGCCGACCTTTCGGTGGCGGAGGAAAACAAGAAGATCCTGATCGTGGAGCCGGCGGTCGCCGACCAGATTACCGGCGAGAAGTGGAACCGGTACATCTTCCGCACCGGACGCAATTCCTCCCAGGACGCGATTTCGAACGCGGTGGCGATCGGCAAGCCGGGCGTCACCGTGGCGACACTGGCGCAGGACTATGCCTTCGGCCGTGACGGTGTCGCCGCCTTCAAGGAGGCGCTGGCGAAAACCGGCGCGACATTGGCTGCCGAGGAATACGCGCCGACCACCACGACGGATTTCACCGCGGTCGGCCAGCGCCTGTTCGACGCGCTGAAGGACAAGCCCGGCCGCAAGATCATCTGGGTGATCTGGGCGGGCGGCGGCGACCCCTTGACCAAGCTGCAGGACATGGACCCGAAGCGCTACGGCATCGAGCTTTCGACCGGCGGCAACATCCTGCCGGCACTGGCCGCCTACAAGCGGCTGCCCGGCATGGAAGGTGCGACTTATTACTATTACGACATCCCGAAGAACCCGATCAACGACTGGCTGGTTTCCGAGCACCAGAAGCGCTTCAACGCGCCTCCGGACTTCTTCACCGCCGGCGGATTTTCGGCCGCGATGGCCGCGGTCGCCGCCGTCACCAAGGCAAAGTCCACCGACACCGAGAAGCTGATCACCGCGATGGAAGGCCTGGAGTTCGATACGCCCAAGGGCAAGATGGTGTTCCGCAAGGAGGACCATCAGGCGCTGCAGAGCATGTATCACTTCAAGGTCAAGGTCGATCCGAACGTCGCCTGGGCCGTGCTGGAGCCGGTGCGCGAACTCAAGATCGAGGACATGGACGTCCCGATCCGGAACAAGCGCTGATCTTGCTTCTCCCTCGCCTCGCTCTTGCGGGGAGAGGGAGAGGCGGCCTGTGGCCGCCGTTTTTGATAGAAGGACGCCGATGTGAAACATCGGCTATGGTGAGGGGCTCTCTCGACAGGCCCGACTTGCGGATAGTCCCCCTCACCCGGATTGCTTCGCAATCCGACCTCTCCCCGCAAGCGGGGAGAGGTGAAGACCCGAAGCTTCACCAAGAGTTGCTAGATGACCCACAGCCTCGAAACCCGCGACCTGACCATCCGCTTCGGCGGCCATGTCGCGGTCAACCGTGTCAGTTGCAGCTTTCGCCCGGGTGAGCTGACCGCGATCGTCGGGCCCAACGGCGCCGGCAAGACCACCTATTTCAACCTGATCTCCGGACAATTGCGCCCGACCGAAGGCAGCATCCTGTTCGACGGCACCGACATCACCGGGCTCTCCGCGCCGCTGCGCACCCGCGCCGGCCTCGGCCGCGCCTTTCAGCTCACCAACCTGTTCCCCAACCTCAGCGTCGAGGAAAACGTCCGGCTCGCGGTGCAGTCCGAAAGCGGCGTGCATTACGACATGCTGCGGCCGTGGATGACCCGCAAGGACCTGATCGCGCGCGCCGACGCCATTCTCGACAAGGTCGCGCTGGGCGGCAGCCGGACCGTGGCGGCATCCGCGCTGTCGCACGGCAACCAGCGCAAGCTCGAAGTCGCGCTGATGATGGCGCTCGAGCCCAAAGTCTTCATGTTCGACGAGCCGACCGCCGGCATGAGCATCGACGAGGTTCCAGTGGTGCTCAACCTGATCGCGCAGCTGAAGCAGGATCCGAGCAAGATCATCCTTCTGGTCGAGCACAAGATGGACGTGGTGCGTTCGCTGGCCGACCGCATCATCGTGTTGCACAACGGCCAGCTCGTCGCCGACGGCAAGCCGGCCGAGGTGATCGCCTTGCCGATCGTGCAGGAGGCTTATCTCGGCATCGCACCCGCAAGGCCCGCGGCATGAGTGACCTTCTGACCCTCACCGGCGTCCATACCCATGTCGGGCGCTATCACATCCTGCAGGGCATCGATTTCGGCGTGGCCGAGGGCCAGACCACGATGCTGCTCGGCCGTAACGGCGCCGGCAAGACCTCGACACTGCGCACCATCATGGGGTTGTGGCAGGCTTCCGCGGGCCAGATATCGCTCGACGGACAACGCATCGAGAGGCGCGCGACGCCTGATATCGCCCGGCTCGGCGTCGGATATGTGCCGGAGAGCATCGCGGTGTTCTCCGATCTCTCGGTGAAGGAAAACCTGGTGCTGGCAGCGCGCGACGGCCCGCTCGACGATTCAAGGCTGGAATGGATTTTCGGGTTTTTCCCGGCACTGCGGCGATTCTGGCTGTCGCGGGCGGGCGCCTTGTCCGGCGGGCAGAAGCAGATGCTTTCGATCGCGCGCGCCATCGTCGAGCCGCGCAAGCTGCTCTTGATCGACGAGCCGACCAAGGGCCTGGCGCCGGCGATCGTGGTGGCGCTGATCGAATGCCTCGCCGAGATCAAGCGCCGCGGCGCCACCATCCTCCTGGTCGAACAGAACTTCCATGCCGCACGCGAACTCGGCGATGCCGTTCTGGTGATGGACAACGGCAAGATCGTCCACCGCGGCGAGATGGCGGCGCTGGCGGCCGACGTCGCGCTGCAGGAGCGCTTGCTGGGTTTGAGTCTGGAGGCGCATCAGTGACCGACCTTGCCGCAACCGGCGCATTGCCGAAACCGAAGCGGGATCTCTTGCCGGTACTGCTGCCGGTGATCGTCGCGCTGGCCATGCTGCCCCTGATCGGATCGGGAAGCTCCTGGGTGACGCTGACGGTGGCGAGCCTCGCCATGGGCATGATGATCTTCATCATGGCCTCCGGCCTGACCCTGGTGTTCGGCCTGATGGACGTGCTCAATTTCGGCCACGGCGCCTTCATTTCGGTCGGCGCCTATGTCGGCACCCTGGTGCTGCTGCCGCTGGCGTCGTGGGTGCAGGCCGACTCGCTCTGGATGAATCTCGCGGTACTGGCGCCGGCGGCGCTGCTGGCGATGGCGGTGTCCGGCGCGCTCGGCCTCGTGGTCGAGCGGGTGCTGATCCTGCCGGTCTACGGCCAGCACCTCAAGCAGATCCTGATGACGACCGGCGGATTGATCGTCGCCGAGCAGGCGCTGTATGCGCTGTGGGGCCCGCAGATCATTCCGCTGCCGCTGCCGACCTCGCTGCGCGGCTCGTTCATCTTCGGCGACGTCGCCATCGCGAAATATCGGCTGCTCGCAATGCTGGTCGGCCTGATCGTGTTTGCCGGCATCCAACTGGTGCTGAACCGGACCAAGATCGGGCTCCTGATCCGCGCCGGCGTCGAAAACCGCGAGATGGTGGAAGCGCTCGGCTATCGGATCCGACGGCTGTTCCTCGGCGTCTTCATGGTCGGCTCGGGTCTCGCCGGTCTCGGCGGCGTGATGTGGGCGCTGTACCGCGAGCAGGTGCATGCCTCGATGGGCAACGACCTGACGGTGCTGGTGTTCATCGTGGTGATCATCGGCGGGCTCGGCTCGATCGGCGGCTGTTTCATCGGCGCGCTGCTGGTCGCCATGGTGGCCAATTACGGCGGCTTCCTGGTGCCTAAGCTGGCGCTGGTTTCCAACATTCTCCTGATGGTCGCGATCCTGATGTGGCGCCCGCGCGGGCTTTATGCGGTGACGAGTCGATGATGATCCTTTCCGGCGATCCGCCGCGCAGCCGCGCGCTCTCGGTTCTGCTCGTCGTCATCATCGTGGCACTGGCGGTCACGCCGCTGATCTTCCCCGGCGCCAAGGCGATGAACGTCGCCACCAAGATCTGCATCTTCGCGGCCCTGGTGGCGTCCTACGACCTGCTGCTCGGCTATACCGGCTCGGTCTCGTTCGCGCACACGATGTTCTACGGCATCGGCAGCTATTCGGTCGCGATCGCGCTCTACGCGATGGGGCCGAGCTGGGCCGCGGTCGCAACCGGCATCGTGGTCGGCCTGCCGCTGGCGATGCTGCTGGCGCTCGCCATCGGCCTGTTCTCGCTGCGGGTAGAGGCGATCTTCTTCGCCATGATCACGCTGGCGGTGGCCTCCGCCTTCCTGGTGCTGGCCTCGCAACTGTCGTGGCTGACCGGCGGCGAGGACGGCCGCAGCTTCCAGCTGCCGGAATTGCTGCGGCCCGGCACGGTATTGATTTCCACGCTCGGCTTCGAGTTCAACGGCCGCGTACTGGCCTATTATATCGTCTTCATCGCCTCGGCGGCGATGATCCTGGCGCTGCTGCGGGTGGTGAACTCCCCGTTCGGCCGCGTGCTGCAGGCGATCCGGGAAAACCGTTTCCGCGCCGAAGCCCTCGGCTTCCGCACCGTGTTTCACCTGACCTACGCCAACTGCATCGCCGCCCTGGTCGCCGCCGGCGCCGGCATCCTGAACGCGCTGTGGCTGCGCTATGCCGGACCGGACACCTCGCTGAGCTTCTCCATCATGCTGGACATTCTGCTGATGGTGGTGATCGGCGGCATGGGCACGATCTACGGCGCGATCATCGGCGCCACCATCTTCATCCTGGCCCAGAACTATCTGCAGGCGCTGATGGGGATTGCCTCCAACGCGGCCGCCGACGCCGGCCTGCCGCTGCTGCCGGGGTTGCTGCATCCCGATCGCTGGCTGCTGTGGCTCGGCCTGCTGTTCATCGCCAGCGTCTATTTCTTTCCGACCGGCGTCGTGGGAAGGCTGCGGGGCGCTGCCCGCAAGCCCTAGAGCCTTTTCCGCTTCGATGGAATCGAAGCGGGGCTCTGGATTCTTGATTTGACGCGTTTTCCTGACGCGAACCGGTTTCCACCCCCGGGTCGAGCCCGAGGGCATGCTTCGCTCGAAAACGCTCTAGTTTTCCTCGTCCGGTTTCCCATTATAGGGTGTGCAACATCATTGTGCGCCAACGCGCGCCAGCTCGGAGAGCCGCATGCCTCCCGTTTCGATTTTTCTGAACATCCTCTGGATCCTGCTCGGCGGCCTGTGGATGGCGTTCGGCTGGGTGGTCGCTGCCATCATCATGGCCATCACCATCATCGGGCTGCCCTGGGCCAAGGCCGCGTTCAATATCGCGCTCTATACGCTGATGCCGTTCGGCCAGAAGGCGGTGCGCCGCGACAGCCTGACCGGTCGTCCCGATCTCGGCACCGGGCCGCTGGGCCTGATCGGCAATGTGATCTGGTTCGTGCTGGCGGGCTGGTGGCTGGCGCTGGCGCATATCGTCACCGCGGTCGTTCTTGCCGTGACCATTATCGGCATTCCCTTCGCCTGGGCGCATGTCAAACTGGCCGGACTGGCGCTCTGGCCGATCGGCAAGGAGATCGTCCCGGCCTAAGGCTCAGCGCCAGCCTTCATGGGCTTCGACCGGCTGGTCGCAGACCCAGTGCGGCCGGAGCAGGACCTTGCAGCCGTCCTCGAACGGCAGCACGCCGACCTGACGCGAACCCTCGATGATCGTGATCGCCCAGTTCCTGGGAACCGAAGGGTGCTCCTGGATCAGTCTTTGGACGATGCCGGCGGCGAACAGCATGGCGTCGATGTCGTCCGCCAACGCCGCCCCGTCGTGGCCATGACCGTCAATCCGCTTGATCGGGTCGCACACATGAAATCGATAAAACGCCATGAAATATTGATGCCAAGGCTTCCGACCGGCGCTTTGACATCGATCAAATCGGCCGGCTTTTGCGCGGGCAGGGAACCCTGGCCGGCTGCGACCGTCCCCGGCCTCGATCGAGGCTGCCGGCTTGCCGTCGACGACATCGACGAGCGTCAGGCGCCGTCAGGAAGGCTTGATCAGGAAGGCTTGATCAGGAAGGCTTGCGGGCCAGTTGCCCGCGCAGCGCCTGGATGGCCTCCTCGACGCTGCGAAAGGAACGATCCGGACCCAGCAGCTCATCGACGCCGAACCGCGCCATCGCGGCCTGGGCGCGGACTGACTCCAGCCGGGCCATGGCGAAATCGACGCCTTCGGCGTGACAGTGGCGGATCAGGTCCCGCAGGATCTGCGCGGCGGTAAAGTCGATCTCGACGATGCCGGTGGCTTCCAGCACCAATAGCCGTGCGGCCTGCGTCTGCGATTGCAGGGCGGCGAGGACGTCGCGCCGAAAGGAATAGGCGTTGAGAAACGACAGCGGCGCCTGAAAGCCTGCGACGATGACGCCCGGCTCCTGCTCGCCGGGATGATGCGGGCTCGCCGGCCACCAGATCGAGGTGCCGGGCACGCGGTCGAACACGACCAGGCGGGCGCGCGTCGTGCTCCAGATGCCGTGCAGCAGCGACAGCGCTATGCCAATGCCGACGCCCTGCTCGATCGGGAGCACGATGATCGCCGCCGCCGTCGCCGCGATCAGCAGAAATTCACCCAGCGACTGCCGGTAAATCGTCACGATCTGGCTGACGCGGACGATCCGCAGCGCGACGAACAGCAGCACGCCGCCGAGCGCCGCGTTCGGAATTCGACTGAGCAACGCCGCGCCGAATGCCAGCAGTGCGGCGAGAATCGCCGCCGCCGCGAGGCCTGCGAGCTGGGATTGTCCGCCGGTTTCGCTGACCACCGCCGTGCGCGGCGGACTGGCGTTGACTGGAAATGCGCCGATCAGTCCCGACAAGATGCTGCCGATGCCGACGCCGACGAAGTCGCGATCGACATCCGGCGGTTCGTCGGCAGAGGAAGGGAACGAACGCGTCGTCGCCGCCGTCTGCACCATCACGACGATCGCAATGATCAGACTGAGCGACACCAGGCTCGGCAAGCGGCTGAACGCGATAACCGGCACCGCGAGCGCCGGCAGGGCGGCAGAGACGGTGCCGAGAACGCTGACGCCGCGGCTTTCCAGCCCGAGCAGCGCGACGGCCGCCCCCGCCAGCACCAGCGCGATCAGCGCGCCGGGAATTCGCGCATCGATCCGCTCCGTGACGGCAATCGTCGCCAGAACGCCGAGGCCGATCGCGAGCGTGAACGGGTTGGTTTCGCCGAGCTGCGCGGCGAGGGTCGCCAGACGCTGCAGCATCGGCCCCTCGGGCGCGGCAACCCCGAGGATGCCGGGCAATTGGGAGATCAGGATGTGCGCGGAAATGCCGGCGAGAAACCCCGTGGTCACCGGTATTGACAAGAGATCCGCGATCCAGCCGAGGCGGAACACCCCCGCCGCCAACAGCAAAAGACCCACCATCAGCGCCAGCGCCGCCGCCAGCACCAGGTATTGTGGATCGGTGGAGACGGCGAGCGCGGCGAGGCCGCCGGCGAAAATGGGAGTGATGGTCGAATCCGCGCCGCACGACAGGAAGCGGTTGCTGCCGAACACGGCGAATGCGAGCGAGCCGACCAAAAAGG
>Ga0302320_10011170_pt1 | contig 19071 bp, 8 predicted proteins | sample Bog_T0_3_FD_202130 | JGI IMG/M metagenome (GOLD analysis project Ga0302320, IMG submission 202130) | Peat permafrost microbial communities from Stordalen Mire near Abisko, Sweden - Bog_T0_3 | ecosystem: Environmental > Terrestrial > Soil > Wetlands > Peat | place: Sweden: Abisko, Stordalen Mire...
TTGTATCTTGGAGGCGTCGTAAGCGTCGGCGCCGGCCTGTGAATTGGAGGGTTTCTGCGGGTCGTTTGTGTCGGCCATGTACGGTTCGGTTCGGGGCGGAAAAGAAGCCCGGATTCTGTTCCGATATGGACCGGTCACGCGAGGGTTTTTTTGGGGAAAATTCGGCTTTTTTGGCCATTCTAAGGGCCCTCCTAGGCCCGCGGGGCGGCCACCCGCTATCCCCATGCCTCCCAAGCCTCTCTTCGAATCCGTTTTTGGCCCGGCCGGGACGTTCCGGAGGATGGGATTGACCCTGTTTTTACCGGGTGCACTGTGGGGGTTCCATGCGTAGTCCGACGATCGACCTGCTCCTCATCCTCCAAGACCGCGATACCAGGAGGCTTGGGATCGAGGCCCAGCTGAAGGGCGCCCCAAGGGAGGTTGCCGGGGTCGAGCAGAGGATCGCGGCCGAGAAGGCGGCGATCGAGGCGGCCAAGAACGAGTTGCGCGAGTACGAGTCGAAAAAGAAGCTCCTGGAGACCGAGATCGGCTCCGCCGAGACCCAGCGGGGCAAGTACCAGCTCCAGCAGCTTTCCGTCAAAAAGAACGACGAGTACCAGGCCCTTGGCCACCAGATCCAGGAGGTCCAGAGGCAGATCGGGGAGCTCGAGGGCAAGGAACTCGAGGCCATGTACGCGATCGACGAGGCAAAGAAGCGCTTCGTCACGGCAGAGGCCACGCTCAAGCAGAACATCGCCGGGCACGAGGCGCGCATCCGAACCCTGAAGGAGAGGGAGGTTAGCCATGCCGAGGAGCTGAAGGAGGCCACGGCGGCAGTGGCCGAGGCCAGGAAGCCCCTGTCCGAGGCGGCCCTAGAGGCCTACGGGGTGGCTGCCAAGAGGCGCATGCCGGCCGTGGTCCCGATCCGGGGAGGCAAGTGCGGGGGATGCCATCTTAAGGTCTCAAGCGAGGTCGAGTCCGCGGCGCGCGGCAAGGCGACGGACCTCGAATTCGCCCACTGCGACCAGTGCGGCCAGATGGTCTATTGGGAATCTTAAGAAGCTTGCCCGCGGCCCCTTCGGGCCCAACGCTTGTGCCCTTAGCTTTGGGGCCTGGTCGTCGCTCCAAGTTCTTTGATCCCAAGGCGCGGGTAACGCCGCGCCCGATAGAAGTTTGGAGAGGAAAGTCCGGACACCGCAGGGCAGGATGCTGCTCGAGCCCAAAAGGCAAGCGCAGGCGCCGCGGGTTAAGCCGCGGCGACGGACAGTGTCACAGAGAATATACCGCCGTACGGCTCCCCCTGGGATCCGCAGGGTAAGGGTGAAAAGGTGGGGTAAGAGCCCACCGCGCCCCGCCGTGAGGCGGGCGGCACGAAAAACCCCTTCCGGTGCAAGACAAAATAGGAGACTGGACGGCCCGTCCCAGAGTCTCGGGTATGTCGCATCCGTCCGTTGCCCCACGCGGCTTGCCGTTTGGGGGGCGTACGGGCGGGCCCCGCAAGGGGCCCGAGAGAAATGACGGCCGAAGCGCCGCAAGGCGTGGAACAGAATCCGGCTTAACGGCCCCAAAGCTAATTTTTTCAAAATCGTCACCCGGTTGATCCCGGGCTGTTTCAAAAGGGGGGTTTAATGGGCTCTCGTGAGCCCAACCTACCTGACCCACACAGCCCGTAACATTAAACGCGCAGCGGCCCTTGCGGCCGTCTGCCTCCTGATCCAGGGCCTTCATGCCCAGACAGCACCCGATTCTACGTCGTCACCCTCGGGAACCGACACCCCGGACAAGGCCGTCCGCCTGACCGAGATGGAGGTCAACGAGGGCCGCATCACGGCCCTCACCGAGGCGCCGACCGACGAGAAGCTGGACGCGCTCCAGCCCCAGTCCTTCATCAGCGCCCAGACCATCAACAACACGATGGCGCCCACCGACGACTACGCTTCGATTGCCAACATTTCCCCGAGCGTCGTCAACATCGAGACGGAGGGGCCCGGGCTTAGCGAATCGAAGATGCTCTCGATGCGCGGATTCCAGGACGGCCAGTACAACGTGACCTACGATGGCATCCCCTTTGGCGATGCCAACGGCCAGACGCACCACACGACCAGCTACTTTCCCGCGAAGGTCCTGGGCGGCGTGGTCGTGGAGCGCGGGCCGGGAAACGCCGCCGACATCGGTGAGAACACCTTCGGCGGAACGATCGGGCTTCTCTCGAAGGACCCGCGCCCGGACCAGGCGACCGTGTTAACCGTGTCCGATGGCTCATGGAACACCTTCCTCGGCAACCTTGAGGTGAACACGGGCGACATGCCGAAACTCAACGGCGCTTCGCTCGTTGCCACCTACCAGTACATGAGCTCCGACGGCTACCGCACCTTCTCCTACCTGCAGCGCAACACCTATTACCTGAAGTTCGCGCAGCCGATCGGCAAGAACACGACGCTCACGGTCGTCGGCAACTTCAACAACATCAAGTTCAACAACCCTGGGTCGGTCACGCAGGCGCAGATCAACCTCTACGGGCGCAACTACGGCCTGGACGCCAATCCCTTCGACCCGAATGCCAACTACTACCCTTACAACTACCAGCAGAAGCAGGCTGACTTCGAATACATCGCGCTGAAGTCAAAATTCGGATGGGACCTGACGCTCGAGGACAAGGCCTACACCTACGCCTACAACAACGACAGCCACGAGAACTCCGTCGACCCGACGGTCGGCGGGTCGGTCACAAAATACCCCGGCACGGCCTATGCCGGCCCCGCCTACGTGAATGACACGAACAACACCCTTCCCAACACCGGGGAGGGCCAGTCCAAGGCCAGCGGCATCGTGAACGACGACGACCCGGGCGGCCGCATCAAGGTGAACTCCTATCGCGCGCTGGGAGACTACCTGGCCCTGTCGCACGGGGAGGACTCGTCCCTCGAGGAGAAGGTCGGCGTCTGGGCCGAGTACACCGTGGCCGACCGCTACGCCTACCTCCTCAATTACAGCCCCGCGTACGCCGGCGCGAACCCGCAGGACAGCTATTTCTTCGGCTACATCGACACGGCCAGCTCGAAGGGCTCGCCCTTCCAGCCGGGCTACCAGTGGTACATGCACGTCTACAACAAGACGTTTCAGCCCTACGCCGACGTGATCTGGAAGCCCATCAAGAACCTGACGATCGAGGCCGGCGTGAAGGACTCCAATTTCACGATCGACCTGGAGGCGCCGGTCAACCAGGGCACCGAGCATCCGGACTTCGCAAACTACACGTACACCAACGTGGAGCCCCATTTCGCCGCAAATTACCAGATCACGCCGAACTGGTCCGCCTATGTTCAGCTGGCCAAGGGCATCGCCTATCCGATCGTCACCGACGAGGAAAACGTGCCGCTGGACCCCCTGGATGTCGCCAAGACCGGCACGAGCTACAACCCGGCGAACTTGAAGGAGGAGTCCACGACCAACTACCAGCTCGGCACCGTGTACAAGACGAACCGTTTCAACGCCGATGCGGACGCCTACCTGATCAACATCGACAACCTGGTTTCGTCGGTCGTGGACCCGAACGATCCCACCAACACGCTGTTCTTCCAGTCCAAGGGGGCCTGGGTGAGCGGAGTCGAGGCCGAGGGCACCCTCTACATCGGCGGAGGCCTAAGCTACTACATGAATGGCTCGCTCAACCGCGCGGTCTACAAGACCGATGGGGGCGTGCCGCAGTTCAATGTCGGCTCTCTCGGAGCCTTCGGAGCCAACGGTGTCCCGAATTCGACTGCCGCACTGGGCCTTATCTACAACCATGCCGGCTGGTTCGCCTCCCTCGAGGACAAGTACGTCGGGCCCTATGTCATATATTCAAGCGCGCTCGTGAACCCTGACCTCGGGCTCTACGGACAGACCACGACGGGGCAGCCGGGCGGCAAGCCGGTGGCGGTGGCCTCGGCCGAAAACCCCGGCTTTTGGATGATGGATCTCGCCGTCGGCTATGCCTACAAGATGCCCCGCTGGACCCACCTGCACTCGGTGAAGGTCAAGCTCCAGGTGGACAACCTGCTTAACCACGACGCAAATGTCCTGAGCTCGGTGGGTTCCACTGCCGCCGCCAGCACCTTCAATGTTCTGCCGGGCATGAACTACTTCCTGACGTTTTCCACGGAGTATTGATCGCGGCCCGAAGGCGTGTTGACTCTCCCCTGGGGCGCCGCTCCTTTGCCGGGATTTCTCCCCTTGTCCCCCGCGTGAATATCCGGGTCGCAGCGCGCTTGGCCTTCCCGATGCTGGCACTTTGCCTTGCATCGGCCCAGGGCGCGAGGGCGGGGGAGCCCGCGCCGGTTCCGGCGCACCGCGTGCTGGTCTTGGTCTTCGACGGCATGCGGCCTGACTTCATCTCGGAGGAGACGACCCCCCATCTGTGGAAGCTCGCCTCCGAGGGCGTGTTCTTTGCCCATCACCACCCGGTCTACCTGAGCTCGACCGAGGTGAACGGGACCGCGATCGCAACCGGGGCCTACCCGTCGCGCAGCACCGTGATCGCCAACATCGATTTCCGTCCCCGGATCGACCCGCAGATGGTGATCGGTATCGAGACGCCGCCCGCCGTCAGGAAGGGCGACGAGGTGAGCGGGGGGCACTACATCGGGTCGCCCACCGTGGCCGAGATCCTGCACGCCCACGGGCTAAGGACCGTGGTCGCGGGCTCAAAGCAGGTGTCGCTCCTGCACGACCGCTCGCGAAGGCCCAACGACCCGGGATCCTCCCCGGTCCTTTTTGAAGGGGCGACGCTGCCTCCCGCGGCGGAGCTCCCGCTTCCGGGGCTCCTGGGCGATTTTCCGCCGGTGTCCCCACGGGAGGACAAGTTCGCACGCGACGCGTGGACGACCCGGGCCCTGATCGAGGACCTCTGGAAGGGCGGCCTTCCCCCATACACGCTCCTGTGGCTTTCCGAGCCCGACTTCTCGCAGCACGCGACCGGGCCCGGCTCGGCGCAGTCGCTCGAGGCCATCAGGTCGAGCGACGGCAACCTGGGGCGGGTGCTTGCCGAGCTCGACAGGCGGGGCCAGAGGTCCACGACCGACGTCTTCGTCGTATCCGACCACGGGTTCTCGACGATCGCCTGGAAAAGCGATGTCGCCGCTGAACTCTCCCAGGCGGGGTTCAGGACCGAGCGCGTGGCCCTGGGTGGGCTTAAGCCCGGCGACGTGATGGTTGTCAGCAACGGGGGCAGCTCCCTCCTTTACGTGGGAGGGCACGACCCGGAGGTGGCCCGGCGCCTCGCGGCGTACCTCCAGCTCCAGGACTGGGCGGGAGTCGTCTTCTCGAGGCTCCCGCTTGAGGGGACCTTCCCCCTATCCGAGGCCCGGATCGACTCGCCCGAGTCCCCGGACCTGGTGGTTTCGCTCCGGTGGACGCGCGGCAAGAGCGCGAACGGGACTCCCGGGCTCCAGACCTCGGACCTGGCGCCCACGGCAAGGAAGGCCGGCAACCACGCTAGCCTGTCCCCCTTTGACATGCACAACACCCTGGTTGCCGCCGGGCCGGACTTCCGGCGCGGCGTGCTGGACACTCTGCCCTCGGGAAACACGGACATTGCGCCGACGGTCCTTTGGATCCTGGGACTAAGGGACGAGGCTGCCGGGATGGACGGGCGGGTCCTTGGGGAGGCGCTTTCAGGGGAGGCGCCGCCGCTCCGGTCGTACGAGGTCAAGCGGCTGGAGGCCTCCCGTGCGACGCAGGGGGGCGACTGGCGGCAATACCTTCAGGTGAGCGAGGTGAACGGCGTCCGTTATCTCGACGAGGGCAACGGGTCGTTTTCACCCCGGGCCAATTAGCGCCGTCGCTGCCCATGGGCGCGGCATGTGGAGCTCTTTATTGAAGGCTTAAGATTTACCGTTTCTTAGCCTCGGACTCGCAGGAGCCTATTGCGTCCCTGGATTCAATTTCACATATGGGGATGGACCCGAGGACCGAGTTCCATAAAACACGGTCGACCTTGATGCAAATCTCAGGCATACGCAGCAAACGTCAATTGTGGGAGGATTTACGAACCATCACCTTCACGTCTTGAATACCCCATTCCAAAGGCCAGCGGGACTCCTGCGCGCACTGCTCACGGCCGTGGCCGGCGCTTTCCTCATGCCGAACGCGCCCGGGCAAACCTACACGGTGACCCAGATCCCCGCGCTCGGCGGAACCCAGAACACGGGTCTTGCTATCGACAACAATGGGACGGTTGTGGGGGATTATATCCTTTCCGACGGCGTAACAACCCATGCCATGACCTATTTGAATGGGACAGTCGTCGATATTGGCACGCTTCCCGGAGGCACAAACAGTTACGCGAACGGCTCCAACGTCTACGGGAACGTTGTGGGAAACTCTGACACCTCTGGCGTTACACTGCCAAATGCGTTCGAGAGCACCTATGCCGTCATTACCAATCTGGGAACATTTGGTGGCACCATCAGCTATGCGTTTGGCGTCAACAGTTCCGGCATTGTAGTTGGAGACGCAAACCTAGCCGGGGACGGCTCGTACCATGCCTTCAGCTACAGTCTGGGCACGTTGACGGACCTGGGGACACTCGGTGGCTCCGACAGCATCGCCTATGCAATCAATACAGCCGGCGTCATTGTCGGGAACGCGAACCTGACCGGTGACGCATCGCATCACGCCTTCAGCTACTCGACGAAGGGCGTCATGACCGACTTGGGCACTTTGGGAGGGGCCAATAGCACGGCGTTTGCGATCAACGACTCCGGCACGATCGTGGGGGGCGCGTCGACAAGCTCGGGCGCCATCCACGCCTTCAGTTTGGTGAGCGGCGGCACGATGACCGACCTCGGCACGATCGGGGGTGCGACGGGAAACAGCTCTGCCAAAGGGATAAACAGTTCGGGCGTGATCGTCGGCTACTCGGCCGTCACGGGGAGCACGGTTACCGACGCGTTCATCTATACAAACGGCCAGATGACGGACCTGAACACCCTGGTGAGCCTCACCGGGGTCAAGCTCACGGGAACCTCCGGCACTGTTTCAATCAACGATCTGGGGCAGATTGCCGTGAATGGGTCGGACGGCAGGGCCTACCTCCTCACGCCGAAGGCGGTCCATTTGACCGTCAGCGCCCCGGCGTCCGTGAATCAAAGCACGCCGTTTAGCGTGACCGTGACCGCAATAGACGGGAGCGGCAACGTGGCGACGACCTACGGCGGGATCGTGACCCTGACGAGCACCGACGCGTCCGCGGTGCTCCCAGCCAACAGCGTCCTCACCAACGGTACGGCCACGTTTAAGGTCACGCTCGGGACCGCCGGCACCCAGACCCTTACCGCGGCGGATACCGTGATCCCCACGGTCACCGGCACGACTTCCTCGATCAGCGTGATCCATGCGATCTTCCCGACTTTCAGCGTCCAGCCGATCCCCGAGACGGTCAACCTGGGCGCCAATGCGGTTTTCTGGGCCGTGGCAAGCGGTTCGGCGCCGCTTACCTACCAGTGGTACCTGAACGGGGTTCTCATTCCCGGGGCGACGAGCCCCCTCCTGCAGGACGTGGCGGTCGGGTCCCTTGGGGCGGGTAGCTTCTCGGTCACGGCCACAAACACCGCGGGATCCCTGTCGAGCTCCACGGCGCTCCTGTCCCTGAGCGCAGCCGGATCGGGCAATCCGCTCCACTTCGTGAGCCAGCCGATCTCGCAATCGGCCGCGGGCGGCAGCACGGTCGTCTTCTCGGCAACCACCGCGGGGTCCGACGGCGGCCCGCCCACGACCTACCAATGGTTCCAGAACGGGATCGCGATTCCGGGCACTAACTATCCCGAATTGGTGATCCGGGGGGCCGGCGCCTCGAATTCGGGCACCTACAGCTGCGCCGCGATGAATTCCTCCGGCGCGGTGCTGAGCGGCCCGGCGACGCTGAGCGTCCTTGGGGGCGTGAGCCCGGGTCGTCTCTCGAACATTTCGTGCCGCGCCGAGGTCGGTTCGGGCGCGGGCGAGCTGATCGTCGGGCTCGTCGTGGGCCCCCCGGGCACCGTGGGCGGCGAACCCGTCCTTGTTCGGGCTTCGGGCCCCGCGTTGGCCCAATTCGGGGTCACGGGATTCCTTCCGGATCCCAAGCTGACCGTCGTCGGCCCTTATGGCGTGATCGCAAGCGACAACGGCTGGGCCGGAAATTCGGTCGTGGCATCCGTGGCCGCTTCCGTGGGCGCGTTCGCATGGACAAGCGCCACAAGCGACGATTCGGCGGTCGTGGACGCGCTCACCGACGGGCCGTATACGGCCCAGATCGCAGGCAGCAGCGGCGATTCCGGCATTTCCCTGGCCGAGGTCTATGACGCCACCCCGTCGGGCAGCGTGATGACCAACTCCCCGCGGCTCATCAATATCTCCGCCAGGGCCCAGGTGGGCTCCGGCGGCAATATCCTCATTGCGGGGTTTGTGATCGGTGGGACCACCTCCAAGGCGGTCCTGATCCGGGCCTCGGGTCCCGCCCTCACAGCCTTCGGGGTGGGGGGTGTGCTGGCCGACCCCGAGCTTCAGCTCTACGGCGGCAATAACAACGGGACATCGACCCTGATCGCCTCCGACACGGGTTGGGGCGGCGACACGCAGGTGGCTTCCGTCGCGGCGTCCGTCGGCGCCTTTTCATGGGGCGCATTTGCCACACCGGACTCGGCGATCCTCGTCTCGCTCCCCCCGGGCTCCTACACGGCTGAGGTTTCCGGGGCCAGCGGGGACCAGGGCGTTGCCCTGATCGAGGTTTACGAGGTGCCTTGATCTAGTTGCGCGCAATCAAGCACTAAAAATAGAATCCAACCCGCGGCGTGGTATGCTGCGGGTTGGCATCCACCAAAAGGGCGGCAGATGTTCAGGGACCGAGCTGGATTGAGTAACGGGTGCGTTGGTTGCGTCTCAAGGTGTGAACCGTTGAGCGTGCTGATCTTCGTCGATTGGATACGACCGTTCATTGGTGCGTCATGCCCACCTAGTCTAATGTCGAACGTAGTCGGAACACGGTTGCTCCAACGTACCTAAGGCAATCAGTTATGGGCCGGCCGCTCGGTCCTTGAGGTCTGCCGCCTCTTTAGACGGCTCTGACAAAGAACAGAACTGGGTAAGTGCCGCCGAGTCGCGGAGCGCGAGGCGGCTGTTTGAGTCGGACTTATTGGGTCGGCTCAGGCACGTGGCAGAGCAGATCCCAGATAAAGCCGACCAGCTCTCGGGCCATGGCGATGTTGACCTTGGCCTTCATGACGCGTCGCCGGAGTAGGTGCCATCCGCGCTTGTGCAGACGCGTCTGAGCCTTCCAGGAGAGCTCCCTGTAGATAGCTGGCTGGCCTTCCTGACGAATGCCGAGCTGTAGGGACACCTTTGGCGTCAGGAGCGCATGCTGCACTGAGGTAGCCCGCGTGAACGGGGACAAGCAGGGACAAGCACACTGTTGTTAATTAGCGGCCCGTCGCGCAGCTATAATGTCTGATCCCCGTTTGCGCGCCCTAAGAGCATTGCAGGCATTGCGCTTGCAGCATTAGAATTCTTTGGAGGCAAAGACTAGGATTAGGGGGTTAACTGTGCCCCCACAGATCCCTGTGCGTCGCAAGGTCAGCCGCGATGGATCGGTTTTATATGTTGCGAGCCACTTATTCGCCGCGCATCGCCCAAATCAGCCGCCTTGGAACAGCACAGCGGGCGCTACTCCGAACCAACAGTAGGCGCCGAGACACCGCTCCTCCGACGAAAAGTCCGGGGTAGCCGATCCCTCCGATTTACATTTTCTTCTAAACTCTGCCCCGGCAGCGACGAAATACCGGAACGATTGCCCGCAATTCGACGATGATTCTCATGTAGGCGTCAAAATTTTGAGAATAGGGCAGGATTAAGTTTAGGCACGAGCGGCAGGGACGATGTGCAGTCTAGCACGCACATATCCAAATGTTCCTTCGCCACTCCATAAACTTTGTTGATCAGGCCGGCCAGGTCCCCAGCGGACCGGCCGAGGCCGAGTCGACAACCGTTGCATCCACCCGGGCAACAACCGGAATCCGAGAGGCGAATTGGCATTCGGATCCACTAACGTGGCCGAGTCTCCGCATACGCGCGGACGCGAGTCGCACATTCCTGCGTTGCAGCGACCCCTGTCTCGGGGCGTCCGCAAAATCCTAGGTCCGGCCAAAAACCGGGCCCCAGGGCCAATCGGCTCTTTTACACACACAAACATGTATTCTCTAAACAAACGTCCACTCTCAATCATCGCCGCCGTTCTCCTCGCAGCCACCGGAGGTCTTCCAGCGGCGCTTGCCCGAACATGGTATGTCAACGTCTCGGCCCCGGGGCCGGCCCACGACGGGACGGTCCCGTCCACGGCGTGGACCTCCTTTGCGAGCATCGACCAGGCCCTTCTGTCGCCCGGCGACGTCGTCCTGATCTCCTCGGGAAGTTACAACGAGCAATTCACGATCCAGAGGAGCGGTAGCAGCGCCTCGGCGAGGATCACCTACCGCGGCGTCAACACAGGCGCAGGGATGCCCACGCTCTACGCGATCTCCGGTGGAGCGTTCAACTACATCGCCGTGCTAGGCATCCAATTTACCCAGCCGAACTCAAGCTATCAGAACATTGCCGCCATAAAGCTCCAGGGCGCAACCGGTTGGCTCATCCAGGACAACAATTTCTACCACACCTACGGATCGCCAATCGATCTCCATTACCACACGTCCAACAACTTCAACATAATCCGCTGCAACCTGTTCAATGACATCGGCTACATGCCCCCAGGCTACACGGTCGGCAACGACGTCGTTTGCGTGCACGGCAACTTCAACCTGGTCGAATACAACACCTTTGGACTCGGTTGGCACAGGATCTACATCTACGGCCTGTCGAACATCGTGCGAAACAACCGGGACACGGGCACAAACTCGGCACTTTTCACCCAGTCAGCCGAGCTGGGCCTGAACCCCGAGCACATCGACGACGTGCACGGCGACTATTCCGGCGGCGGCGTCTTCTACCCGGCATACGTGTTCATGGACAGAAACTGGTGGAGCGACGCCGCGGGCGCGGACACCCACAATTTCCTGTTCCAGGATTACAGCGTTGCGGGGGTCGCGGGCGGCTCGGGGCTTCTGACCAACTTTGTGATAAGGCAGAATGTCTGCCTGCGCACCGGGAGCGCATTCATGTGCGCTTTCCAGGGAACCAACTATGTGAGGACCTACAACAACACGGTCGTTGGAACAGGCGCCGACTGGACCGGTGGATCGCTGTACGACTCTACGGTCGGGTTTGATTCCACCTACCCATCTGACAACGTCTCGATCCAGAACAACGCATTCCTGGACACCAACAGCTACGAGAATGTGAACATCATCTACAGTGGCGGCTCGACGAACTTCACCGCCGACTACAACGCCGTTTACGGGAACGGGGTGCTAACGGGTTTCGGAACCCACAACATCACGGCCAACCCGCTTTTCACTGACACCTCAACCGACACCTACACATTGCAATCGGGCTCCCCCCTTATAGGGGCTGCCAACGCGATCGCGACGGCGACCGGGCAGGCAAGCGGATCGACCTCCCTCGTGGTGAGCGACGCGACGGGCTTCTGCGATGGATTCGGAATAGCCGACGGCGATCTTATTGTCGTGGGCGCCAACCCGCCTGTCCGGATATCGGCAGTCGACTACGCGACAAACACGATCACCCTGTTCAGCCCGCAGACATGGAGCAGTGGCGCCGCCGTCTTCGTTAAGGGCACGCAGGACATCGGTGCCCTTCCGTCAAGCTACCCAACGTCGTTCACGGTCGCCAATACGACGCCCATCACGTTGGTCCCGGGCGCCGCGCTGTTGACGGCGACGGTCACGAACCCCGACGCCGTGCGCAAGGTGGAATTCCTTGTCGACGGCATTCCCCAAGGTGCCTCGTATTCTGCGCCCTATTCGGTTAGCTGGACGGCCGATGGAAACGCCCACGTGGTCGAGGCGCGGGCCTATAGCGCATGGGCGAGCAAGACGCCCTTTTTGAGCAGCTTTAATGCGGCGCCCATCTTCAACCAGCAGCCCTCTAGCCAGAACCCGACGGCGGGGGCCAGCGTCGTCCTTACCTCCAACGCGACCGCTCCGGCAGGAATATCTTACACCCCGACGTACCAGTGGAATTTGAACGGTGTGAACCTGACGGATGGCACGGGCATATCGGGATCGGGAACGGCCACCCTGACCCTGACGAATGTTTCAATAGCCAACAACGGCAGCTACACTGTCATATCAACGAGCCCCGCCTGCGGGTCGACTGCGAGCAACCCGGCCGTCATTGGCGTCCAGGCGCCGGCGCCGGCACCGACACCCGCTCCTGCCTCCGGGCCTCAGGCCCAGACGATCAATTTCTGGAGCCTCCCTGCGTGCACATTTGGCAAGCCGCCCATAAGCCTGAGCGCGACGGCGAGCTCTGGCCTGGCGGTCACCTACACCAGTTCCAATCATATTGTCGCGCAGATCAGCGGGAGCACCCTGACGATTGAAGGCGCAGGCACGGCTGTCATCAAGGCAAGCCAGGCGGGCAACTCCAACTACTTTCCGGCGAGCGCCACCCAGACCCTGACGGTCGCACTAGCGTCCCAAACCATCAGCAATTTCGGCAGCTTGCCCACAATCACCTACAAAGGCTCAACCATAAAATGGGCCGTCACCCTTGAGGCGGTCGCAAGCTCCGGCTTGCATGTGGGCTATTCCAGCTCGAACCCATCCGTCGCAACGACAAACGGCAACAGCATCAACGTCGTCGGTGCAGGCACGGCGATAATAACGGCGAGCCAGGTCGGAGGAGACGGGTATTCGCCCGCCTCCGCCAATCAGACGCTAACCGTGATCAACGGGGGCTAATGAGAGCCGCCGGTGGACGGGCCCCGTCCATCCTGCTCGCTGAACCCAAACAAGAGTGGCGCCTAACGGCCGCACAATCTGCGATCAAAAGGCCGCCCGGCGAACAGGAAATGGCGCGTCACGCGGCCATTCTAGCTGAGCCGTGACGCGGTTATGTGACCTCGACCCGTTGAATCATCCTCGAAATTGAGAAAACACCCACTCCACAATACCCTTGACTCGACACGTTTCGTTTGAGTCTCTGGCCGGCTCCGAACTTCACAACGACCATGGCCAACACCCAATCTGCCATCAAGGCCGCCCGCAAAGCGGTGCGCCTGACCCTCCGCAACAAGGCCTTAAAGACCCGTCTTAAGACCCTCCACAAGGGGTTTGACGCTGCGGTTAAGTCTGGCAACGCCGCCACTGCCAAGGCAGCCGGCAAGGCCTACCTGTCCGCCATGGACAGGGCCGTGAAGTCGGGCGTCGTTCACAGGAACGCCGCCTCGCGCGCGAAATCGCGCGCGGCGAAGTACGTGCTCGCGAAGTGATCGCGATTTTGGGATGGCTCCGTGCCATCCCAAGTTGAAGACACACCCCGGCGCAGAACTTTTCCTTTCGCGCTTCGCCGACAGCGATTGGCGGGGGATCATCCGTCCCTGGCTCGAATCGGGCCGGGGAAGGCTCGAGCGCTCGATCGTGGTCGCTCCCACCCGCGGCCAGACGCAGGCCCTGAAGCAGCGGTGCGTGGACGAGGGCGTGTCGCTCCTGGGAGTGGAATTCCTGACTCCGGGTCTTGCGCGCAGGAAGTGCGGCCTGGCGGCCGGCCTTGGCCGCGGCCTGCAGGTCCTGGTGCTTCGGGTCCTCATCGAGCAGCGCCTCGCCGGGCTTCCGGCCGAGGATCCCTCACGGGGCCTCTGGAAGAGCCTCGCGAGCGACCTTGAATCGGCGATTGCCGAGTTCGAGGACCTCCTTCGCGCAGGATATGGCCCCGAGAGCTTCCGGCTGCCCGAGCTCCGCGAGCTCTTTGGGGGCTTCCTGGAGTGGCTGGGACGGCACGGGCTTTCCCTCGGGCCCCTCGTCGACAGGCAGGCCCTGGCCGGCGCGGGCGATCATCCGCGGCTGGCCGACCGGCTCCTTGTGCTTGTGGGCGGGCCGGAGGGCTGGCCGGAGTTCCTGGGGCTCCTCTCGCTGGCGCGGCGCTGCCCCGGGGCCCGCGTCATCGTGGCCGAGCCCGAGTTCGGCGGAAAGAGCGCCGCGGGCGAGGAGTGGGTGGGTCTCTGGGAAAAGGCCCTCGGGGTCGATGCGTCGGTCGCAGACGTCCCGGACCCCTCGCTGTCCTGCGCTCCGGTGGCCGAGCTTTGGATGGGAGGGGAGGGCTCGGCCGACCTCGCCCGGGCCATGGTCGCCCGGTCGCGGACCGAGGAGATGGAGCTCGTTGCGGACGAGGTCATGCGCCTCCTCTCCCAAGGCTCCGAGGCGATCGCGATCGTCTTTCCCGGTGCCGGTGCCGGACAGGCGCGGCTCGCCCGCCTGCTCGAGGAGCGCGGCGTGCCCTTCGCCGACCTGATCGGCGTCGCGGGGACGCCGCCGGTCGACACGCGAATAGAGCGGGCGCTGGCCGAATTCTACAGGCGAGGCTGCAGGCTTGAGGAGCTCCTTGCCCTGTGGCCGCTCCTAAGGTCCGTGAGCCTCACGCAGCTGGAGCCCGGCCGGGCCCGCGCCGCCTGCCAGAAGTTCTTTGACGAGGTGCAGTCGCACTCCCTGGAGCCCCACGTCGGGCGCCTGGTGGCGTCCGAGAACACGGACGCAAAGGAGGTGGGACGGGTGGCGGCGATGCTCCTGCCGCCGTGGCCCGCCACGCTTAGCCCCGCCGAGGCCCTGGTGCTTTTCGGCGCCACGCTTGGGAAGCTTGGCCTTGCGGAGCCCGAGGGATGGTCCGGACTCAGGGATTTTGCGGACAGGGCCTCCGGGCCTATGCCCGCCGCGGCGCTCCTTGAGGCGCTCCTGGCATTTCTGCCGGAGAAGGGTCCGATGACCGGGTCGTCCCTTAGGAACGGCTTCGCGCGCGTCACGCTCACCACCTGCCGGCGCGCCGCGGGCGTGTCGTGGTCCGACTGCATCTTTGCGGAATCAAACGCCGGCACCTGGCCCGAGCGGCGGGAGCCGAGCTGCTGGCTGGCCGACGAGGACCGACGACTGCTCAGCTCCTCGGAGGGCAGGCTCCAAGTGGCGCTCCCGACGAGCGACGACCGGGCCGTGCTGGAGAAGCGGCTCTACTGCTCCATCGCCCGCGACACGCGCCGTCGGGTCATCTTCACGGCGGCTCTTTTCAGCGAGGAGGAGCCCGAGGTCCGGCTTGGGCCCAATGTCTGGCTGGAGCGCGTGATGTGGGCCCAGGGCCTCTTTTCGGGGGCCGATGGCGGCTCAGGGGCCTTCGAGAGGCTCGCCCGGCCCCGGCTTCGGCCGAAGCCGGCCGCCCCGGCCCCTGTCGCGTGGGGGCAGATCTGGGCCCGAAGACGCGACCCGGCGGCGCCCTTCGACGCGTTTTTCTTCGGGGACCCGGGCGCCTCCTCCGGTCCCGCCCGGCTCTCGGCCAGCCAGATCGAGCGCGGCATCAAGGACCCGGCGAGCCTTTGGTTTGACGTGGTCCTGGGCGTCACGCGCACCGAGTGGCGGCCATTCGCGCGCATGCGCAGCAAGGCCGTCGGCACGGCCGTACACCGGGTGCTCGCTGCGGCCCTCCGCGGAGCGCCCGCCGAGGGGAGCTTTTCTGTCCTGCCGGAACTGCCCGCGGCGGAGGGCAGGCTCAAGGCCGAGCTCGTGCGCCTACGCGGGCTGTGGCCCGCGGACCGCTACTGGGATTCCTTCCACGGGGACGTGGCCGAGGCCGCGCGGGCGCTCCTTGCGCGCGTCTACGAGCTCCCGAGGCCCCCGTTTGGCGGGGTCGAGGTGCGCCTGCCGGGCGGGGCGACCGTGCCCGTCTCGGATTCCGCGGTGATCAGCGTCAGCGGCCAGATCGACCTTGTGCTTTCGGACCGGCCCGGGTGGGAGGGGGCCCAGGTCGAGATCGTCGACTACAAGACCGGCGGCGACCCCCGGCTTTCGGCGGCGCGGATGGAGTCGAGCGGGACCTCGCTCCAGCTGGGAGTCTACCTCCAGGCCGCGCATTCGGTCGGCGCCTCGGGGGCCGTATGGATGCTAAAGCCCGACGAGCGGCCCGCGCGGGTCGGGATGGACGAGCTTGGAAAGGCGACGTCCAAGCTTCGCATGATCGGAAGGCACCTCTCGACCGGAATCTACGGCGCAAGGACGGCCGACCGCGACGAGTACACGCACGTCTTCGAGTGGCCCCTGGCCTGCCCGCCGGTGCCCTACGCCGTCCTGGAGAGCAAGTTCGCGGCGACCTTCGGCGCCTCGCCCGGGGAGGACCCCGATGACTAGGCTCCCTTCGGACCAGCGCGAGCGCGAGCGGTTCACCCACGAGTGGGGCGTCAACTTCGCCGTTGTCGCCAATGCCGGCTCCGGCAAGACGACCGCGATCTCGAACCGGCTCGCGGCCATGGCACTGTCGGAACCCGGTGCAGCGATGCTCGCCCGGACGGCGGTCGTGACCTACACGAAAAAGGCTGCGGCGCAGATCGGCCAGCGCGCACGTTCGGCGCTCCTGAGGCGGATGGCCGCCTCAGGAAGCGCGAACGGGGACGCGCTGGCCGGGCTCGACAGGGTCTTCTTCGGGACGATCCACAGCTTCTGCCTGCTCCTCGCCCGGCGCCACGGGAGCGCCCTCGGTATCCACTTAAACCCTACACTGATCGAGGAGGGGGATGACTCCCGCTGGCAGGAGTTCCTTGAGCAGGACCCGATGGCCTTCGGCTCGCTGGCCCCGGCCCAGGTCGACGCCTTTCTTAGGCATGCCTCCCTGGACGACATCTTCGAATTGGCGCGCACCCTGGACGGAGCGACGGCGTCGAGGCTAAGGTCGGCTCCCGTCGCCGCGCGCCCCCCCGGGCCGGATCCGGCGGCCCTCTCGGTGATCCTCGAGAGCGCGCCCTCCCGCAAGGGCAAGTCCACGGAGGCCCTGGCTCGCAACAAGGAGACCGCCCGGGAGTGGGAGAGGCGCTTTCGGGAGGAGGAGGGCCCGCTCGCGATCGCCAAGCCCGAGGGGACGGCTGGCGGCATCAGGGAGCTCTACCGAAGGCTCTTTTCGCCGCTCAAGGCGTGGCTCGCGGCGGCGGGCGGCGCCCTGGCCGGGGAGCTCTCGCTGCGCTACCGCGCCTGGCGCCTGGACCGGGGCATCCAGACCTATGCCGACCAGGTGGAGACGGCCCTCTCCATCATGGGGGACACTGCGATGCTTGAGCGCATCCGCGGGGAGGGCTGGAGGGTCATCCTGGACGAGGCCCAGGACACCGACCCCAAGCAGTTCGCCGTGCTGGCCGAGATCACCCGGTCGCCGGGGGCAACGCGGGGCGATTGGCCCGGCGGAGGGGGGCGCGGGCCAAAGCCCGGGCATTTCTGCATGGTGGGCGACGCCCAGCAGGGGATCTACTCGGCGAGGGCCGACATCAAGAACTTCCAGAGGCACGTGGACGCATTTGCCTGCGGGGACGGGGGCGAGCGCCTGACCTTTGGCGTCACCTTCCGCGCGCCTACACGGGTGGTGCGGCTGCTTAACGCCACGCTTCCCGACGCGTTCGGGCCCGGGCGCGTGCACAACCTTGGCCTTCCGCCTTCGGACGGTGCCGAGGCCCGCTGCCTCCAGGTGCCCTACGAGACCCTGGTGGAGGGCCCCGGCAACGCCGAGGGAGCTGCATGGCTCCTTCCGCTCCCGGCGCGGGCCTCCGACGGCGGCCCGAGGGCCTCGGACAGGAAGCTTGCGCACGAGGCGCGGCACCTGGCCGAGTTCCTAGCCTTGGGCGGCCCCGCCGCCGTGGGAGCCGCGTGCTGGGGCGATGTCGCAATCCTTGCACCCCGGACGGCATGGCTCGTGATCATCCGCGACCAACTCCTGGCGGCGGGCCTGAAGACGGCGCTCCAGATTCGGCGCAACCGCTGCGGCGACAACGCGGCCTACGCCTGGACAAGCGGCCTCCTGTCGGTGGTGTGCGATCCCGAAAACACCTTCGAATGGGTGGGGGTCCTCCGTGAGATTTTCGCCGTGAGTGACGCGATGATCGCGTCCGTGCTCGGAGCCCGGGATCGGTTCCGGTGGGACGAGCCGGGCGCCTACCCGCGGCCGATCGCCGATGCCCTGGAGACGCTCATGCCCTTTATCGACAGGGCGGACCTGGAGGGCGAATCGCTCGAGCGCTTCAGCAGCGAATTGTCCCAGGCGTGCGGCCTCCTCGAGAAGGCCCGCTGGGTTGACCCTGAGGGGGGGCTTGAGGACGAGCTCGCGCGGCTCCATGCGCGCGCCGCGGAACTGGGCCTGGAGGGCGCGGGCCCACGGGCCTGGCTTCGCGAGCTTCTTGCGGGTGTCGACGAGAACCGGGCCTACGGCCGGCCCGCGAACGACGCCCTCTCGCTCTTGACCTCACACTCGGCCAAGGGCCTGGAGTGGCCGGTCGTGATCCCGGTCGGCATGTGGCGGACGATCGGCTCCAGGGGGCCCTCCGGCCTGCGGATCATCTCGGGCCGGGCGGGCCAGTCCGAGGTCGTCTTCGACAACGAGGGAATTTCGATCGAGACGCGCGAGTCGCATGAGCGCGAGAGGCTCAGGGAAAACGTGAGGCTTCTCTATGTGACGCTCACCCGCGCCCTTCGGACGCTTGTTGTCCCGTGGTCCGCCGAGCCCTTCGAGGAGGGGAGTTTCGCAGACCTATGGAGGGTGGATCCCGTGCTCCTGGATCGTGCTCCGGAACCCACGGGGGCCCAGGGCGAGAGCGAAGCAGGCCCCGCCGCCCTGGAAACCGAGGAGCGGACCCACGGGGTCCCGGAGGCCGTTCCCGCCGCCCCGGCCCCGGCATTGCCGCACCGGGTGCTCCCGCACCAGCTCTCTGCCATGGCTGACGGGCCCCGGTCGGCGCTGCACGAGGCGTCGCTCGATCAGCCGGCGCCTGTTAAGCCCGGCATAGACCCCCTCGAATACGGGGTATGGTGGCACCAGACGCTCGAGTTCGTTCCCTGGACCGGCGCCGACTCGGAGGTTGCCGAATATGGGGCTGAAGCGCTCCAAGGGGCGGCGGAGAAGGGCTTTGGCGATCGTGCGGCCGTAGAATGGGGGCGCCTGCTGGCAAGC
>Ga0302320_10011172_pt1 | contig 19070 bp, 6 predicted proteins | sample Bog_T0_3_FD_202130 | JGI IMG/M metagenome (GOLD analysis project Ga0302320, IMG submission 202130) | Peat permafrost microbial communities from Stordalen Mire near Abisko, Sweden - Bog_T0_3 | ecosystem: Environmental > Terrestrial > Soil > Wetlands > Peat | place: Sweden: Abisko, Stordalen Mire...
GAGCGGAGATGATCCTCTCCCACCTCGCGGAACAGCTCTCGCTGCTGCCCTCCGTGCGCAAGGCCCTCCTGATCGGGGCCCGGTCGCGCGGCGAGCACCAGGAACGCTCCGACGTCGACATCGCGGTTTCCATGCCCGGTGCGGCCGCCGTCGAATGGGAACGCTTCGTGTCCGCGGTGGAGCAGTGCCCGACCCTCCTGCGCGTCAACCTGCTGCGGCTGGACGCGTGCGATCCGGAAACCCGGCTCCACGCGGAAACCGAAGGCGTCCTGTTCTTCCACCCGCTGGACCGACCCTGGAACCTCTTTCGGGCATCCCTGGACGGGCTGGGACGGTGCCTGGCCGACGACCTCTCCTCTCCCGTGGTCCGCGACGGCCTCCTGTTCCGGTTCGCCCGCACGGTCGATCTGTTCCATCGGCTCCTGCGCGCTCTGCTCGTTTCCCGCGACCTCGCGGAACGCGGATTGAAGGACTCCTTCCGGCTCGCCTACCAGCAGAGGTGGATCGCGGACGAAGAGAGATGGCTCTCGCTCCTCCAGGCCAAGTTCTGGTCCGAAAGGGCCTACGACGACGAGCGGATCTCCCTCCTGGTGGAGAAGATCCCGAGGCACTATTCCCTGCTTCTCGGGGCGGCCGCGAACCTTCGCGGGATCTTCGACCTCGATTGACGGGTTCCGTCAGATTCCGCGGCGCCTGGGGGTCCGGATCCGGCTTTTGCTCCACTCCTTCAGGACGACTTCGCCCAGCTGGTCCAGGCCGGCCTGGAAGACCTGGCCATCCACCGCCCGTGCGAACAGTTCGGCGAAGGCGACCAGCATGGGGTCGTGGGCGATCAGGAAGGTGCTGATCAGGCTGCCGTCGCGCCGGCAGCGGCGCCCTTCCGCGAGCGTGCGCTCCACCACCAGCGGGTCGAGTCCGAACGGATTCTTGTAGAGGCGACCCTTGTCGAAGATGCAACTGGGTTTGCCGTCGGTGACCACCAGGATGCGGCGGTTGGGAGCGCGGCGACGGCGCAGGAGATCCCGGGCCAACCGGAGTCCGTCGGCCGTGTTCGTGTGGAACGGACCCACCGAGAGTTCCGCGATGGAACCGGTCGGGATCCTCCACGCCTCGTCCCCGAAGGCGACCACGTCCAACGTGTCGCGCGGATGGTTCCGTCGGATGTGCTCGGAGAGTCCGATGGCCAGCATCTTGGCGGGTGTGATGCGGTCTTCGCCGTACAGGATCATGGAGTGCGACACGTCGATGAGGAGCGCCGTCGCGCAACTGGTCGCGGCCTCGGTCTCCCAGGTGGAGAGGTCGTCTTCCGAGAGCGAACTGGCGTCCCCGCCGCGCAGCGCGGTCCGGGTCAAGGAAGCGTTCCAGTCGATGTCGCGGGGATCGTCGCCGGGACTCCAAGGCCGGGTGGAAGGGACTCGCTCGGTTCCGGGGCCGATGGTGGGGGCGGCGTGCCGACCCGACAGCCCGCGGCTCAAGCCCTGGAACAGCCGTTCGTAGATGGAATCGCGCACGTTGCGGCTTCCGGCGGGGGTGCCGACGAACTTGTCGCCCTCCTGGCGGATCAGGCCCATCTTCTCGAGTTCCGCCAGCATGTCCTCGTAGCCCTTCCCCTCGCCCAGAAGCGGGTACTGCTCCATGATCTCCTTCAGCCATTCCAGGATCTGGTCCATGTTCCCGCTGGCGCGAAGCCAGAGCTGGGCGAGGAGGTCGCGCAAGTCGATGGGCGGCGACTCCTCCGGAGGCAAGGCCGCACCGAAGATCATGGCCACCCGCGAGCTCACCGCATGATCCCCGAGATCAGGTCCCCGAAGCGGAGCGCACCCTGCCGAAGTTCGCGGGAGATCCGGCCGTGCTGGTGGAGGCCCTCCAGGAAGAGCTCGCGCCAGGCGTCCCGGTCCTCGCCCGGATTCCAGGACGTGTTCCGGGCCAGGGCCTCCATCACGGCATCCAGGCCGGGTAGGGAGGAAAGGGTCTTGCCGTGCTCGACATCCGCGGCATCGGAGTCCAGCTCCAGGCGGTTTCCGGATTCGAACCAGGAGACCACCGGGAAGTCCGGATTCTCCGTCGGATCCTTGCGCCTCTTGTCGTAGGGGTTGCGGAAGGTGGCGTCGAAGACCGATTGGCAGGCCTTGCCCACCAGGGCGAGCGCCGCCGGCTTGGGGCCTTCGCCCTCGGACAGCAGTTCCAGCTTGCCGCACACCGCTGGGGTGGCGGCGAAGATGTCCGAGAGGCGCACCCGCACCTGTTCCCCGCCGGATCGCAGGGCACGGGCCTCGGCGGCTCCCACGGCCACCTCCAGGGCGGTGATGGAGAGTCGCTGCGAGACGCCGCTGCGCGGATCCACGAGTTCCGTCATGGCGCGAGCCTCGAAGGCGACCTGTTCCAGGACTTCCCGCAGCGGCTCCGGGACGTGCACGGGAAGGCCGCGGTCGATCCAGGCCTCCTGGTCGGTGATGGTCCGGGAAACGGCGGTGTCCGATGGGTAGTGCGTCAGGATCTGGCTTCCGATCCGGTCCTTGAGGGGGGTGATCAGGTTCCCACGCTGGGTGTAGTCCTCGGGATTGGCGGAGAAGAGGAACAGCACGTCCAGCTCCAGCCGCACCGGGACACCCCGGATCTGCACGTCGCGCTCTTCCAGAAGGTTCAACAGGCCCACCTGGATGCGGGGCTGAAGGTCGGGCAGCTCGTTGAGCGCGAAAATCCCTCGGTTGCTGCGCGGCACCAGGCCCCAGTGCAACGCGTCTTCGTGGGAGAAGCCCAGGCCCTGGGAGACGGCCTTGACGGGGTCGATGTCGCCGACGATGTCCGCCATGGTCACGTCCGGAGTCGCGAGCTTTTCGCGGTAGCGGTCGTCGCGGTGGATCCACACCAGTTCCGTCTCGTCGCCATGTTCCTCCAGCAACCGCCGGCCCTGGGAAGAGACCGGACGCAGCGGATCGTCGCGCAGCGGGGTGGGAAGCGCGGGCATCCATTCGTCCAGCAGCGAGGGGATTTGGCGCAGCAGACGCGTCTTCCCCTGGCCGCGCAGTCCCAACAGCAGGATGTCGTGGCGGGAAAGCAGGGCGTGCACGAGGTCGCGGACCACGGTGTCCTGGTAGCCATGGAGCCCGGGGAACAGGGGCGCACCTTCGCGCAGGCGGCGCGAGAGATTTTCGCGGATTTCGTCGCGGACCGAACGCGGCCGCCAGCCCGCGCGTTTGAGTTCTCCCACCGTGCGCGCCCGAGATTTGGAATCCATCTCGGACAAGATACTGGTCCACGCCCGGATCGCCGCCGCCTTCCCCGGTGCGCTGTCCGGGTACTTCGCCTACTTGCGTCCCTTCAGCGACGGCGAGTTGGATTTCTTCGCGTTCTTTCGGGGTGGATCCAACGGCCAGGGCTGCCCTTTGGAGGCGTACAGCGCCCGGGTCGCCGCCAACCATCCGCCATGCTGTTCCTTCAGCCGCTTCGCGGAGAGCTTGGCCTGGGATTCCTGTCCCGCCGACCGGTGGATGAGCACCGATTCCAGGAGCGCGTCGGGCGATTCGCGCAGGGCGATCGATTTCTGGACGGCCTCGATCGAGGAGGGGAATTTCCGGAGACCGCGAAGAACCATGGCGCGGGCGAGCCAGGCGAGGTGCTGGTCGGGATGGGCTTCCACGGCTTCGCGCGTCGCTGCCTCCGCCTCGTCGAATTCGCCGCGGCCCGCGGCCGCTTCGGCGCGGAAGAGGATGCGGTTGAGGTCCAGCAATTCCGACTCGGTGGTGGCATTCGGCATCGGCGCATCCGATGGATTCGCCTCCGTCCGGTCCCGACGGACCCCGGGCCGTCGGACCACGTCCAGCAATGCCGCCTCGGCGGCGTCGGCGGCGTGGTCCCAGGTCCAATTGGACAGGATCCGTTTGCGTCCGGCCCGTCCCCTGGCGCGCCTGCCGGGTTCGTCGCCCGCCACATCGCGCAGGATTTCCGCGAGTTTCTCCGCCGACGGCTCCAACCACCAAGGCGCGGCGACGGTCCGGAACGGTCCCACCACCCCGCCGGGAACATCCATGCGCATGGCCGGGATCCCCCAGGATTCCGCGTCGCCGCAGAAATCGTCCGAGGCCCCTCCTCTGGTGACCACCACGGGCAGACCGCAGGACATGGCCTCGGCGATGGGAAGCCCGAAGCCCTCTCCGCGGTAGGGGTGCACCAGCACGTCGCCCGAGGCGTAGATCCGGGGAAGGTCCTCCAGGGAAAGATCCTGGTCCAGGTAGATCACCGGGGCGCAGGTGCCGGAGGCGTTCAGCTCCTGGACCATGGCCTCGCCGGTCTGCCCCTTGTAGAAGGATTCGCCGCCCATGGCCTTGACCACCAGACGCACCGGATCCGAGGGTCCGAAAGCCCGCTTCCACGCGCCCAGGAGGACATCGAAGCCCTTCCGAGCGATGGTCCCGCCCACGAACAGGAAGTTGACGCGACCATCCGGCTCGAGGCCGGGCAGCGGCTGGAGCCCGGGACGGAAGCGATCGGTGTCCACCCCGTTGGGAACCACCCGGATGCGGTCTCCGGGAACCCCCGCCCGGGCGTAGAGGTCCCGGCAGTAGGTGGAGGGAACCCAGAGCGCGTCGATCCGATCGCGGAACACGGGCATCCAATCCAACGGGGGAGACCCGAATTCCCAGGGTTGGACGACCACCCACTTCCCTTCCTCGGGCGGTTCCAGGAGCGGCGGCCACTGGTGCCTGACATGGACCTGGCAGGGACCTTCCAAGGGAGCCTTGCGGAGCCTCTCGAGAATGGCGAGGTCGGGATCGTCGCCGGCACCGAACTGGTCGGGCTCCCACGGAATGAGGGACAGATCGTGTCCTCGCTTCGCGAGACGCGCGCACAGCTCCCGGTTGACCAGCGCCAGGGAATGGTGGACGAACTGGGATCCCTCCCATCGGATGGAAAGGGTCTTTTCGGGTTCCGTCGGTGTCGCGGACGCGTGCTTGCCGCCTCTTGCCAGCAGTCCTTCGGCCACCTTCTCCAGGGCGCCGGAAAGCTTGGTTCCCGACGCGTTCCGCAGTGGAGGATAAGTTCGGCCGGACACCGGCTCGGCGAGGCCCAGGAGAGCTCGGCCGCGGGCGGCGATGGCCCGGGCCGTGATCTCGGGATTCCAACGGGTGGCGGCCTCGAAGCGCGCCTGGATCCCCTTGCGTTCCCTTTCGACGATGTTGGACGCGGCCCTGCGCAGAAGTCGCGCGACCTCCGCGGGATCGGGATCGGCCCACCGGTGGTCCGGAGACAGGTACGGGTTCTCGCGGCAGGCAGCCTCTCCGACGGGAACGGTTTCCCGGGGGGACGCGAGCCAGGCGTTCTCCTCGTTCAGGAAGTCCGTGGACGCTCCCCAGGCGGTGGCGATGCACGGCTTGCCGGAGGCCATGGCTTCCAGGTAGGGGAGTCCCCAGCCTTCGCCGCGCGAGGGCAGCACGAAGACGTCGGATGCGAGGTAGAGCGATGGCATCCCGGATTCGGGGACGAACCCGTCGAGCAGGACGATGGGCGCCATCTTCGCCTCGGCCAGACCGAGTTCGTCCAGGGACTCCAGGAAGCGGTCGCGCATCGGCGACGCGTCCTTCCCGAACGGATGGCAGCGCAGGACCAGTCGCACGTCGGCCTTGGGATCGAAGGCTTCGGCCCAGGCGCGCAGGAGCACGTCCCATCCCTTGCGCCGCACCCATTGGAAGACGGAGAGGAAGGTGGTTCCCTTCCGCCCACCCGGGAGGGGATGGGGCAGGCCGGACCCGTAGCGGGAGACGTCGACGGAACCGGGGACGACATGGATCCGTCCCGGATCCACACCCGCGGCGGAAAAGGTCCTGCGGTTGAACTCGGAGGGCACCCAGACCTCGTCCAGGCGGTTCAGGGAATCCGCCCAGCCCGCCGGCAGCCGGTCGGTCTCGAACATGGTCCAGCCCGCACGCTTGGGATTGCCCGGGTTGGCCGCCGCCATCTGGTCGAAAAGTTCGTTTCGGCCGGTCGCGTCGCGGGGCACGTCGCAACAGACCAGGACCCCGGGAAGCGGGGCGCGGGAAAGAAGGTCCGTCCAGCGGGTCCGATCGGCGGGCGAAATTCCCGGAAACCAATTCCTGTCGTTGCGCTGGGGGTCCGCGGTGACGGGGACGGAAGCGTCCATCAACCCGGCGACGGCGTTCCGGGCGAGGCCGGCGTAGCCGCTGAAATTGAACAGGTCGCCGCACCAGCGGAAGGTCGGGACGGAACCGCCGGCGCCTGGCTCGGGAACCGGTTTGGCCGGGACGGGCCGGGCGCCGAGCGCCGACGCGGACGCGGGGACGCCGGCGAGAATCTCGCGCAGCCTGGTTTCGGCCAGCGGAGCGATCCGGGACCAGTCCCAGCGTTCCACCATGTCCTTCCGAGCCCGTCCCCCCTTGGAACGGCGAAGGTCGGGATCCAACGCGGTCCCCAGCAGCTTCGCGAGATGCTCCACGGAAGGCCTGGACCATTTCTGTCCGCGGTAGAAGGGGAATTCCTCCTTGGCGTCGATCTCCTCCAGGCCTTCGATGTCCAGGAGCCAGGAATTGTTGTCGTCCTGGAAGTCCAGGTTTCCGCTCCAGCGCGTCGCGACCACGGGAACGCCGCAGCTCATGGCCTCCATGTGCGGGCGTCCCCAGCCTTCTCCCCTCGAGGGGGCCAGGTAGACGTCGGCGGCGGCGTAGAGGCGCGGCATGTCGGCATCCGGCACCTGACGGGCGATCACGAGGATCGGGGCGCATCGTGAACGGGAAGATCCGGCTTCGCGCAGGGTTTCCTCGATCTTCGCGTCCACCCATCGCGCGGGATCGCCTTCGATCTCGTTGGGGGGGTAGGTGCGCAGGACCAGTCGCACGTCGTCGTCGGGACCGAAGGCCCTCGCCCAGGCCCGCAGCAGGACATCGGGGCCCTTGCGGTGCGTCCACTCGAAAACGGAGAGGAACGTGGTCCCCCTTTTTGGGCCGGGGATCTCCAAGGGTCGGAGTCCTGGACGGAATTTGTTGGTGTCCACGCCTTCCGGGACCACCAGGATCGGCTTGGTCACCCCTGCGCTCCGGAAGGTCTCGAGGTTGAAGCGGGAAGGAACCCAGATCTCGTCCATGCCGTCGCAACGGTGCACCCAATCCGGGGGAAGACCGTCCGTCTCGAAGGTCGTCCGACCGATGTGGTGCCCGGCGCCCTGCACCCGACCCAGGGCGGAACCCGGCATGTCGAGCACCACCGGGACACCCTCGCGGACGGGTGCGTCCAGCAGCGGATCCAGGAGCGCGCGAAGCGACGGGTCGGCGTTCTGGTGGAAGGTTTCCGAGTGCCTTCCCCAGGCCCGGGTGGAAAGTCCGATGTCGGTGGCGGAGAGATGCGCGAGAAACGACCGAGATTCGTCGCCGTAACCGCTGGGATCCCAGATGGGGGAGATCCAGAGGGCCTTGGCGGCTTTCCGGGGCGGCGCGGCTTGCGCCAGGAACGCGGGCGGAAATCCTTCCACGCCGGACAACGCGCGCGGCCAACGACCGGACCACCGCGCGTGGAGCTTCCCCAACCCTTCGCGGACCTGGGAATCGCGCCGCTCGAGGTCGCTGGCGGAGGCCGATTCCAGGTGCACGACGACGGAATCCGGACAGTAGAGCACCTCGCGCCCGGCGTCCCAAACCTTGATGCAGAGATCCACGTCCTCCACGTACATGTGGAACGATTCGTCGAACCCGCCGAGCCTCCCGAAGAGATCCGAGGGGATGGCGATACAGGCCCCGGTGACCGCCGGGAACGCCTTGGCGACGAGCACGGAAGGATCGTCCGCGGGTTTGCCCCGATGCACGTGGAACGGCATTCCACCGGGATGGAACTGGATCCCCGCGTGCTGGATCGTGCGGTTCGGGTAGAGCAGCCGCGATCCCACCATGCCCGCCGAAGGGTTCCGCTCCAGCGTCCGAACCAGGGCGTCCAGCCATCCCGCCTCCGGGATGGTGTCGTTGTTCAGGAAGACCAGCGTCTTCCCCGAGGCGGCCTTCGCCCCGGCGTTGCAGGCGGTGGCGAATCCACGGTTGGGGGAGAGGTAAATCGCCTTCAGGATCCCCCGGGACGCCTGTTCGCGAAGCCAGAGGGCGGTGTCGTCGGGCGAAGCGTCGTCCACAACCACGATCTCCGTGGTGGAAGGATCGATCGTCTTGCGCACGGCCTCCAGGCACTGGCGGGTCAGGTCCAGATGGCCGTGGACGGGAATCACGATGGTGGTCGTCGGTTTCGTTTCGCCGGCCGCGACAGGCTGGACGGACAGGAAACGACGGGACGCGGAAAGGTCGGATTGCGCCAGGACATCCCCGAGAGACCTCGCCGCGGAGAATCCGTCCACCGCTTCCCTTTGGGCCTGCGTGACTTCCCCGGAAACGGGGTGGAACTCCCACAGATCTTCGCGGAGGAACACCTGCAGGTCCTGTCCGAGCAGCCCCTGGAATCGGCCGCGGGGCACGAAAAGGGATCTCTGTCCCGAATGGTAGGCCACCACGTTCCGTTGCAGGATTCCCCCGTTCTTCTGCAACTCCCTGCGCAGGTCGTCCTTCCAGAGGCGGTAGTCCTCGTGGATCCGGATCTCCTCCGGGTCGATCGCGGAGAGGTCGCGAGGATCGATGGCCCCGGCCTTGCCGCCGGGCAGGTGTCGGAAGGCGTCCTCGTCCTCCATGTAGGCGTTGAAGAGTCCGGCCAGCCGGATGCGCAGGGCGAAGTCGCCGTCCTCCTCGCCGTAGAGTCCATAGTCCTCGCACCACCAGCCGAGGCGTTCGTGCACGGATCTGGGCACCAGGAAGCAGGCGCCTCCGATGTTGGCATCGCGTTTGGGCCGAACCGGGACGCCGTCCACGACCTCGAGGGGATAGGACTTGGGTTCCACCGAGTAGCCCAGCGCGCCGATGCTCGGAATCCGCTCCGCGGCGTCCACCATGCGTTCCAGCCAGTCCGGCTTCAGGGCGACCATGTCGCTGTCGAGCTTCAGGAAGAAAGCCGCATCCGGCACGGCGGACCATGCGATGTTCGAAGCCCGGGCGACCCCGACGTTTTCCGGCAGGAGGATCAGGTTCGAGATGATTCCCTGGCGGTGCATCTCGCCGAGCCATTCCCGCGTGCCGTCGTTGGATCCGTTGTCGACCACGGTCAGGACGTGGGGGTGCTTGGTCTTCCGCCACACCGCCTCGATCGCCTGCTTGGTGAACTCCAGGCGATTCCAGGTCACCATCCCGATGTTCACGAAGCCGCCGTTTTCCGGGAGAGGTTCCTTCCGGTAGAAGCCTTCGGCACGGAAGGCGGGGGGGGGCGCGGGGAGCCTTTCCCCGTACCGGCGCTGGACTTCGGCGGACTCCCGGACCACCCGCGGAACGTCTCCGTTGCACAGTCCGACCTGGTTGTGGAGGTAGAGCCCCAGGAATTCGGGGACATGGCGGAATACGGACCCTCCCGCGACGCACCGGCACCAGAACTCGTAGTCCCCGGCCGCGTGGAATTCGGGGTCGAAAAGGCCGTAGCGATCGTGCAGGGATCTCCGCCACATCGGCTGCGGCCCCATGTGGCAACCGGAGAGCATGATCGATCGGTCGAATTCCGGCTTCAAGGAGTAGCCGATCCTCCGGCTTCCCCGGAACGTCTGGTTGGGTTCGTGCGTGATCCAGAAGTCCCCGTAGGCGAGGTCGATCCCCGGATGGGAATCCAGCTCGGCGGCGAGACGCTCCAAGGCGTCCTCGCGGAGGATGTCGTCGGCGTTGGCGTTGGTCAGGTACTTCCCGCGGGCCATCTCCACGCCGCGGTTCCAAGCCTTGTAGATGGTCTCCCTCTCCGGGGTCCTCACCACCCGCACGCGCGGATCGCGACGTGCGTATTCGCGGGCGATCTCGGCGTCGTTCTCCGGCGAACACGAGTCGATGACCACGATTTCCAGGCGGTCACCCAGAGTTTGGGAAAGCAGGTTTTCCAGTCGTCCTCGGAGGTACCCCGCCGACGCGTAGGCGGAGACGATCGCCGTGACCAGGGGATTCCCGTTGCCGGCATCCGGAGCCCTCCGGGTGGGTTCGGACGGGGTCGGCCGCACGGGATCCGGTCGGGAATCCGGAACGCGACCGGGAAGGACGGCGGGAGCCGAACCCTGGAACGGGGATTGCCGCCTCTGCCGAGACTTGTCCCAGGTCAGGAGGAAAAGGGGACGCAGGTCGCCCTCCGAATTTCCCAGGTGTTTCCAATCCAGCCCGTAGCTCTCGAAGAGCCAGCGGTAGTAGTCGACGGTGTCGATCACCTTGTCGGCGTGGCCCTCGAAGAAGATCCCCTTGGCGGTCTTGTCGATGATCTTCTGGAAGAGGCGGTCGCGCTGGACCAGTTCCTTGGTCCTGTAGACCGAGAAGAAGAACGACCAGTCCACCTTTCCCTGGACGGCGGCATCGACGCGGGCATCCAGATCGGGGGCGTTGAAATCCACCTGGGCGAAGCGGAGGTTGGAGAGACCGGACAACCGGCGGATCTCGGAGGCGGCCGCGAAGGTGTCGGGCATGCCTTCCAGACCCACCACTTCTGAGGCGCCGGCGAGCGCGGCGCGCAGGGACGCCTGCCCGAGGTTGCAGCCCCAGTCCGCCACCCGGCATTCGCGCAGGAGGGAGAGATCCATCAGGCCGAAGCGGTTCGTTGTCCGGTCCCCTTCCAGGCCCACCAGGGGGATGGACTGGTAGCTCGCGAACCAGCGGATGTCCTTCACCCGCTGGCGCAGCGCGGCCCTGTCGGTTTCCGTGATCAGGGTGGCGTAGTGGCTTTCCGTGGTCAGCACCTCGGCCTGCACGGGCGACCTGCCGAGGAGCGCCTGCGCCGCGATCCGCCGCGCCCCGTCGATCATCCAGAGCTCGTCTGGATCGACGTCGGCTCCGCAGGAATTTAGGTAGGCCCCGGTCACGAAGGAGGCCGGTGGCGCCTCTTCTCCCTTGGCGAACCGATCGCGGTAGGCCAGGATGTCCGCTTCGCGGACGGGTCCCTCGCTGGCCGCGAATTCCGGATCCAGATCGGCGAGCCGCGGGAACGGACCGGCGCTGTCGCGCCCTCGCCTGGGCCCCAGTTCCAGCGAGAGGGGGAAGACGATGGTTCCGTCCAGACGGATCCTGTCCAAGTTGCCGGTCGTTCCGACCTTGGCTTCCAGGATGTGTCGCACGATGCCGCGAAACGCCGCTTCGCCGGTCCCGAAGTCCCGGATGGAAAGTTTTCCGATCCAGTGGGACGCCGCGCTGGTGGCGGTCCCGCGGCCGATGGGCACCATGGGGAGGAACTTCTCCGTGGAGCCGCGGGGGGGGATGGTGAGGGACGGGACGGGAACGGTTTCGAGGGAAATGTCCTTCGCACGTGGCGGCGACAGCTTTTCCAGTTCCGCCCGGATGCCCGCATCCTGGGGACAAAGGACCGAGGCCTTCTCCAGGAGGGTTCTCGCGCGGCCGGAATCGCCTTGCAGGGCCAGCCATCCGCCCACCAGGACCAGGCACTCCGGATCCTCCGGCAAAAGTTCCATCGCCTTCGAATAGGCCTCCACTCCCGCCACGGTCTCCTTGCGGCGAAGGTGGAGGCGACCGAGGTTCTTCCAGACCTCGCCGTTTCCGGGGGAAAGTTCGAGCGCCTTGCGCAGGGACGCTTCCGCTTCGGGGTACCGCGCCTGCATCGTCCAGGCCACGCCCAGGTCCAGGTGGGCTTCGGCGTCGCCGGGGTCCAGGCGGGTGGACAGGAGAAACTTCGCACGCGCCTGGTTCAGCAGTCCGGCGCGCAGGAGGAGGTTCCCCGCGGCGCGCTGGATGCGCGCGTCTTCGCTTTCCAGGACGGGGGCGCGGTCCAACGCGACCTCCACCTCCGATGAACGGTTCTGGTCCAGCAGGCGCGAGGCTTCCTCCAGGCAACGCATCGCGCCGTCGTCCTCGGCGAAGGCATCCTGGATCCTGGAGCAGAGCGCAAGGAGCTCCTCTCCGTACCTGCGGATGTTCCGTTCCGAATCCGCGCGGGCGGATGCCTCGGCGGCGGCGTCCGGGCCCGGCTTCCACGTGGGAAGGGTTTCGCGCAGCTTCGCGGCCAGATCGCCCACGTCGCCGGTCCGGAAGAAGACGGATTCCGGTGGTTCCTGTTCCAGGTGCACGCCCAGGTCGGTGAGGACCATGGGCTTGCCCAGCGAGCGGCAGTCCTCCACCACCGTGCTCCAGCCTTCGAAGCGGGAAGGGTGCACCACCCCCATCGAGGCGCGGAGCAGTTGGAGCTGGTCGTCGCGGGGAATGAGCCCGAGGATCTTCACGCGCGATTCCAGGCCGTTGGAGCGCAGGAACTCGAGCAGGTTCCCGAAGTAACCGGAGTTCCGGTAGTCTTCCGTACCCCCGGTGCAGACCAAATCGATGTCGGGAAATTCCTTCGCCAGCTCGGCGAAGGCCGGAAACAAGGTGTCGTGGCCCTTGTGGATCCAGAACTGGTTGCAGCAGAGGATGAACCCGCGGCGCAAGCCGTACTTCTCGACCACGGGTTCCACCGGTCGCTGGAAGGCGGCGTCCGGAAGCTGGTGGAAGAAATGCAGGATATGCGTCCTGCAACGGGATTCGGGATAGAACGTCCGGAAATCCTTCTCGGCGTCCCGGCTCGAAAACACGCAGATCCTGGCGGTACGCGCGACTTCGCGGAACGAGGCGTCGCGCTTCTCGAGGTCCTGGGGGGAGAAGAATTCGGGCAGGTGGCGGTGCTGGAAGTCGGGGATCCACGACGCCCCGTGCACGCCGGGCATGACCAGGGGTCGCATGGGGTAGAGCACGTCGAAGTGCGAATGGGCCTGGGGGATGTCCACCGCGCGCACGACGGAAATTCCACCGACCTCGGGAGTCTCGTGCGCCGGAAAGCCTACCAGAACGACGCCGTCGAAGAGGGGCAGGAAAGGAGCGTACAGGTCCAAGCTCCCTTCCTCGCCCTTGCGCACCAGGAAAACGATGCGCGGCTGCTTCTCCTTCGGGAGGGATCGAAGGGCGATGGCCATCAGGTGGACGTAGACCACGCCGCCCTGCCATTGGCGGTTTCCGACCATGGGGATCGCGATCGTCGTGCGGTGCGGCGGGCGGACACCGACCGCCAAGCGACGCAGCGCCTCCGGATCGGAAGGATTCCGGCTGAGGGCCTGGAAGGCGTCCGAAAGGTCGTTCGATCGGTTCGAGGCTTCCGGACGGGATTCTGGATGGTGGTTCATCGTCGTTCTTTCTGGAAGGAATCGAACCAACTACCGACGCGCTCGAGACCCTCGGCGAGCGGGGTGGACCGACAGGATCCGGAGCGGTCCCGTTTCGGGATCGGAAGCACTCTCATGCCGGAGACTTCCTCGCGAGGAAGCTGAACAGGTCGTTCCCGCGGGGGCGCAGTCTCGCGGCCTCCACGTCGAACGTCGCCAGCTCCGAGAACGGACCCGGATAGGTGTTGATGGGACTGGACACCGGGTCGAGCATCTTCTCGAGCGTGAAACCCGCCCGGGCGAACCCCTCGATGTACTCGTCCAGGTAGTGGCAGTTTTCGTCGTTCGTGAAGCGGTGGAAGGGATGGTCCTCGAAGAACGCGGCCTTCTGGGATTCGTTCCACACCACGGGGTCGCGCATGGCCAGGATCACCCCCCCTGGCACGAGCAGCTCCAGGACGGAAGACAGGAAACCGGAAAGGTCGCGGATGTGGTGGAGCTCCTCGCGCATCCAGACCACATCGAATGTGGCCGGCGCGAAGGGAAGCTTCCCGGCGGGGGTATGGAGGATCTTGAAAATCGATCCGTCCTTTCCGATCAGCTTCCGCGCGGCTCCGATTCCGGTCAGTGCTCCCGGTCTGGAATCGATCCCCGTAACCTCGTAGCCCTCCTTGGCCAACGACCAGCATGCGACTCCATTCCCGCAGCCGATGTCGAGGATCCTCGTCCCGCGCGAGGGAGGATGCCCCGCCCGTTTCAGTTCCTCGCAGGCGGCATCGAACTCCGGCGATGCATGGTACCGTCTCGCGTTCTCGGGTTGGTCCGGGGTCTTGTAGCACGACCGGATCAGTTCCCGCAATCCGCCTTCGTTCCAGCCCCAGTTGTAGGCCGTGTCGTAGGCGTCCGTAGCGGAATGCGGAAGCGCGTCCTCGAGCGACGCGGAAATTCCGTCGGGACGCGGCAGCTCCTTCACGAACCGCGCCGGATTTCCGGCGACCAAAGTCCAGGGAGCGACGTCGCGCGTCACGACGCTGCCCGCGGCGACCACCCCACCTTCCCCGATGGTCACGCCCTTCATGATGAGGACGTTCAATCCGATCCATGCCTTGTTCCCGATGCGGACGCGCGCGCGACGGACATGGGTCCAGTCCTTCTCTCCCTTGAGCCAACCCACGACATCGTTGCTGCGCAAGGTGAAATCGGTGGAATGCGAGTCGTGGTCCAGGATGGTGCAGCCCCAGGACATCAGCACGTCGTCGCCGACCTCGATGTCCTCCGCGCACACGAAATGGGAATGGCCGACGAAGGTCCGGTTCCCCACCCGCAGCCTGCAGCCCGGACGATCGAAGCTGACCCGCATCGCCCAGACGTCGCATTGATTCCCCACCACGACGGAACACCCCGGCTTCCAGGCGACCAATCCAGGATTCACCTTGGACGTGGGCTCGGCGAAGAAGCCTTCTTTCGGTGCCGCGGACGATGGGGAGGGCCCGCCATGGATGCCGCTTGCCATGTTCCGGAGCGTATTCAGGGCATCCAACGCCGCGCGGTTCTCCGGAAAGGACCGGACTTCCTTCTCCATCGATACCAGGGAATCTTCCCTTTTGCCCAGGTGCAACTGGGCGACGGCACGCAGCATCGACACGCCCATCCTGGGAACTCCGGTTTCTTCCGCCCGCCGGGCCCATTCGAACGCCTCCTCCGGTGCCCCCGCCTGCAGGGCGGCCATGCCCCTGGATACCATGTCGTCGATCCTGGCAATGGTCTCGTTGTCCTCGACCTGTTGGACTGCAACCATTTCTCCACCGTCCCTTTCCCCGGGCATGACACCGGTCGCCCCAGCATGCACGCGAATTTCCCGAGCTTTCGCATGGATCCGTTCCACGGTCCACGGCGTCTCCTGTCCGCAGAATTCGCGAAAATGCCGCGCTATGGCCGCGCTGCTCGCGTCCAGGGGTAGTGCTGGACGGGGAAACCGCAAGACTGGACTCGGCGATGGGATGCCGTTCTTCCTGGTTCCGGTTTCGCCATGCGCACCGCTTCCATCCAAGCCGATGTTCTCGATCAAAGTCCGGTTGGGATAGACGTAGGCACCCCTGCGGAGGTAGACCTCGAGAAGCCAGTGGAGCGACCAGACATCCTGCAACGTCCCTTCGAGGAACTCCCCGAGGAACCGCAGGATGTCCGTCCCGCCTTGGGAAAGGTCGATTCCCTCCTGCTCGCACCTGGCCAGGAGTTCGAGCAGGTTCCGACTCCGGTCCAGCCACCGATCCCGCCAGGTTCCCCACGCCCACGTGCTCATGCGCGGGAACAGGTAGGCATCGCAGGGGTTCGTCTCCACCAGTTCCTCGGGAAGGGGAATGGTGAATCCGGAGATTCCCTGGATCGACTTGTCCGAGTCGTAGGCGTCGAAGGCGCGGGCCATGTAATCGAAGAAGAACGGGCCCGGAACGCAGTCGTCCTCCAGGACCACGACCCGATCGTGTCGGGAGAACAGATCTTCGAGGGTTTCGTCGATGGATCTCGCGAGACCGGCGTTGGTCTCCCGCAGGATCAGGCGCGGAACGGTCCAATCGATGGATTCCAGCAGGAGGCGGGTCCGCCGGACCGCATCCTCCTGCGCCGGGGTGGCCGGGGCGTCGCTGTGCACGATCAGGTTCTGGACCTTGTCGCGTCGGAGCGCCCCGATGACGGCGGCGGCATGGTCCGGCCGATTGTAGACGAACAGCACCGTGTGGAATGGCTTCGTTCCGGATGAGGCATCCAGCCCGTCCGAGCCGTCCGATTCGGTGATCCTCCGGGTGGAATGTCCCCGAGCTTCCTCGAGGAGGAAAGCTTCCACGTCCGGGGTGAAGCCGGGAGTCCTCCCCCGCAGGGCGAGGACCTTCGAATCGAGGTCGGTGGTCAGCCTCCGCATGGTCGCGAAATAGGCGGGCAACGAGCACTTCCACTTCCGGGCCATGATCGCGAAGATCAGCAGGGAAACCTCGAGCTTTTCCTGCTCCGGGCCCTCCAGGATGTCCCACATGTCCGTCAGGTAGGAGTCCATGAATCCGTCGTTGGTCGGGTTTTTACCCGGAAGGACGCGCGTGTCGTAGTCGGGCCGGCTGTCGGTCTTCGGCTCGAACATCCGCCTGGTGTAGAGGACCTCCTCGATGCGGACGAACGGACCTCCCAAGATCATGCGCGCCAGCAGCACGATGTCGCCGCTCCTGACCTTGAACCTGTCCTTGGGGATGCCGATCGCCCCGAAGCGCATCATCCCGTTGACGCAGGTGCATTCGTGGACGTCGTCCAGGAACCGCAGGTACCTCTCCATGGGAGGGACTCCGGGGTAGACGTAGTCGCAGAAATTGTTGACCTGCAGTTCCTGCCCGTCCTCGTCGACGTACCTGACTTTGAAATAGGCCAGCGGACATTCGGGGCGCTCCTCGAGGGCCGCGCTCAACTTCGCGAGGTACCCCGGATGGAGCAAGTCGTGCGCGCCGACGGTGCAGATGTAGTCGTAGCCGCCCCTCCTGGCTGCCTCCTCCCACAGGTTCGTGATGTTCTCCATGCTGCCCACGTTCCGTTCCTGCCGGATCAGGAAAGCGTTCGACCGGCCTTCGATCAGGGCCTGGACGACGGGCACGCTGCCATCGGTGGAACAGTTGTCGGAGACCAGGACGTCGAAGTTGCCGTATTCCTGGTCCAATGCGGATCGGAGGGCGTCCGCGACGAAGCGCTCCTCGTTGTAGACGGGGACGACCACCGCGATTCTCGGCTCCTTTCCGAAGCATCCTTCCATTTGGTTCTCCAGGATTCGAATTCGTCCGCTCTCAGGCATGGAACCTGGCGGCACCCGAGTTCAACGGGTCGGCGAGCGATTTGCCGCGCGTGCCATGTTTCCGGTCATCCCTTCCTGCGCAGGTAGCCGTCCGGGGCGACCGTAAGCAGCAGTTTGGCCTCCAGGTCCCGATCGACCTCGAAGTCGTCGTTCTCGCGCAGGAACTGGTGGACGGCGGTCTTGGCGTTGTCGCCGGGTTTCCAGGGCCGGTCCCCGGAAAGTTCCGGGGGCATGTCCTCGATGGCGGTATCGAAGACCACCAGGTAGCTTCCCGGAGTGACCAGCCTGGAATAGGCCCGGAGTTCGGCGAGAACATGGGCGTGCGTGTGGTTGGAATCCAGGGCGACGAGGATCCTGTCCCGGCCCTTGGCGAGCTCGTACACCTGCTCCACCACGTCCGACGCCACGCTGGAGCCTTCGATCATGCGGATCCTCGGTGCCATCGGGTGGGATTCGATCGCCTGCCGGTTGTGCGCGCGGATGTCGATGTCCACGCCGACCACGATCCCGTTTCCGCCCAGAAGCTGCAGCATCGAGGCGTTGAACACGATGCTTCCGCCGTGCGCGATCCCCGTCTCGACGATGAGGTCCGGCTTCACCTGCCAGATCAGCTCCTGCATGGCCACGAGGTCCTGCGGGAACTGGATGACGGGACGCCCCATCCATGTGAAGTTGTACTCGTAGTCCCTCCGTGTGGCTTCCGTGCGGAAACGCGACGAGAGGTCGCGCATCGGCTGGTCTTCGCGGTAGGCCCGGATGCGGGCCGCCTTCTCCTGCTGGAACTTGGTCACCGGATCCATTTCGTCCTCGCTCGATGGCTCCCTTCGGCGTTGGGAAGCGGGTGGATGAAGGTTGGGATTGTCAGGGCCGCTCATCGGAATGCCCTTTCCACGAGTGCCGCGACGCGTCGGATCTCCTCGTCCTCGATGTCGTGGTAGCAGGGAAGATTCAACCCGCATCCTTCGATCGATCGGGCCACGGGGGTTGCGAAGGTCGTCCCCGCGAACATGGGAAAGGCGCTGACCGGGTGGAAGAAGACCCGCGCGTCGATGTCCGCGGCGCGCATGTCGGCCACCAGGCGGTCGCGGCCGATCCCGAGTTCGCGGTCCCAGACGATCGTCGTCATCCAGAAGCAGTTGCGCGTACCCGCCGGCTCCGGATTCCAACGGAGCCGGGGGATGTCCGACAGCAACTCGCGGTAGCGGAAGTAGATATCGCGCTTTCGCTCGACGAGTTCGTCGATCCGTTGCAGCTGGGCGACACCCAACGCCGCTTGCAGGTTGGACATCTTGAACTTGAAGCCGAACTCCGAGCACCAGAATTGGAGGGGTTCTCCCGGCCTCCGCCCGTGGTCCGCGAACATCCTCACCCGGTCCCACAGGTCGGTGCGGTTCGACGCGAGCATCCCGCCTTCTCCGGTCGTGATGGTCTTCGTCCCGTGGAAGGAAAAGACAGAGAAGTCTCCGACGCTGCCGGCGGGGCGTCCCTTCCAGGTCGACCCCAATCCTTCCGCCGCGTCCTCGATCAGGGCGACGCCCCGACGCCCGCAGATCTCCGACAATGCATCCAGGTCGCAGAGGTTGCCGTAGAGGTGGACGGCGACGACCGCCTTGGTCCGCGGCGTGATCGCTTCCTCCACACGTTCCGGATCGAGGCACCACGTGTCCGGGAGCACGTCGACGAGGACCGGGGTGGCTCCCGCGTGCGCGATGGGCGAGACCGAGGCGATCCAGGTCAGGTCCGGGACGATCACTTCGTCGCCCGCCCCGACGCCCAAGGCGGCCAAGGCGAGCTGCAATGCTCCGGTGCAGCTCGAGGTCGCCACGGCATGCGGAACACCCAGGTGCGACCTGAATCCGGCCTCGAACCGCTGGATGTAGTCGTTGCAGTTCACGCCCCACCCGTTCCTCGCCGCATCGGCGAGGTACCCGATCTCCAGGTCCGTGATCGAGGGCTTCGCGTAGAGGATCGGTTTCACGCCTCCTCCGCCGAAAAGATCGACAGACGCGGGATGGCCGTCACGAACTGGCCGTTCCACTCCTGGACGTAGGAGAG
>Ga0302320_10011174_pt1 | contig 19068 bp, 17 predicted proteins | sample Bog_T0_3_FD_202130 | JGI IMG/M metagenome (GOLD analysis project Ga0302320, IMG submission 202130) | Peat permafrost microbial communities from Stordalen Mire near Abisko, Sweden - Bog_T0_3 | ecosystem: Environmental > Terrestrial > Soil > Wetlands > Peat | place: Sweden: Abisko, Stordalen Mire...
GCTGCAGTCTTTTGAGGAACTCGCTCATCGCTGCATATTGCGTGAAAGATTGCGCGTATACAATATTGCCCGCAGTGACACGTGGGCTTGGCCGACTGACTCTTTCGATATCGTCCAGATGAAAGCTTCCGCGCCGTACGAAACACCGGCGCGCCAGCGCCGGTCCGTGACTTATCCGTTCTCGCGGCGGTGAGGCGTTGAGTAAATTTGCTCAGCGAACTGCGTAAATGGCTGTCACTCTGGTGGGGGTCAGAGGGCTGTCGAGCAACCGTCAACCGCGGCCAAGGTCGATCCACCTAGACCTGCAGATGTGCCCCCATAGGTGCCCCATCGCGAGTCTAATCTTCCAGCGGATTCCTAACAGATCAGCACGTTAGTTAGACTCTCGAGCTTCTGTATCGGCAAATAATCAATGAACCCTATGCCGTACACGCTGCAGGCCGGGACCGGGCGGTAGCAGCCCCAGGCAGCGTATCCTCTGTACCCTATGTACCATGGGTGCTACCGGTACACCGGGTCGAACAGGCCATGCAGATTTCGATCGACATCGACGCTCCGGCGCCGCCGTTTGCGCAGCTGATCGCCCAGGTCAAGGCCGCGGTGCAAAGCGGCCGTCTCCGGCCAGGGGAAGCGCTACCTTCATTCACGCGGACGCTGCCGCGAACTGTTGCGTCGAGCGCGGCGAAATGGCGGAACAGAGGTTTCTGCAGACCATCGCCGAGCTCAAGGCCGAGGGCGTGACCGAGGTCCGGGGCAGCTGCGGCAATTACCTATGCCGCGCTGTGGCGACCCGCCGACAACCTGAGATCAAGCGATTTACCGGAGCCGGATATGTTCAACCATCGTGAAGAGCCTCTGCAGGTAGGCGAGGCCGTTCGCTACAACCATCACTGCACAGGCGTCGGCATTGTCCGGACGACGGGCGTGATCGTGTCGCTGCTGGGCGAAGACCGCCTGCGGGTCAAGTGGAGCGATGCGCAGCTGCCGACGACCCATCACAGCTGTAACCTGACGCGGGCCTGAAGCAGCTGCGCCCGCAGATCATTGCGGCAGGTCGGCCGCGGCGTCGATGACCTGCATCGCAGCGTTTACTGCAGCGCCCACGTCGGCGGGGACACCGACAGCGTGCAGCGCGGCGCCGAGAGCGGTAATCGCAACGACGGCGAAAACCGGATGCGCGGTGGGTCCCATGTGGCCGACCCGCAGCAGCTTGCCCTCAGTCGCGCCGCTGCCTGCCGACAGCATGACGCCGCAGCGCGACTGCGCCGCCTGCAGCAATGCCGCAGCGTCGATGCCCGCCGGCACGGCGACGGCCGTCGTCGTCGGCGACGCGATGGATTCGTCATCGGCCCACAGCTTCAATCCCAGTGCCTTCACGCCGGCCCGGCATGCGCGGGCAGTCAGTGCGTGGCGCGCCCAGACCCGCGCCGGCCCCTCGGACAGGTAGCGCTCCACCGCAGCCTCGAGCGCATTGATCTCCGCGACGGATGGGGTAAACGGAAACGGCCGGTCGACCCGCGATGCCCCCTCCCAGTCGAGGATGCTCAGGAACGAGGCGCGCGGGGCCCGCGGATTGGCTTTCATTTTGGCCCACGCGCGTTCGCTGACGCTCATGATCGTCAGTCCCGGCGGGCACCCGAGGCACTTCTGCGGCGCAGTCACAAAGATGTCCGCCCCACAGTCGTCCGGATGCACATCCATGCCGCCAAACGACGAGACGGCGTCGACCAGCAGGAAGGCGCCATGCGAGGCAACGATCCGGCCAATCTCTGCAACGGGATTGATCGTTCCCGAAGGCGTGTCGTGGTGACACAGCGCGACGACGGTGATGTCGGGACGCGCCTGCAGCAGCTGCGCAACGGCAGCCGGGTCGATCGCCGCGTTGTAGGGCACGCGGATCTCCAGCACCTCGTCGCAGTAACGCCGCGCCCACCAGCCGAAGCCGTCGCCGAAAACGCCCGACACCAGGTTCAGCACGACGTCCTCGCGCGCGATCAGCGACGCGGCTGCCGCCTCCAGCCCGAGCACGGGCTCGCCCTGCAGGATAACCGGGTCGTTCGTGGTGCGAAGCGCCACCCGCAGGCGCTCGGTGACACGCGCATACCGGGCCCTGAATACCGGATCATGCTCATAGAGCACCGGGCGGCCTAGTGCCTCGCGCACCTCCGGATAGATATCAACGGGTCCGCTCGTCAGCCAGAACACCGGTGTTTCGTGATCCTGATAGCGCAAGGCGGATTCTCCGGCGACTACGCCAGCAGTGGTGCCGCGACGTCGGCGGCGAAGGTTTCGGCGATCGCGAGCACAGCAGCATGGATCGGGCCCGTCGTGATCGTCGGGATCACCGACGCGTCGACCACGTACAGACCGTCGAAGCCGTGCAGCTTCAGGTCTGCATCGACGACCGACCCTGCGTCACGCCCCATGCGGCAGGTGCCGACAGGGTGGTGGTGCGTCCATACGGCACGCTGTACGAAGGCGTCGAGGGCTGCATCGTCGCGGCAATCCGCGCCGGGGTAGATCTCGGCAGCACGCCAGGCTGCCAGCGCCGGCTGCGCGCCGATCCTGCGCGCGAGGTCGAGCGCGACGCGTGCCAGCCGGCGATCGTGCCCGGTCGACAGGTAGGCGGGGTCGATCCGCGCTTCGTCCTGCAGCGAGGGGCCGGTCGGCGTGATCGAGCCGCGGCTGGTCGGGTGCGTCACGCCCGACAGCAGCGTATAGGCCGAACCATAGGGCGGCGCCTCGAAGCCCTCGGTCACGATGGGCGCGACGGCGCAGCCGACGACGACATCCGGCTGCGCCGTCGCATCTGCCAGGTTTGCCGAATTCAGGTAGGTCATCGATTCCGAGTGTTGCAGCCTGGACGGTGGCACGGGCCGGGCAGACCGGTAGACGTTGCCGGCCGTCAGCAGATGATCATGCAGATTGGTGCCCACCCCGGCAAGATCCGCGCGGCAGGGAATGCCGGCCTGCGCGAGAGCGGCCTGCGGCCCCAGCCCCGAGCGCATCAGCAGCAACGGTGTGCCGATGGCACCAGCGCACAGAACCGTGATTCCGGCCGACAGTACCTGCGTCGTGCCGCCGACGGACGTCACCACGCCGCCGATGCGGGAACCCGAGCTCAGCAGACGTTCTGCGAGCCCCTCGGTGATCACGGTCAGATTGGGCCGCGGCCGCACTGGATCCAGCCAGGCGTCCGCGGCCGACACCCGCCGCCCGTCGCGTATGGTCAGGGAATTCGCGGCGACGCCGGTCATCCGCCCGTCGTTATGATCTCCAACCCAGGGCGCACCGGCTTCCATGGCAGCCGCCATATAGGCGCGCGCGACCGGCGACAACTCGGCGTCGGGCAGCATGACCCGCAGCGGTCCTCCGACGCCATGCTGGTCGCTGGCGCCCCCCGAGAAATCCTCCATGCGCCGGAACGCCGGCAGCAGCCCCGCGTAGCTCCAGCGCACTGACCCCGTTGCGGCCGCCCAGGGCTCGAAATCCTCGGGATGGCCGCGCATGTGGGCCATCGCATGGATACAGCTCGAGCCGCCGAGCAGGCGTCCCCGCGGCCAGGAATGCCGGCGGTTCGCGGTACCGGGCTGGGCAACGGTACGGTAGGCCCAGTCATAGCCACGTCCGGCGAGACGGGGCCAGGCCTGGGGGACGCCGATATCCGGGTCGATGGCGGGGCCCCCCGCCTCCAGCAGTCCGATACGCAGCGCGGGGTTCTCGCTGAGGCGTGCTGCCAGCACGCAGCCGGCGGAGCCGGCTCCCACGATCAGCACGTCGAAGTTCGTCTGCATATTGCACCTTACTGTCTGCGGCCAGACGCGCCAGCGAACCAATGACCCCGCCGGAGCGGTCGCGGGCGGCACAGCTACGCCGACCATAGTGCCATTGTTGAACCAATAAGGCACATGGTTCGCCCGGCAGCGACTGCGGGTCTTAGCGCGCGGGTCCCGGGGGCGGCGGCAGCTGGCCGCGAATGAGATCTGCGGCGCGCTCCGCGATCATGATCACCGCGGCGTTGATGTTGCCGCTCGGCAGCTCCGGAATGACCGAGGCGTCGACGACGCGCAGTGCGTCCACGCCGCGCAGGCGCAGACTGCCGTCCACGACCGCGTCCGGATCGAAATCCTGCCCCATGCGGCAGGTGCCCCCGGGGTGGTGCACGGTGATGGCGGTGTTGCGGATCCAGGTGTCGAGTTCGCCGTCCGACTGCTTGCCCGGGCCGGGCACGATTTCGCGCCCGATGAACGGCTGCATCGCCGGCTGCGCTGCAACGTCGCGCGCGATACGCACGCCGGCACGCACCGCGCGCCAGTCCGCGTCGGTGGACAGGAAACGCTGCAGGATGCGGGGGTGCGCCGCCGGATCGCGTGACTTCAGCGTCACTTCGCCGCGACTCTCGGGGTGCAGCATCACCAGACGGCAGGCGAAGCCGTCATTGAAGGGCTGCCTGAAGGGTTTCAGGTAAGGCGATGCGCCGAGCGGCGCTGCTGTCAGGATCAGCTGCGTGTCCGGAACCGCCTGTGCGGCATCGGTCTTCAGGAACGCGACGATGCCCCCGGGAATGTCGGTCGCGAATCCCTTGCCGAACAGCCAGGCCCTGGCCAGCTCGCGCGAGATGCGGTCCAGCCGCATCATCGCGTGAAACGGCCCCGGCTCGCGGCGCTGGTACATGACGATGACAGACGAGTGATCATGCAGGTTCCGGCCCACACCGGGCAGCGCCGCCCTGACGGGGATGTCGTGCCGTCGCAGCTCCTCCGGAGCGCCGATCCCGGACAGCAGCAACAGCTGCGGCGTATTGATCACACCGCCGCACAGCAGGACCTCGCGGCGCGCCCGGGCGCTATGGACGGCGCCGCCGTGACGGTATTCGATGCCGCTGGCCCGCGCGCCGTCGAACAGGATGCGGTTCGCGAGCGCGTGGACCCGGACCGTCAGATTGCGCCGGCGCAGTGCCGGCCGCAGGTAAGCGGTGGCCGTACTGCAGCGCCGGCCGTTGCCGATCGTCATCTGCAGCCGCGAGAACCCCTCCTGAGTTGCGCCGTTGTAGTCGTCGGTCCAGCCGAAGCCCGCGCTTTTTCCGGCCTCGGCATAGGCGCCGAGCAGGGGATCGCGGTAGCCACAGGTCTGGACACTGAGCGGGCCGTCGCCGCCGCGCCACGCGCTGGCGCCGCCTTCCCAGCGCTCCTGGCGCCGGAAATACGGCAGCACGGCGTCGTACGACCAGCCGGCATCGCCGCTGATTTCCGCCCAGCGGTCGTAGTCACCGCGGTGACCGCGCACGTAGGCCATGGCATTCGTCGATGAGCAGCCGCCGATGACCTTGCCGCGTGCACACTCGATCGCGCGTCCGCCGACCGATTCCTCGGGCTCGCAGAAGTAATCCCAGTCATGCAGACGTTTCTGCAGGATCTTGCCCCAGCCGAGGGGGATGTGGATCCAGGGATCGCGGTCCCAACCGCCCGCCTCGACCAGAAGTACCGATGCATTCCCGTCGGCGCTGAGGCGGTTCGCGAGCACGCAGCCCGCCGAGCCCGCCCCGACGACGACATAGTCGAACTCAGGTGCGTTTGCCAAGGCGGGCTATTGCGCGGTTTCGGAGCGGGGGAAGGCCTGTTCGAAGATGTATTGCTGGACGTCGCCGAGGTGACGCAGCATCTGCGAGTAGGCCTCCTGGCCGTTGCGCGCGGCAATGGCCGCGGCGATTGCCTCGTGGAAGCCGGCGTACACGACCTGGCGCTTGAAACAGTGCGCGTGCTCGCCGAGCCTGCGCCAGCCCGCATCGCGCTGCTGTGCGCTCATCGTGTCGAAGAAGGCGAGGAACAGAGCGTTGCGGGCCGCTTCCGCAATGGTCCTGTGGAACAGTGCGTCGGCGCGCTCGTAGCTCGCCGTGTCGCCCGCCGCGCGGGTCTTCGCCGCCAGCGCCTGCAGGCGCTTGATCTCGGTCGTCGAGGCACGCAGTGCCGCGAGTCGCGCCATCGCCGGCTCGGTCGCGAGCCGCACCTCGATGACCTCGAGCGGATTCGTGTAGTCGAGGATGCTGTCCATCGCGGAACCGGCCCCGCGCGGTGCCGCGCCGCCGCGCACCTCCGGAACCACTGCCGCGCCGAATGCCTGCGGACTGTGGACAAAGGTTCCGCGGCCCTGGTGCCGCTGGATGCGGCCTTCCTGCTCCAGGACTTCGAGCGCGCGGCGCAGCGAACGGCGCCCCACCCGCAGCTGCGTGGCGAGCGTGCGTTCCGGCGGAATGCGGCCGTCCTGCGCGAAGTCTCGCTTGTCGATGAACTCACGTACCTTCGTAAGTGCCTGATCGCTACGGTCCATTGATCCTGCGCCCGGTTTGAAGACCAGTGGATACGATACCACAGGAGCCTGGCCATGGCTGCCGGCGGCAGCGGATCCCGCGATTGACGCGTCTCGTGGTTCCGGGCAGACTCGAACGCGCCGGAACCACTTAGTCACAATGGTTCATAGAGGGGGATACACATGCGAGTCGAAAGCCAGCTGGCGCAGTCCACCGACGTCGACGCCGCGCTCGACGCGCTGCACCGCGACGTGCACGCGAACAACATGGCCCCCTACTGGGTCGTCGACCGCAAGCTTGCCAATGACGAGGACCGCCAGGTGCAGCAGGGCCGCAAGGCCGTGCCGTTCATCTGGAAGTACCGGACGCAGGTCGAGCCTCTGCTGTACCGCTCGGCGTCGCTGATCCGCACCGAAACCAGCGAGCGCCGCTCCCTGGTGCTCGTCAATCCGGGGCTCGCGCCGCAGCGCGCGACCAGCACGACGCAGTATGTCGCGTACCGCCTCAACGATCCGGTCGAGATCATGCCCCCGCACCGGCATACGCCGAACGCCATCCGTCTCGGGCTGACCGGCACGTCGAACTTCACCGGCGTCGAGGGCGAGAACATCACGTTCGGGCCGGGAGATCTCGTACTGACGCCGCACGACACCTGGCACAATCACGGCAACCAGGGCAACGAGCCGGCGATCAACGTCAGTGTGCTCGACCTGCCGCTGGCCGAGACGCTGAATTCGATCGCCTTCGAGCACAACTACACGGAAGAAGAGGAAGGCAGGCGCGTCAGGCGCGTAAGACAGACCGAGCGTTTTGCGCCCGATTATTCCGCGCAGATCTACGGTCGCGGCGGATTCCTGCCGCGCTTCGTCTCCCACGATCGCGGCGCCGGCGCGGCGTCGCCGATGTACGTCTACCGCTACGAGACGATCCGCGAGATGCTCTACAGATTCCGCGACTGGGAAGGCGACCCGCATGAGGCGCTGATGATCGAGTACGTCGACCCGACCACCGGCGGCCCGGTGTACCGGACACTGACCTTCTTCATGCAGATGCTGCACCCCGGCGGGAAGACGTTGCCGTTGCGCCAGACCTCGAACCTGACCGTGACGCCCTTCGAGGGTCGCGGCTACAGCATCGTCGGCGGCCAGCGCTTCGAATGGGAGCCGTACGACACGTTCGTCATTCCGGGCGGCAGCTGGTACGAGCACCACAACCTGACCGAAGGTCAGCCTGCGATCCTGTTCGTCTCCAGCGATGAACCGACGCTGAAGGCGCTGGCGTTCTTCCAGAAACATGGTAAGAACGACAACGGCGACATCATCCGTCTCGCCTGAGACAATCAGGATCCCCATGGCCCGTTCAAAGAATGCACGTCTCGTCGCGCACATCGATTGCCAGGGCGGCGGCCAGGTATGGGTGGACGGGACGACGTTGTACATCGGGCACATGCGCGATTCGACCGGTACGACGATTGTCGATGTCGCAGATCCGGCAAACCCGGTCGTCATCGCGCGCGTCGAAATGGCGCCGGGCTGGCATTCGCACAAGGTGCGTGTCGCCAATGACCTGATGGTCGTCAACCACGAGCGGCTCAACCGCGATGCGGACATGTCCTTCGGCGGCGGCCTCGGCATCTACGACATATCGACGCCATCGCGGCCGCAGCTGCTGTCGAAGTGGCGCACAGGGGGCAGCGGCGTGCACCGCTACGATTTCGACGGCCGCTACGCGTATATCTCGCCGACTGTCGACGGCTACGTCGGGAACATCATGATGATCCTCGACCTGAAGGATCCGACGCGCCCCGAGGAGGTCGGCCGCTGGTGGATTCCCGGCCAGTGGACGGCCGGCGGCGAGGACTACCCCTGGGCCGACGGGCCGGCGCCGCGCTGCCACCACCCGCTGCGCATGGGCGACCGTCTCTACGTCAGTTACTGGCATCACGGCTACTTCATCCTCGACATCGCGGACATGCGCAAGCCGAAGCTGATCTCCGCCGGCAACACGTCCCCGGCGTTCCCGCATCCGACGCATACCTGCCTGCCGATCCCGCAGACGCTGAAGGGGCGGCGGGTCATGGTGGTCGCGGACGAAGACGTCGCCAAGCTGTGGCCCAGCGCACCGGCGTTCACGTGGATCTACGACATCACCAACGAGCGCTGCCCGGTGCCGATCTCCACCTTCCAGGTTGAAGGCGTGGACCCGGACGGCGCACCGCAGCCCCCCTTCATGGGTTGCCACCAGCCCTCCGAGCGCTTCAAGGACACGATCATCCCGTTCGCCTGGTTTGCGAAGGGGCTGCGTATCCTCGACATCGCCGATCCGTTCGCTCCGCGGGAAATCGCGTTCTACGAGCCGGATCCTCCCGCGGGCTGCAAGATCTCATCTTCCAATGACGTCACGATCGATGGTCGTGGCCTCTGTTACCTCATCGACCGTCAGCGTGGCGTCGACATCATCGAGACCTCCGTGCTATGAACGACAAGATCACCACGATCGGCAAGCGCAACCCGAATCTGCCGTTCCACCCCGGCGTGCGTGCCGGCGACTTCATCTTCGTCTCCGGGCAGGTCGCCAAGGACGATAGCGGCAACATGTGCGTCGGCAACATCGAGGAAGAGACGCGCTGGACGATCGAGAGCATCCGTCGCGTCCTGAAGCAGGACGGCGCGGATCTCGAGGACGTGGTCAAGATCACCGTGTACCTCGAGGATGCGCGCAATTTCGGCCGTTACAACAAGGTATTCGCCGAGTACTTCCCCGAGGGCAGGATTGCGCGCACGACGGTCGAGGCACGCGCCGCGATCGAATGCAGGATTGAAATGGACGCGGTGGCCTACAAACCGCGAGGTTGACATCACCCGGGCAGCCCTGCGGGCTGCGTTGCTGGAGAAAAACATGCTTAGAGTTCTGGGTCGATCCACGTCGGGCAACGTGCAGAAGGTGTTGTGGTTGCTGGAGGAGCTGGGACATCCCTACCAGCGCGAGGACTACGGCAGGCAGTTCAACAACACCGCGACCGCGGAATACCTGGGGCTCAATCCGAGCGGCAAGGTTCCGACGATCGTCGACGGCGCAACGGTGGTGTGGGAGTCGAACACGATCCTGCGCTATCTCTGCAACCGCCATGCAGGCGGTTCGACGCTGTACCCGGCGGATCCTGCGGCACGCACGCAGGTCGAGCGCTGGATGGACTGGCAGCTGGCATCGCTGAACGGGCCTTACCTGGGTGTGTTCAAGGAAGCAAAGAAAAAAGAGGAGGAGCGCGCCGCCAGCTGGGCCGCCGACTCGAAGGAACTCGGCGTGCAGCTGGAGCTGCTGGAGAAAGGCACCGCCGGCCGCGCATGGATTGCCGGCGACACTTTCACGATCGCCGACATCTGCCTCGGCCCCATCGTCGATCGCTGCCTGAAATTTCCGGTCAGCCTGCCGGCGCTTCCCGGCGTCAGGGGCTGGATTGCGAACGTCGCCGCCCGCCCTGCATTCCGGAAGGCCACGTCCTGAACCGCATAGCCGTCATCGGTCTCGGGACCATGGGCCCCGGGATTGCCGCGACGCTGGCCCGGGCGGGTTTCAGCGTGTCCACCTTCGACGCCGACGCGGGCAAGCGGGCGAAGGCCCAGGCGGCCTTTGGCACGGCCGCGGGCGTGCTCGCGGCACTCGGTGTACCCGATCGCAGCGCGGCTCCGATAGGCGTTGCCGCGACGCTGGCGGAAAGCGTTGCGGGAGCCGACATGGTGATCGAGACCGTACCCGAGGATCTCGACCTCAAGATCCGCGTGTTCCGCGAGATCGAGGCGCAGGTCGGCGACGCCTGCATCCTCGCCTCCGACACCTCCGGCATTCCAATCACGAAGATCCAGGCGGGCACCCGCGTTCCGGCGCGGGTCATCGGCATGCACTGGTCCAACCCGCCCCACATCATCCCGATGATCGAGGTGATCCCGGGCGAACGCACCGCAGCCGATGTCGTTGCCGGTCTGGTCGAGGTAGTGCGCCGGAGCGGCCACCTGCCGATCGTCATCCGCAAGGACGTCGCCGGCTTCGTCGAGAACCGCGTGCTGTACGCCGTCATGCGCGAGTGCCTCGATCTCGTCGAACAGGGTGTCATTGAGCCGCAGGATCTCGATGCCTGCGTTTCCTGGGGCATCGGCTACAAGCTCGCTGTCGTAGGTCCCATGGCGCTGCTCGACATGGCCGGCCTCGACATCTACAAGGCAGTCGGCAGCTATCTGAACCGGGAGCTGTCCAGCCGCCAGGATGTCGCCGCCTACGTCACCGAGCGCACGTCGCAGGGCCGGCTGGGAATCAAGACCGGCGCAGGCATCTACAGTTACACCCCCGAAGAGATCGCCGAGCTGCAGGCCACGCGGGCACGCCGGCTCGTCGCCGTGCGCAAGGCGTTGCAGTCATGACGGCTGCGGCACCGACGCGCCGCGTGGCCGCGCTGCTGCGGTTGCTGCTGTTCGCTGCCGCTCTGCTCGGGGGTACGACTGCCGTGACCGTCGCAGCCGACGTCACGTCGCTCGCGATCATGCTGCCGGAGGAGCCGAATGACTACGGCTGGAACCAGCAGGGTTTCGAAGCGGCCAGGACCGTCGCGGCGAAGTACCACCTGAAGTTCCTGCCGGCGAGCGGACTTGGCTACGGCGACGTGCACGCGCAGCTGCGGGACCTGTGCGACGACGGCGCGAGCCTGATCATCGCGCATGCAGCGGGCTACAACACGGCAGCGCCGGAAATCGGCGCCGAGAAGCACGTTCCCGTCGCGATCGTCGACCGGCCGGCGGCCAGCAGGCCAGGCGCAGTGGCCGACTACACGCTGTCCGGCCACCAGGGGGCCTACCTCGCGGGCGTGCTGGCGGTGAGGACGACGCAGACCCGTGTCGTCGGCATCGTCGTCTCCGGCGAACCCCCATCGTGGAACGCGCAGTCCGCGGCGTTTGCGCAGGGCGTACACGCGACGGATCCCGGCGTACGCATCGTCTACGCGGTGATCGGGCCGGCCGCCTATGCCGACGCCGCCGGCGGTCGCCGCGTCGCCGAGTCGGTGATCGGAGCAGGCGCGGACGTGATCTTCGGCCAGGGCGATGGGTCGAGCTTCGGCATGCTGCAGGCGGTCGAGACCCACAAGTCCGTCCAGGGCGGCAAGGTATGGTTCATCGACGTCATTGGCGACAAGACTCCTGTCGACAAGGGGAATCTCCTGTCGTCGGTCGTGTGGAATCTCGTCCCCGTGTATTCGGCCATGATCGAGGACCTGCGGGCGAACCGGTTCGGCAGCCGCCCCTATCCGATCCAGCTCGCCGATGATTCCGTGCACCTGCTGCATACGCCCCACATTCCGGAAAAAACCTGGGCCGAACTGCAGGCCATTCGCGCGCAGATCGTCGCCGGACAGGTGAAGATCGAGCCGATATTCGATGCGGTTCGGGTACGCGCGCTGATGTCCTCGGTCGCGGTGACGACCCGTTAAATCATCGACCATGGCGATCGTCGCGGCGCTCAGCAGGGTCACGAAGCGCTATCCGGGTGTCGTCGCCCTGGATGACGTCTCGCTCGACTTCCATTCGGGGGAGATCCATGTGCTGCTCGGCGAGAATGGCGCCGGCAAGTCGACCCTGGTGAGCCTGCTCGCCGGCATGCAGCAGCCGGACGAAGGCACGATCGTGGTTGGCGGCGACGCGGTCCGCATCGACTCCCCCCGGCGCAGCATGGATCTCGGCATCGGCACGGTGTTTCAGCGCGTGCTGCTGGTCCAGAGCCTCACCGTCATCGAGAACCTGATGCTGGGCGGTTCGTGGCTCAGGCCGCTCGCGCGCGCAGCAAGCCTGCGGCGCTTCGGCGAACTTGCGCAACTGCTGGGCACGCGCATCGATCCGGATGCGCGCGTGTCGGGCCTGTCCCTGGGCGAACAGCAGCAGGTCGAAATCATGCGCGCGCTGTGGCGCGACGAGAAACTGCTGCTGCTCGACGAGCCGACGTCGATGCTGACGCCGCAGGGCGTCGCTGACCTCGGCCGGATGCTGCGGCGCCTGCGCGATCAGGGCGTCGCCCTGATCCTGATCACACACAAGCTGCTCGAGGCCTATGAATTCGGCGACCGCATTTCGGTGCTGCGACTCGGGCGCCTCGCAGGCGCGGTCGCGCCGCAACAGCTGCAGCAACTCACCGAGGCAGAGCGCACCGACACGATCATCCGTATGATGTTCGGCATCGATGCCGGGGGCGCGGCTGCCGCGGCCGACGGACACGAGGCGGAGCTCGCCATTCTGCTGGGGCGCAAGATCCACGAGCCCGCGGTCATCGATCGCAGCAAGCCGCCGCTGCTGTCGGTACGGGGGGCGTCGACCTTGCCGGACTTTACCGAGACGCCGCTGCGCGAGGTCAGTTTCGACCTGTGGGGCGGCGAAGTATTGGGCATCGCCGGCGTCGACGGCAACGGCCAGAAACACCTCGCCGAAATGCTTGCAGGTCAGCGCAGCGTCGCCGCCGGCGAGCTGCTGCTCGGCGGCGTCGACATCACCCGGGGACAGGTGCCTGAGCGCCGCCTGCGCGGCCTGCGCTATGTCACCGACGACCGCCTCGGCGAGGGCACAGTCAGTACGTTCCCGGTTGCCACTAACCTCCTGTTGAAGGAAGTCGGCGCAGCGCCCTGGTGGCGCCACGGCATCACCGACTGGGACCTGATCCACCGGCACGCGCGCGACCTGATCAGGACCAATGACATCCGCACGCCGTCGGAACTGACCCCCGTGGGCAAGCTGTCCGGCGGAAATGTGCAGAAAGTGCTGCTGGCGCGGGAACTGGACGCCGAGGCGAGCGTCGCGATCCTCAACAAACCGACCTACGGGCTCGACCTGCACAATCAGCGGCTGGCGCTGGACCGCATCGGCGCTGCCGCCGACCGGGGCGTCGCGCTGCTGGTGATCTCGACCGACCTCGATGAACTGGTCGAGATCAGCGATCGCGTCGGGGTCATGTTCCAGGGCCGGCTTGCCGGCATCGTCGCCAATGACAGCGGCGCGGTCGACAGGATCCGGCGCCTGATGACGGGAGCGGGCGCCGCATGAATCAGGGCGGTCTGGTCGCAGCCTTGCAGGGAACGGTACTGCGCGTACTTCTGCCGGTAGGCCTCGCCCTGTTTGCGGGCGGCCTGATCCTGCTGGTGCTGGGCAAGGATCCGCTCGGCTACTACGGCTACGTGCTGCAGCGCAGCCTGCTGCGCTGGGGCGGTGCCCAGGAGACCCTGACACGGATGGCGCCGCTGCTGCTGATCGCCGCGGGCCTGATCGTCGCTTTCCGCGCCGGCATCTGGAACCTCGGCGGCGACGGGCAGTTCCTGCTCGCAGCGGTTGCAAGCGCCGCGCTGGCGCCCGTGCTGGTCACGGTCATGCCGCGGGGCCTCATGCTCATATCCTGCATGCTCGCCGGCGCCCTGACCGGCGCGATCTGGTCGCTCCTGCCCGCGGTTCTGAAGGTCCGCTACGGGGTCAACGAGATCATCACGACCCTGATGATGAGTTTCCTCGGCACCAGCCTCGCGAACGTACTGATCAAGCTGGTGCTGCGCGATCCGGACACGACCGTCCCGCAGACGCGCAGTCTTGCCGTCGACGACCGGCTGCCGCGTCTCTTCGGCACCACGATCCATGCCGGACTCCCGCTTGCCGTGGCCGCGGTACTCGCCGTGCATTTCATGATGACCCGCACGGCGTTCGGCCTCAGGCTGCAGGTCCAGGGCGCCAACCGCGCAGCGGCGGTGCACGCCGGCTTCCGCGTCGAACGGCTCACCATTGCTGCGTTCGCGCTCAGCGCTGCGCTTATCGGCCTCGGCGGCGCGGTCGAGGTGCTCGGCGTCTGGGGCACCGTGCGTGCCGACTGGAACCCCGCTCTCGGCCTGCTGGTCGTGCCGCTGGTGTTCCTGGCGCGCTTCAACGGCTGCGCGGTGATCGGCTTTACGCTGTTCTTCTCCGCGCTGATGGTCGGCGGTGAAAGCGCGGCGCGCCGCGTCGGTGTGCCGCAGCACTACGTGCTCGTCCTGGTTGCGCTGCTGCTGCTGTTCCTCGGCGTCGTCGAATACCTCGATCAGTCACGCCGCAAGTCAGGGGGCCCCTGATCCATGAGCGCGCTGCTGACCGAACCCTTCCTGGTCTCGCTGCTGTTCGGCGCGGTGACCGCCGGCCTGCCGCTGCTGCTGGCCGGTCTCGGCGAACAGATCTCGGAAAAGGCCGGCGTCCTCAACATCGGGCTGGAAGGCATGATGCTGGTCGGCGCCTACACGGGTTTCGTCGCGACGTATCACACCGGTTCCTTCTGGCTCGGTTTTCTCGCCGGGGGCGCCGGCGGGATGTGCGCCGCGCTGATCGTGCTGCTGTTGTGCATCCGCAGCGGACTCAACCAGATCGTCATCGGCATCGCCATCACCGTGGGCGCCGAAGGACTGACCTCGCTGCTGCATTTCGTCCAGTTCAGCCGCTCGTATCCCCGGCTTGCCGCGGCGCCCGCTCTCGCGCTGCCGGGACTCAGCAACCTGCCGATCCTGGGCAAGGGCCTGTTCAGCCATAACCCGCTCGTGTATCTGACCGTGATCCTCGTCGGCGCACTCACCTGGGTGTTCCGCTCGACTTACCTGGGGCTGAGCCTCGAGGCGGCCGGCAACAAGCCCGCGGCCCTCGATGCGGCAGGCGTCGATGTCGTCCGCACCCGCTCCATCGCGGTTCTCTGCACCGGATTCCTGGCCGGTCTCGGCGGCGCCTACATGGCGAACGTCGGCGCCGGCATCTTTGTGCCGTTCATCACCGGTGGCGCGGGCGTCATCGGGATTGTGCTCGCGATGCTGGCGCGCGGGCGGCCGCTGATGGTCATGGTCGGCGCTGCGCTGTTCGGCGCCAGCCTTGCGATGACGACGGCGCTGCAGGTGGCCGGCATCGATGTGCCGACCGACGTCGTACAGATGCTGCCCTTCGCCGTGGTCATGGCGGTCCTGGTGCTGTTCGGCCGGCATAGCATGCTGCCACCGGCATTGGGAACTCCGTATGTGCGCGGTGAACGCTGAATGGCCGAACAAGGGGGATCCCAGATGCTGATCACACCGGACCAGGACCCAGTATTCACGCTGACGACGGGGCCCGTGGACGCATACCCGCAGGTGCTGCGTGGCCTCTCGAAACCCGTGCTCTACGACTACGACCCGGCCTTCCTGGCGTTCTACGAACGGGTCGTGCACAAGCTGCGTACGGCACTGCGCACGCCGCACATGCCGGTCATCATCCACGGCGAGCCGGTGGTTGCGCTCGAGGCAGGAGCCGCGTCGCTGATCGCTGCCGACGACGTCGTACTGAATCTGGTGTCCGGCGTGTACGGCGCCGGGTTCGGCTTCTGGGCAAAGCGCTACTGCGCCGAACTGGTCGAGATCCGCGTGCCCTACGACCGTGTCATCGATCCGGCGAGCGTGGCCGCGATGCTGAAGGCGCGGCCGGAAATAAGCGTGGTCGCCGTGTGTCACCACGACACGCCGTCCGGCACGATCAATCCGGTCGCGGAGATCGGCCGCATCGTCGCGGCGCACGGTGCCTGCCTGCTGGTCGATGCGGTCTCCTCGTTCGGCGGCATGGACGTGGGTCCGGAGTCCTGCCATGCGGACCTGTTCGTGACCGGGCCCAACAAGTGTCTGGGCTGCCCGCCCGGCCTGTCGCTCGTCGGCGTATCCCCGCGCGCATGGGACAAGATGCGCCGTAACCGGACCGCGCCGCGCGATTCGATCCTCAGTATCCTCGACTGGGAACACGCGTGGAGCCGGGAACAGCCGTTTCCGTTCACGCCTTCCGTGGCGGAAATCAACGGACTCGACGCCGCGCTCGACCTCTACCTGGGCGAGGGACCCGAGGCCGTGTGGGCGCGGCATGCGCTGACCGCCGCGGCATGCCGCGCGGGCGTGCAGGCGATGGGGCTGTCGTTGTGGCCGGCCGAGGAACGCTTCGCATCGCCGACCACGACTGCGGTGCGCATTCCCGCAACGCTGCAGGATGCGGCGATCCGTGCCGCCGCGCGCGCACGCTACGGCGTCGTGTTCTCGTCCGGCCGCGGCGAGACCCTCGGCAGGCTCGTGCGCATCGGCCACATGGGGCCTACCGCGCGGCCGCTGCATGCGGTGATTGCGGTATGCGCGCTCGGCGGCGCGATGCGCGCCCTGGGTCAGCCGCTCAACGTCGCGGCGGGCATGGGCGCCGCCCTCGCCGCCATCGACGCGGGCCTGGGCAGCGGCGGCTCAGCCGCGGCGGCGGCGCCATGAACCTGCGCCGTCGTACCGCGGCCTTCGCCCTTGCGGCCGGCATCCTGGTTCCGGCGCTCGCCTGCGGCAGCGATCTCGTGCTGGTGCACGGACACATCTACACCGGCGTGCCGCAGGCACCCTGGGCAGAGGCACTGGCGGTGTCCGGTTCACGGATCGACGCGGTCGGCAGCGACGCCCTGGCGCTGGCGGGGCGCGGGCCGTCGACGCAGGTCATCGACCTGCATGGCCGTACCGTGATTCCCGGCATCGTCGATGCCCACATCCATGTCTGGCTGGGTGCGCTGGCGCTGCACGGGGTCAATCTGTCCACGCCTGCGGCCAGCATCACGCCCTCCCGGCCGAAGCTCCTGGCCGCACGGTTCCGCGAGTACGCCGCCGCCCATCCCGACGAGCGGATCATCTTCGGGCGGGCCGACTTCAGCCCGTCGCCGCCGTTTGCGCCGACCGCCGCGCTGCTGGACGAGGCCGTACCCGACCGGCCAGTGGTCGTGCACAACGTCTCCGAGCATGCGATGTGGCTCAATTCCCGCGCGCTCGCCGCGGCCGGCATCACCGACCAGCCACTGCAGGACCCGGTCGAGGAGCGCAACGTCATCCGCGACGCCAGCGGCCATCCGACCGGGGTGCTGATCGAGGCGGGCATGCAGGCCGTGGAACGCTACGTCCAGGCAACCCTGCCCGAGGAACAGCAGCTGTCGATGATCCTCGCAGCCACCCGCCAGCTGAACAGCTACGGCATTACCAGCGTCGTCAATGCCACCGGTGACCTGCACGAAATCCGGCTGTACGCCACGCTGCGCGACCGGGGCCTGCTCACGGTCCGCACCCGCACCGCCTTTGGCGCGGTCGCCGCGCCGCACCGGCTGACCCCGGCCTTCCTGGCCGATCTGGAGGAGGCGCGCACGAATTATCACGACGAGTGGGTATCGGCAAACCTCGTCAAGTTCTTTGCGGACGGCTTCACCGGGCTGCTGGCACCGCTGGTCTACCGCCCCGACGAGTTCAAGGCGCTGGTCGTGGAGCTGGACCGGCGCGGCTACCAGCTGATGACGCACGCCACGCGTTTCGATACCGTCCACCTGGTCCTCGATGCCTATGAGCAGGCGGAGCGTGCCAATGGTCCGCGCGACCGGCGCTTGCGGCTGGAACACAGCTCCTCGGTCCGGGACGCGGATTTCCCGCGCTACGCGGCGCTATCGGTCATCAACGTCACCTCGCCGGGGTTCTGCTGCGGCGATTCCGGGACCAACGCAGACCCGAAGGAGCCGACGCCGAGCGACCAGTGGCGCAGCTTCCTGAACGATCACGTCGTGCTGGGCTTCAGCAGCGACTGGCCCTGCTCCTGGCCCGCCAACGCGTTCGTCAGCATGCAGGAGGCCGTGACCCGCGAAATCTGGCATTCCGACGACACCGCCGACATCATCGATCTCCCCCTCGACGGCGCAGCGCTAGCCGGCGCGCGCCCGACCGGCAGGGTGTACGCACCCGCGCAGCGACTCAGCGTGCGCGAGGCTGTCGACGCCTACACCCAGGGTTCGGCCTACGCGTCCTTCGCGGACACCCGGGTCGGTACGCTCGAAGCCGGCAAGCTGGCCGACCTCGCCGTGCTGTCGCAGGACATCTTCAGCGTGGCCCCGAAAAAGATCGGCCGGACCGAGGTCACGCTGACGATGGTCGGCGGGCGGATTGTGCACGGGGCGGCACCATAGGAACCACTGACCCGCATCGCCGGCACGAGCCCGAACCAATTTGTCGCGGCGAGACCATGGATGGTGTTGTCTCAGCGTATGCTTAATGCCAAGATGCGAACCAAGGGGGAAGTTGGTTCACCCTGTCCGTCGATCGATGTCGACGCGACAGCTGCCAAAAGGGGGATACAGAAATGCGCCGGACCGGGAACCAGAGCTTAGCTTGTATCGTGGGCGGAGTGCTGATGGCGCCGCTGGCGGGGGCGGCAGCCGCAGATTCGTCCGACTCGCTCGAGAGCATCGTCGTCGTCGGCCAGAAGGAAAACCAGGGGCTGCAGGTGGCGCCCGAGGCGATCACCGCCATCACCGGGGACGTCCTCGCGCAGAACGAGATCAAGAACGCCACGGATCTCGGCGCCATGGTGCCGGGCCTCGTCATCGGCGAGAGCGACGGCTACAACTTCGACCTGACGATCCGCGGCATCGGACTGAACTCGCCGCAGGACGACGGTTCGCCGGCGTCCGTATCGCTGCACCAGAACGGGTTTTTCATCCCGAATCCGCTCGCGCTGAGCCTTGGGTTCCTCGACGTCGACCACATCGAGGTGCTGCGCGGCCCGCAGGGCACGGTGTTCGGCCAGAATTCCGTCGGGGGCACCGTCAACATCATCACCGTGCAGCCGACGTTCGATGCGGTGAAGGGTTATGCGAATGCGGAATTCGGCACGTATGACCTCGTTCACCTGCGCGGCGCCATCAACCTGCCACTCTCCAGC
>Ga0302320_10011175_pt1 | contig 19067 bp, 21 predicted proteins | sample Bog_T0_3_FD_202130 | JGI IMG/M metagenome (GOLD analysis project Ga0302320, IMG submission 202130) | Peat permafrost microbial communities from Stordalen Mire near Abisko, Sweden - Bog_T0_3 | ecosystem: Environmental > Terrestrial > Soil > Wetlands > Peat | place: Sweden: Abisko, Stordalen Mire...
CTCGAGCATCCACTTCGCATAGTCGGGTTGCGTTACGACTGGCTCCGCACTAAACAGAGTCTTATAAAAACGGATGGAGGCGGGAAGGTCCTTGACGCTGACGTGAACGTGGAGTCGTTTCATGAGTCACCTTTCGTAAAGCCATAGTCGTTTGAACATGAACGCGGAGCTCGCGGGGCAGAGACCCGCAAACTCCCGCGTCGACCGGATCGCCGCCGGTGCCACCGTGCGGTCGATACGGCGGTAGCCACGACGAGCGAAGAAGCCTTCCGCCGTGGTCGTCAACAGATACAGCGTGCCAACACCGTGCACTGCCGAGTGTGCCTCGGCACGCTCTACCAGCGCTGAACCAAGACCCTTCGAGCGGACGGTGGGATCGACTACCAGCGAGCGAAGTAATGCGTCGGCTCCGTAGATCTCAAGACCGATCAGCGCCGAGGGCGCAGTGGCGAGTCCGCAGTAGAAGAACTTCGCCAGCTGCTCGTCGGTCAGACCCGAAGTCGGCAGATTAGCGGCTGCCAGCAGGCCGCGTGCCGCCTCGGGCGCCGGACCTGCGCTGATGGTCTCTGCGAGATTCGTCATGCGACTCTGGCTGCACGCTTCGCCGCTTTCGGGGAGCGCGTCGGAGCGCATGCGGTCGAGCAGCTTTCACCGCTCGCCTTGCAACAGTTCTCGGTCAGATAGCCAACCAGACCGTTCATGATGTCAAAATCCGCACTGTAGATTAGCTGTCGGCTGGCGCGCTGCTGAGTAATCAAGCCCGCACGCTGAAGATTTTGCAGGTGGAACGTTAACGAGGACGGCACTAGGCCAATTCGCTCACCGATGGTGCCGGCTGGCAAGCCTTCAGGGCCGTGCTCCACCAAAAGCCTATATATTGCGAGCCGGTGCTCATGGGCAAGAGCATTCAAGGCGTCGATGACCTGGGTTGTCTTCACCTTCATTACGATATTACGGGAATACTCGTAATGTCAACGACCGCGTAATCACCGCCAGCATCCAACGCTTCTTCTCAGTCATTTCCATGCATTAGTATAGGGTGGGTGGGTATGGCATACTGTGAATATGAGCCATACGATTCGAGATCAGAAGAAGCTTCTGGCGCGAGTACGCCGTATTCGCGGCCAAGTCGATGGTATCGAACGCGCTCTAACGACTCAGGTTGGATGCGAACAGGTTATGCACCTAATCGCCGGCGCGCGTGGCGCCATGGCGGGCCTGATGGCCGAGGTCGTCGAAGATCATGTGCGCTCCCATTTGGTCGACGAAGACAAACACCCGGGCGCACTGAAAGCGGAAGCGGCGGAGCAACTACTAGACGTCGTCCGAACCTACTTGAAGTGAGCACAGTCATGACCACCGATCCCGGGACCGCTGAACCAGCGTTCCACGAGCACGTTTTTCTTGGTGCTGGCCACGAGCGAAGTGAGCGCAAGACTTGGACCGTGATCTGGCTATGCGGCGCGATGATGTGCATTGAGATTGTCGGCGGCCTTCTCTTTGGATCGATCGCGCTAGTCGCGGACGGTCTGCATATGAGTACCCACGCCGGCGCCCTGCTCCTTGCCGCGCTCGCCTACACGTACGCGCGCAGGCATGCCCGTAACGCGAACTTCACCTTCGGAACAGGCAAGTTCGGCGATCTGGCCGGGTTCACCAGCGCCATCGTGCTCGCGATGATCGCGATCTTGATCGGCTACGAGTCCGTAACGCGCATTTTGGCGCCGGTTCAGATCCACTTCGCCGAGGCGATACCTATCGCGTGTGTCGGCCTGGCAGTTAACATTGCAAGCGCGTGGCTCTTGAGCAGCGGCGGCCATCACCACGGCCACAGTCATGGTGAGGAGCCCGGTCACGACGAAGCGCACTCGATCGAGACGCCTACGGGCGACCTTATCCTCGAAGTCTTCGAGGACGGGGTGCCTCCGCGCTTTCGGCTGCGGGCGGCTCTCGGGACACCACCTGCGGCCGAGACGACGTTCATCACCACAGTGCGCCCGGATCGTGCCCGGCAGGAGTTTACGCTGGTCGCGCGCGGTGATTTTCTGGAGTCGCTGGCAGTAATCCCGGAACCCCACGCATTCACTGCGCAAATCAAGATCGGCACTGATACTTACACAACCGTCTTCGAGGAACATGACCACGGACACGGTGCGACTGGGCGTGACAACAATATGCGTGCTGCAATTATCCATGTGATGGCGGACGCAGCCGTGTCGGTCTTGGTGATTGTTGGACTGCTCCTCGCACGTGCATTCGGGTGGCTCTGGATGGATCCATTGGCAGGCATCATCGGAGCGTGCGTGATCGCCAGCTGGTCGTATGGACTCATTCGCGACACCGGCGCCATCCTGCTAGATCGGATTCCGGACAGTCGACTCGCGCAAAATCTGCGAACGACGATTGAGAGCGATGGCAGTAGGCTCGCCGATCTGCATCTGTGGCGCCTTGGACCTGGCCATCTGGGAGCCATCGTATCGGTGTGTCCGAAGGAAGGGCGAAGCGCAGACTATTATCGAGCAAAACTGGCTCGCTACCGCACTCTCTCTCACGTCACCATCGAGATTCAGGGACGAAAGCTGTAACGACCCTTTTGCCCTCCGTCCACCGCAGCTTGCGGAGATTCTTCGCCATTGCCGAAGGGCTGGGAATGTAGCTGATTCCAGAATCGGCGCCTAAAGTGTCACCATCTGCTATTGAAGATGTGATCAAGCACCGCGATATCGACAAGCGCTAATGCTTCTTTGAGCTCTGTGATATGAGTTCGTCCGCTGAACTCGGTTCCGGCGAACCACGCGTCGAGTCATCGCGCGCCGGGTGGCCCAGGCGCATCACATTTCACAAAAGTCCACGTTCCGCCAGTGAAACGCTGACGCCGTCACCCACGATGATGTGGTCCAGCAGCCGAATGTCGACCAGCCCCAAGGCCTCCTTGACACGCTGGGTGATCAATTCGTCCGCCTGGCTGGGCTCGGCGACGCCCGACGGGTGTTAGGTTGCATTTCCCTTTGTAACCATCATTTACAGCGCTCGTTTTCCATTACTACAGTGCGCACACTTCAGTAGCCCCAGCCTCTATGAGAGGCGAGTAGCCGGGAGGGGCCTGGGGAGGGTTAAGCATCATGAGGTGGCCGAACCGTGCGCAGATCATTCAGCCCGACGGTTTTGGCACGGTTGCGCGAGCTGCCGAGTGACGAGGTTCTCGCGCGCCTGGCGATCGACCTTAAGCCGGACGTGACTTTCAAGTCGGCAAAAAACGCCGGGAGTCGTCGCTGGCATGCGCACACGGTAAGCGGCGACTTTGAGATTTTGACGACCGGCCCCAAGTGGTACGACACCCGTGCGCGCAAGGGCGGTGGCGGCGCGATTGACCTGGCGATGCACGTGCTCGGGCTCTCGTTCGTGGACGCAGTCAAGAGTCTCAACAAGCTGGCAGGCGTCTGTGGTTCAGATCATCCGTAAGGGGGCGCTGCCTTTGCCCGCGGAAGTGCCCGAGGCGGTTCGCGAGGCTGCCACGGTTGCAGCCACGATCCGCCTGCGTGAGCCGAGGCCGGAGCGCTTTCCGGTCCTGTTTACGGACGAGCTCCGTCTCCTTGAGGCGCCGCACCTCTTTCTGCACGAACATGCGGTAGAGCGCGCACACACAACCGATACGCTGCGAACCTACGCGGAGATTCTGTACGACTGGTTCGACACACTCGAGCAGAACCGGATCGTCTGGACCGACGCCGGCGCAGCCGATCTGGTCGCCTACCGCAACCGGATGTTGCTGGAGCCAAGCGCACATACAGGCCGGCCGTATAGCATTCGCACGATCAACCATCGTGTGCGCGGCGTAATGCGCTTCTATGCGTGGGCGGTACGTACGGGTTGGCTAGAAGCTTCACCGTTAATCGGCCGGGCGACCGATTTCGATGTCGCCCGGCGACCGGTGGTGGTGCGCGCCTCCCGGCCGGATGATGCCGAGCGCGACTTGTTTGTCGTGCGCCAGTTCACGAGCATGCCGCGGCCGCTGACCACCGCGCAGTCGCGCGAACTCCTAGCCAAGCTCGTGCCGCCGTACGATTTGATGGCGCGCTGGCAACTCTACACCGGCTTGCGAGTTAGCGAGCTGCTGCGTGTCAACGTCGCGGATGTCTTCAAGTCCTCCGCATCACCGCGCTCTGGCGATGAGGCCGCGTACCGACTCGTGGAGGTGGTGAGAAAGGGGCGCAAGCCGGGATATGTCATTGCGCCGGCTAGCTTGCTGGAGGAGACATCAGGTTACGTCTCTGCTCAGCGTCTCGGGTGGCTGGCACGGGCCAAACGCAGGAAGCGGGCATCGGATGCGGGTCTCTTGTTCATCGGTAGCCTTGGTTCGCCGGTGTCAAAGAACCGGTATCAGAAAGTCGTCAATGAAAGCGGTCTCGCTTGCGGATTCAGGGCGACGACGCATCTGCTGCGCGCCACCTTCGCGTGCATGATGCTCGCTCGCCTTGAGGGGCTCGCCAAACAAGGCGCGTCGCTCAACCCGCTCCTCATCGTCAAGGTGCTGATGGGGCACGAACATATCGAGACGACAGATCGGTACCTGCGTGCTATTGCGGTCGATACCTGCGTTTTGAGCGAGGTTCTCGACTCCTTGCTTACAGGGGTGCCGGAATGACCGCGCGACGCAAGCGAATGAGGCGCTCGCTGCCGCGATCGCCGGATCTCACAGGCGTCCCGCACGAGCGCATCGATGCTCCGCGGCAAATGCGTCAGACGACCATCGATTTTTCCACGTTGTCGCTGCCGCCGGATGTACGCGTCGCCCTCGCGGACGCATTCTGGAACCACTTCGGCGGACGCTCGCACAATCAGATCTTGACGTTGTGGGCACACATTAAGGTCTTTTCGCGCTTTGCTGAAGAGTCCGTGGCGATCAGCAGCCTAGCCGACTTTCACCACGGGCTGCTGGTACGTTACATCGAGTGGCTAAACGGCCGGTGCCGACGCAATGGACAACCCTGGACCAAGTCGAGTCGTTCGGGGCCGTATACCGCATTAAGGATGCTGCTGCAGTGGCTGGCACGTTGCCGCCCCGGCGTCCTCAGTGATCTGCATTATCCTTTCAACCCGTTCCCTTACCGTAACCGAGATAGCGCGCGTCTCAAGAAGCTGTCAGCTCGGGAGTTGCGCGCGATCCTCAAAGCCTGCGAGCGCGATATCAAGGCGCTGCGAGCACAGCGCGAGGAAGGGGAATGCGCTCGCACCGATGTGGGTAACCGCGATCCAGCCACCTCGCTTGGTGCCTTGCTTGATGCGATCGATCAACGTTTCGGTGGGATCGTACCGGAGTATAAAAAAGTGCTCTCTCGGGCGGGCAATAACCCGGTCCGTTGTGGATTGAAGCGGTTCGGTGGCTGCAAGAAGGTCGAGCCGTATTTGTATCCGCGGAGCGAGTCGCTGCTGCCGTATTACTTAGCGATTCTGATTCATACCGCGGGTAACCCGGAACCCATCGCCGAGTTATCGGTCAACTGCCTGCAACCGATTCCGTTGCTCGATGACCGGCAGTTGCTGGTCTGGACCAAGCGCCGCGCCGGCACGACACAACGGCGCTCCTTTCGGACCACCGACCCGTTCGAGCCGCCCGCACTTGTCAGCGATCTCATCGATTGGACGCGACGCATACGACCGCACGCGGCCAAGGCGGCGCGCGACCGGCTGCTGTTGTTTAAAAGCATGGAAGGCGTCGGCGCCTGGTCGAGCGCCACGGCGAAGAGCGCCCTTCGGAACGGCTGGCTGCAGCGGCATGGCTTACCGCACTTTTCGCTGGCGTCGATCAGGCCGAGCGTCTTGACCGCGTTCTACCGGGCGTCCGGCGATTTGCAACAGGTCAAGGCCGTCGCTAACCATCAGCAGATTGGCACAACCGTCCGTTATGTGGAGGGGCCGGAGGTCGAGGCACAGCATCGCGGCCGTATTGTCGCACTGCAGAGCGCGTTCCTGGGTCATATCAGTGGACCACGTCCAGAAGCGCGCCCCTCGGATGGACCCGTCACGCCCACTCCGCGGCCGTTTCTATCGCCGGCTCCCGTCGGTCACGCCGTCTCGATGTTCGGTTTTGATTGCAAGGATCCTCTCGCAGGCGTGGCGCCCGAGTCCCGGCGCGGCGAGCTTTGCAACAACTATCTCGGTTGCTTCACGTGTCCGAACGCGATCATTGCCGCGGATCCCGCCTCGCTCGCGCGATTGCTGCAAGCACGCGATCATCTGCGTGGGGCTGCCGCGACGGTTCATCCGGTGCGCTGGGAAGCCCTCTACGCACCGCAGTTGCGCATTCTCGAGGAGGATATCCTGACGCGCTTTGCCGACACGGAACTCGGTGCGGCGGCGAGGCTGCAGACCACTCTGCCTCCCCTACCGGATTTGCGGTGAGCGCCGCATCCGCGCCGTCTCGTGCAATCGTTCCCGTCGAAGTCGGCGGGAAAGCCTTGGTGCGGGATTGGTTCCTACGTAATTCGACATGGCATGACGATGTATGGATTCTCACCCCCACCAACGCGCTGGAACACGACCGACCCGTACGCATTGGTTGGTCCTTCGCACTGCCAAGCGGGCGTCGCTTTACCGATCCGTCATTCGCCCGCTTACTGGAGTCCTCGCGGACTCTCATCGCGTTGATCCGAACGCGCTGCCTGAGCACAGGTCTCGCGCAGCGAGCAACGACCGTATTCGGCTATTTCCACTACCTCCGCGGATTGGTGCGCTGGATGGAGCCCGAAGGATTCTCGCGATTCGCGGACCTCGACGCGAGCGCACTGCGGCGATTTCAGCTCTCAATCGAGCGACGGACCAATCAACAGGGTGCCCGCCTGGCGCGCACGACGGTACAAAAGTACCTGGATTTGCTCGTGTACATGTATCGATATCGTCTCGATATCGGTGACGGCCTGACGGTAGACCCTTGCGCAGGACAGAGCTCCGGAGCGGTCGCCGGCGTGACGGATTCCAACCGGGGAGCTTGGCCTTACACCCCCGATGCGATCGCGGTTCCACTGGTCCAAGGCGCGATCGAGTTTCTCTCACGATGCGCCGTAGACCTGCTGCGCGCCCGCGAGATGTATGCCAATGAGATCGAGACCCAGCGGCACCGCTGCCGCACCGCTGAGGTGTGGCGCAAGGCGGCCATAAGAGTGCTCCAACGAGTCACTCTCGATACGCCCAAGGGCCCGCACACGATTGAGTCCGGCGCCGATCTCTCCGAGCTACTGGATGTGCTTTATACCGCGTGCTTCATCGTGATCTCCTACTTGGTCGGGCCCCGGGCCAGCGAGATTCTCCAGCTTCACACTGGCTGTTTGCAGCCATTTGGCGCCGATGATTCGCCCGGCGACACGCCCGTCGCCATGATCGTCGGCGCGATCTTCAAGCGCGAGGCGGCCTATCATGGCCGGCATCACCAGTGGGTGGCGCCGCCACCGGCGGCGCATGCAATCACCGTGCTCGAGGCACTGTCGGCTCCGCATCGTGCCCGTTCCGGCCGCCGCGAGCTCTGGTTGCGGAGTGGTGGCGGTCACCGATTTGGTGCTACGGAGTGGCAACACACGTGCTCTGGCGCCCTGCGGGTCATGAGCACTGGGCAGATGAGCCTGCTCCTTCGACGCTGCAGTACATGGTTCGATTTGCCGCTCCACGATGGCAAGCTCTGGCGACTGTCGACCCACCAGGGCCGTAAGACATTCGTTCGCTTTGCGGCCCTTCGGGATCGTTCTGCGTTGTTCGCGCTGGCGCAGCACTTAGGTCATCGTGAACGCGGGATTACAGATCGCGGCTACTCGGGAACGGACTACCGGCTAAATCTTGAGATCGATGCGGCAATTCTCGAACAGTCGGTGTCCGCCTGGGAACACATGCTGAGCTTGCCACGCTTGGGCGGCCGAGCGGGTGAGGAGATTCTCGCCAAGCGACCCCGTTTCCGCGGCGCGCGGATGAAGCAAGGAATCGCGCAGTACGCGCGAATGCTGGTCGAGTCGGGCCTGACATTGGGCGTATGCGACTGGGGTTTCTGTGTCTATCGTCAGGAACATAGTGCCTGCCTCGGGAGCGCCACCGCGCCCAACCCGCTGCGCCGCGAGCCTTCCACTTGCGCGCGCTGCAAGAACTTCGCCGTGTCGACACCGCATCGATCCTATTGGCTCGAGCAGGCGCGGCGCAACGAGGCACTGCTTAACGAGCCGGCGCTGCCGACGCAAACGTTGAAGATTGCCCGGGCACGACTGCAAGAGGCCCTTACGATGGTTCGCTCGATCGACGCAAATCCGGGCGGCACGCATGTCGGCCGCTGACCAACTCAAACAGGCTTTGGTCACACTTATGGCATCTTCGCCCGGCAGACCGGGCCGGGTGACCGTCAGTGCGTTGTGCGAGTTGGCAAAAGTCTCCAGAAACTCGCTATACCGATACCACCCGGGTGTGCTGCAAGAGCTTCGCAAACATCAAAGAGCGAGCGACCGGCGCACCGCGGCGGCGCGCTCACATGATTCGGTCTACCCGCAACATGAGGAACTCGTGTCCTTGCGTCTTCAAATCCCTAAGCTCGTCGCTTTGGTCGATCATTATTACTCCGCGTACCGGGAGGCGCAGGCGCTTCTCACTCGACGGGAACAAGAACTCGCGGAACTGCGACAGCGACTAGATTCCAAACCGATCAGACTTGTCCAGCGATGAAGGTCCCCAAAGTGCCCACAGAGGTCTTCCGTGATCGTCAGGTATCGGGCATACAAAACTAGCTTCTCTGCTTCACCAGCGCGTCGCGCGCTCCCTTGAGCTGTTTCCAATTCGGCGCGTATTTGAGCGCCTCGTCGTATTTCGCGAGTGCGTCCTCCTTTTTACCCTGCATCACGAGCACATCGCCCCAGGCTTTGAGAGGGTCGGCCCAGCGCGGGCCGCGTTTGTTAGCCTCTCTCTGCTTGGCTTCAGCACCGGCAAGATCCCCATGTTTGGCGAGCGCGATACCCCATGAGTAGTAGCCGCCAGGTAGGTGCGGCGCGAGCGTAACGGACTTGGCGTACCACTCTTGGGCACCCTTCCAGTCGCCGCGACCATCAAGTACATCGCCGTAGAAGCGGTAGCAATCCACATACGAGCCGCCGCCTTTCAGAATTAAATCCGCTCTATCAGGGTGCCCAGCCGCCTCTTCCATAGGAATAATTTCGCAATTTTGGCCCGGGTACGCCCAAACGACCGCCGGATTCGAATATAGAGAGAGGAAAGCTTCACCCTCCTGGGAGGCTTGCGTAAAGTTACCCTTCTCGTTGGCTATTTGCGCGAGGGCAAAGTGAAGTCCGGCGGTCGTGGTGGGGTCTTCGGGATCCGGTTTTACGGTGCTGGTAGCGAATTCAGCACTGGCTACGTCGTGTAGGGCAATCTCGACACTCGCAATCGTGGGACCGAGAACGTAAGACCATATCCCTTCGCCTTTTGTCCCAGCAGCCTCTGATCGAATAGCCTTAAGGAAGGCGTTGTAGTTGTAAGTGTTGCCATCAAAGGAGCCATAAGTGATTTCGGGCGCGCGGCCTGGTCTTCCTCCTGCGAATTTGATTAAGTTCTGAGCCGTGGTGTAAGTACCTTCCTCGTCTCCTAGGAGGTTTTGGATGTTCATGAGATTGTCGTAGCTGTGCCAGTAATCCGGCTGCTGAGCAATCGCTCTTCGAACGAGTTCAAGCGCCACTGGTCCGTCACCGTGGCTCATCGCGGACGCCTCTGCCCAAGCGTTCAATATTATTGCGGCTTGCTCTGAAGGCAATGCCGATCCGACGGCGACCTCGCTAAATGCTATGGTTTCCGCAAATCGATGCGAGTCCAGGAGGTATATCGCCCATAGAGCGGGTTGAGATCGTGAGTAAATGTACTCAGCCGCTTCAATCGCAAGCTTATCAGTTTGGCCCTCCGCGTCGCTGAATGACTTCGGCGTGAGCCCATCGCCGCGGATCGTAAGCTGGAGAGCATCATGTTTCACCGGTATGAGATCCCCGCCAATGTGGATATCGTGACCGAATCGTGCCTTTAACAGTTGAGACAACTCGCTAGGCGATAATCCCGTCTCCGGTACAGTGAGCTTGATCTCTTTCGCCCAAGCGTTCGAAAGACTCGGCTTTTGCGTCGTACTGCGCGTCGCCTCTTGGATCTTGGTTAGCTCATCGAGTACTGCGTTGGCAACCACGGTTCCAGTCAAGCCTCGATCGAAAAGACTCTGGGCCACCTCGAACGGCTCGATGAGGACGCTTCGTGTCGTGACAGCGTCATGGATGAGTACGAAGGCTCCCAGCCCGACAACAATTGCGACTAGCACCAGGAACAGTTGAAAACCGACTCGCAATCGCAGGCCCAATCGACGGAGGTCGATTTCTCGCGCCTGTCCCTTAAGTAGGTGCAGCCGCTGCGCATGCTCCGCTTCGAGATGTCGGCGCTGGACTCTCAGGAGGGCCGATTGATCTGTCAAGAACTCCGCGGTCTTGCGTGCCACCTCCGGGTCGTTCGCCGAGAGCCTGGCAGCTACGGCGGACGCGAACGCCTCGGCCCGCGCGTGCGACTCCGGCGCCTCTGACTCAGGCTTTTCTTCCTCGCCGCCGAGCGCTCCCTCGAGCAACCCTTCCGCCATCGTGAACTCCCGGTCCGCGCGGGTACCGTTTCATGAGCATTGTAAGGGCCGACCCCAAAGTCGGTGAGATTCTGTCATAGCCGTTGTCTTACCGAGGTTACACGCCTTCAGCTCGCCAACGGTATTAGAAGATTTTCCGGTCGCCGACGATTGGCGTGTGGCGGCAAACGGGTCGCGGGGCCGCCACAGGATTGTGTTGAGTCGCTACTTGCCCAGCTCGTAATCACCCTCGACCTCGCAGCTCACGCCTTCGCCGGCAGACTTGCAGCTGAAGGTGCCCTTGCCATTGATGCCCTTTAGCTTGCCGGTGCCCTGAGCAAAGGTGAACGTGCCCTTCGGGCCCGACTGTTGGTTGTCCTTACTCATACCGCTGCCCTGATACGGCAGGGCTACCTTGTCGCCGCTCTGCATTGTGAGCTCGTGCACTCCACGGACGTGAAACTTGTTGCCCGAGGCCTCAATCATCTCTGTTGCCACGCTGTCCTTTGTCTTGTCGCCGCCGATGACTAATGGATTGGACCAGCCGCACTTGGACGCCTCGACTCCTAAACTGTGATCCGGACGATCCCCGGCGGGCAGCAAGGCCTGCGGATCGGGTTTTCCGCACTCACACGTGGCGGTGAAATGGTCGGCGGCCGCAACGCCCGACCAAAGACAGGCCGCGCTGGCCAAAGACAATAGCAAGTTACGCATACTTTCCTCCCCTTGTTGTGTTCGTTAGCGGTGCGTCTGGACACCAGCTTACCCCATGTGAAGAACGGCCGCTTTCTGGTAGGCACTTTCTTGGACCCAATGTCGCTTGTTGGCCGAAAATGTAAGTCAGGTCTGGCGTGGAGAGTATGCGGACTGAGATTTCACAGCATTCCACGTTCTGCAAACGAGACTGTTTCTCCACCGGCGACGATGACGTGATCAAGCACGGCGATATCGACCAGCGCCAACGCTTCTTTGAGCCTGTGCGTAATGAGTTCGTCCGCTTGGCTCGGTTCGGGCGAACCCGATGGATGCGGATGAGCCAGCACCAAAGCAGCGGCGTTACGAGCAAGGGCCAGCTTCACCACCTCCCGGGGATGTACGCTGGCTCCATTGATCGTGCCGCGAAACAGTTCCACGTAGTCGATGAGTCGATGGCGCGTATCGAGCAGTAGTACTGCAAAGATTTCGTGTTCGAGGGTGCCCAGCTTGACCGCGAGAAATTCTCGCACTGCGCGAGGTGAGCTCATGGCGGTCCCGCGGTGGACGCGGCGGGTCATCGCGCGTCGCGCGGCTGCAATGATCTCGGCGGTAGTCGCAGCTCGCAATTCGTCGTAGTCGCCGCGGACGAGGAGCCGGTCCCTCGCTTCCAACTCCTCAGCGACACTGCCGAATTCCAGGATGTCAGTTTCTCGCATCGACCCGGGCAGCGGCAGCCGGCACTGTGCGGGCGCGCTCATCGGGCCAGCCCTGCGTTGAGCCAGCTCCATAGCTTACCGCCGGTGACACGAAACTCGGGTGGTGACACTGCGATGCAACATAACGGGTGATTGTGCGCAATGATGACAGCGGCGGAATTGCGCTGCAAAGCGAGCTTCACGATCTCGCGGGGATGAACGCTGGCGCCATCGATGGTGCCGCGAAACAATTCCTGGAATTGAATCAAGCGATGGCGCTTGTCGAGATACAAACAGCAGAACACTTCGTGTTCCAGATCGCGCAATTGCGAGCAAAGAAAATCCCGGGTCGCCCGAGGACTGGCGAGCGACGGTCCGGCGCGCAACGTCTCCGACAGTTGCCTCTTGGCGATCTCGACCGCTGCCTGTAATTCCGCGAAGCGGACCAAACCGAGTCCGCGTTCGGCACAAAATCGCTGCCGATCGGCGGCAATCAGCTTGCGCAGGGAATCAAAGTTCTTGAGGACGCGGCGCGCGACATCGAGCGCGGAAAAACCGCGCGTGCCGGTGCGCAGGAGGATGGCCAGAAGTTCTGCGTCGGAAAGCGCCGCAGCGCCTTTCTCGAGCAGTTTTTCGCGCGGCCGCTCGTCGGTGGGCCAATCTCGAATTGACATGCAGACGAGAATGACCGGACTCGTCGCATCCCTCCAGCTGCATTTCCTGCACGTGCAGGCAGATTGACGAGCGGATTATTCTAGCTGTGTCCGGAACTGCCGAAACCGCCGTCGCCACGAACCGTCGCCGAGAAGTCCTCCACGATCTCGAATTCGACCCGGGCTACGGGCACGAACACCATTTGCGCGATGCGGTCACCCGGATTGATGACGAACGGCGCCGCGCTGCGATTCCACAGCGACACCATCAACGGGCCTTGATAATCGGAGTCGATGAGCCCGACCAGATTGCCGAGCACGATGCCGCTCTTGTGGCCGAGTCCGGAACGGGGCAGCAACACGGCCGCGAGATCCGGGTCAGCGATGTAGATCGAAATGCCCGTCGGAATGAGTTCCGCCGCGCCGGGTTCGAGGGTCAGCCGTGCGTCGATGCAGGCGCGGAGGTCCATGCCGGCGGAGCCCGCCGTTGCGTGCTGCGGCAACGGGAATTCTCGTCCGACGCGCGGATCCAAGATCCGCAGCTTGATGGCGGGGCGCGTGCTCAACGGCGTGCGCGACGCGAGCGGACGCGGTCGCGCGGCAGCGCCGCGGTCCGGCGCTTGCGCGAGACGCGCCGCGGACTGCCGTCGGGCGGCGGCAACCGGCTCGCGATGAGGGCAATGAGTTGCCGCGCAACCTCGATTTTCGGCCCGCGAGCGATCTCTACCTGGCCGCCGGGCCAGATGACCGTGAGCGCATTGTCGTCGCAGTCGAATGCCATGCCGTCGCCGACGTGATTTGCGGCGATCATGTCGAGTTTTTTCCGCTTCAACTTGCTGCGCGCGTTGTCTTCGACATCGTTGGTCTCCGCCGCAAATCCGACCACGAACGGCCGCTTGGCCATGTCCGCAACCGACTTGACGATGTCGGGCGCGGGCTCGAGATCCAGTTTGACGCCGGTACCCTGCTTTTTGATCTTTTGCTTGGCCACCGTCACCGGTTGAAAATCGGCCACCGCTGCAGCCGCGATGAACACGTCGGCATCCGCGAGTTGCCGGTGGACCGCGGCATACATGTCGCGCGCGCTTTCCACGTTGATTCGCGTGATGCCCGCCGGTGTCGGCAATTGCACGGGTCCGGCGACGACGGTGACGTGTGCGCCGGCTTCGCGCGCAGCCGCCGCCACCGCGAATCCCATTTTCCCGGAGCTGCGGTTGGTGAGATAGCGGACCGGATCGAGGCGTTCGCGGGTCGGACCGGCCGTGATCAGAATGTTGAGTCCCGACAGCAAGCCTGCATTGGCCGGCGGCTCGAGCAGGCTCTCGGCGAGCTTCAGCGGCTCCCACATCCGGCCTTCGCCGACCTCGCCGCAGGCCTGATTGCCAGATGCGGGTCCCAACAGCCGAATGCCGCGGGAAACCAATATTTCGATGTTGGCCTGCGTGGCCTTGTTGGCCCACATGACCCGATTCATGGCGGGTGCGAGAACGATCGGCGCTTCGGTGGCGAGGCACAAGGTGGCCAGCAAATCGTCCGCCCGCCCGGCGGCGAGCCGTGCAATGAAGTCCGCGCTCGCCGGTGCGATGAGCACCACTTGTGCCCAGCGCGCGAGTTCAATGTGGCCCATGGCCGCTTCGGCCGCGTCATCCCACAGGTCGCTGCGGGTGGGTCGACCCGACACCGCTTGAAAACTCATCGGCGAAACGAAGCGTTGCGCCGCGGCCGTCATCACCACCTGGACGTCCGCGCCGCGTTCCATCAGTCGACGCACCAGATCCGGACTCTTATATGCCGCGATACCGCCCGTGACGCCCAACAGGATTCGAGTCTTCGGCGTCAATGGATTCCCTTGAGCTCTTTGAAGCGGCTGATGTCGCTTTCGAACGATTTGGACATCGTCACCTCTTCGCCGCGCTTCTCTTTCAAATTCTGCTCCTGCGTGCGTATATCGTTGCCGACGCGCACCAGATCGTCGGCGACCTGGTCGGGCATGGGCGGCGCGTTGGGATCATTGTTATAGGGTTTGTAGTGCATGACCAACAAGCGCAATTTGCGCATCTTGCCGTTCAGCACTTCGAGAAATTGCGACGTTACTTTGATCTGATCGGAGATCAGGGTCACCCGCTGATCGCGCAGCCGTTCGATCTCTTGAACGGACGCATAAGTACTCAAAAGGTTCCTGTCGCGGTTCTTGCTCTGTTCGGCATCGATCCGTTTCTGGTCCTCGGCGGCGACCTGCTCGGGACTTTTCTGGGCGTCGAGCTTGTTGATTTCGACGCCTTGTGAATTGATGACGTGTTGTTCTTGCGAGGCGTACTCCGGGGGAATTCGATCCCCGTAGTGCGTAACCCCTTGTTCGTCAACCCATTTATACAAGGTGCGGCCGGCGCCCCAGGACGCCGTGCCCGACGCCGCCAACAGCGCGAGGGCACAGAGCATGCCAGCAACTTTACTCAAGTACACATCCGTTATGACAAACAGCCGCCATTGTGAGCGGTGGGCCAGGCGTTTTCTAGGGCCTGTGCCTCAATCTGCGAGGCCATAGCGTTCCCGGTAGGCTTGCATGCGCTTGAGGTCGTGGTCGCGGCCCTTAAGCGAAGCATGCTGCATCAGGTCGGCCAGATTCACCACCGCGATCACCGGTATTCCATACTGCACGCGCACTTCTTGGACAGCCGACAAGCGGCTGTTGGGGGCACACTCCTGGCGATCCAGTGCCAGCAGCACGCCGGCCGGGCGGGCCCCGGCGCCTTTGATGATGTCGATGGATTCGCGGATCGCGGTGCCCGCCGTGATCACGTCATCGACGATCAGCACGGCCCCGCGCAGCGGCGCGCCGACGATGGCGCCGCCTTCGCCGTGGTCCTTGGTTTCCTTGCGGTTGTATGCAAACGGCAGATCGCGCCCGGCATGTTCCGCCAGAGCCGCCGCCGTAATCGTGGCCAGCGGAATGCCTTTGTATGCAGGACCGAACAGCATGTCGAACTCAAGATCGGCGGCCGTGATCGCGGCTGCGTAGGCGCGTCCCACCGCGCCGATGGCCGCGCCGCTGCTGAACAGCCCGGCATTGAAAAAGTACGGACTGTCGCGTCCCGATTTCAATCTGAAGCTGCCGAATTTCAACACGCCGAGTCGCGCGCACAGATCGATGAAATCACTTTGATATGCCAAGGTCATGGGGGCTGATATTATCGCGCGGGATGCACACCGTCATGTTTCGAGCTATCGCGTTTGCCTGAAGCGGTGAAGCCCACTCTGCGGCAAGCGCTTGGCGATAAGCGCATGATGGCCGTCCTCCTCATGAGTTTCGCGTCCGGGTTGCCGTTCAACCTCACCGGATTCACGATTCAGGCGTGGCTGGCCTCGACCGGCCTCAGCATCAAAACCATCGGCATTTTTTCGTTGGTGGCGCTGCCGCTCAACTTCAAGTTCCTGTGGGCGCCGTTGCTCGATCGCTACTTGCCGCCGTTCTTGGGCCGCCGCCGCGGGTGGATCGTGATCTTTCAGGCGAGCCTCGCGCTTTGCATCGCGGTGATGGGTTTCTGCTCGCCTACCCAGGAGCTCTACGTGCTGGGCGGCGTCACCTTGTTCCTGGCGTTTCTGTCGGCGTCGCAGGACATCGTGATCGACGCCTATCGCGTCGACATCATCCCAGCGAGCGAGCGGGCGCTCGCCGCCGCCGCGAGCGCGTTCGGCTACCGGACGGCGGCGATGCTCGCCGGTGCGGCGCTGGTGTACATCGCGGCGAGCGTCGGCTGGCGGATCGCCTTTTTGTCGGTCGCCTGCCTCATGGCAGCCACCATTCTGGCGACGGTCCGGTCTCCGGAACCGCTCGAGCCGGGACATCCGCCGCGCACCTTGGCCGCCGCGGTCTGGCATCCATTGCGCGCCTTGCTGCAGCAAAAGGGCATGTGGGGCTTCCTCGTGTTGGTGCTGCTCTACAAAGTGGGCGACGCGTTGGCGCTCAGCCTATACAGCACGTTCATGATCAAAGGTGTCGGCTTTTCGCTGCACGAGTTGAGCATCGCCGGCAAATTGAACATGACCATCTCCACCATGATCGGCGTCGCCTTCGGCGGCTGGGTCTACATTCGATGGGGGATCTTTCGCTCGCTGCTGGTGTTTGGGATCGGTCAGGCGCTGACCAACTTGCTCTACATGTGGCTGGCGCTCGCGGGTAAAAAAGTCTGGCTGCTGGTGCTTGCGACGGCGCTCGACACCGGGGTCGGCGGCATGGGCCAGGCCGCGTTCGTCGCGTTCCTGATGTCGTTGTGCTCAACTGATTTCAGCGCCACGCAATACGCACTGCTGTCCGCGCTCGCGACCTTGCCGCGGAACGTGACGGGTGCGATCGCCGGCGAACTCGTTCCGTTAATCGGCTGGCCGCGATTTTTCGTGGTCACCTGCCTGGTGGCAGTGCCCGGATTGATTCTGCTGGTGATTTTGCGCAGGCCGCTGAATGAGCTCGGCGCGCGCGAGGCTGCGAAAGCGTAAGACCCGCGGAAAGTCAGCGGCGCATCGAGCGATCGTGCGGAGACGACCATGCCGTGCGGGTGTTGTCCTCGAACTCGCGATCCAAGTCCTCGGCTTCAACATCGACTGCGCCCGACCAATCTTCCGGCGCATCCGCGGCGTCGATTTGCTCGTCGAGCAACTGTTCATTCCAGGAGTCGAAATCGATTTCGGCCACAGTGCCGTCGAAATATTGAATTTCAATTGTTTGATCTTGGTCGTCAATTGCGACCACTTCAAAGAGCTCGTTGGTACCGCCTCGATACCATTGCCCAACGACCGGCCTGATAGCGTTCATCACTGCCTCCGTCTGCTATGCTCAACCATTCAACTCCCAATGAGTCATTCGCGCAATATGTAATTTTTGCGCGCAGCAACATCGCAGTGACCGAACAGCTCGTTAAGTTCTTCCTGGTATTTTTCGTCGTGGTCGATCCCATTTCGCTGATCCCGTTATTTGCAGGACTTACGCAGGGCGCGAGCAGCCGCTACAAGAAAAATATGGCCGCCAAAGCGACCGCGATCGCGCTCGTCATCTGCGTACTGTTTGCACTAGTCGGCGCGCGATTTCTGGAGATCATGGGGATTTCCCTTAACGCATTCCGGATCGCCGGCGGGACGCTGCTGTTTCTGATCGCGCTCGACATGGTGTTCGCGCGCCCGTCCGGCACGCGCTCGACCAGCTCGGAACGCGAAGAGGCCAAGAAGCGCGAGGATATTTCGGTATTTCCGCTGGCGTTTCCCTTCATTGCCGGGCCGGGTGCGCTCGCGACGATCTTATTGACCGCGGGCGAAGTCGCAAGCAACGCGCTGCTGTTCGCCGGCTTCCTGGGTGTCGTCGCGTTGGTGCTGATCACGTGCTGGGTGTTGATGCTCGCCACATCGCGCTTGATGAAAGTGCTCGGCGTCACCGGCGCCAACGTCACCAGCCGCTTATCCGGCGTGATCCTCGCGGCGCTCGCCGTGCAATTCATCATCGATGGGATTCACGGCAGCTTTCTTTGAGTAGCAAAGATCCCACACGCCATGGCCGAGGCGCGCGCCGCGACGCTCGAAGCGGGTCGGCGGCCGGAAGTCCGGTCGCGCGACGTAGGTTCCATCCGGACTCCGCGAGGTGAGCTCGGCAGCGGCATTGCATACCGCCAACATTTGCTGCGCATAGTCTTGCCAGTCCGTGGCGAGCCGCAGCGTGCCGCCGGCGCGTAGTTTTGCTGCCAGACACGCGACGAACGGGGCGTCGATCAAGCGCCGCTTGTGATGGCGCTTTTTGTGCCAGGGGTCCGGAAAGAAAATCAGAATCTCGTCGAAGCATGCGTCGCGAATTTTGTCCCGAAGCACCTCGACCGCGTCGTGGCAAATGACGCGCAAGTTGCAAAGATTCCCGGCAGCCGCCTGCAACAACAGCCGGCCCACGCCCGGCCGATGCACTTCGATGCCCACGTAGTCGATGTCGGGATTATTCTGCGCCAGCGCGCCGATCACTTCTCCGGTCCCGAAGCCGATCTCGAGGCAGCGCGGCGCACGGCGCGCAAAAATCCGTTCAAGATCCAAGGGCTCATCGCCCACATCGAGACCGAACGCACCCCAATGTTCTTTGAGCGCTCGCTCCTGTGCGGCGGTCAATCGGCCTGCCCGCAGGACGAAACTTCGAATATGACGGGGCGAGCGCATGACCGTAAAGTGTGCCTGATATGATGCCTCGATGCGCAAAACCTACGGCATCGCGACCGCCGCACTCGTGCTCCTGCTGGCCGGCTGCGCCACCTTGCCGCGCCATGTGCAGAAATCGCGCAGCGAAGCGCTGGCAAATCCCGAGAGCACATCGCTGGGTCGCCTCGCCGAGGCGCAGCAGGCGAGCAAGAACTTGTCGGGCATCCGGCTGTTAGCATCCGGCGACGAGGCATT
>Ga0302320_10011176_pt1 | contig 19066 bp, 23 predicted proteins | sample Bog_T0_3_FD_202130 | JGI IMG/M metagenome (GOLD analysis project Ga0302320, IMG submission 202130) | Peat permafrost microbial communities from Stordalen Mire near Abisko, Sweden - Bog_T0_3 | ecosystem: Environmental > Terrestrial > Soil > Wetlands > Peat | place: Sweden: Abisko, Stordalen Mire...
CCACCATGTAGGCCAGCGCCTGCAGCGCGCTCTCGAACCAGGAGAACTTGGCGAACAGGTCCGCCAGGATCGAGGCCACCGGCCAGGCCAGGGTCAGGCGCTTGCCCTGCCGGTTGTAGCGGGTGTCCAGCATCAGGCCGGCGGCGCCGGCCCCGGGCTTGAACTTGATGAGCACCCCGCTGAGGTCGGTGAAGGCGGCGGGATCATGGCCGCCCAGGCGCTGGACGCCCTCCAGCGGCACCCAGATGACCCGGTCGGCCGGCGTGCTGGTGGGGGCCAGCACTCCCACCACCGTGAAGATCTCGCTGTGCTGGGCGTTGGGGTTGTAGTCCAGCCCGTGGAACGGATGGAAGGTGGTGCCCAGGGACCAGCCCAGCTGGTGCGCCGCCAGGCTGCCCACCACGGCTTCCTTCTGGCCCACCTGGAACGGGCGGCCCTCGTCCACCGAATAGACGTGGCCCGGGGCGTACTCCAGATTCTGGAAGAAGTCGTCGCTCACGCCCACCAGGCGGACGCCGCGGAAATTGTCACCCACCACGATGGGAATGGCCCGGTCCACCATGGGCAGGCTCTTGACCTGCTGGAAGTCGTCGGCGGTGATGTTGCCAGGGGAGGCCTCCTGGTGGAACAGGCAGTTCAGCACCAGCTGGAGCTTGGAGCCCCGGGCGCCCAGCACGGCGTCGAAGCCCGAGGCGGACCGGGTGAAGGACTGCTCAGCCTGGGCCCGCACCACCCATACCGAGACCACCAGGCCCATGCCCAGGGCCACCAGGAGCACCGCCACCGCCGTGGACACCAGATGCTGGCGAAGACCTCGCCGGATCAGCAGGAATAGCATCAGAGTTCCTCCTCGTGGGGCGCCACCTGGTTGAGCGCGGCCAGGTCGACCACATGTTCGAACGATCCCAGCACGTCCGGATCATGGCTGGCCACCAGCAGCGCGGAGCCCAGGCTCGAGGCGCTGTCCCGCAGCAGCTGGACGATCTTGCGGCCGCGGGCGGCGTCCAGGTTGCCGGTGGGCTCGTCCGCCAGGATCAGGCAGGGGCGGTTGGCCAGGGCCCGGGCCACCGCTACCCGCTGCTGCTGGCCGGTGCTCAGCTGCCGCGGCAGGTAGTGGGCCCGCTGGGCCAGCCCCACCCGTTCCAGGGCCTCCATGGCCGTCTTGGGGTCGGCACCCCGGCCGAAGGCCAGACCCAGCATCACGTTCTCCAGGGCCGAAAGCCCCTGCAGCAGGTTGAAGGTCTGGAACACGTAGCCCAGCCGCTCGGCCCGCAGCCGGTCCCGGCCGGCTTCGGACAGGCCGGTGACCTGGGTGCCGCCCACCGCCACGAACCCGGAATCCGCTTCCAGGATGCCGGCGATGATGTGCATGAGCGTGGTCTTGCCCAGGCCGCTCTCGCCCCGGATCGCCACCTGCTGGCCGGCCCCCAGCTCGAACTGGGGGATGCGCAGCACCTCGATGCGCTGGCCGCTGGGAGCGGGGAAGCTCTTGAACAGGTCCCGGATGACAAGGGCTGGGGTTGGATCCATGGGTACCGCCTTGAGCGAATGGTCGCGAATTGTCAGGTTGGAACGTGATACGAACTATGGACGGGCAGGGGCCCGGTTTGGTTTAGTGGTCCTGGCAATCGTCGTGGGCGTGCTCGCGCTCGACGATGACGATGCCGCCTTCCTGGTACTTGCCGACCATGCCGAAGGTGGACAGGATCGCCTTCTGGGTGAGGATCTCGGCGCTGACGCCATAGGCCACCACCCGGTGCGCCAGCAGCATGGTGCGGTCGCATTCGGCGGCCTCGTCGATGTCGTGGGTGGCGATGATCACCGAGCGGCCGGTCTCGGTCAGGGCGCGCAGGTGCCGGCGGTAGATGCCCCGGGCCGCGCCGTCCAGGTTGGCCGCGGGCTCGTCCAGCAGGATCAGGTCGGCGTCCCGGGCGAAGGCCTGGGCCAGGAACACCCGCTGGCGCTGGCCGCCGGACAGGGCGTTCAGGGGCGCATGGGAGAGCTGCTCCACCCCCATGACCGCCATGGCCTCCTGCACCGCCCGCCGGTCGGCGGCGCTGAGCCGGCCGAACAGGCCGTGCCGGGCGAACCGGGCCATGCTCACCACGTCGTGCACCCGCAGGGGCAGCATGAAGCTGGTGGGGTGGAACTGGCCCATGTAGGCGACTCCGGCGGGCCTGGACAGGGGCTTGCCGCCGAACACCTCGATGGCGCCGCCGGTGGGCGGAAGCAGCCCGGCGATGGTCTTGAGCAGGGTGGTCTTGCCCGAGCCGTTGGACCCCACCAGGGCCAGCAGCTGCCCCGGCTCCAGGGTGAAGCCGATGTCCGCTACCACCGTCTCGCCCTGGTAGCCGACGCCGAGCCCGCGGGCCTCCACCGAGGCGGTCATCGGGCCGCTCCCAGGGGCGGCAGCAGCTGCCTGAGCGCCAGCAGGAGGAAGAACACCACCGAAGCCGAAAGGGTGATGGCCGCGCCCGCGGCGATGTTGAAGTGGTAGCTGGCCAGCAGGCCCGCGTACACCGAGCCGGCGCCGATGCCGGAGGCGGACAGGACCATGGTGATGATCTTGCGCGAGAACAGGGCGGCGGAAGCGGCCGGGGCCAGCAGCATCCCGAACACCAGCAGCGTGCCCACCGTGCGGAACGACACCACCACGGTCAGGGCGATCATGAGCAGCATGATGGCGTGGTAGCGCCGGGGGGGGAACCCGGACACCTCCGCCTGCTCGGGGCTGAAGCAGAGCAGCAGGAACGGCCGGTGGCAGGCCACGGCCAGGGCCGCGATCACCAGGGTTGCGGCCAGCTGGGTGACCAGTTCCGAGGTGCGGATGCCCAGGATCTCGCCGAACAGGATCCGCACCAGGTCGCCGGAGAACGCGTGGGAGCGGGAGACGATGGCCACGCCCAGGGCCAGCATGCCCACGAACAGCAGGCCGATGGCGGTGTCCGAGGACAGGTTGGAGCGGCGGGTGATGAAGCCGATGCCGAAGATCATGCCCAGCGCCCCCACCGCCGCGCCGAGCATGCCCGGCAGGCCCAGGAGCATGGCGATGGCCACGCCGGGCAGCACCCCGTGGGCCAGGGCGTCGCCGATGAAGGCCAGCCCCCGCAGCACCACGAACGTGCCGACGATGCCGCAGGCGATGGACACCAGCACCCCCGCCAGCAGCGCGTTGAGCATGAACGCGTTGTTGCTGAAGGGGGTGACCAGGCAGTCCAGGATCATTTCAGGGCGTCCAGGATGGTGTCGGCGAGGGTGCGCTCGAAGGTGAAGTAGTCGCCGTCAGCGGGCAGGTTGTGGGTGGTGAGGGACACGGCCCGCACCTTGCTCTCCCGGGCCAGGGCCTCCACCGTCCGGGGCGGGGTGCCCAGCTCGGTGAACACCACGGAGACCTGGTTCTGCTTGATGAGCTTCTTCAGGGCGTCCAGGCTGGCCGCGGAGCTCTCCGCCTCGGTGGTCATGCTGGGGATGACCGCGCCCACCAGCTTGAATCCGTAGCGCTGGGCGAAGTAGCCCAGGGACTCGTGGCCGGTGACCAGCTTGCGCCGCGAGGCCGGCAGCGCGTCGACCTTGGCCCGGATCTCGGCGTCCAGGGTGGTGAGGCGGTTGTCCAGGTCCGCCGCCCGGGCCGAGAGGTCCACCCCGAACTGGCGCTTGAGGTCCAGGGCCAACGCGTCCACCACGGCCTTGACCGCCAGGGGGTCGGTCCACAGGTGCGGATCCTCGGCGCCCACGGCCTGGTCCGGATCGTCCGAGGGAATGCCCTCTCCGGCCCCCACGTGGCGGACGGTGATGTGCTCCGAGGCGGTGAAGAACTTGACCCCGGCCTTGCGGGCCTGGTCCAGGGCCTTGCCCATGCCGCCTTCCAGCCCGAGCCCGTTCTCGACGATGAGGTCGGCCCGGGTCAGGGCCTCGATGTCCTTGGCCGACGGCTCCCATTCGTGCACGTCCAGCCCGTTGGGAATGGCCGAGGTCACGGTGAAGGTGTCGCCCACCAGGTCTTTCACGGCCGCCCCGAGGATGGAGTAGGTGGTGACGATGGTCCTCTGCCCGGCCTGCGCCGGCACCGGAGGCCGGCGCTGGCAGCCCATCAGCACCACGCCCAGCCCGATCACCGCCAGCACCCCGGCACTCGTTTTCCAATCCATCAGATTCACTCCGCCAACGAATCACTGTTCAAGGTCAAGCCTACATCAAATAGAAATAGTTTTCATTAACAAAGGGGGACGGTCCCGTACCGGGTTCGTTACCATTGCCGGAGGAACCCCTGTGTCCTGGAGTCGTGTCATGGTGATCCGCCGCTGCTTGCCCTTCCTGTTGGCCGCCTGCCTGTGCGCGGGCGGGGTGACGCCCCAAGGGGCCCAACTGACCGAGCGGTTCGCCGCCATGGACGTGGAACACCACTGGCTGCCGGGCCATCGCCTGGCGGACTGGCGCACCGGGGAGCCCAGCCAGAGCAAGGGCTCCACCCACTGCAGCGCCTTCCTGGCCGCGGCCTGCGACCGGATCGGGATCGACATGCTGCACCCGCCCGAGCACGGCGAGAACTACCTGGCCACGGCCCAGGTGGATTGGCTGAAGGCGGAAGGGCCCAAGCACGGCTGGACGCCGGTGGACTCACCTTTCCGGGCCCAGGAGCTGGCCAACCAGGGCCAGGTGGTGGTGGTCCTGTTCCCGAGCCCCGATCCCTTCAAATCCGGCCATGCGGCCCTGGTGCGGGCCAGCGACAAGAGCCAAGCCCTGCTGGAGGCGGAAGGGCCCCAGATCATCCAGGCCGGTGCCGAGAACGCCACGTCCACCAGTGTGAAGGAGGGCTTCCACCACCACCGCGGCGCCTGGTTCTCCGCCCGGGACTACCAGGTGGTGTTCTTCGCCCACGCCCTGCCTTGAACTATTTCCTCACGGCCTGGGGCGGGGGGGCATCGCGGTGGACGAGGTACACGGTCCGGTGACAGCCCGGATCATGGTAGGCGTACGGATAGCTGCTGGCCCAGACGCAGGGAAGCAGGGCGAACATGAACAAGGGCAGGAGAAGAAGCAGACAGATCATGGCAGTTCCTTTCACGGCCCCTTGAAGATGCCAAGAACGCCCGCGAAGTTCCCCGGGCCGGGAAGCGGTGTAGGATCAGAAGACCATCCCCGGAAAGGCGGGTAGCCGTGCTGACAGAAAGAATCAAGGAGCTCTCCAGTGAGCATTTCGCAGCCATCGCCGACATCAGGCACAAGATCCACCGGCATCCCGAACTGGGGGACGAGGAATATGCCACGGCCAAATTGATCGCGGAGGTGCTCGCCTCCCTTGGCATCGAAACCAGGACCGGCGTCGCCGGGACCGGCGTGGTCGGCCTCATCCCGGGCCGGGGTCCGGGCAGGACGGTGCTGCTCCGGGCCGACATGGACGCCCTGCCCATCCAGGAAGAGGTTGACGTCGCCTTCAAGTCGACCGTCCCGGGCCGGATGCATGCCTGCGGGCATGACGGCCACGTGGCCGGCCTGCTGGGGGCGGCCATGGTGCTGAACGAGCTGCGCGACACCTTCGACGGCAATGTGAAGCTGGTGTTCCAGCCCGCCGAGGAGACCGATGGGGGGGCCGCGCGGATGATCCAGGAGGGGGTGCTGGAGGATCCCAAGGTGGACGCGGCCTTCGGCTGCCACCTCTGGGGCCAGCTGGCCGAAGGCAAGGTGCAGCTCTGCCCCGGGCCCATGATGGCCTCGCCGACCGCCTTCTGGTTCAAGATCTTCGCCAAGGGCGGCCACGGCGCGTATCCGCACCTGACCGCGGACCCCATCCTGCTGGCGGCCCAGGCCATCACCTTCTTCCAGTCCATCCCCAGCCGGCGGATCAATCCGCTGGAGCCGGTGGTGGTGACCGTCTCCGCCATCCACGGCGGGGAGGCCACCAACGTGATCCCCGAGGTGGTGGAAGGCAAAGGCACCATCCGGACCTTCAACGAGGCCCTGCGCGACGTCATTCCCATGGAGATGGAGAACATCCTCAAAGGCATCACCGGGGCCCAGGGGGCGACCTATTCCTTCGAATCCAGGAAATCCTACCCGCCCGTCATCAACGATCCGCGCATGACCGGGGTGGCGCGGGACGCCTTCGCCAAGGTGGTCGGAGCGGACAACGTGGATGCCAGCGGCGCGCCCAGCATGGGGGCTGAGGACTTCGGCTACTTCGGCAAGTGGGTGCCGTCTGCCTTCGTCTTCGTGGGCATCGGCCGGGACGGCGTACCCATGGCCCACCACCAGCCGCATTTCCAGTGGGAGGACAAGAACCTCCTGGTCCTGACCCGGGGGCTGGCCCAGATCGCCGTGGATTTCCTGGCCGGTTAGTGGGCCACCGTATCGCGCCGGACCCGCTGCAGGAAGTTCCGGGTCCGCTCCTGGCGCGTGTGCTCGAACACTTCCCTGGGGGTGCCCTCTTCCACCACGACGCCGCCGTCCATGAACGCGACGTGGTTGGCCACCTCCTGGGCGAAGGCCATCTCGTGGGTCACCACGATCATGTCGAACTTCCGGGAGTCCAGGGCCAGGAACATGCTGTCCCAGGGCGTGGGCACGAACTTGACCTCGAGGTTGACGCGCCGGGCGATCTCCCGGACCACCTCCACGTTGTAGCCGGTGAGGACCCCCTTGTCGTCCAGGAAGGTGAACGGCGCGTAGACCCCCTCGGTGCCCACGGTCACCACCTGTTTCGGGGCGGCAAGGCCGGCGAGGCCGCAGGCGGCGATGAGCGCCGCCGCTTTGACGATCCTTGCGATCTGGTTCTTCATGGCAGTTCCTCCTCCGATGGCAGGGAAGCGCTTTCCAGCGCTGGGGCCGCAACGACCTGTCCAGGTTAATTCTAGACGACGGCTTACCGCTTCCTTCTCAGAGCACCAGCGCCCAGTAGCCCACGTCCACCCAGCGCCCGCATTTCCAGCCCACCTGGGGCAGCTGTCCCGCCTGCCGGAATCCGCATCGCTCGTGCAGGGCGACGCTCGCCTCGTTGGGCAGGGAGATGCCGCCCAGGGCGGTGTGGAAGCCCCGGGCCCGGAGCTCAGGGAGCAGGACCTGGTAGAGGCTTGAGCCGATGCCCTTGCGGTACTGGTCCGGAGCCACGTACACCGTGGTCTCCACGGCGAAGCGGTAGGCGTGCCGGGACTTCCATTGGCTGGCATAGCTATAGCCGAGGATGGCCCCGTCCTCCTCGCGCACGTACCAGGGGTAGGCCTCCAGGGTCCGCTGGATGCGCACCGCCATCTCCGCCACCGGAACCGGGGCGGTCTCGAACGAGATGATCGTCTCGGCCACATACGGGTTGTAGATGGCCGTGATGGCTTCAGCGTCGGAGGGGGTGGCCAGCCTGATCACTAATACTCAGCCGGCAGCTGGTTGAGCTGCGCCAGGGTGTAGACCGGCCCGTCCTTGCACACGTAGCTCTTGCCGGTGTTGCAGCGGCCGCACTTGCCCACGCCGCACTTCATGCGGTTCTCCAGGGTGGTGTAGATGCTCTCCGGGGTGAAGCCGAGCTTGGCGAGCACGGGCAGGGTCAGCTTGATCATGATCGGCGGGCCGCACACCAGGGCCACGGTGTTCTCCGGGCTGGGGTTGGCCTGCTCGACGATGAGCGGGACGAAGCCCACCTTGCCGGTCCAGTCCGGGGTCTCGCCGCCGGGGTCCACCGTGCACAGCAGGTTCACGTCGGGCCGCTCCTGCCATTCCTTGAGCTCGTGCTTGTAGACCAGGTCGGCCACGGAGCGGGCTCCGTAGACGATGGTGATGTCCTGGAACCAGTCGCGCAGATCCAGGCAGTTCCAGATGACGCTGCGCAGGGGCGGCAGGGCGATGCCGCCGGCGATGAACAGCAGGTTCTTGCCTTTCCACTGCTCGATGGGGAAGACGTTGCCGTAGGGGCCGCGGAAGCCGACGATGTCGCCCACCTCCTTGTCGGCCAGGCCCGCCGTCACCCGCCCCACTTCCCGGAAGGTGCACTCGATGTAGCCTTTCCGGGTCGGGCTGGAGGCGATGCAGAAGGTGCTCTCGCCGTCGCCGAAGGCGCTGTACAGCCCGAACTGGCCGGTCTTGAAGGTCCAGGCGCTGGCCGCCGCCTCGTCCACGAACTCCAGGCGGAAGGTGCGCACGCCGGGGGCTTCCTGGGTGATCTTGCCGATCCGCATGAGGTGGGGCAGGTAGATGTTGGGGTCGCTCATGGGTTCACCTGGGACGCTTCAACGAGGTGCTCTTGCAGGTTCATGTCCACCGGGCAGGCGCGGGTGCACTTGCCGCAGCCCACGCAGCCGAGTTGGCCGTAGCGCTCGGGGTAGTAGGAGAACTTGTGGTAGATCCGCTGGCGCCAGCGCGCCCCCTGGGTCTCCCGCGGGTTGTGCCCGGAGGCGTGCAGGGTGAACATGTGGTAGCCGCAGGAATCCCAGGCCCGCAGCCGGCGCCCGCCGGTCTTGTCGGCCTCCTCCTGGATGTCGAAGCACACGCAGGTGGGGCACACGAACGCGCAGGCCCCGCAGCCCACGCAGCGCAGCGACTGCTCGGACCACAGCGGGCTGTCGAACAGGGCCGGCAGCTTGGCCGTGAGCGCCGGCTGGTCGAAGGCCGTGGGCACATTTGCCAGCAGGGCGGCCTTGTCCACCCCGCTGGTGGGCTGGAACAGGTCCGGCGCCAGCGCCTGGATGGCCCGGCCCTTGTCCGTGAGCACCTCGGCCAGGTAGCCGCCGGCCATGGGCGTCAGCAGGATGTCGCTGCCCTTGGTGGCGCCGGGGCCGCCGCCCACCGCGGTGCAGAAGCAGGCGTCGTCCCTGCGGGCGCAGCTCACGCCGATGACGGAGAGCTGCTCCAGCCGGGCATTGAAGAACTTGTCCCGGTAGTCCCAGTTGAACACCGCGTCCAGGGCCGCGAAGGCGGACGCCTCGCAGGGCCGGATGCCGAACAGCACCGTGGGCACCGCATGGGGCTCGGCGTCCACCAGGTCCACCTGGCCGGGCGCCTGGGTGTAGCTGAGCAGCCGCTCCACCTTGGGGAACACCGTCTCCTTGGCCGACAGGGTGGTCTGGAGGTAGTCCTTGGCCACCTGGTCCGGGCGGGTGACCGGGTTCAGTTCGGACCGGCCGTCGGCCTCGGTGGGGGCGAGGATGCGCCTGCCGTCGGCGGTCAGGGCCGCGAACAGGGCGTCCAGGGATGCTGAAGAGAGCTGATACAGGTCTGCCATTGAGCACCCTACCGGATGAAAGTCTCTTTGTCGTCGGGACGGAAGGTGGACATTGCATAATCCAGCTTCGCACTAGCGCCGGCCCTCTGCCCGAACTGGGCGTGCACGCTCTCCTCGGCGTTGAAGGTGAGCAGGTGGATGGGAATGCCCACCGGGCAGGCCCGGCCGCAGTCCCCGCACTCCACGCAGCGGCCCGCCAGGTGCATGGCGCGGACCATGTGGTACTCCAGGTTGCCCAGGGCGTGGCTGGGCACCGGCACCCACTGGGGCCGGTTGCAGTCCATGGTGCAGTGCTCGCAGTAGCACATGGGGCAACTGCTGCGGCAGGCGTAGCACTTGATGCAGCGTGACAGTTCCTTCTGCCAGAAGTCCCAGCGCTCCTGCCGGGTCATCCCGCCCAGCCGCTCCAGCAGCTCCCGGTCCTGGGCCGGCAGCTCCTTGGCCGTGAGCGCCAGGTATTCCTCGATGGCCTGGGCGTCGGTGAGTTCGCGCACCTGCCCATCCTCCAGGACCAGGGGCAGCACGTCGCCCTCCTTGAGCTGGCGCTCGCCCATGAGCTGCAGCAGGGCGCGCAGGGTGTCGGGCCTGGCCACCAGGGCCAGCCGGCCCAGGCGCTTCACTTCCTTGTGGGTGACGTAGCTGGCCAGGTTCTGCTCGCCGTCGAAGACGAGTTTTTCCGCCTGCGCGGCTGAGCGCGCGAAGGCCGGACGGCGCACGCCGCCGGTCCCGGGCTCGAACCCCAGCACCGCCTTCACGTCACCGGATTCCAGCAGCTGTTTGGCTTTCTCTCTCAATTCCATGCCGCCCTCACTCGACGCCCGCGTTGGCCAGTTCTTGGTACTCGGTGTACGGGCCCATGGCCCGGATGCCGGTGGTGACCTCGTTCACCAGCTCCGCCCACTTGGCGCCCTCGGCCGCCGACACCCAGGAGAAGGTGATCCGGGCGGTGTCGATGCCCATGAAGTCCATCAGGTTGCGGTAGATCATCCAGCGCCGCCGGGCGTGGTAGTTGCCCGAGGTGTAGTGGCAGTCGTTGGGGTGGCAGCCGGAGATGATGATCCCGTCCGCGCCGCGCGCGAAGGCCTTGGCCAGCAGCATGAAGTCGATCCGCCCGGTGCAGGGCAGGCGCAGCACCCGCACGTTGGACTGGTACTTGATGCGGCTGGTGCCGGTCAGGTCGGCCCCGGCATAGGTGCACCAGTTGCAGACAAAAGCTGTTATTTTCGGTTCGAATGTGTCCGTCATGGTATGGGTTCCGGGTGGACTTCAGGTCCGGGCTCCGCCCGGGCAGGAAGTGGGGTTTGGGGGACGGAGAGCGAGCGCAGCGAGCGCGCGGTCCCCCATGGACATATCAAAGTGTCATGATCTCGGCGAAGATCTGTTCGTTGCTGTAGCCCTGGATGTCGATGGCCTTGGTCCGGCAGGCGGCCACGCATGTGCCGCAGCCCTGGCACAGGCCCGGGTTGACCTTGGCCACGGTCTTGAGCACGGAGCCATCCCGGCCCTTGATCTCCTCCTGCTCGATGGCCTGGTAGGGGCAGGCGCTCTGGCAGAGGAAACAGCCCACGCAGTAGGAGAACACCGGCGGCGGCAGGCGGTTCACCACGGCGATCTGCGGCTCCCGGGTCAACTGGTCCTGGCTGAACAGCCCGGCCACCTTGGCGGCGGCGCCGCTGGCCTGGGCCACGGTCTCGGGGATGTCCCGGGGCGCCTGGCAGGCCCCGGCCAAGAAGATCCCGGCGGTGTTGGTCTCCACCGGCTTGAGCTTGGGGTGCGCCTCGGCGAAGAAGTGGTACGGGTCGTAGCTCACATGCAGCTTCTGCGCCAGCTGCTCGCTGCCGTCCTGGGCCTGCACCGCCGTGGCCAGCACCACCATGTCCGCCCGGATCTCCACCGGCCGCCCGTTCTGCAGCGTGTCGGCCCCCAGCACCACCAGCTGGCCGTCCTCCTCGTAGATGCGCGAGACCCGGCCGCGGATGTAGTTGACGTCATCCTCCTCGATGGCCCGGCGCACGAACTCGTCGTAGTCCTTGCCCGAGGAGCGGATGTCCATGTAGAACACCACCGCCTTGCCATGGTGGGTCTTGTGCTTGTAGAGCATGGCGTGCTTGGCGGTATACATGCAGCACACCTTGGAGCAGTACGGCACCCCCTTGGCCCGGTCCCTTGAACCGGAACAGGCCACGAACACCACCGTCTCGGGCTCCTTGCCGTCGCTGGGCCGCTTCATGGCCCCGGCGGTGGGCCCCGAGGCCGAGGCCAGCCGCTCGAACTGCATGCCGTCGATGACGTCCTTGTACTTGCCGTAGCCGTACTCCGGGAACTTCTCCGTGCCCATCAGCTTGAAGCCGGTGGCCAGCACGATGGCGCCCACCTCCAGCGTCACCAGCTCGTCCTCCTGGTCGAAGCGGATGGCCTTGGTCGGGCACAGCTTCTCGCACACCTTGCACTTGCCGGTCTTGTAGAACGTGCAGTTGAGCTTGTCGATCACCGGCTTGTTGGGCACCGCCTGGGGGAACGGCACGTAGATCGCCCCCCGGGTGGACAGGCCCTCGTTGAACGCGTCCGGGATCTTCTTGTTCGGGCACTTGGTGGTGCACAGGCCGCAGCCGGTGCACAGCTTCTCGTCCACCTGGCGCGCCTTCTTGCGGATGGTCGCCTGGAAGTTGCCGATGAAGCCCGAAAGACTCTCCAGCTCCGAATAGGTCATGAGCGTGATGTTGGGGTGCCGGGCCGCCTCCACCATGCGCGGCGTCAGGATGCACTGGGAGCAGTCCAGGGTGGGGAAGGTCTCGGACAGCTGGCTCATGTGCCCGCCGATGGAGGGGGACTTCTCCACCAGCACCACCTGGTGCCCGGAATTGGCGATGTCCAGGGCCGCCTGGATGCCGGCGATGCCGCCGCCCAGCACCAGGGCCCGCTTGGTCACCGGCACGTGGATGGGCTGCAGCGGCTGGTTGCGCTTGACCTTCTCCACCATCACCCGCACCAGGTCGACGGCCTTGGCGGTGGTCACCTCGCCCTTCTCGTGCACCCAGGAGCAGTGCTCGCGCAGGTTGGCCATCTCGCATAAGTAAGGGTTCAGCCCGGCCTCGGCCACCGCGTTGCGGAAGGTGGGCTCGTGCATGCGCGGCGAGCAGGCCGCCACCACCACGCCGGTGAGCCGGTGCTCCCGGATGGCTGCCTTGATCATGCTCTGCCCGGGGTCCGAGCACATGTACTTGTAGTCCACGCTGTGCACCACGCCGGGCACCGCGCGGGTGGCCTCCGCCACCCTGGCGCAGTCCACGGTGCCGCCGATGTTTTCGCCGCAGTGGCAGATGAATACGCCGATTCGTGACATGGCCGGCCTCTCTCAGACGGTGGCGGAAGGTTGCAGGGCCAGGGCGGGGACCATGTGCCGCTGCAGGCCCAGGGCCGCGGGGGCCAGGCCCAGGGCGAGCCCCAGGGCCTGGGTGATGAAAAGGACCGGGATCTGGTAGTCGGCGCCCAGCCCGGCGTTGATCTCCGGCCGGCGCATGTCCAGGTTCGACTGGCACATGGGGCAGGCCACCACGATCGCCTCGGCCCCGTGCCTGACCGCGTCGGCCACGATCCGCCCGGACATGCGCGCCACCAGGTCGGTGCGGGTCACCGAGAAGGCCGCGCCGCAGCACTCGGTCTTGAAATTCCAGGGCACCGCCTCGGCCCCGGCCGCGGTCACCATGCGGTCCATGCTCTGGGGATCCTCGGCCCGGTCGAAGGCCACCACCTTGGGCGGCCGCACCAGCAGGCAGCCATAGTAGCAGGCCAGCTTCCGGCCCAGGGGCGCCACGGTCTTCTCCCGGATCACGTCCTTGAACCGGTCCAGCACCTCCAGCACGTTCACCACCTTGACCCGCCCGGTCACCGGCATCTCGATGATCGCGGCGATCTCCGCCGCGGCGGCGGGGTCCGCCACCAGCTCGGCCCGGGCCGAGGCCAGGCGGTTGTAGCAGGCGGCGCAGGGCGCCAGCACCTCGGTGAGGCCGGCGGCCTCAGCCTGGGCCAGGATCCTGGCCGGCAACGCCAGCGACAGCTTGTGGTCCAGCACATGGGCGCTGCTGGCGCCGCAGCAGTTCCAGTCCGGGACCTCCACCAGCTCCAGGCCGATGGCCTGGGCCACCGCCCGCACCGACTCGTCAAACTCCCTGCTGGAACCCAGCAGGGAACAACCGGGATAGTAGCCGATCTTCATGGTTTGCTCCCGAGCGTGCGCTTGAAGATGCGTTTGAGGGCGTCCCGGCCGGTGATCAGGTGGGGCAGCAGCGGCAGCTTGCCCCGGGTGAACATCTTGGGGGCGAGCAGGACGTCCTTGAGGAAATGCCGGCTGCGCAGCTTGTAGTCGGCCACCAGGCCGATCTCGTAGAGCCGACCGGTCTCCCGCACGGAATCCATGAAGGCCCGGTGGAATGCCAGGATGTCCCGGCTGCGGGCATGGGCCACCCCCAGGCGCAGCGCTTCGGCGCGCAGGAAGTCCATCACCTTGGGCACTTCCACCTCCTGGGGGCAGCGGGTGGAGCAGGTCTCGCAGGCCAGGCACAGCCAGATGCCTTCGCTGCGCAGCGCCTCCCGCTCCCACTCGGGGTTGCCGGACTGGACCTTGCGCAGCACCTGGCAGGAGGTCAGGTCCATGTCCTGGGCCACCGGGCAGCCCGCGGCGCACTTGCCGCACTGGTAGCAGTGGTTCAGCTTGACGCCGGTGGCATGCTCGACTCTGGCTTTCAGCGTATCCCCATGGGTGGATGGGTGGGGCGCACTGGTCATGGGACTCTCCTGGCAGCGGAGCTTCATTCATTTTCCTCCCACGGCCTGGTAATACTCAGGCTTCAGGGAGGACCCTGTGGCTGCTCTTTCTTCTATCTATAAGGGAGTATCTTGCTTCTACCCTGGATCGTGAAAAGCATACCGAGAAAACGTGATCGATATCAAATGAGAAAATAAGGTCTCTAATTCCACTTATTTGCTAGGATATAGGCTCTTTTTTCAAAGCGGGTGAGCCTGACCATGGGCTTCCCGGACGCCTACCCTGGTGCTGGAGGGTGAAAAGGTGATCCTGGACGGTCTCCGGTCCGGGAGGGCTCCTGGCCGTGCTAAGTTGGGAGACGATGAAGTCTTGGCCTCTTTCCCTGAACCTGCTCCGCCTTTATCCCAAGCGCCTGGGCTCCGCCGCGGCGGGGTGGGCCGCGTCCCGGGAACTGCCGGTGCCGCTGCGGGCGCCTCTGCTGGGGCGGTTCGCGCGGGCCTACCACCTGGACATGGGCGAGGCGGAACACCCGCTGGAAGCCTACCCCAGCCTGCAGGCCCTGTTCACCCGGCGGCTCCGGCCCGGGATCCGGCCCCAGGAGTCGCCGGTGCCCGGGTTCATCAACAGTCCGGTGGATGGAGAGGTGGTGGCCTGCGGCCGGGTCGAGGCCGGCCAGGCCATCCAGGCCAAGGGGCTGCCCTACCGGATCGAGGAGCTGCTCAAGCATGACCCCGACGCCCGCCGCTTCGAAGGCGGCCATTACCTGACCCTCTATCTTTCCCCCAAGGACTATCACCGCATCCACGTGCCGCTGATGGGCCGGGTGGGCGCCGTGGGCCGGGTGGAGGGCGAACTGTGGCCGGTGAACGAGGCCAGCACCGCCCATGTGCCCCGGCTGTACGAACGGAACCGCCGGGCCACCTGGGTGGCCAGGGGCACCGGTCCGGACGAGGGGCTGGAACTGGCCGCGGTGCTGGTGGGGGCGACCCACGTGGGCGGGGTGGTCATCGCCCCGCGCTGGCTGGAGGGACGGACACTGCCCGCGGACGGGGTGCTGGAGGCGGGCGGCCTGTCCTGCCTGCCGGGAGAGGACCTGGGCACCTTCCAGTTCGGCTCCACGGTGGTGCTGCTCATCGGCGGGCCCGAAGCCGCCCGCTGGAGTCCCGGCCGGACCGAGGGCCCGGTGCGGGTGGGGCAGCGGCTCGGCCGGTTCCTGAGCTGACGAGGGGTGACTGCCTTGGAAGACGCGCCCCTGGATTTCTACGAACCCCTCTGGGAAGCCGGCGGCGACCTGCCCGGCGCCCTGGAGGCGCTCCTGGTGTCCAGCGGCGAAGTGCTGGACATGGCCCGCCTGCGGGAACTGACCGGCCTGGGCGAAGGGGTGCTCCTGCAGGGCCTGGAAAAGCTCCAGGAGCGGTTGTGCAAGCCCAGGGGCCTGCGCCTGCTGGAGGTAGGCGGCGGCTGGCGCATGGCCGCTGCGCCGGAGTACCAGACCCTGGTGGCCAAGCTGGTGACCACCATCCGCAGCGGCAGGCTCACCCCCGCCCAGATCGAGACCCTGGCCATCATCGCCTACCGCCAGCCGGTGACCCTGCCCGAGATCAACGAGCTGCGCGGCGTCACCAGCTGCGCCAACCAGGTGAAGATCCTGCTGGAGCGGGAACTTGTCCTTCCCGTGGGCCGCAAGGCAGTGGTGGGACGGCCCATGATGTACGCCACCAGCCTGCGGTTCCTGCTGCACTTCGGGCTCAAGACCCTGGCCGACCTGCCCCGGCTGGCGGATTTCGGGGAGGGCAACCTGGAGGCCCTGGCGCTGGCCCGGCTGGTGCCGCCCGAACTGCCGGCCCCGGGCCTGGGCGGGCTGTTCGACGGGCTCGACGACCCGACGGAGGAAGCCGGTGAGTGAAGACAGCTACAAAGGCTGGACCCGGCCGGGACCGCAGCCGCCCGGAGGCCTGGCGCCGGAAGAGGGCGAGACCCTGGACCACCTCTGCGGCCATTTCCGCATCTTCCAGTACCAGAAGGGCCACCGTTTCTCCACCGACGATCTCCTGGCCGCCTGGTTCGGCACCACCTGGTGCCCCCGGGCCCGGCGCGTCGCCGACCTGGGTTCGGGCATCGGCTCGGTGGGCATGGCCGCCGCCTGGCGCTGCCCCGGCGCCGAGGTGCATACGGTGGAAGCCCAGGCCATTTCCGTGCGCCTGGCCCGCAAGAGCGCCGCCTACAACGGCCTGCAGGACCGCTACCACATCACCGAGGGCGATCTTCGCGACCCGGGGCTGTTCCAGGGGGAGGCCCCGTTCGACCTGGTGCTGGGCTCGCCGCCCTACTGGCCGGTGGGATCCCGGGTGGAGGCCAGCCACCCCCAGGCCATCCCGGCCCGGCTGGAGGTGCGCGGCGACATCGGCGACTACGCCCTGGCCGCGGCCCGCATCCTCGCCCCCGGCGGGGTGTTCGCCTGCGTCTTCCCCCTGGACCAGATCGAACGGGCGGAACAGGCCTACCGCGCGGCGGGGATTCTGCTGCTGCACCGCCAGGACGTGATCTTCAAGGAGGGCGAGCCCTACGGCATCGCCCTGTTCGCCGGCACCCGCCAGGCCGATCTGCCCGAGGGGTTCGGCGAAACCGCGGAACTGCCGGCCCGCCCCGCCCCCATCACCATCCGCCGGCGCGATGGCCGGGTGGATCCGGGCATCGCGCTGGTGCGTCTGGTCATGGGGTTCCCGCCCGGACTCTAGGCGGAGGTCATGGCCTCCCGCAGGGCCTTGGTCCTGATGCCGAAATGAATGTAGAGATCGGCCTCGCCCTGGACCGGAATCCAGAAGGCGGTCAGCGGCATCCCGTTCTTCTCGCTCGGGCTGGTGACGGCCTGGCCGGTCCTCAGGGCCTCGTTGGCCCGGCACTGCCGGCAGTGCAGGTCGCCAGCGTCGGGATTCAGCTGGTGGCAGCGGCCGCCGACGGGAATGCCGAACCTGCGGCCCAGGTCGTTGGTGGCCAGGATGGTGCGGTTCCGGTGCAGCAGCATCACCGGTTCGGGGAAGAGATCCCACATGGAGTGGAAAGCGGACAGGGCGTTCTCAGGCGACAAAAGGTACCTCCAAGGTTTCAATGCAGGGAAAAGGGTCAGGCCTGGGGTTCGGCAGCGCCGGGCGCGGGCGGGTCGTTGCGGCCGCGCCACCAGCGCTCGTAGCACTCCTGGGAGGAGGCGCGGCCGTGGCGGCCGCCCAGCCAGTGGCGCCGGTGACGGCCGTGGCCGATCCGGCCGAACAGCAGCCGGGCGATGACCAGCAGCGCCACCGCCTGGCCGAAGCCGATGGCGGGCAGGTGGAACAGGCCGGGCATCGCATAATAATTCCCCGAACCTTTTGGCGCGAAAATTTCTTGGTTCATGGTCTTTGTCGATAAATTGAATTGAGGCGCCCCATGGATCGAGGAACCCTGATCGGCTTTCTGCTGGGCCTTGGCCTTCTGGTCCTGGTCATCGCCCTGGGGCCGAATCCCCGGATTTTCCTGCACCCCGCCAGCCTGGTGGTGGTGTTCGGCGGCATCACCGCCTCGACCCTGATCCGCTTCCCCCTGGGCAGCGTGCGCTCGGCCCTGGCCGTGGCCTCCCGGGCATTTTTCACCCAGGCCGCCTCCACCCCGACCCTGGTGGCCAATCTGGTGGCCCTGAGCCAGCGGGCGCGGCGGGAAGGCATCCTGGGCCTGGAGAAGCACCTGCCCGCAGACCCCTTCATGCGCCAGGGCATCCGGCTGGTGGTGGACGGGGTGGACCGGCAGTACCTCACCGACGTGCTCACCCAGGAGATCCACGCCACCCAGGAGCGGCACACCCTGGGCCAGGAGATCTTCCGGTTCATCGCCACCGCCGCCCCCAGCTTCGGCATGGTCGGCACCCTCATCGGCATGGTCCAGCTGTTCGTGAGCATCAAGGACCCCGCCGGCATCGGCCAGGGCATGGCCCTGAGCCTGCTGTCCACCTTCTACGGCGCGGTGGTCGCCTACCTGTTCGCGGTGCCCATCTCCGGCAAGCTGGAGTTCCGCTCCCGGGAGGAACTGCAGAACAAGCGCCTGATGCTGGAGGGGATCCTGGGGATCGCCGCCGAAATGAATCCAGGCCAGCTGGAGGAGCAGCTCAATGCCTCCCTGGCGCCCCGCTACAAGACCCGGAAGGTCGAGGTAGTCCGTGGCTAGGGTGCCCCTGCGGCCGACGCGCCGGAAGGACGACTTCGAAGGGCTCTGGCTGATCACCTTCGCCGACCTGATGGTCCAGCTCATGGCGTTTTTCGCGGTGATCTACTCCTTCTCGGCCCAGGACCAGCAGAAGCTCCAGCAGGTGCTCCAGTCGTTCCAGCACGAGCTGGGGGTCAAGGGCGCCGGCATCCTGCCCGGCAACCTCGGCATCGACCCCAACCGTGCCGCCGACCTGGAAAAGCATTTGTCCGACCTGCGGCCGGTGGTGGGCGAGGACGTGGGCGTGCGCATGCGGATCGTCAGCTTCCGCGGCGCCGTGCTGTTCGAGGAAGGCTCCGCGGCCGTTCCCCGGGCCTTCCAGCCCCTGCTCACCCGGATCAGCGAGATGTCCAGGGACTATCCCGGCTTCACCCTCATCTGCGAAGGCCACGCCGCCCCCGGCGAGCGGGGCCAGGGCGTGGACGCCCTGGCCCTGAGCGCCCAGCGGGCCGCGGCGATCCTGAGGACCCTGGCGGCGCAAGGCATGGACCCCGCCACCATGGCCGCGGAGGCCCACGGCGACTCCCAGACCGACGGCGACCCGTCCAGCCCCGAGGGACGGGCCCTGCAGCGCCGGGTCAAGTTCCGCTTCCAGCGGGTCGCGGAGCGCTGACATAAACGAGGAGGGACCGCACGGTCGCTTCGCTCCCTCTCATTCGGCGCATGATTCGACGCAGGCGTCTCATCATCCCCTCGTGCTCCCCCACGTGATGGCCAGGCAAAGCCTGGCCATCACGTCTGCAGTTTGGACTTTTCGTCCGGTCCAATCATTCCCTGCCGGTGGCTCCGGAATCGTTCGTTCCGGTGCCCCGGGTTCGCGCCGACCCATTTCGGGTCCCCCGGCCAGGCGCCGACCCACACTT
>Ga0302320_10011178_pt1 | contig 19065 bp, 10 predicted proteins | sample Bog_T0_3_FD_202130 | JGI IMG/M metagenome (GOLD analysis project Ga0302320, IMG submission 202130) | Peat permafrost microbial communities from Stordalen Mire near Abisko, Sweden - Bog_T0_3 | ecosystem: Environmental > Terrestrial > Soil > Wetlands > Peat | place: Sweden: Abisko, Stordalen Mire...
GTGGACACAACGCCAACACGCCGCATCCGACCACTACCAGTGCCACGAAGGGGAGTGGGATTCACACTCCGGGGATCAAGACTCCATCGTCCAAGGGCAGCCGCGTGCTCACTTCCAAGGGCGGCAGCCTGGTTCGTGTTCGCCCCAATGGCAAGGTCAGCGACGTGCACAATGTCAAGCGGGGTACGGATATTCATCAGGGGCTGAACGGCGGGAGAAGCGTCACCCAGGTTCGGTCTGACCACAGCCGCGCCGTTTACCAAAAGGGGCGGGCGAGTTATGTGGAGCACGGGTACAACTACCGCGGGCATGATTTTGCACGGCGCAGCTATGAGTACGAGGGACGCAGGTACGACCACTTCTATCGCGACTACCATTATCGCGGGATGGACATGGATGTGTATGCGCCGTCGGACTACTACTCACCTGCCTACTACGGTTGGGCTTACAACCCGTGGGATGCTCCGGTGCATTACGGCTGGGGATGGGGAGACAGGCCGTGGTACAGGCACTTCGGCTTCTTCTTCAACCCGTATCCGGTATACCCTTCGGCGCCTTTTTGGCTAACCGATTACATGCTGGCGAACGATCTGCAAGCATCGTACACGGCACAAGTGGTTGGTGGAGAGGTAGATGGCGATCCGACTGCCGCAGGCGGGGCCGCGCCGTTGACGCCCGATGTGAAGCAGATGATTGCCGACGAGGTGAGAAGCCAGTTGGCGATTGAAAACCAGGAAGCGCAGCAGAACGCGCAACAACAGGTGGTCGATCCCGGATCGAGCGGGATTGCACGCACGCTCGGCGATGTAGCCGCGGGGCATCCGCATGTTTTTGTGGTGGGCACTGCGCTGGACGTAGTGGATAGCTCGGGAACAGAGTGCGCATTGAGCGATGGCGACGCACTGGTTCTGAGGAATGCTCCAGCCTCGGATGCGACGGCAGCGGATACTATTGTGCTGGCCAGCAAGGGTGGGCAGGAATGTCCACGTTCGGACACGGTCTCAGTGAACCTGGCCGACTTGCAGGAGATGCAGAACCACATGCGCGAGTCGATCGACCAGGGTCTACAGCAACTGCGCACGAACCAGGGCCAGGGCGGATTGCCGGCGGCGCCGGCATCGGTCCAGATTCAACCGGCCGTGTACACGACCGCGGCCCCGCCGCCCGACCCGAATGCGGCCAGCGAACTGCAGCAGACAGCCCAACAGGCCGACCAGGCGCAGAGCGAGGTGACCCAGCAGGTATCGCAGGAGACAGGAGCACCTGTGACCACACCGACGATCGTTGCGGGACAGACGATCAGCGAGGTGGAAGCCATTCTGGGCCAGCCGACAAGCAAGGCGATCCTGGGACCGAAGGTGATCTACAACTACAACGGAATGAAGGTCACCTTTATGGGCGGAAGAGTGACCAACGTGGACTGACGGACAGAGGCAATTCGCGCGCGAGGGGATGGGTTCCTCTCGCGCGAACATGGCTGTGCGGGCGTGGGCCGAGCGGCAGGGGTTACAGGAGTGTGCGGGCGGCTAGGCCTTTGGCTTGGCGCTTTTTGAACTGGGCGATGTCGTAGAAGTGATATTGGAAGTAGATGCAGGAGAAGAAGAAGGTAAGGGCGGGACTGAGATAGAGGCCGATGGGTTCCTGCTGGTTGTAATGCTGGACAACCTCGCTGCGAATGATGAAGACCACGGCGACGGCGAGCACGAAGGTGGCGGCAATGAGGCCGCGGATGAGCCAGCCGAGCGCGGGGGACGGGGTCAGGACTTCCTCAGTTTGCAGAAACTGAACCGAGTTCAAGGCAAGCTCTGTGGCGATGGAGATCCATGCCCAGGGCAGGCTGCGGGAGTGGGGGTCAAGCTTGCGAATCCAAAGGCAGAGATAGATGAGCCATGTGTTGAGGATGAGTGTGTCGGCAAAGCCGATGTAGAGATCGGGAACAAACTTCTCCAGAAGGATCTCGATGAGGAGAAAGGCGAAGAGGAGCACGGTCCAATGGATGGACGGGGGCGGGGGATAGGTTGGGGCGGGTGAAGGTTCCAGTTCGTTCGGGAGCAGCTCCATTCCGGTTTCTCTCAGGGCTAAAAGATAGCACGGAGCTTGGCGAAGGAATCGAGCTCGATGAGGTGTTGGCCCGGAGGCGCGGGGTCGAGGGTGGAGTGCTCAAGGACCCAGGTGTTCTGGTGGAAGAGAAAGACGGCATGGAGGCCGGCGGCAAGGGCGGGGTTGATGTCGCTTTTGGGGCTGTTGCCGAGCATCCAACTGGTGTGGGGGGTGAGCTCGTGGCGGGCGATGACTTCACGGTAGGTTTGCGGGTCCTTTTCGGCCACGATCTCGACCGCGGAGAAGAGTTCGGAGAGCCCGGAACGGGCTAGTTTGTCAGCCTGCTCGGCGTGGTTGCCCTTGGTCATGAGGATGAGGCGGTGCCGGGTGGCGAGGCCGGCGAGGGTTTCGGCCACGTTGGGGAGGAGTTCAATCTCCTGGTCGGAGATGAAGCGGGCGAAGCTGCGGACCTGCTGTTTTTTCTCTTCGGTGACGGGCTCGGGGCTGAGGCGCTCAAAACAGGTGACAAGGGAGGCGGTGAAACTGTTGAGACCGTAGCCGTGGGCGAGGATGGTTTCGCGCTCGACCAGGTTGAGCGCGTTGCGGACTTGTTCGGGTGAGTATTCGTGGTGATTCAGGAAGCTGATGAAGGCGGCGATGGCGCGCTCAAAGTAGATGTTGTTTTCCCAGAGGGTGTCGTCGGCGTCGATGAGGAGGGTTTGGCCGGGAGGGAAAGGGGGCATGGGTTTATGGTAACCAATGTCAGGGAACAGGGAATAGGGTGGGCGCCGGGGATGAAGCCGGCGGCCATTTTTTGGATTTGCGAGGGGTTGCGGCTGCTATTGCGTGGCGAGCCAGTCTTTCAGGTTGGGCTGCTGAAGGGTGCGGAGTTCGATGCAACCGTCGATGCGTTCGATGGCGTGCTTGAGGGAGACATCGGCGGCTGCGACTTTGTGGATGGCGAAGAACTGCTTGACGCTTTCGCGGCTCTCGGCGGAGCAGAAGGAGCCGGTGGAACCGACGAGGCCGGCGCCCATCTCGGGCGTGAGGAGAGTTTGCACCTTGTCCCAATGATCCTGCATGTACTGCCAGGTAAGCGGGCGGTTCATTTCGGAGTAGAGGCCACTGGCGAACTGGCCGGCTGCGTCCTGGTTGCGCACCTTGCTGGTGAGAGCGTAGTCGAGGGCGCGCTGGAGCAGGGCCGGATTTTCAAATTGGACGAGCAGGCGGAGAGCGCCAGTCTGTAACTCGGGATTGGTGCTGGTCTCGTAGATGTGCTGCAACCTATCAAAGAGGGTGGCGTCGCCGTTGCGGGCGGCGATGGCGACCGCGGCCTGGCCGAGGGAGGATTCGATGGAGGCGGGATCGGCGAGGTATTGCCGGGCGAGATCGCGGGCCTGGGCAAGGATGGCGGGATCTTTGCCGATGTCGCCGAGGACGGAGAAGAGGCGGGCGCGCAACTGGAGGGTGCTGGCTGAATCGGCGGCGGCGGGCTTGCCGAGGGCAGCGTAGGCGGGCGAGAAGGTCTTGCGGATCCAGGCGGAGATGGCAGCCTTTTCTTCAGGCGTGGCGGCGACGCGGTTGTAGATGGAGCCGACGCCGTCGAGGGCGCGGTCGACTACTTCATCGTTGGAATCGGCTTTGACGGCGCCAGCGAGATTGAAATAGTCGCCGACGGAGGCCTTGTTGGCGCGGACCTGGGTCCACTCGTCGCTGATGAGGCTGATGCGCTCGGTGGGGGTGAGGCCGGTTTCAACAGCGGCCAGGAGTTTGGCGTAGTCGGCGGGGGTGTACGCGGTGCGATAGTAGCCCTTGCCGCCGGCATTGGCGAAGAAGAGGCCGTTGGCGGGGACCTTCAGTTCGGAAGTGGCTGGGATGAGGAGTTGGCAGTCCTGGCCGGTTGAGCTTTTAAAGCATACGGGCAGGGTCCAGTTTTGCGTGGGGTCGGGCTTCAGGCTGGGGCTGAGGAAGAAGCGTTTTTGCTGGACGCGGACTTTGCCGTTGTCGCGCCCAGCGAAGGTGAGCAGGGGCGCGCCGGGCTGGGCGACGAGGCTTTCCATGATTCTGTCGATGGGCTTGTGGCTGGTGGCGGTTTGAGCGCCCCAGAAATCTTCAGCGGTGGCGTTGGAGTAGAGGTGGGCGGCGAGGTAGTTGTGGACGCCCTTGCGGAAGGTCTCTTCACCGAGATAGTTCTCAACGGTGAGCAGGACGGAGCCGGCCTTGCCGTAGGAGATGCCGTCAAACATCTCCTCGATCTCGTCGCGGGAGTCGGCTTGGGCGCGGATGGCGCGGGTGGTGGGCTCGGCGTCGAGATCGAGGACGTAGCCAACCTGGCCGGCGACCATCTGGTCAATGCCCCACTCGGGATGGAGGTTGGCAACGGCCTTGGTTTCCATCCAGGTGGCAAAGCCCTCGTTGAGCCAGATGTTGTCCCACCACTTCATGGTGACCAGGTCACCGAACCATTGATGGGCCATCTCGTGGGCGATGACGAGAGCCACATCCTCTTTGGCTCCGATGGAGGCGGTTTTGGGATCGATGAGGAGGGCGGTCTCGCGGTAGGTGATGGCGCCGAAGTTTTCCATGGCGCCGGCTTCGAAGTCAGGAAGGGCGATGAGGTCGAGCTTTTTGAGGGGATAGGGAATGCCGAAGTAGTTGTTGTAGTAGTGAAGGACGGATTGGGCGACTTCGACGCCGTAGGCGGTCATGGCGACCTTGTCGGGGGTGGAGCAGACGCGAATGGCTACGCCGTCGGACGTCCCGGAGGTGCATTGGAAGTCGCCGACGAGGAAGGCGACGAGGTAGGAGGACATCTTTGGCGTGGTGAGGAAGGTGAGGGTGTGCTTGCCGGCGGGGCCGGGGGCGTCCTGAACGATGGGGCCGTTGGAGATGGCGGTGTCAGCCGAGTCGACGACGAGGGAGACGTCGTAGGTGGCCTTGAAGGCAGGCTCGTCAAAGCAGGGGAAGGCGCGGCGGGCGTCAGTTGATTCGAACTGGGTGACGGCGTAGTTGCGGCGGGCGGTTTTGGAGAGATAGAAGCCGCGGAGCTGATTGTTGAGGATGCCGGTGTAGCGGATGGAGAGGGTGGCTTTGCCGGCAGGGAGCTTGTTGGGGAAGGTGAAGGTGGCTTGTTCCTTTGCGTTGTCGAGGGTGATGGCGGCGGTTTGGGCATGGTCGGCGGCGGGGCCGGCGGCGGTGACTGTGACGCTCTGGAAGGCGATCTCGATGGCGTTGAGGGTGATGTGATCGGTTGGCTCGGCGAGGGTGACGTTGATGGATTCAACGCCGGAGAAGGTTGCGGCTTGAAGATCGGGGGTGAGGGTGAGGGTGTAGTGCTCGGGGAGGACCGTGGCGGGGAGGCGCTGCGCTTGGGCGCGGGGTGCGGAAGAGGCCAGTAGAAGGCAGGTAATGACGGCAGTGGCAGAAAAGAGTGTGCGCACAGATGGGGCGGAAGAGCGAATCCTCATGAAGTCCTCTCGAGTGGTTTGACTGGGGTATTGGCCAAAGGGATCCGATAAGGCTGCTCAAACCGGATCGAATCCACTTATGTCGCCGGGAGCGCTCGCGGCGTTCTTTCCCAACCGCTGCTATTGTAGGCCAGCGACGGCCCTTGGGTAGGTACGCAGGGTCACAGGAGAGGGTTCCGCGGAAGCGCTAGTCGGAACATGCACTCCGCTCCAACGAAATTACAGACAGGATGAATCTATTTGCCCGGGCCGGTTGTCCAGATGTTCGATTTTTCATTGCACGAACCGAGGTATATGCTTGCTCTTTCCGACAATCCGATATGCCGTAAAGTCACAGTCAGCGGAATGATCCCTATAGACTTTACACGGGACCTCTGCTTCGCCGAACGAGGGCGGCATGGCATTCATTGCCCCTGTCTTTGAAGCATTCGCCGGCTTGCCGTTGCAAGTGACAGGTAGATGGTCGTTGGGGATGAAGACACTGCCAGCAAGAACAAATTGGTCGACTTGGCAAGGGCCCTCATAAACGGGGAGCCTTAGAAAAGCCCATATTGCAAAGAGCGCCAGAACGAGGAGTAGGCCCACTAGCGGCTTTTTGGTCATGGAATGCACCTCAGGATGGGAGTTGCCCCGGAAGCCCAAGGATACTACTGCTGGCCCTCGATATAAATCTTCCACCTTGTATGTTGCGTGGCGTGGAAATGAGGTCACGCTTTGGCGGGGAGGCCGCTCCCACCTTAACGGACCTGAAACAACAGCGAATCGGCGAAGGTGGGGCACCTGGATCTTGGGACTCGGGCCTGGGGCCGGATTCAGGGGGCGGGGGTCTTGCGCGGCAGAATTGAGTCGAGAAGGAGCAGGCAGGCGCCGACGACGATTGCAGAGTCGGCGATGTTGAAGTCGGGCCAGGGGTAGGTGAAGATGTGGACTTCAATGAAGTCGACGACTGAGCCGTAGACGATACGGTCGTGGACGTTGCCGAGTGCTCCGCCGAGGATAAGGGCGAGGGCGATGGTGGTGAGGGAGAAACGGCTGCCGAGACGGACCATGGCGATGAGGACGGCGAGGGCGGCGACGAGGGAGAAGCCGATCAGCGTCCAGCGGACGGTGTGGGGCGAGGCGGAGTTGGCGAACAGGGAGAAGGCTGCGCCTTCGTTGGTCCAGTGGGAGATGCGGAGGACGTGGGGGATGACGGGGATTGCGCCGCCGAGGGGGATGCGGGCGGAGACGAGGTTTTTGGTAAGCCGGTCAAGGAAGATGACCAGGGCGGAGATGAGCAGGAGCCAGGGGAGGCGGCGGGGGATGAGGGTCACAGGGCGGCCTCGTGCGCTGCTAGGCGGGGAGAACGGGGGGTGGTGGTATCCCCGGTCTCAAAGGCGAGACCGGGGGCACCCATCCCTTGTGCGGGGGATGGGATCATAGGGCCCCCTCAGGCTGGGGTGGGGCGATGCCCATCTGGGTGAGGGCTTCGCTGCAACGGGTGCAGACGTTTTGCCAGATGCCGTAGTCGGCGACCTGGGGCATGAAGTTCCAGCAGCGGGCGCACTTGTGGCCGGTGGCGGAGTAGACGGCGACCGAAAGGACTTCGGACGCGGTCATCGTTTTGTACAACTGCCCTTTTTCGGCAGGTGCCTTGAATCCCGGCTCGACGGCGGCATCAAGAACCAAAACTTTAGAAACGTTAAGCAATTCCTTGAGTCCGCTCTCGTTGCGCTTGAGGAGATCGAAGGCACCCTCCCTTGCGAGAAGGTGAATCTCGGCTTCAAGGGACTTGCCGATCAGCTTGTCTTGTCGAGCCATCTCCAGAAGTTGCATTGCTTGATCCCGGATGACAAAAAGCTGTTTCCATTCTTCGAGCAACTTCGTTGGGTTCTCGGAAAAAACATCCTCCGGTTTAGGGAATTGGGCGAGGTGGACGCTGGCTTGGCGGCCTTCGACGGCGGGCAGGTATTCCCAGACTTCGTCGGCGGTGAAGGTGAGGATGGGGGCGACGAGGCGGACGAGGGTTTCAGTGATCTGCCAGAGGACGGTTTGGGCGGAGCGGCGCTCCTGGCTGGTGGGCGCGAAGGTGTACATGCGGTCTTTGAGGACGTCGAGGTAGAAGTTGCTCAGGTCAACGACAGCGAATTCGTTGACGGCCTGGTAGACGCGGTGGAACTCGAAGGCGGCGTACCATGCGAGGACTTTCTCGGTCAGTTCGCGGGTGCGGGCCAGCATGTAGCGGTCGAGGGGCTGGAGGTCGGCTTCGGCGACGCGGTCGCTTGCGGGCGAGAAACCGTTGAGATTGCCGAGGAGGAAGCGGAAGGTGTTGCGCAGCTTGCGGTAGATGTCGGCGCAGCGCTGCATGAGGTTTTCGCTGGCGGCCATGTCTTCACGGAAGTCGACAGAGGCTACCCAGAGGCGGACGATCTCGCCGCCGAGGCGGTTGGCGATGTCGACCGGATCGACGCCGTTGCCGAGGGACTTGGACATGGCGCGGCCTTGCTCGTCGAGGGTCCAGCCGGCGGTGGAGACGTGGGAGTAAGGCGCGTGGCCGCGGAGGGCTACGGAGGTGAGCAGGGAGGAGTGGAACCAGCCGCGATGCTGGTCGCCGCCTTCCAGATACAAGGTCTCTACGCCTTCGTTGTTTTGGAAGGCGGTATAGGCGGGACTGAGATCGGGATCGGACTCGCAGACGGAGAGCCAACTGACGCCGGAGTCGAACCAGACGTCGAGGATGTCGGTTTCTTTGCGGAAGGCCTGGCCGCCGCATTGGGCGCAGGTGGCGTTGGCGGGCAGCAGGGCTTGAATGTCGGTGGTGTGCCAGGCTTCGACGCCTTCGCGCTGGAAGAGGTCGACAATTTTGCGGTTGAGGGCGGCGTCGAGGATGGGCTGGTTGCAGCCTTCGCAAAGGAAGACGGCGATGGGCACGCCCCAGATGCGCTGGCGGCTGATGCACCAGTCGGGGCGGGTGGCGATCATGTTCGTGATGCGCTCTTTGCCCCAGGCGGGATCCCAGACGACTTTGTCGATCTCTTCGATGGCGAGTTGGCGATACGTTGTCTTGGTACCGTCCTGCCGCTCGACCGGGGTTTCAAGGCCGATGAACCACTGCTCGGTGGCGCGGAAGATGACGGGGTGGTGGCAGCGCCAGCAGTGGGGGTAGGAGTGCTCCAGGTCGTGCGAGGCGAGGAGTGCGCCGGACTCCTCAAGCATGGCGACGATGACGGGGTTGGCGGCCCAGACGGTTTTGCCCTCAAAGGCGGGCGGGGTGGCGTGGGGCCAGGCTTCCGGGTCTACGTGGAGGTGGCCGCCGGAGTCGACGCGGCAGGTGGGGTCGAGGCCGTAACGCTGGCCGGTGTAGAAGTCGTCTGCGCCGTGGGAGGGAGCGGTGTGGACGGCGCCGGTTCCGGTGTCGGCGGTGACGTAAGGGGCGAGGACGCCGAGGACGTTGCGGTCGAGGAACGGGTGCTGGAAGGTGACGCGGTCGAGTTGAGAGCCTTTGAAGCGGGCCAGTTCTCTCGTTTCGCCAAGGCGACAGGCGGCGATGACCTGGGGGGCTAGTTCGGCGGCGACGATGTAGACGGGGGGATTGGGGTTTGTGGTATCCCCGGTCTCAGAAGCGAGACCGGGGGCACCCGGCTGTTGTGGGTCGGATGGTGAGGGGCCCGCTTCAATTGCGACGTAGTCGAAGTCGGGATGGAAGGCTACGGCTAAGGACGCGGGGAGGGTCCAGGGGGTGGTGGTCCAGATGATGGTGGAGACGCTGCGGCCGGCGAGGGCGGGGGCGATGGCTTCGGGTGAGCTGGTGAGCCGGTAGCGCACGTAGACCGAGGGGCTGGTGTGCATGTCGTATTCGACTTCAGCTTCGGCGAGGGCGGTGCGGTCGTGGATGCACCAGTAGACGGGCTTGAGGCCTCGGTAGACAAAGCCTTTCTCAAGGAAGCCGTAAAAGGCTTCGAGGGTGTGGGCTTCGTAGTCGCGGGACATGGTTTTGTAGGGGGTCTGCCAGCGGCCAAAGACGCCGATGCGCTCAAACTGGGAGGTTTGCAGGTCAACGTACTTCTGGGCGTAGGCGCGGCAGGCTTCAAGGACGGCGGGGACGGGCATTTCGCGTTTTTTGCGGCCGAGGTGCTCGTCAACCTTGATCTCGATGGGGAGGCCGTGGCAGTCGTATCCGGGGACGTAGGGCGCGTCAAAGCCGGCCATGGTTTTGGACTTGACGACGAAGTCCTTGAGGCCCTTATTGAGAGCGTGGCCGAGGTGGATGGGGCCGTTGGCGTAGGGCGGGCCGTCATGGAGCAGGAAAGCGGGGCGGCCGCGGCCGGCCTTGCGCAACTCGTCGTAGAGGCGGAGCGAGGTCCAGCGGGCCAGGCGCAGGGGCTCATTGTGGGGCAGATTTGCCTTCATGGGGAAGGCGGTTTGCGGCAAGGTGAGGGTCGCCTTCAGCTCCGGCACTGCAGACATCGTGACTCCTAGAAACGATAATGCGAAACGTTAAGGCGCGGGGGATGGCGCGAACTTGTTCATTTCCTAGTGTAAATGGCCGGGGGAGGAAATTTTCCGTTACAACCGGGAGCCGGGCTCGTCTATTGTTTATGGGAATTCTGATGCGGCCGGAATCCGAGATCGTGATGGACGAGACACAAGAGGCCACGGTCGAGCATAATGGATGGATGGTCCGGGAAGACGGCGGGCTCACCTCTGAACGGCAAACGGGGCAAGGCGAAGCAGCAGAGCCAGCTACAAATATGGCAAACGACCTCCTGACACAGCCCGATACGGAATCGCAAACGGAGACTGCCTACACGGGCGGACACGAGCTCGACTCGTTTCTGGGCAAGGCGTTTGAGGAGAAGTCGCTGTTTGTCGGGCTCTACGAGAACATCCACGACGTCTTTTTCCCGCCCAAACTTCCCCCACTGAAGCTGACCTCGACGCCGGTCCCTGTGCCGGACCGGATGGCCGTGAAGACCAATCCGTGGGCGATCGGCATCTCGACGGCTGTGAACCTGATTATTTTGGTGATTTTGCTGTTTTTTGTGGGCAAGAAGATCATCGAGACAGTGGAGCAGAGGAAGCTGACCGCGACGGATATCGATGTGGGCGTGTTCACGGCGCCGAAGTCAAGCACGGCGGCGGGCGGCGGCGGCGGCGGCGGCGATCACAGCATTGTGGACCCGATCAAGGGCAAGCTGCCGAAGATTGAGAAGGACCCGGTGGTGCCTCCCCAGGTGCAGACGGTGGACAAGCCGAAGCTGGCGATGGAGGCGGCGATCGATATCCAGAAAAACATCGTGTTGCCGGACAATCCGATGCTGCCGAATATCGGCATGAAGAACTCGGCGAATGTGCGGCTGGACTCGAATGGGTCGGGTGGCGGCGGCGGCATGGGTTCGGGCTTCGGTGGCGGATTGGGATCAGGAAACGGAAACGGGTACGGGCCGGGCTCGGGCGGAAACACGGGCGGCGGGCTCTACCGGATCGGCGGATCGGTCTCGGCGCCGGTAGCTCTGAACAATGTTGAGGCGGAGTTCTCCGACGAAGCGCGGCGGGCGAAATACCAGGGTGTTTGCTTGATTTCGCTGATTGTGGATGCGCAGGGCAATCCGCAGAACCCGCGGGTGGTGCGGGCTTTGGGGATGGGACTGGACGAGAAGGCTCTGGAGGCGGTGCGCAAGTACAAGTTCAGGCCGGCGATGAAGGACGGCAAGACGCCGGTTCCGGTGATGATTACGGTCGAGGTGAACTTCAGGCTGTATTAGAGCGGCTGAGCAGCTTCAAGCAAGAGGGCGGTGCGCGCAGGCGCTCCGCTCTTTTTATTGGCGCGGAATGGGGGCTCAGCGTTTCAGAATCTGCAGGAACAGGGAAACACTTCAAAATTGAACCTTGCCTTTCAATGCATCGGGCAAAGGACTGTTTGTTGTAATGATTGTCTCTCCGGCATAGAGATGTTGCAGATCTGGCATATGTTCCGCGGCTTTGAGCGCGGCGGGGGTGATCCTGGTGCCGAAAACATTCAGGGACTCGAGCTCGTTCAGTCCGCCGAGTGCGAGAACAGTGGCGTCGGTGATCCTGGTCTGCATGAGGCGGAGCTTGCGAAGATGCTTCATCGCGGCGAGATTGGATGCGGAGCGATCGGTGATGGCGGTATTGGAAAAATCGGCAGCGACAAACTGATCGAATAGAGGCTTGAGTTGCGCAAGATCGTCGTCGCCGAATTTGCCGCCCATTAACGATGCATTGATGGCCAGTTTCGCTGAGCCGCGGGATTCGTATTCGATCGTGTCCGGATAGCGCTTATCGAGGTCCGCGAGTGTAACGGTGAATGGGGCGCGCTGTTTGGCGACCGCGGCGGCGTCAATCTCAGGGATGGTAACCTCGGCGGCGGCACGAGCGGTGCCCGGGGCGCCCTGGATGGCGTTGGCGGCCAAATTAGGCGACGCTCCGGCGGAGATCCAAAGCTCGATGAGTTTGATCTGATCGGCCGGCAACGGAGGCTTGCCTTGCGGCGGCATGATCTTCTCGGAGCCAGGCGGGTGAGAAACGCGCTGGAAGAGATCGCTATTCTTGAGATCTCCTGCTTTCACGACCGGGCCGCTTTTGCCGCCGCGCATCACGGCCTCGTAACTGTCGAGGCGCAGATTCCCTTTCTGCCGTGAAGGCCCGTGGCATTCGACACAATTCTGAGCAAGAACCGGCTCAACGCGCAGCACGAAAAAAGAGTCTGGCGTGGCGGCGGTGGGGCCTTGTTGTTTGGATACGCCGAGCCAGTTTCGCAGAGGGCTCGGCAAGTGTTCGGTGAGATGGGCCTCGCCATGCGAGAGTTGGCCGCCCCGGTAGCCGGTGAATGAGATGAGAATTACCGTGAGGGCGAGTGCGGAGAGGTAGGCAATGTGGAAACGACGGCCTGCGAAGCGGCCCCTGAACCTCCAGCAGGCCCAACAGCAGAGGGAAACGAAGAAGCCTGCCCACATGTGCTGCACGACGAGCGAACCGGCAGACCCGCCGCTTCGCGCCAGAAACCAGCCGAGGATGGCGGCAACGACGGCGCTGAAGAAGGCCAGCGTCCACAGCGGCTCGATGGCAGGGAGCAGATACTGAAAACGGCGCGATCTTGCTGCGATCTCGACAACCGGGACAAACAAAATCAGCACGATGGGGAAGTGAATGGTGAGGAGATGAAAGCCGCCGATGAACTGCGCCCAGTCGGAGCGCTGGGCACCGTCGGGCGGGAAGAAGAGCAGCAGCGCGAGGAGCAGAAGGATCGGCGCCAGTGTGTACAACCCAAGCCGATCGCGGAGAGGCCATTGCCGGATACGCGAAATCAATTGCCGGATACGCGAAATCATGCGAGCTCGTCGTCCTTATCGTGGAAGAAACGCTTGTAACTCCGGCGTGGGATGAGAGGCACGGTCACGCCAGGATCTCGGAAACGATCCGGGTCGGCTTCACGCCGGTGAGCTTCTGATCGAGCCCCTGGAACGAGTAGTTGAGCCGGCGATGATCGAAGCCCATCGCATAGAGAATGGTGGCGTGCAGATCGCGGAACTCGACGGGGTCTTTCACGATCTCGTAGCCCATGGCGTCGGTTTCGCCGTGGGTGATGCCCGGCTTGATGCCTCCGCCGGCCAGCCAGATGGTGAACGCACCGGGATTGTGATCGCGGCCGATGAGCTGCATCGCCGAGCCATTGCGATTTTCGCGCATGGAGGTGCGGCCGAATTCGCCGCCCCAAACGACGAGGGTGTCCTCGAGCATGCCGCGCTGCTTGAGATCGGCGAGCAGCGCGCCCATGGGCTGATCGACCTCGCGGCAGCGGTCGGTGAAACCCGCGTTCAATGCCTCTCTGGCGCTTGACCCGTGCGAGTCCCAGCCCCAGTGATAGAGCTGGATAAAGCGAACGCCCCGCTCGGCGAGGCGGCGCGCCACCAGGCAGTTGTTGGCAAAGCTCTCTTCCCCGGGCTTGCTGCCATAAGCCGCCAGCGTGGCGGCGGACTCCTTGCGAATATCCAGAGCGTCCGTGGCCTCCATTTGCATGCGGAAGGCCATCTCGTACTGGGAGATGCGGGTGATGGTCTCGGGATTGCCGAACTCGGCGAATTGCTGGCGGTTGATCTCGTCGATGGCGTCGAGCTCGCTGCGGCGAAGGGAGCGGCTAACATTCTTGGGATTCTCGAGGTAGAGCACCGGCTCACCGTGCGAGCGGCACAGCACACCCTGGTAAACGCTGGGAAGGAAGCCGGAAGCCCAAAGCTGCTTGCCGCCATCGGGCTGCTTGCCCCCGGATACCAGCACGATGAAGCCGGGGAGATTCTGGTTCTCAGAGCCCAGCCCGTAGAGGACCCAGGAACCCATCGAAGCGTAGCCGAGACGGGCGTTGCCGGTGTGTACCAACAACTGCGCCGGAGCATGGTTGAACTGGTCGGTGTGCATCGACTTGATGAAACACACGTCGTCGACATGCTTCTCAAAGTGCGGCAGCCGGTCTGAGATCCACGCGCCGCTCTGGCCGGACTGGTGAAACGGGTACTGCGATCCGAGCAGCTTGGGCACACCGCTGATGAAGGCGAATCGTTTGCCCTGCAGGAACGATGCCGGGCAATCCTGGCCATCGAGCCGCATCAGTTCCGGCTTGTGCTCGAAGAGCTCCAACTGGCTGGGTGCGCCCACCATGTGCAGATAGATGATGCGCTTGGCGCGGGCGGCAAACTGGGGCGGCAACACCGAAAGCGGGCGGGTGGGGTCGCGCCGGAAGTCGAGGCGCGGCATGCCGTCGATGGCCAATTCCGAAGCCTGGGCCGGCGCGGCGTAGTTCAGCGCCATGTTGCCGAGAAACAGGCTGCCGACACCCGCCGATAAGCTGCGCAGAAAATGACGGCGGGTTTGCGCCTGAAGCCTCGCCAGGACCTCTTCAGGATGTGCGTCGACGGCAGGGCTATTCTCGGGGGAAGCATTGGCGAGACCGTCAGCGGCTGCGCCTTGATCGAGATTGAAATTGTTCATAACCATCACCTGTTAAGAGCGGCATCGAGGTTGAAGAGCACACTGCCCACGGCGGCCAGCGCATCGACATCATGATTGGAGACAAACGCGGCCTGACCGGCCGATCTTCCGGAGACATTGAGGCTTGCGTCCACACGCCTTGCTCCCTGCTCGCCGAGAGCGCGCTTGTACAGAGAAAGGAGTACCGGCAGCTCGCGCGGCGTGGGGTCGCGAGAAAGCACCAACCGGGCCTCGTAGCGGATTTGAAGCTGGAGCATGTCATCGCTGGACGCGGCTCCGGAGCGGATGCGCGCGGTCTCTTTCACGACGCGCAGTGCCAGGGCGCGGGCGGCCTCCTGATAGACGGGATCGTTCAAGGTAACCAGGGCCTGCAGAGGGGTATTGGTGGGGATGCGCCGGGGAAGGCTCGTGTCGCGGTCCGAGGCGTCGAAGGTCAGGAAGCTGGGATAGCCGCTGGTCCTCTTGATAAAGGTGTAGACGGCGCGGCGATAGCGGTTTGGGCCCGTGGCGTCAATCCACTTTTCGTTGTTGTAGCCACCGTTCCAGACCCCGGCCGGCTGCGGTGGCATTACGGGCGGGCCACCCATGGCGGTGCTGAGCAGGCCGCTTGCAAGCAGCGCCTGGTCGCGAACCATCTCCGCGGTAAGACGCTGCTGCGGCCCGCGAGCCAGCAGGCGATTGCGAGGATCTTTGGCGAGAAGCTGCGGCGTCGTCACGGCACTCTGGCGGTAGGTTGCGCTGGTGACCAACTCGCGTAACAGCGCCTTCATGTCCCAATGCAGATCGTTCTGGAAATGGAGCGCGAGATAGTCCAGCAGTTCGGGGTGGCTGGGCTCCTCGCCCACGCTGCCGAAGTTCTCCAGCGTCTCGACGATGCCGGTTCCAAAAAGCTCTTGCCAATAGCGATTCACGGCCACGCGCGCCGTGAGCGGCTGGCCGGGCTGGAAGAACCATTTGGCCAGCGTCAGCCGGTTGCGCGGAGCGCCGTCGGGTAGTTTGGGGAAGATTGCCGGCACATCGGGGGCCAGGTCGGGACCGCTCTTGTTGAGAAAATTACCGCGGTCGAATTCGAGCGTTGCCCGGCGCTCGTAGGGCTGCTGCTCCACCATCACCGGCAGGGGAACGCTGGGAATCGCAGCCAGCTGCTTGTAAAGGTCTTGCAGCCGGACGATGCCTTGAACGCGCTGCGGATTCTGGGCTTGCGCTGTCCAGGCGGGGTCGCCGCTTGCCGAAAGCCGGATGCGCTGAATGAGAGCCGGCTTGGAGTCAATCTCCTTGGTCTGCTCGATTGCAACTTCAATGCGGGCGCCGCGCGCCAGCCGCACGGGCTGGGCCGGGACTCCAACGATCCAGCGCGTGCGGAAGAGTTTGGGAAGCGCCGCGAACGAGCTGGGAACAGGATCGATCTCCTTGAGGTTGTCAGAGGCTTCGCCGGCCTTGGAGTCGAGCTTCACATTGGAAAAGATAGCCGAGCGAAGATTCGTCTCCGAATCCTGAACAAAGCAGCGGAAGTCGATCTTCTCCCGTGGACCGCCGGGCTCGACCAGCCAGGCTTCGACCTTATCGACAAGGAAGCCGTTCTCAGGAGTGTGACGGGCAATTTGGGCATCGATGGGCGGCACTTCAATGCGGATCGCCGTTACGACAGGCAGATCCGCGCCCGCTGTCAATTCATAGAAGGACTGTGGAGGAACTTTGGCGTCGGTAAACACCTCCCCGGACTGGATGTGGAAAGTCTTCGCCGGACCGGTTACCTTGGCGTGAGCGAGCTTCGTCTGAGCCTCCTGAATGGAATGGCGCAGAAGCTGTATTGTGTCAGCCTTGGATGCTACCGTCGCCGGTGTCTTGCCTGACTGCACATCTTCCAGGGTGCGATTCAGCTGGGGGATGATGTGCTCGATGGCCGGCGCCTCATTTGCGTCAGCCGATTGCACCGGCAACGGCCGCCACTGTGTTTTCTCGACGAACTGGCGGTCGGAGGTCTCGATGTTGTGAATCAGGTCCTCCATCTCCTTTTGAATCGCCGCCGCCTCGGGATAGCGTGCCCGGTCCCTGGGGACGGTCAGGTTGGGAGAGTCGTCGTCAAGGTCGGAGTCTTCCTGGGTGTTGAAGAAGGCCAGAGACTTGTAATAATCGGCATGGCGAATCGGATCGTAGGGGTGCGAATGGCATTGCACGCAGTTCATGGTGACGCCATTCAAGACCGACCACGTGGTGGCCACTCGGTCCATCACCGCGACCAGGCGAAACTCCTCGTCGTCGGTTCCACCCTCGTCATTATTGGGAGTCTGCCGATGGAAGGATGTGGCGATGCGGTCTTCAAACGTGGGGTTGGGGAGCAGGTCGCCCGCTAGCTGCTTGAGGACGAACTGGTCGTAAGGCAGGTTGCGATTGAATGCGTCGATGACCCAGTCGCGGTAGGGCCACATCCCTGGCCGGCTAACGTCTTTCTCGTAGCCCTTGGTGTCGGCATAGCGCGCCAGGTCCAGCCACATCGAGGCCCAGCGTTCCCCGTACCGCGGCGAGGCAAGCAGACGGTCAACCTGTCTTTCATACGCGTTGGGCGACGCATCGGCGACAAAGGCCTGCACCTCGGCGGCAGTCGGCGGCAGGCCGGTGAGGTCGAGCGAGACGCGCCGCAACAAAGCAGCTTTATCGGCTTCGGGAGATGGCTGCAGGCCTTCTCGCTCCAGGCGCGCAAGAATGAAGCGATCCAGGGGCTGGCGGGCCCAGTTTGTGTGCTGCACGTCCGGCAAGGTCTGCGGCCTGGGCGGAACGAAGGCCCAATAGTCATCCCATTGGGCGCCCTGCTTGATCCACTTGGCGATAAGCTCCACCTGCTGCTTCGACAGGACTGGAGCATGGTACGGCATGCGGTCTTCTGCATCGTTCGACACCAGGCGCCTCATCAACTCCGAGGCATCGGGATTCCCTGGCACAATGGTTCTGTGGCCGGACTTGCCCACTCCGAGCGCCTCGTCGCGGTAGATAAACGAAACATCGTTTTTTTGCCGGACCCCGCCATGACAGGAGACGCAGTTCTGATTGAAGATCGGCCGAATATCGCGGCTGAAATCGACGCGGTCGCTTGCGCCAAAGCGGGAACTGACAGAATGCCACGCCTTTACACCGCACCCGACCGTCATCGCCGAAAGAGCAATGATCCCGGTACTCCAAACAACGAATGTTTTGCGCCGTGAGCTCATTTTGAGACGGTACCTCCGCTATGTGACCAGCCGACCCTGGCTGCCCTCAAACGACCCAATACTGACCATATTACCTATTTTCTCTGTCTTTATAGGTGCGCACCCGCTGGCATGCCGTTATTGTCCCGGTCGGGATTCAAACGTCAATTCGGCCAGACGCTTCAAGCGGTCGATCTTGAGCACGCCGTTTCCGCGGCGCCGCTTTTGCACGATTATATATATATCTAATCAAACGGGAGATCTCCCGGCTCTGCCGGGGTGGCAGTAGCACTTTGAGAACTCCGGGAGTATGCCTCCCGCTGTTGTTTTCGCTCTGCCGAAGTCCGTTGTTTAGCATACTGATGCAGTTGGGGTTGCTCTTGCTTTTCACCGGTTGCGATCAGGCCCCTTTGAGGGGCCAGCAACCGTCACCTCCGGCAAATGAGTCAGGAACCTCGGGAACACCTGACGATTACCCAGGCCGCCCGGTACATGCACCTGTCTCCCTCGCACACCAGCGGCGCCACCGAACGCATGGCTCAAGAGCCCCCGGACGAACGCTGAGACAAATATGTACCAAAATATGTTCTCCATTAAGAAGGCCATCCGGATGGATCTCATGGGACGGCCTCTAAGTTCCTTGTTTTCTAGGCGGAGATTAAAATGGTGCTCCCAGAGAGATTCGAACTCCCGGCCTACTGATTCATAGTCGGTTATTGGCCACTTTGCAGGATCGTGAAGTGAGGCGCAGAATATAGAATAACGCTATTAAATACAACAGATACAGCGAGTGTTCACTTTGCATTGTGTCGCACCAGAAAGCGCCAAAGTAGAAGTCAAACAGCCATCAAAAAACCCACCGAGAAAAGCCCACCCCTACCCACCACCTCAACTCCTCAAGCGCCTAGAGTATTTAGTAAATAGTGTAGACGGTTTCTGGCGAGACTCTGCTGCGAGAATAAATATGGGTAGACCCCTTGGAGATGATCTGCGCCGTAAGTTGCTCTTCGCCCACGATCAAGGCGAAGAAACGTTGCAGGAGTTGGCCAGTCGTTTTCTGGTGAGTGTTGGCTGGGCGCGATGAGCCTGTGCGGAATCATGGCATCGATGACCATCGAAGAAGCTAAGGATGGCGACATCTTTCTGGCCTACGTTGAGCACATCCTGTGTCCAGCGCTCAAGCCCGGCGACGTAGTGGTGATGGATAACTTGAGTTCACACAAGATCAAGAGCGCGCGGCAATTGATCGAGAAAGTAGGGGAGGAAGTGCTCTATCTGCCGCCCTACTCGCCTGACTTGAACCCAATAGAGAAAGCATGGTCCAAGCTCAAACAGATCCTTCGCTCGGCCAAGGCAAGAACCAAAGAAGCGTTGGAAACGGCCATCAC
>Ga0302320_10011179_pt1 | contig 19064 bp, 14 predicted proteins | sample Bog_T0_3_FD_202130 | JGI IMG/M metagenome (GOLD analysis project Ga0302320, IMG submission 202130) | Peat permafrost microbial communities from Stordalen Mire near Abisko, Sweden - Bog_T0_3 | ecosystem: Environmental > Terrestrial > Soil > Wetlands > Peat | place: Sweden: Abisko, Stordalen Mire...
CTAGCGCATTCGGCGGGGCCCATGTCGTCATCCTTTCGAGTGATTTTGGCGCTCCGGGCGAAAATCACGCTTTTGGACGACGGAATCCGCCCGGCTTCCCCGCCGATTTCACGGAATCAGGCCAAATTCCTTCCCCAGTTGCACTGCCTGCGTGCGCCGTTTGGCGCCCAGCTTGTCGAACGCGCGGCTGCAATGGGTCTTGACCGTGTTTTCGCTGACGAAGAGTTTGGTGGCGATTTCGCGGTTGCTCAGCCCTTGCGCGACGAGTTCCAGGATTTCCAGTTCGCGGCGCGTCATGTTCAGGTCTTCGCGCTTTTTGTCATTCGGCGAAAACGGCGCGGCGGCCTGAGCCGCTGGCGCCGGAACCTCCCGAACCACGATTCGCTCGCGCGCGGATTTGAGCCGCAGGCCGAGCCAGATGCCCAGACCGGCAAATAGCACGGCGATCAGCGCGCCGTAGATTTCAGCCGAATGCTCGATCACCAGAAAGCGATATTGCGTCCACTGCAAAACCGCGACCAAAATGCCGCCGACCGCGCCGTAGATGAGGACGTGCCGTTTCATGGTTTCTCGGTGGGACCCGGGATCATCGCGCTTGCGATGATTCTAATGGATTTCGGTTCGAGACCGCCCAATCCCCCCCAGCGTTCAATCGCCATTGCAATCGCGCCGCCATGCCCTCAGATCTTCCCGCAACCGCTCCAGGCCACATCCACCACGCCGAAGAGATGCGCAGATGCTCGTCAACCCGCCACGAACAGGCGCCGGTCACCCCCGAAGCGCGCCAGAACCAGTGAAGCAGCCGATAGCCGGCTCTTGAGGAATAGTCCGCCTCCGCGAGCGACTGGGAGATGATGCGTGAATTGAGCTGCGGGAGAACGGAAATCGAGCATTCGGCTCGCGATCGAGAGTTTCCCCTTGACATCCGACAGGAAACCAGGGCATCGTTCTTGTAGAACGTCGAGGGAGGGACATGCCGCAGCCAACGGATCTTCTGCAAGGAACCCTTGACCTGCTCATCCTGAGGACATTGGCGCTGGAGCCGATGCATGGCTGGGGAATCGCCCAACGCATCCAACAGGCTTCGCAGAGCGTGTTTCAGATCGGCCAGGGGTCCCTTTATCCTGCCCTTCACCGGTTGGAGTACAAGGGATGGATTCAGGCTGACTGGAAAGCCTCGGAGAACAACCGGAAGGCGAAGTATTACGCTCTGACGCGCGCGGGCGAGAAGCAACTGGAAGCAGAGATTGAAAGCTGGGATCGGCTGGCTGGCGCGGTTGCGCTGGTGCTCGGTCAAGGTTAGGAGGCACATGCTCCATGAATTTCTGACACGCCTGCGTTTCCTTATCGCCGGCAGGAGCCACGGAGAGGTGGATGAGGAAGTCGCATTTCACCTGGACCAGCAGGTTGAAGCCAATATCCGCACCGGCATGTCTCCACAGGAAGCGCGCAGGCAAGCCGCAATTGCATTTGGCGGAGTGGAGCGCGCGCGCGAACAATGCCGCGAAGAGCAGCCTGGTTATTGGCTCGAGACCTTCGTCCAGGACGTTCGTTATGCTCTCCGCGGCTTCCGGCACAATCCGGCATTCTCATCCACGGTCGTGCTGACGTTGATGCTGGGCATCGGATCGACGACTGCTGTTTTCAGCGTTGTGGACAGAATCCTGTTTCGCGCCCTGCCCTACGGCGACTCAAACCGGCTTGTCTCCGTCGGGCTGGTTGCGCCGATCGAGCCCCAGGAGTTCATGCTGGGCGGTTCCTACTACCAGTGGCAGGACCATCAAGAGCCATTTGCGGCCATGACCTCAGAGATCGGCGTAGAACCCTGCGATCTGACGGAGAGCAATCCCGCCCGGCTGGACTGTGCTCGGGTGGAGGCGAATTTTCTGCCGACCCTCGGCGTATCTCCGGTCATCGGCCGTAACTTCACCGCCAATGAAGACCGGCCCAACGGCCCAAGAGCTGCCCTGATCTCCTATGGTCTGTGGCTCAGCCGTTTTCGTCTGGATTCTGGCGTCATCGGCAGCTTGATGCGCATCGACGGTCATGCGACGGAAATTGTCGGAGTGCTGCCGAAGGATTTCGAGATGCCGCGGCTGCAGGCGGCGGATGTGATGTTGCCGCAGGCGCTGGATGCGGCCGCGGAACGCCGCGCCGATCCGGGCCATCCCATGTGGGCCTTCGCCCGGCTTAAACCGGGAGTAAGCATCGAGCAGGCAAAGGCCGAGCTTGGGCCGCTGTTCGACTACTCATTGCGATTAGCCCCTGCCCCGTTCCGCAAGGAAGTACACCTGCAAGTGCGCTCCCTGCGCGACCGCCAGGTGCACGAGGTGCGCCTGGCCGCATGGATTCTGTTCGGTCTTGTCATGGCGGTTCTCCTCATTGCCTGCGCAAACGTGACCAGCCTGTTGCTGGCGCGCGGCGCAAGCCGGGAGAGAGAACTGGCCGTACGCTCGGCTCTGGGAGCCTCCCGAATGCGGCTGCTGCGGCAAGCGTTGACAGAGGCGTTTACCTTGTCTGCCGCCGGCGCAGTCGCCGGGTGCTTGTTCGCCATGTTGCTGCTGCGGCTATTCGTCGCCATGGCTCCGGATGGGATGCCTTTCCTGAGCAAGGCGAGGATCGATCCGCGCATCCTCACCTTCGCTCTGGCAACTTCGCTCCTCTGCGCCGTTTTCTTCGGGCTGCTGCCGGCAATGCGCAAGGCCGGTGCGGAAGAGCTGACAGGCCGCACGCGGACCTCCATGCGGCAAGCCCCGTTGCGACGGTGGCTCGTCATTGCGCAGATCGCCGGCAGCATGGTCCTTCTGGCGGGCGGAGCCCTGCTGGCGCGAAGTTTCTGGAACATCGAGAAACAGAGCCTGGGATTGAACGCTGAAAACATCGTGACCGCCGCGATCTCCCTGGGCCAGACTTCTTATCCAACACCTGAAAGCCAGATGGCCTTCTATCAGCGGTTGGAGCGGAATCTGCGCTACGGGCCGGGCATCCCGGCATGCGCAATCAGCGACTCTTTGCCGCCGGGTGGATTTCACCGCGACACGATCTATGCCGCGCTGCGCGTGGAAGGCAGGCCCGCCCTGGCATCCGGCACAGGGGGCACGGTCGCATGGCGATGGGTGACGCCGGAATACTTTCGTGCATTGCAGATCCCAGTCGTGCAGGGACAGGGTTTTACCCAGGAGGAACTCACGTCCAACGACCGCTTCGTGGTTCTGAGCAAGTCGCTTGCGGGACGCATCTTTCCGCGGCAGAACCCGCTCGGGCAGCATCTGCACCTCGCCGGCGGCGCGCCTGCGGCCAACGATCCAGCCTATACGGTCGTGGGCGTTGCCGCGGACGTGAAGAACGGCGGCCTTGGCGCCGGCGAGGAGCCTGAATACTATCGGTTGCGGCGCCAGAGAGCGGAGGACTGGGACCGGAGTTCGGTGTTGATTCTCAAGACAACTCTGCCGCCGGCCACAACCGAAGCATGGATCCGCTCGCAAGTCGCATCGCTCGACCCAACCGTCCCGGTCGAAGTTAGAACCCTCTCCGAGAGAGTTGGGAAGATGGCGGATAGGCCTCGCTTTGAAATGCTGCTTGTCGCCTTCTTTGCCTGCACCGGGCTCACCCTCGCCATAATTGGGCTGTATGGAGTAATTTCCTTCTTTGTCGTTCAGCGTACCCGGGAGATCGGAGTACGGATGGCGGTTGGTGCGTCGCGAGCCGACATTCTGAGGCTTGTGCTGGCCAACGCTCTGCGGCTGATTCTACCCGGCGTGTTTCTCGGATTGGTGCTCGCGTTCACTCTCTCCCGGGTATTGTCCAGCCTCTTGTTCAACGTCGCGCCGCACGATCCGGCAGCCTTCGCGGGAGTAACGTGCTTATTGATCTTGGTCGCGCTGCTTGCGTCCCTGATTCCTGGAGGCGCCGCGACTCGAGTCAATCCAACCGTCGCCCTGCGATGCGATTGAGAAACCCGCTCTGTTCTCCCGAGACATTCGCCAGCGCGACATCGGCAGGTGGCCCCGCTCGCGATGATCGTTCTCAACCACTCCGAGGGTGCCCCCGGTCGCTCGCTTTTGGGGACCGGGGATGGAAGCCGCTCGCTTTTGGGGACCGGGGATGGAAGCCGCTCTATAATTGGTCCATCTCCAGCTACGCTCCGGACGGCAATGTGCTGGCGATGACGGATTTGGTGATGGGCGGCTGGACCTACACCTACGACGACATGAACCGGCTGACGAGCGGCACGGCGGCCTCCGGGGTGGACGTGGGGCTCACGCTCGGCTGGAATTACGACCGCTACGGCAATCGGGGTCCCCGGCGACAGGTCTTCGTCGCTGGGGTGATCAATCGCTGGGATCAGAGTGTCACCGGCACCGGCAACGCAACGGCGGTCTCGCCCCAGTTGTCCTTCACCGGGAACAACAACCGCATCGACGGCTGGCTCTACGACGCTGCGGGCAACATGCTCTACGACCAGATTCACCATTACACCTACGACGCGGAGAATCGCGTTGCAACGGTGGACGGCCAGCAGGCCTACATCTACGACGCCGAGGGCCGCCGCATAGCCAAACTCGGCTCCGGGGGCGCGGTGACGGCCAGTTACGTGCTGGGACTGGGCGGCGAGCAGGTCTCGGAGGTGAACGGCTCGGGCGTGTGGGTGCATAGCAACGTCTTTGTGGGCGGCAGGCTGATGGCCACCTATGCCGGCCCCGGCGATACTGCGAAGCAGGGCTATCACTATCACCTGACCGATTGGCTGGGCACGCAGCGGATGCAAACCAGCGCCAGCGGCAATGAGGAGGAGCGCTGCTATAGCTACCCCTTCGGCGACGGCTTGAACTGCACCGGCGCGGACGCAACCGAACACCACTTCACCGGCAAAGAACGAGATCAAGAATCAGGCAATGACTACTTCGGGGCAAGATACTATGCGTCTACGATGGGGCGCTGGATGAGTCCAGATCCTTCGCCCGCCGGCGTTAATGTCATGAATCCACAATCATGGAATCTCTACAACTACGCACTGAACAATCCGCTTCGCATGGTAGACCGAAATGGATACTGGGCAACTGATATTCATGCACAGATCGTCACCTATTCCCTTCAGAACTACGTGTCTTCTGGCGAGCTGAATGTGCTGCGTGCAAGACAGTATTCGATGGATGCAGACCAATCCGACCAAAATCGTCATTCGATGGCTAATACGGGCCAGTCGTCACAGGATGCCCTCAATGGAATGTGGAATTATGTCCGAGATGAAATGAACATCGTCACTAGTTCGACTGTCGGTTCCGGAAATTCACTAAACATTACCGGAGTTAATGCTCTCGGAGACGCCATACACACGTTGGAGGATTACACATCTCCAATGCATACGGATCACGCTTTTATGCCGATGGAGTGGGATGGAGGTACATGGCCACCGTCGAAGTGGGGTCCGGGACTCAACCATGTCCTTGGTGAGCAGTCTCCCGATCAAGACTGGTCAAGAATCGGTTTGGCAGTTCGCCTGACTATGGCGGCATATTTGCAGTCCGGCGAGGGATGTCAATCGGGAAAGCGCTGCCTCACTGCCGACAACTTTGAGTATGAATTTCAGCAAAACATGACTGAATACGTCAATAACTTTTATGCAACGCACAACGCGGGCGCAAGCAGCGAAGCGCAAAAAGACGCCGCGAGACAATGTGCGCTAGGTAATCCAGCGGCGTGTGACTGAGGACAAATCCCAATGACTACGCGAGCCAAAAGTGGTCTAGTGTTGAAAGCCGTAGCATTTTCCGCGCTTTTGAACCTGTGCTTAGTGCTCAGTGAGTTTGCTGCCGTTCCAAAGGGGGGAGACCGCAGTTTGTTTGTACGGATTGCAGATGCGATTGCGGCGCCGCCAGGCTTAATCTCCCAAATTGCCTTTGCACCGAAGCAGCATACCGTTCATGCGTTCGTTCTTGCGGCAGCTGAGTCGTTGATATGCTCATTTGTGTTTTATGCCCTTGTAGCATGGGCTGTTTTAGAACTGTTGCGCCTGTGGCAAATGCGCAGAAACCAAGAACAGGAATGAGCGGACGTTTGCAAGCGGGCGAGTGGCCCGGGCGCCTTGCAGTTGGGCACGCGAGATATCGATACGATGCAAGCGCAGACTTTAATTCGAGTGCCGGATACGTCTATGACGCTGCCCCTCGTTTGTCTTCTCAGCGAAGCGTCTGCCGCCACATCGATTTTCACCGGCAAAGAACGCGACTCCGAATCTGGCAATGACTACTTCGGGGCTAGGTACTACGCAAGCTCAATGGGACGATGGATGAGTCCCGACAAGCCATTTGCAGATCAGCATGTAGCGAACCCACAAAGCTGGAATTTGTATTCGTACACGCGAAACAATCCGCTTAGGTTTGTAGATGAAGATGGGCAGATCGTCGTCGAGACGAGAGATACAACCTACTACCAGGTATCAGGAGCAACTGCGAACGAGGCTCTTACAAACGCAGGTCAGCATTTCTCAGGCGAGTTCGGTGGGATGACCAATTCGCACATGGACTTCACGTATCAATTTAGCCGAACGCCATCTCAGAACGGCGACAGCAGCTTCACGGTGAAGGACACGGTCACGAGCGACACTATCACGCTCAAGCAAACCGTGGAGCTTCCTAAGTGGGACGGCTATGACAAAGCCAGTCCCGAAGATCAGAAGGCTTGGGATGCGGCTGTAGGTAAGCTCCAAGGGCACGAGACAGACCACCAGAACATCAATCGAGCCGGAGCGGATGCTTTAGATAAGGCTTTGCCCGGAACGTCGGCGTCTGCGACTGGGAAGAATCTTGATCCGACAGCTAAAGCCGCAGATAACAAGTTGAAGACAGCCGTTGATGACAAGGCGACTACGAATCAGCAGCAGACGAACCAGAACAATCAGCATCTTGACGCCTGCACGAACCACGGCACACAAGCGTGCAAGTAAAGGAGGAATCAGAATGGCAATACTGCACTATGTCCGCATTCCTCTGCTCGCGATGTTCATGTTCTTCGCAGCTTCGGGGCAGTCTCAAACCGCAACTGTCAAGGAAGAACCGAAGGGAGACGTAGAAATACTTGCCGTCATGAATGGCTCTTCGATGTGCATCGGGGCGAACAGTCTAAACGTCCGAATCGTGATTACAAATAGGGGCAGCGAGCCGGTTGAACTGGATGTTAGTCGCCTCTCGACGACGGTCGGATTCATGGCGTTGATTGACACTACAGAAATGAAGTTCCGCACTCAAACTCTTGGGGTGAACACTGATCCGGTGGGCAAACCAAAGCCCCCGGCAGTGACCCAGCTTCCTCCGAGCGGTTTTTTCGAGAGGGACATTCAACTCCCAATCCGCGATCCATTTTTTAGCCAGGCAGGTTTTTACCGGCTCAACCTGTCGAGTTCAGTTCGGGTAGGACAGGCCTCGCACTCACACGACGTGTTTTCGTCTAGCAGCGCAATCTTCGAACTACGCGCTTGTGAAGGGCAGTGAAAAACCAGCAATGAGCTTCTGTTCCGATCCTGCAGGCAAGCCGTCCTCCGGGGCGGCTTGCTGGCGTTTACGTCTGTAAACGGCAGTGGCGCGATCCGGTGAAGAGCACGCTGCCTACGGCATCGGAAATAGGGGGACACATCACCCCAGAATGGGTGCTGCACAGTAACCTTCGGTTACTGTGCGGGAACCACTTTATAATCAAGCGTCTAAAAGGAAAACTCTCTAAAAATATGGTGTTTACAGGTTACTGAGCGCGAACCATAAGAAAACAAGCGACTAAAAGTAAAAGTGGTGTAATCCGATCTATTCTATAAACACGCTGTGGTTCGACAAAATTCCATCCGGGCGCGCTGAGAGCCTGATTTCGTAATTCGGAAGCAGCTACGTAACAATGTTTGACAGGGGAAGGAGGTGTGCGGTAGCCGTGAAGAGCCAGAAAGACAATGAGAAATCGAGAGCAACTGGTCGGCGGACACACCTCTACCGCACTTCTTTTTTGACTGCGAGAAGAAATGTCCGCTGTCGTTGCTTAGGCGGCGAGGTCGTAGCGATGATGCAGACCGCCGAGCCTGAGCATCGATATGACCTTGCGACTTGCGCCGGTATTCTCTTCTGCTTCACGACCGCCAGGCGTTCCCTTTGCCAACCCAAGGTGCGTCCGATCCTCGTGATAGTAGCGGACGTAATTTTTCATCAGGCGCTTCAGATGGCGTTCATTGAGAACAATCACATGGTCGAGCAGATCGCGACGGCAGTTGCCAACCCAGCGCTCAGCAACGCCGTTCTGCCACGGACTGCGGAAACTGGTTCGTTTGGGCTTGATGTCAATACTTTTCAGGGTGTCGATTACTTCTTCATTGAATTGCGTGCCGCGATCAAAGATCAGATACTTAGGCGCAGTGTCGTAAGGAAAGGCTTCGCGCAGTTGCTGAACGACCCAGGCACTGGTCGGATGCTTGGTCACATTGCAGTGAAGAATACGCCGCCGGTCATGCGCGATTACGAAGAAGCAATAGAGAACGCCAAAGGTGAGCGTCGGTACGGCAAAGAAGTCCATCGCGGCAATGGCTTCGCGATGGTTGCTCAGAAACGCTGCCCATCGCATCGCCCGCTCAGGACTACGCGGTGCTTTCCTCATCCAACGCAACACCGTTCGCTCCGAAATCTCGAAGCCAAGCATTTTCAATTCACCATGCCCATCCCCCCGGCGTCGGCCTTCCGTTCTATCCGGCGTCGACGCACGGATTCCGCCGCAACCGCTCTTGCCGAAAATTATGCCCCGAAAGCGCACACTGGTTCTATGCCCAGCCTCCGCCAGCCAGTCATTTCTGCCCCTGTTCCCCGGTCCCTGACCCCTGATCCCTGTTCCCTGACCCCTCTCCCGCACCCCCACCCCCACCCCCCCTATCAAAAACACCCCCTTTTTCGGGGTGCTCAGGGGTCCGTGATGAGAAGTAAGTCAAACCGTATCAATCACTTGCAAGATGCACCAGGCGGCCGCCCTGTTGCCTTAGTGGTAAACACAAACCCCCGAAAAACAGGGTTTTTTGCCCCATAATATGCCCTTTTTGGCCAAAAACCCCTGCTCTTTGACAGGCCTGTGCCGGGCAAAACGGCGATCTTGCCCTACTTCCCCGCCAACTGCCGCAGCACATACTGCAAGATGCCGCCGTGCTCGAAGTACTCGATCTCCTGCGGCGTGTCGATGCGCACCTTGGCGTCGAACTCCTTCGCCGTCCCATCGGCGGAGGCGGCCTTCACACGAAGCTGCCGTCCGCCGGCAAGGCGGGTGGCCAACAGCGCCGTCAACCCTGGAAAGGAAAAGACCTCTTCGCCGGTCAGTCCCAGCGACTCTACATTCTCGCCCGCCTCAAACTGCAAGGGCAGAATCCCCATGCCGACCAGGTTCGACCGGTGAATCCGCTCGAAGCTTTCGGCAATCACCGCGCGCACGCCCAGCAGCTTTGGTCCCTTGGCCGCCCAGTCGCGCGAGGAGCCCGAGCCATATTCCTTCCCCGCCAGAATGATCAGCGGGACCTGGCGCTCGGCGTACTTTTCTGAAGCGTCGAAGATGCTCATCGCCTCGCCCTCCGGCAGGAGGCGCGTCACTCCGCCCTCGGTGCCCGGAGCCAGCTTGTTCCGCAGCCGCACGTTGGCGAACGTGCCGCGCACCATGACCTCATGGTTGCCGCGCCGCGAGCCGTAGGAGTTGAAGTCCGCGGGCTTCACGCCATGGTCTGCGAGGTACTTTCCCGCCGGCCCGTTGGTCTTGATGTTGCCGGCCGGGGAAATGTGGTCGGTGGTCACCGAGTCGCCCAGAACGGCCAGCACCCGCGCCCCCAGAATGTCGGTCACCGGCTCCGGCGTCGCCGTGATGCCGTCGAAGTAAGGCGCCTTGCGGATGTAGGTCGAATCCGGCTCCCACTGGTAGACCTCGCCGGTGGGAAAGCTCAGCCCCTGCCAGTTGGCGTCGCCCTGGCTTACGTTGGCGTACTCCCGCCGGAAACCCTCGCTGCTGACGCCCAGCTCGATGGCCGCGGCCACCTCGGCCTGCGTGGGCCAGATGTCCTTGAGGTAGACCGGCTCGCCCGCCTGGTCCGTACCCAGCGGGTCAGCCTCGAAGTTGTGGCCGATCCGTCCGGCCAAGGCGTAAGCCACCACCAGCGGCGGACTCATCAGGTAGTTGGCCCGCACGTCCACGTTCACCCGGCCCTCGAAGTTGCGGTTGCCGCTGAGCACGCTCACCGCCACCAGCCCGTGCTCGTCGATGCTCTTTGAGACGTCGGCCGGCAACGGGCCCGAGTTGCCGATGCAGGTGGTGCAGCCGTACCCCACCACGTTGAACCGCAGCTTTTCAAGGTAAGGCAGCAGACCGGCCTTGGCGTAATAGTCGGTGACCACGCGCGACCCAGGGGCCAGCGAAGTCTTCACCCACGGCGGCACGGTCAGGCCCTTTTCGACGGCCTTCTTCGCCAGGATGCCAGCCGCCACCATCACCGAGGGATTCGATGTGTTGGTGCAACTGGTGATGGCCGCAATCACCACCGAACCGTGGTCCAGATATGGGTCCGGATCGACGCCGAACCGCTCCTTCACGGTCGTAGTGACCGTGCCGGTCTTGAACATCTCTGCAACCTGGGAAGAGGAGGAAGGCCCTTCATTTTCCTCCGCCACCGCGGCATCCGTAATGCTGACGCGACGCCACTGCGCCGCGGTGCGCGTTCCCAGCGGCTTGGCCGTGGGCGAAAGCAGCCCCGGCAATTGGAGCTTGAAACTGGCCGCCGCGTCCTTCAGCAGCACGCGGTCCTGGGGGCGCTTGGGTCCGGCCACGCTGGGCTCCACGCTGGCCAGATCCAGTTCCAGCGTCTGCGTGTACTCCGCCTCGGGCGAGTCCCCGGTGTGAAACAGGTCCTGAGCCTTGTAATAGGCCTCGACCAGCGCAATCTGCTCCTCGCTGCGGCCGGTGAGGCGCAGGTAGCGCAGGGTTTCCGCGTCCACCGGGAAGATGCCGCAGGTGGCGCCGTACTCCGGAGCCATGTTGCTGATCGTCGCCCGGTCGGCCAAGGGCAGCTCCGCGATTCCCGGTCCGTAAAACTCCACGAACTTGCCCACCACGCCCAGCTTGCGCAGGGCCTGGGTGACGGTCAGCACCAGGTCGGTGGCCGTCGCGCCCTCGGGCAGCTTGCCCGTGAGTCTAAAGCCCACCACCTGCGGCACCAGCATGGAGACCGCCTGGCCCAGCATGGCCGCCTCGGCCTCGATGCCCCCCACGCCCCAGCCCAGCACGCCGAGGCCGTTGATCATGGTGGTGTGCGAGTCCGTGCCCACCACGGTGTCGGGATAGGCCACCCATTCGCCGTCCGTCTCCGTGGTGAAGACCACCCGGGCCAGGTATTCCAGATTCACCTGGTGGCAAATCCCCATCCCCGGCGGCACGGCCGAAAAATTGCGGAAGGCCGTCTGGCCCCACTTCAGAAAGGCATAGCGCTCGCGGTTTCTTTGATATTCCAACAAGGTATTGGCCGCAAGCGCGCCCACCGAGCCGAACTCGTCCACCTGCACTGAGTGGTCGATCACCAGCTCGGCCGGCACCAGCGGATTCACCCGCTCCGGGTCCCCCCCCAGCGTCTTGATGGCGTCGCGCATGGCGCCCAGATCCACCACCGCCGGCACCCCGGTAAAGTCCTGCATCAGCACCCGGGAGGGCATGTAGGCGATCTCCCGGCTGGGCTCGGCCTTGGCGTCCCATTGGGCCAGAAACTCGATGTCCCCGGCGGTCACATTCAGGCCATCCTCGCGGCGCAGCAGGTTTTCAAGCAGAATCTTCAGGCTGAAGGGCAGCCGGCTCAGGTTGAAGCCGCGCGCGGTGAGCGCAGGAAGCCGATAAAACGTGTAGGTCCGAATGCCGGAGGTGAGTGTCGCCCGGCTCAAAAAGCTGTTCATCGTGGGAAAGACCTTTCTATCCGCGCCTAGGCGGATGAAGCTCTGGATAGGGCCACACATGCCGGACCGTCAGGATCTCGTCCTCGATCCATGCGGAACCATACGGCAACGGGAATAGATGACTCAGCGGGAGGGACGCCGTCCACGGTCGGGCCGCCCGCGGCGAAAGCGCTTGAGCAGGTGCGACCCCTGAACCGTTCTGGAGGATCGGCTGAGCATCGAATCCACAAGAATTCTATCCTGCGGCCCCCGCTGGGGGAAACGCCGCAGCGCGGCGAAACCGCGGGGACAGAGCGCCCTATCCCTCCCGAATTCTTTACGGAAGGGATAGGGCGCCCCTGACGATGGAGGTTCAGGTCAGCCCACCGCGCGACAGCAAGAACTCGCCAAGATGGGCGGTCCGGCAAAAAGGCTGCCTCCTTACGGCCGATTCAACGCCCAGATGAGGAGCGTCGAGGCGTTGTCATCGACAGCGGCCAGGATGGCTTTGTCATGGGTCGAATGCACCGCCAGACCGAACGATCCTCCCTGTGCCGGATCGACCGGAATCTCCTTGACGAAATCCCCGTCCTTGGTAAACTCGACAATTTCGCTGGGCTGGTTCGGATCGGGGTTGATGCCGTCGCTGTTGGTCACCAGCAGATGGCCGTTGGGAGCCTCCGCCATGGCCAGTGCGCCATGCAGATGCGCGTTGTCTTCATAGATGATCGAACCCATGCCGGCATCCTTGTCTCGATTGGCCGCGTCCTGCACCGCGAACACCGCATTGTCCCCGGACGATGCCACGAAGAGCCGGCCGCGCCGCGCATCGTAGACCAGTCCCGTGGGGGAAACAAAGAGTGTCGCCGGGTCGCCGCGATGCACATAGCCCGAGGCAATGGTGGTGGCGCTTTCGAGCTTCAGGCCGCTCGAAGTGACCTTGAAGTCAAGCCGGCTCACTGTCCCGTTCAGGGCGTTGGCCACAAACGCAATCGCCCAGTCGCCTTTATCCACCAGAGCCATGTCCCAGGGAAACTGAATCCACTTGCTGGTGATGGTCTGCACCAGCTTCCCCTGGTTGTCGATCACCAGCAGCGCCCCTGGTTGCGCGGTGGCCGACGTGCCGTCCGCCGTCGGAGCGTTGCCCACCACCACGTACCCGTACAGGGACAGCGTTCCCAGCGCGGTCGAGAGGCCGAGCGGCGCGGTGCCCTTGAAAAACAGGCTCTGCGCACCGCTTTTGGAAATATCGACAATGGTGGTCCCGGTACCCTGCAAGTTCTGGTTATTGTTGAAGTTCGCGACCAGAATGTCTCCTGCGTGCAGCGGCCCGGTACCGGTGCTGAAGTTCCTTGGAACAAAGGCAACGCCGTAGGGGTTCACATCTCCGTTGGCCGGAACCGTCGAAGCCGTGATGACCGAACTGGGCAGGAAAGCATCGTCCTGGCTCATCCATTGCGCCAGGCCGGGTTGTGCTGCGGCGGCCATGAGCAGCGCGGCCGTGAGCATGGTGCGGCCTCCGTTCATGCTTCCCCGGTGAAGCATCGGCGCGCTCGTTTCACTTTTGGAGAGACTTTCTTGGATTCGCATGGAGTTTTCTCCTCCTTATGGGGAGTTCAGGTTGGGAATTCAAGTGGGCGCGGGCCACATGCCCGCGTTCCTCGCCAAGGCAAAGAAAGGCAAACATTGAAACTGAACGATCAAGAGATACTCGTCGGATACCGCGTCTGTGGGTGGCAGGAGTTGGAATCAGGGAAGACCTGCCTTCTGAGCGGAGAGTGTACTCAAGAAAGGTGCTCTTCCACAACCGGTTTTTGACGCATAAGAAGGCTTCGAGGATTAATTCACGGGGGCGCAATCCTGGGCTGCGCCGGACGCCCGTCAGACCCGCCCGCTTCTATACTGGAGCCGTGGAGCCCTTGACCAGCGACGAACCAGCAAGACCCCGCTATTGGGTCGGCCTGGGAGGCCTTTACTCGAGGTTTCTCGCCTGGCTCTTGCGCCGCGTACCCAACGAACGGCAGCGGCTCCTGGCGGTCACCATTCTGGCCGGAGGGTTGTGCGGACTGGCTGCCGTGGCCTTTCACCTCAGCATCGGATGGGCCGAGGCCCTGTTCATCAACCGGGCCAACGCGGCTCCCGGCTACAATTGGATTTTCTGGACCGTTCTGACCCCGGCGCTGGGCGGCTTGGTGGCCGGCCTGGGACTCACCTACTTCGCGCCCGCCGCGGCCGGCAGCGGCATTCCCCAGGTGAAAGTAGCCTACACGCTGCGCTTTGGCCTCATCTCTCTCAGAGAAACCATCGGCAAGTTCGTCCTTTGCTCCATCCAGATCGGATCCGGAGCCTCGCTCGGCCTCGAAGGTCCCACCGTGCAGCTTTGCGCCGGGGTCAGCAGCCTGCTGGCCCGCGCGGCGCGGCTGAGCCCCAAGAATCGACGCCGTATGGCCTCAGTGGGCATGGCGGCGGGCATCGCCGCAGCCTTCAACGCGCCCATCGCAGCGGTGACCTTCACCCTGGAAGAGCTGATCGGCGACCTGGACCAGACCATGCTCTCCGGGGTCATTGTGGCTGCCGCCCTGGCGGCCGTGGTGGAGCACTCCATCCTCGGCTCCAACCCGGTTTTTCACGTCAACCGGGCCTACACGCTCACCAATTCGTCGTCACTGGTCTGGTATGCACTGCTGGGGCTGCTGGCGGCAGTGGTTTCCGTCACCTTCACCGACGCCCTCCTCTGGTTGCGCGGCCAGTTCAAGCGCCTGGAGGAGGTGCCCAAATGGGTGCAACCGGCCATCGGCGGGCTGGCCACCGGCTGTCTGGCGGTAGTGGCGCTGGCCCTGTTTCACCTGAACGGCATCGCCGGCGACCCCTACAAGACCCTGACCCTGGCCTTGACCGGCTCCTTGGGCCCACTGCCGGTGATGGCCATGATCGGCCTCTGCGTCATCAAGCTGGCCGCCACCGTCTGCTCCTACTCGAGCGGCGGCGCAGGCGGCATCTTCGCCCCCGCCCTGTTCATGGGCGCCATGCTGGGCGGCGCGGTGGGCTACATCGATGTGAACGTCTTCCACCACCCTGCCGACGCTATCGGCGCCTTCGCCGTGGTGGGCATGGGCGCTGTCTTTGCTGGCATCGTCCGCGCCCCCATGACCTCAGTGCTGATTGTCTTCGAGATGACCGGCGGCTACGGCCTGGTGCTGCCCCTGATGATCGCCAACATGAGCGCCTTTGCCCTGGCTCGCCACTGGCGGCGCGTGCCAGTCTACGAAGCGCTGCTGGCCCAGGACGGCATACACCTGCCCCGGCACAATCGACCCCGCACCCCGCCCGCTCCCGGCATCTTGACTGAGCCCTTGCCTGAGACGCTCACAGACGCACAAGCCTGAACCTCAGCGCAAAGTGCTTAGCAGTACTTACTTCTGCGGTTCCGGGTTATAGAGGAAATACGCTCTCAGTTCCAGGTACGGCCCGTGGAAATCTCTGGGCAGCGGCGGGTAATTCGAGCCGGTCAGGGCGCCCCAGGCCGCGCGATCCAGGGCTGAGTCGCCGGAACGGCCATCCAGGGTCATGCTGCCGTCCATCAGCCGCCCGTTGGGCAGCACCTTGAAGCGAATCGCGACAATGCCGGACTTGTTGATCGGCGGGTTCACCTCGTCTGGAATCAACGGGTCCCAGGTGTTCTGCGTCTCGTGGTGCCAGCGCTGCAGCCAGGAGTGGAAATCCACTCCCTGGGTATCGGAAAGAACATCGGGGGCCCCTGTGCCCGCGCCGGGATGCATCGACAGTCCTCCACCCGAGGGCTGATTGCCAGTACCGCTACCGCCGCCACGCGAAGCGCCCTTCATGGCGTCGCGAAGCTGGTTGGCCGGGTTCTGCGAGCCCATGGCGAAGTTGGGCCGGGCCGGCACTGCCGCCGGACGAGGCGCCTCAAGCTGCGACTGCTGATTGGCCGGGGCGGGCGGCGGAGGAGCGGGAGCCGGGGCGGCAGGTTGGGGCGCAGGTTCCGGGACGGGCGGCTGGGGCCGGTTCATCGCCTCCAGGGTCTTCTTGTCGATCACCGTCGGCTTTTCCGGCAGCGGCTTCACCACCACCTTGGGCTGAAGCTTGCGCAGCGCGTCGGGCGGAACGTCCAGGTATTGCAAGTCCTTGCGGGCCTTGATGGCATCGAACGGGTCGATGACCGCCGGTACCTTGAAAACGTACTTGGGAATCCAGGTCATCGCCGAGATCAGCGCCAAATGCAGCAGAATCGCGATCCAGAAGCCCTCGCGCAGCCGCGCCCAGCGCCGCTCGTCCTCAAGCTCGCTGATCATTTCCAGCAGTTCGTGGGTGTCGTAGTCCAACCAGCGCGAACCCCGCACTACAGGAGAAGCCGACTCAGATGCAGGCTCCTCAGCGTCCACATTCGGGACGGGGTTCGCCTCTGGGCTGGTCTCGCCGGGCTTGTGGGGCTCGTTCACATCGGTTGGCGCTTCGCGGGTGGGCATTCTTGTAGGCGGGGCCGGGCGCTCGCGCGCCCCAAGCTCCATTTCGTTTCCTTTCTTTCTATTCTCTCATTCCGCCCAAGAACGTGCGCAATGACCTGCCCCGTACAATGGTCTCAATAGTAAGACGGATTCGCGGGTGGAAGGGGACCCTGTTTGAAAGCAGTATTCGTTCGCCTTATGGCCAAGTGCAATCTGTTGCTCCTGCCGCTGCTGGCCAAGTTCGGTATCTGGGGCGTGGGCGCTGTCGCCCTTCTGGACTCCTCCACCATCCCAGTTCCCATGGATTTCATTCTGGCGGGCTACGTGTGGGCCGACAAGGGCCACTTCTGGCTCTATTGCCTGCTGGGCGCGGTTGGTTCGGCCCTCGGCGGGCTGCTGCCCTACGGGCTGGGACGTGCCGGGGGCGAGCTATTCCTGCTCAAGCGCGTCAACCGCGAGCGCTACGAGCGCATGAGGGCCCGCTTCGAGAGCCAGGAGTTCCTGGCCATGATGATTCCCTCCATGCTGCCTCCGCCTACGCCCTGGAAGGCCTTCGTCTTTGCCGCCGGCGTCTTCGAGATGCGCGTGCTGCCCTTCATGCTGGCCGTGTTTTGCGGCCGCATGGTGCGCTGGCTGGTGCTCTCCCTGCTGGTGCTCAAGCTGGGCCCCGGAGCAGTCGAGATCGTGGCACACCATGGACTGGCCCTTTTGGGGGTCGTCGGCGGCCTGGGAGTGGCGGGTTTTGCCTGGTGGTGGATACGGAAAAAGAGGGCTGGAAACTTGGAAGGCTAGAAGTCGGTTCAGTCAGCGCTCAATCCAGCAGTTTTTCGATCCCGGCAAGATCGAAGTGGCAGGCGCTTCCAGGAAGATCGAACGGTTCTGCGGGAAGAGGCTCCAGACGGCTGGAGAGATAGCGGAAGCTGCGGCCGTTCGGATCGAGAACCAGAATCGTCTTGATTCCCATTTGTTCGTACTCGCGCAGCTTGGTCATCATGCGCGAGACCGTATCCTCGGGAGAGAGAATCTCAATGACGGCGACCGGCGGATGAGTAATGATTTGTTCGACAGGAAGGTTGCGGTCAAGGATCGTTACGTCAGGAACGCGAAAGTTGCCGGGAGACACCTGTACCCGCAACTCGGGGCGGACGCGAATGCCCCATTCCTTTGCGTGCTGAGCGAACCAAAGCTCAATCGCATGTTGCCAGGATGAGTGATCGTACTCTCCCATTTGTCTTTCCTCGATCGCGCCATCCGCATACTCCGCGTCCGGCTCGTAGGAGCTCGTCAGATAGACCTCGACGGGCACACGCGAAAGCTGAGCTATGGCTGCCATGGTTCACCTCCCACGAAATCCTGTACGAAGCATGTTTTCGCGAGATTCGCGAAAACCCAGCGCCCCGACCTTGCCGCGTTTCTTGTTTTACGGCAAGGGTGGGGGAAACCGGAAACTACTTGACGGCCACGGCCTGCGGCGTCCGCGCCGCGTTCATCCGCCGCACCAGCACCGGAACTCCGAAGGCCAGCCCGGCAACCAGGGCGGTCGACAGCAGGTCGTTGCGATAGAACGGCACCCCAGCGACATAGCAGGCCATCAGGCCGCCCTGCGTGCGCGGATACAATCCGCCGCCCGCCCAGACCGCATAGTTTGACAGCACGAAAAACGAGGTCGGGCCCAGCAGAGCCCCGGCGCCCACGCGGACGAAGGAAGTCCGCGTCTTGAGCAGAATCTGCCCCAGGGCCATGGCCGCCAGGTACCACGCCCAGGTAGGCAGGTAACCCTCCCAGCGGAAAGCAAAGTGATAGATGTAGACGGTGAGGATGTAATCGGCGGCCATCAGAGCGGCCAGCGGAGCCAGCATCTCCCGCCACGGACGCCGCGCGCCAAAATAGAGCAGGGCGCCGCTTACCGCGGTAAAGTTCCACATCCCCGCATGGGGCAGGAAACGGCTCAACAGGGCAACCAGCAGCAGCAGATAAGCGGGCATGAACACCTCAAATGACGGATTTCCTGCGTTTCCCCAGGCGGGAAAAGACGCTTCGGCGGGAAAGACAACGCTCATTTCATTCTGCGGGCAACGCCCGTTGGGGTCAACCTTTCACCTTTCATGCGGTGAACAATAGTTTCCATTCGGCTTCAGGCTGGCTTATCGCTCCTCCCGCCCGTTCATCGCCTCGCCCGCGTCTTCCTGGCCGTCCACGATGTACACCCAGCCCCCCAGCGGATTTCGGCCCAGGTTTCGACCCGCTCCCAGGAAAGAGTAGGCAAACCGCAGATCGGTAAACTCGACCGTGGTCCACACCCGGTTGGGCGGCAATCGCGGCGGGACCATGCCGGGTGCGGGCTCCTGGCCCACGTCGCGCACCACGGCCCAGGCGCCCCAGTCCAGGTAGGCCCTACCCAGCGGCGTGCCCTTGGCTGCCTCGACTGCCGGGGTCTCGGCCGGCTTGTAGATCACATCCGAGCGCGGGTCGCTCACGATTTCTCCGCTCAGGGTGTCGATCTCCGCGGTCTGATAGAAATCCGCCGTCTCCAGAATCGCGTGCCAGCGAAAGGGGTTGACGGGATAAGGCTCCAGCGCCATGCGCTTCACCGGAGCCGCGGCGATCCGGGCATTTTCCGCCAGAGCCCGCGCATGGCCCAGCTCGGCCCAGCGCCAGCCCCACACCAACACCATGCCGGCGA
>Ga0302320_10011180_pt1 | contig 19064 bp, 15 predicted proteins | sample Bog_T0_3_FD_202130 | JGI IMG/M metagenome (GOLD analysis project Ga0302320, IMG submission 202130) | Peat permafrost microbial communities from Stordalen Mire near Abisko, Sweden - Bog_T0_3 | ecosystem: Environmental > Terrestrial > Soil > Wetlands > Peat | place: Sweden: Abisko, Stordalen Mire...
AGATGCTGCTCAATAAATCCCACGGTGATATGCAAATCCGCGGCCATGAACCGGTCGTCGATATAGACGGGAGTTCCCCGGCGCGTGGAGCCGAGCGGGCGATGTTCTTCAAGCGCCTTCGCATTGTGGTTGACGACGCGATAGGTGGAAGCGATTTGCGGGCCGAGAATGCGGTCAATTTCTTCCTGGGAGGCTGGGCGGTGCAGGCCGGTGGCGATGAAGATGGTGATGGACTCTCGATGAATGCCTGCATCAAGCAGGGTGTTGAGCAGCGGCGGCAGAGTCAGAGCATTCGGCGCGGGCCGGGTGATATCGCAGACCGAGATTGCGGCGGAGTTCTTGCCGGCGGCAATTGCCGACAAAGGTTCGCAGCCGATCGGATGGTCGATGGCGGCGCGGATTGCAGCCTGTACGTCTTGTAGCGGCGGCGCTTCGCGGCTTCGGATCTCCTGGTATTGGAATCCATCCGGAAACGAGACTTCAATGCCCTGCCTGCCAAATGCGAATCGTGTCTTCATCTGCCTTGCAGCCTGCCCGTCTCGGTTGGCGAGTTCGAATAGCCGACCAGAATTAAGGACGGCCTGCTGAGGCCGCCGCAGTCGTTACTGGTTGACGCCACTGGCGAGGAAGCCGCCATCGACAACCAGGGTTTGACCCGTCACGAAGGAAGAAGCATCGGAGGCGAGATAGATCGCTGCTCCAACCAACTCTTCTGTTTTGCCAAAGCGTCCCATGGGTGTGCGCATCAGCAATTCCTGGCCGCGTGGAGTGCTGTCGAGCAGAGTGGCATTCAGGGCCGTTCGGAAAACGCCGGGAGCAATGGCGTTGACGGTGACGCCATGTTTGGACCACTCGACGGCAAGCGAACGCGTGAGCGAGGAGACGCCGGCTTTGCTGGCGGCATAAGCGGCCACTTCGTGAAAGGCGACGAAGCTGGTGAGCGAGGCGATGTTGACGATGCGGCCATAGCTGCGCTCGAGCATGTGCTTGCCGAAAATCTGGCAGGCGCGGAGGGTGCCGGTAAGGTTGGTATCGATGATGGCAGTCCACTCGTCTTCAGGGAGGTTGAGCGTTGGAGTGCGCTTGATGCGACCGGCGCAGTTGATGAGGATATCGACCTTGCCAAACGTATCGAGCGTGGCAGCCAGCAGAGCTTCGAGCGAGGCGCGATTGCTGACGTCCGAAGCCTGGCGCAGGGTTTTGCGGCCATGCGCCTCGATCTCACTGGCTGTTTCGTCCACTTGCTGCTGGCGGCGCGCTGTCGCGATTACATCGGCGCCGGCGTCGGCAAGGCCGAGCGACAGGGCGTGCCCAATTCCCGAGGTGCCTCCCGTGATCACGGCAACCTTGCCTTCAAGGCTGAATAGTCGATCACTCATGGTTTCTCCATTCCGGTTGCGTACTTGGTCTTCAAAAGCCAGTCAACCATTGCTGCCGACAAAGACGGGAGCCAGGTGGCGGTTGTAGAGGTTTTCAGTCACATTCCTGGCGATGACTGTTTCATTGGCTTCCACCAGGTCGAGGTAGCGGCGGCCCATCTTGGCCGCAACCTTGAATCCGACGTGAAGCAACTGGCGCAGGCTGCTGTTGTAAGCCGCCGCGCCGCGCATGTGGCGCAGGGCGGAGGTGTATTGCTCCGATGTCCAGCCGCGCACTTCATCCGGTGAAGGAAGCCTGGCTTTGTCGATATCGATGACTGTGGCATAGGGTGCGCAGAGCTCCTCGCGGTGCGCATAGGCTTCGGCGTAGATATCCTTGGCAAGCGCCAGAGCGTCGCCGCCGGATTCCGCCAGGCCGATCAACTCTTCAAGCCACGTGGTGCCAGCGGTTTTCAAGTGGACGCCGGCATTGAAACGGGTGATGGTGGAATGAATGGCAGGATAGATAGAAAACTTGTCGCTGCCGGAGTGCACGCTGAGCTTGAGGTTGGCGGGCAAGTTGAAGTGGGCGACAGCGTAGGCGATGGCGGCCACATCGAGCGCGAACTCGGTTTGGAATTGGGCAACGTCACCCACATAGTCCACGCCTTTGTTGAAACGGCCGCTGAACTTGGGAGCGATGGTCTGCACGGGAATGCCTTCATCGGCGATGGCCGCGAGGATGATGAGCAGTTCGATGGGGCTCTGCGCGGAGTCGGTTTCGTCCATCGAGACCTCGGGAATGAAGTTGCCTTCGCCCTTGGCGTTGACGATGGCGCGATAGACCTCGCCGGCCTTCCGGATTGCGGCGAGATATTTCGTTGCAGTTTCGCGCAAGCTTTGGGGCGTTACGGTGAAGGCATCGTTTGTACCATCAAGCTCAATGGGCCCCAGCAGGTCCGGGTGCTGTTTGAGGAAGTGGTCGATGTCGCCAGCGGGCGCCGGCTCGCCAATGGAATCGGCCACGTCGATGGTGTAGAAGTCGCAGACGGCGAGGAAACGGCCAACAGTGGCGAGGGTGATATGGTCGGCATCGAGAAAATAGGGGAGCTTCCAGCCGAGGGCCTTGACGGCGGCATCGGCGGCAAGGCGCGCTGAAACGGGCTCAGACCCGATGATGGTGTGTTCGCGGTTGGATTTATTCCAGACGGGAATGACTTCGACGCCCCGGTCGAGGGCCTGGATGCAGGCTTGTAGCTGGGCTTTGGCCTGATGCGCGAACCGGTCGCCGGTTCCGACGGAATACTTACCGAGTTTCAGCCCCTGGCTGGTCATTGGTTCTCCTGTTTGAGGATCGAGAGTGCTGTTGCATGGAATGGGCTCATGCGCTGAGCTCCGTGCGCTTGAGTCCGGGTGCAAAAAGTACGAGGATGCAGAGCGCAACCAGATAAGCGCTGGCGGCGATGGCGAAGAGGCTGGCATAGCTGCCGGTGAGCTGGAGGATGTAGCCGGCGTAGTTCATCATGAGCGCTCCGCCGGCTGCGCCCGCCATGCCTCCGATCCCGGCGATTGACCCCACAGCGGTGCGGGGAAACATATCGGATGGCGTGGTGAGCAGGTTGGCGGACCATCCCTGGTGAGCGCCGGCGGCAAGACTGAGCAGGACGATGGCCATCGATTCCGATTGAAGATGGGTGAGCCAGAAGAGGGGGACGACGAGGAAGGCGCAGAGCAGCATGGCTCCCAGGCGCGCGTGGGTGGTGGAGAGTCCCATGCGGCGGAAGGGCGAGGGCAGCCAGCCGCCGAGCACGCTGCCCAGAGTGGAGGTGCTGTAGACGATGATCAGCGGCAGGCCGAGATGCGAGAGGTCAAGATGAAAGCGGGTGGCGAAGTAGGAGGGCAGATAGAAGAGCAGGAACCACCAGATGGGATCGGTGAGGAACTTGGCCAGGGAGTAGCCCCAAGTCTGGCGATAGCCGAGCAGTTTGGCCCATGGCGTGGAAGGGCTCATTTCCTCGGCTGCTTCCTGGTAGATGTGGCGCAGCTCCGCGCCGGTGAGCGTGGGATGGTTGGAGGGCTTGCGATAGTTGCGAAACCACCAGAGGATCCAGAGCGCACTGAAGCCGCCGGTGGCGAGAAAGGCCGCGTGCCAGCCATAGTGAATGGTGACCCAGGGGACGACGGCGGGGGCGAGGATGGCGCCGACGTTTGCGCCGGAGTTGAAGATGCCCGTGGCCAGCGAGCGCTCGCTTTGAGGGAACCACTCGGCGGTGGTTTTGAGGGCGGCGGGAAAGTTGCCGGACTCGCCGAGGCCGAGAGAGAAACGCGCGATGCCGAATTCGAGGACGGAGTTGGCCAGGGCGTGGCCCATGGCGGAGAGGCTCCAGAGGGCCATGATGACCATGTAGCCGATGCGTGTGCCGACCTTGTCAACGAAGCGTCCGGCGGCGAGCAGGCCCACGGCGTAAGCCACCATGAAGGCGGCCATGACATGGCCGTAACCGGACTCGGTCATGCCGATGCTTTGCATCAGCGTGGGCTTGAGGATGGCGATGACTTGCCGGTCCATGTAGTTGATGGACGTGGCGACAAAGAGCATGGCGCATATGGTCCATCGTACGCGGCCAAGGCCGTGGCCGGGATTGGGCGAGTCGTCGATTTGAAGAGGGGGTGTCATTCAATCAGCCATTTTACTCCGCGGAGTTGCCGCGGCGCGCGGGGTTGCGGCTGGGAACGAGACGCGGCAAGGAAGCGGCATTTCAAGGCTTGGAAGTGGTGCAGCCGATGCAGAAGGAGCCGGTTATGCCTTGGCCCTCTTCGACGGTGAAGATGCGATCGACGGCGGGGAGCTTGAGCTTTTCGACAAGGCCGCTGGGCCAATGGATTTCTACGGCATCGACGGTTTCGGCATCGGCGAGGCCGAAGTGAACACGGAGGTCGTTGGAAGAGAGATAGCTGCCGCCGCTGAGCACGTCGCCGCGCTGGCGCATGCCTGCGGCGGTGAGATAGACGGTGGCGCCAACGGCGTCGCGAGGGCTTTTGGGGCCGCCAATGAGCTTTAACTCGACCCAGTGGTGGTGGTCGGGATTGACGTTGCGGAGAAGGACGGGAACGCCGTCCATGTTGTTGATGACGACACTGATTTTGCCGTCGTTGAAGATGTCGCCGAAGGCCGCGCCACGGCCTACGCTGACGACGGCAAGGCCGGTGCCTTCGACGGCAGGAACGAGATCGAATTTGCCGTTTTTGAGATTGCGAAAGAGCAGGGGCCGCTGGGCATAGCTGTTGCCCCACTCGGGGTGGTCGTCCACCTGGGGATAGACGTGGCCGTTGACGATGAGCAGATCTTTCCAGCCGTCGTTGTCGTAATCGAGGAAGCCATCGGCAAAGCCGACGAACGGCATGGTGGGAGCGACAAGGCCGGCCTGGGCGCTGACGTCAGTGAAGTTGCCGGTTCCGTCGTTCTGAAAGAGAACGTCGTAGTCGTCGGAGAAGTCGGTGTTGACGATGGAGAGGTGGCCGTTGTTCTCGTAGTCGCCGGCGGCGATGCCCATGTTGGCGACCTCGCGGCCGCTCTCGTTGAGCGCGTAGCCGCTGGCATAGCTCTGGTCGTCGAAGGTGCCGTCGCCCTTGTTGATGTAGAGATAGTTGGGCGAAGTGTCGTTGGCGACCAGCAGATCAGGCTTGCCGTCGTTGTTGACGTCGGCGAAGAGAGCGCCGAGACCGTAGAAGCCGCTGGCGTTGTCGACGCCGAGTTTCTTGCTGACGTCAGTGAAGGCGCCGTCGCCGTTGTTGTGGAAGAGATGATCGCGTTCGCCCTTGAGGCCGCGCGGGCCGCACATGACCTGGACGCCGCGAAATTGGCAGAAAGCGGAGTTGACGGCTTTGCCTCCGGACAGGGGAGGGTTGGCGAGATCGAATTGAACGTAGCCGGCAACGAAGAGGTCCAGCCTTCCGTCGCCATCGTAGTCGCCGAAGGTTGCGCCGGTTGACCAGGTGCCCACGGTGACGCCGGCAGTTTCAGCCACATCGGTAAAGGTGCCGTCACGGTTGTTATGGTAGAGGCGGTTCTTTCCATAATTGGTTACGTAGAGGTCGGGCCAGCCGTCGTTGTCGTAGTCGCCCACCACGCAGCCGTAGCCCCAGCGGTCGTTGGCGACACCGGCTTTTTGGGTGACTTCAGTGAATGTGCCGTCACGATTATTGTGAAAGAGGGCCGCGTGCGGCGGAGTTGTTTTGCCGGCGAGTGCATCAAAGGTCGATCCGTTGACGAGATAGATATCGAGCCAGCCGTCGTTGTCGTAATCGATCAGGCAGACGCCGGGACCCTTGGCTTCGAGAATGTAGCGCTTTTCGGGGGTGCCGGACTTATGGCGCCAGCGGGTAATTCCAGCGGCAGCGGCTACGTCCTGGAAGACGACGGGGCCGCTCTTCACGAATCCGCCGGCGGTGATGGGGCGGTGAAGGCTGTCGAACTGGGCCTGCTGAGGGCCGGCGGTGGCCATTCCTCCAGTGGACTGTTTCGTCATGGGGGGCTGAGGGGTGGTAGCCGGAGTAGCACCGGGTTGGGGTGGAGCTTGCTGTGAAAGCAGGGGCGGTGCGCCCGGCAGGCCGAAGATAAGGAGGAAGATCAAGAGAGCGGATCGGCAGGCAATGGCACGCGCAAAGGCGGGACAAGGGCTGACGAGCTTTGGCAGGCGATGCCGGGTGAATGGGCGGATCACTGCGGGTTCCCCTTCGATGGGTAAGCGAGCGAAGCCTGGAGAATTCCGATGCATGCCATTCAACCGATTGTAACGTTCAGAGCTGGTTCTTTGCGGCAGAGAAGGGCGCGCGGGGCCAGGCCGGGGATGATCGAAATGCGCAGTTTCGCGCAATATTAAAAAAGATTGCGACCCATGCAAGCGGAGGTGTATGCTCACTGGGCCTGAACGGCAAAAGCAGAATTCCCCAAAGGAGGTTGCAAGAGCATGGCAAGTAATCGTGGCGTGGTGTATATGGGCCCCGGTGTGGTGGAGATTCAGAACATCGACTATCCGAAGTTGGCGCTTGGGAACCGCAAGTGCGAGCATGGCGTGATTCTCAAGATTGTTTCCACGAACATTTGCGGCAGCGATCAGCATATGGTCCGTGGCCGCACCACCGCACCCAGGGGTCTTGTGCTGGGGCACGAGATTACCGGCGAAGTGATTGAAGCGGGCCGCGATGTCGAGTTCATCAAGGTGGGCGATCTGGTTTCAGTGCCGTTCAACATCGCTTGCGGGCGCTGTAGAAACTGCAAGGAGCGCGCCACCGGTATCTGCCTGAATGTGAATCCGGCGCGGCCGGGAGCGGCCTACGGCTATGTGGATATGGGCGGCTGGGTTGGCGGGCAGGCTGACTATGTGATGGTTCCTTACGCGGATTTTAATCTGCTCAAGTTCCCCGGCAAGGCCCAGGCGATGGCGAAGATCAAGGACCTCACGTGCCTTTCCGACATTCTGCCCACGGGCTATCACGGCGCGGTGAGCGCGGGGGTTGGTCCAGGCATGACGGTTTACATTGCCGGCGCGGGGCCGGTGGGACTGGCCAGCGCGGCTGCTGCGCATCTGCTGGGCGCAGCGGTGGTGATTGTGGGCGACCTGATTCCGGAGCGGCTGGCGCAAGCGCGGAGCTTTGGCTGCGAAACGGTTGACGTTTCAAAGGATGCCTCGGTGGGCGACCAGATCGCTCAGATTCTCGGGGTTCCCGAGGTGGATTGCGCGGTGGATTGCGTGGGATTTGAGGCGCGCGGGCATGGGCATAGCTCGACCAAGGAGCAGCCGGCGACGGTGCTGAACTCACTGATGACGATTTGCCGCGCGGGTGGAGCGCTGGGCATTCCGGGACTGTATGTGACGGACGACCCGGGCGCGGCCGACGCCGCGGCGAAGACCGGAAACCTGAGCATCCGCATCGGCCTGGGCTGGGCCAAGTCGCATGTGTTTACGACCGGCCAGTGCCCGGTGATGAAATACAACCGGCAACTGATGCAGGCCATCCTGCATGACAAGATCAAGATTGCCAAGGCCGTGAACGTGACCGTTGTGACTTTGGAGCAAGCGGTCCAGGGCTACAAGGATTTTGACAAGGGGGCGGCGAAGAAATTCGTGTTGGATCCCCATGGCGTGATCGCGGCATAACCCTGGTTGCCGTCGCGGAGTCACGCGGCTGGTAAAAACGATTGCATCGAACATTGGGAAGCGGGGGCGCACCGGATTGCGGAGCGCCTCCGCTCTCTGATGGACACTGACCCGTCCTGGCCGGTAAGAGTTTACGATGGAGGAGCACGACGGAGCCGGAATGCGCGCACCAGACCAGAGTGTCGAATTCACGCAGGTCACGCAATGGGAAAACGGGGAAGTGCGCGACCTGCAGGACTCCCTGGCCGCAGAAGAGCCGCTGGAAATCCGCATCGGCGACGTTCCACTCACGGTCACCATGCGGACGCCTGGGCACGATACCGAACTGGCGGCGGGATTTCTTCTGACGGAAGGAATCATTGAATGCCGAGAGCAGATTGGCGACATTCGCGCGGTGGCGCCGAAGAGTGGTTCGCGCGGCAACCTGGTGGAAGTCGAGCTGAAGGATTCAGATTTCGATCCGCGCAGTTTGCAGCGGAACTTCTTTGCCGCGTCGAGTTGCGGCATTTGTGGCAAGGCGTCTATCAATGCGATTCGGCTGCGCGGTCTGCGGCAGCCTGACCGCAACTTCCGCATCGATCCGGAAGTCCTTTGCGGGTTGCCGGAGCTTCTGCGCTCCGAGCAGGCAGTCTTCAGCAAGACGGGCGGCTTGCACGCCGCCGCTCTCTTTGATGCCGAGGGACAGTTGATGGCGGTTCGCGAGGACATTGGGCGCCACAATGCCGTGGACAAGATTGTGGGCTGGGCGTTGCTGGAAGGACGCTTGCCACTGGCCCGGCATATTCTGCTGGTCAGCGGGCGGGGCGGGTTTGAAATTGCTCAAAAGGCGCTGGCGGCGGGGGTCCCGATTCTGGCGTCGGTTTCGGCGCCTTCGAGCCTGGCCGTAAAGCTTGCCCGTGAACTGGGCCTGACCCTGGTTGGCTTCTTGCGTGGCCGCCGCTTTGTAGTTTATTCAGGAGCATTCCGTTGCATTCCCGCGGAGGGCCTGGATTCAGACTTGCGCGCGTGAAGTGATCGAAGGCCTCGCGCGCTTGCTGATCGCACGCGCAATTCAGGCAATAATCGCACGTTCTGGCGCTCGTTTGGCGGCCCTTTTCGCGAGATGGACCGCGGCGCTCGTGAATCGGCAGAAGGGCCTTTACGGTCGCGAGTTGTGGGTACCAGCATCGTGAAACAGTGCCGGGAGGTCGGCGACAAATTGACTCTTACCAACAACGGCGAGCCATGGGAGCTTCGACCATACGCGGCGCAAAGCGCGGCCTTTGATGAGGCCACGGCGCGGAGGCTCATTGAGGCCGAATTGTGGCGCGAAGGGCCTTTGCTGCCCATTCTTCATGCGTTACAACGGGAGTTTGGTTGCATTCCCTGGGAGGCCGAACCGCTCATTGCCGACTTGCTGAACATCAGCCGCGCTGAAGTGCACGGCGTGGTGAGTTTCTATCACGATTTTCGCCGTGCGCCCGCGGGACGGCACGTGTTGGAACTCTGCCGCGCGGAGGCGTGCCAGTCGATGGGCGCCGAGGGCAACGGACGCCGGCTCCTGGATAAACTGGGCATCGATTGGGGTGAGACAGCGGAGGATGGACGGCTGACCATCAGGCCGGTTTATTGCCAGGGGCTTTGCGCAACCGCGCCAGGCGCCTTGCTGGATGGCGAACCGCGGGGGCGGCTGAACGCAGAGCAACTGGATGCCCTGGTTGCCGGTCTGGACGCGGAGGCAAAGCGATGAAGGTCTTTGTCCCTCTGGACGCCGGAGCCGTTGCCGTTGGCGCGGATCGCGTGGCTGCATCGATTGAAGCCGAGGCGCAAAGGCGCAATCGCGACATCACGATTGTTCGCACGGGCTCACGCGGCATGTTCTGGCTGGAACCGCTTGTGGAAGTGGCCACTGCGGCCGGGCGTGTTGGCTATGGGCCGGTGGCGCCTGAGGAAGTTGCATCGCTCTTCGATGCCGAGTTTCTTGAGGGCAGGCCTCACCTGCGCTCGATTGGCCTTGTGGAAGAGGTACCGTTTCTCAAGCGCCAGACACGGCTGGTTTTTGCACGTTGCGGACTGGCCGATCCGTTTTCTCTTGAGGACTATCGGGCGCTGGGCGGGCTGCGCGGGCTGGAACGCGCACTTGCGTTGGGACCAGAGGCTATTGTGGCGGAGGTCAAAGGCTCGGGGCTGCGAGGCCGCGGGGGAGCAGGGTTTCCGACCGGGATCAAGTGGGAGACCGCGGCACGCGCTGCCGGCGCAAGGAAGTACATCGTCTGCAATGCGGATGAGGGCGACAGCGGCACCTTTGCCGACAGGGTGCTGATGGAAGGCGACCCGTTCACGTTGATTGAAGGCATGGCCATTGCCGGCATCGGCGTGGGCGCGACAAAAGGGTACATCTACATTCGCTCGGAATATCCTCATGCGGTGCACAGCATGACCAAGGCGATTGAGACTGCACAGCGAGCGGGGCTGCTGGGGCGGCACGTAGCCGGGAGCAATTACACATTTGACATCGAGATGAGGGTTGGCGCGGGCGCATATATCTGCGGCGAAGAGACCGCGATGCTGGAGAGCATCGAGGGAAAGCGTGGGCAGGTGCGCGCAAAGCCGCCACTGCCCGTGCTTTGCGGGCTGTTTGGCCAACCCACGGTGATCAACAACCTGCTCAGCCTGGCCAGCGTCCTTTTCATTCTTTCTGAAGGGGCCCAGGCGTACGCGGACTTTGGTTGGGGCAGGTCGCGAGGCACCATGCCCGTGCAACTGGCAGGCAACGTGAAGCACGGGGGCATCTTCGAATGCGCCTTTGGCATTACGCTGGGCGAGCTGGTGAATGAAGTCGGCGGCGGCACGGCGAACGGAAGACCGGTGCGCGCCGTGCAGGCGGGTGGACCGCTGGGAGCTTATTTTCCGCCCGCGCTGTTTGACACGCCGTATGACTACGAGGCCTTTGCGGCGCGCGAGGGGCTGATCGGGCACGGCGGCATTGTTGTCTTCGACGATACGGTTGACATGGCGCGGATGGCTCGGTTTGCCATGGAGTTCTGCGCGCATGAGTCCTGCGGCAAGTGCACGCCCTGCCGGATTGGATCGATTCGCGGCGTGGAAATCTTCGATTGCATTCTTGCCGGGCGAGAGCGAGAAAAGAATATCGCGCTGGTTCACGATCTTTGCGAGATTCTGAAATCCGGTTCGCTCTGCGCATTGGGCGGACTTGTCCCTTATCCGGTATTAAGCGCGCTCAAGTATTTCCCCGAAGACTTTGGCGCGGCAGTGGAGCACGCGGCAGTTGGGCAGGAGGTCTAAGATGGCGCTGATTCAAGAGATCGATTACGGCACGAGTCTGGTGCAGATTGAAAAGACCGTCACAGTCACAATCGATGGACAGACGGCGTGCGTGCCCGAGGGAACTTCGATTTTGCGTGCCGCTACGGAGCTGGGCACGCAGATACCTCGCCTGTGCGCGACGGACTCGCTGGCCGCATTCGGTTCATGCAGGCTGTGCCTAGTTGAGATTGAGGGACGCCCTGGAACACCGGCATCGTGCACCACGCCGGTGGCCGAGGGGATGGTGGTGCACACGCAAACGGAGCGGCTGGCACGGCTGCGGCGCGGGGTGATGGAGCTTTATATCTCGGACCATCCGCTGGACTGCCTCACATGTTCCGCCAACGGGAATTGCGAATTGCAAACGATGGCCGGAGCAGTGGGATTGCGGGAAGTGCGCTATGGCATGGATGGCGCCAACCATGTGGGAGCGAAGAAGGATGTTTCCAACCCATATTTTCAGTTCGATCCGGCCAAATGCATTTTGTGCTCGCGGTGTGTGCGGGCTTGCGAAGAAGTGCAGGGAACTTTCGCGCTGACGATTGCCGGGCGGGGATTTGCGAGCACGGTTTCGCCGGGGATGGAGGAGGAGTTTATCTCCTCGGAGTGTGTTTCGTGCGGAGCCTGCGTGCAGGCCTGTCCTACGGCGACTTTGATGGAGAAGTCTGTCCTGGCGATGGGCCAGCCGGAGCACTCCGTCGTGACGACCTGCGCCTATTGCGGCGTTGGCTGCGCGTTCAAGGCGGAGATGCGTGGAGAAGAAGTTGTGCGCATGGTTCCCTACAAGGACGGTAAAGCGAATCATGGACACTCGTGCGTGAAGGGGCGGTTTGCCTGGGGCTACGCGACGCACCCGGACCGCGTCCTCAAGCCAATGGTGCGCGCAAGAATCACCGACCCATGGCGGGAGGTTTCATGGGAGGAGGCAATTGCCCATACGGCATCCGAGTTCCGGCGCATTCAGGCGGAACATGGCGTGGGCTCCATCGGCGGCATCAGCTCTTCTCGCTGCACCAATGAAGAAGCTTACCTGGTGCAGAAGATGGTGCGCGCGGCCTTTGCGAATAACAACGTGGACACCTGCGCGCGGGTTTGCCACTCGCCGACCGGGTACGCGCTTTCCAGCACGTTCGGGACTTCAGCGGGGACGCAGGATTTTGACAGTGTTGAGCATTGCGACGTGATTCTTGTGGTTGGGGCGAATCCTACCGATGCGCACCCGGTGTTTGCTTCCCGGATGAAGAAGCGGTTGCGCGAAGGCGCCAAGCTGATCGTGATCGATCCACGACGCATCGACCTGGTGCGCACGCCGCACGTGGAGGCAAGCGTTCACCTGGCGCTGCGTCCGGGGACCAACGCGGCGGTGCTGGATGCGATCGCCCATGTGATTGTGACGGAGAAGCTGGGCAACGAAGAGTTTGTGCGCGAGCGCTGCGACGTTGACTCATTCACGCGCTGGGCGGAGTTTGCGGCGCAGGAACGAAACAGTCCGGAAGCGGTGGAGAAGATCAGCGGCGTGCCGGCCGAGGAGATTCGCAAGGCGGCGCGGTTGTATGCGACCGGCGGCAATGCGGCGATTTATTACGGGCTGGGAGTGACCGAGCACAGCCAGGGATCGACGGCGGTGATGGCGCTGGCGAATTTTGCCATGGCGACCGGCAACGTGGGGCGCGAGGGAGTTGGCGTGAACCCGCTGCGCGGCCAGAACAACGTGCAGGGCAGTTGCGACATGGGGAGTTTTCCGCATGAGTTTCCAGGCTACCGGCATGTTTCGAATGACGCGGTGCGGCAGATGTTTGAGGCGGACTGGGGCGTGAAGCTGGACCCGGAGCCGGGGCTGCGGATTCCGAACATGATCGACTCCGCGATCGAGGGCTCGTTCAAAGGGATCTATATTCAGGGGGAGGATATCGCGCAGTCGGACCCGGATTGCCAGCACATTACTGCCGGGTTGGCGGCCATGGAGTGCGTGGTGGTGCAGGACCTGTTTTTGAATGAGACGGCACGCTATGCGCACGTCTTCTTGCCGGGATCAACCTTTCTGGAGAAGGACGGAACGTTTACGAATGCGGAGCGGCGCATCCAACGCGTGCGCCGGGTGATGACCCCGAAGGGCGGGTACCAGGACTGGCAGGTGACGCAACTTCTTGCGCAGGCGATGGGGCACGCGATGCACTACGATCACCCCAGCGAGATTATGGAGGAGATTGCACGACTGACTCCTGCATTCAGCGGCGTCAGCTATGAGAAGCTGGATCGTCTCGGCTCTGTGCAATGGCCATGCGACGATGACCAGCCGGAGGGCACCCCTGTGATGCACGTTTCAGGGTTTGTGCGCGGCAAGGGCAGGTTCTTTGTCACTGAATATGTTCCTACCGATGAACGCGTCGGGCCGCGTTTTCCTCTGCTGCTCACAACGGGGCGGATTCTGACGCAATACAACGTGGGGACGCAGACGCGGCGCACCAGCAATGTGAACTGGTACGGCGAGGATTTGCTGGAAGTCCATCCGCAGGATGCCGAGCTTCACGGCATTCGGGATGGGGCCTGGGTTAACCTGGAAAGCCGCTCCGGGGCGACCACTTTGCGAGCAAAGATCACGGAGCGCGTGGCGCCGGGCGTGGTCTACACCACCTTCCACCACCCAGAGACGATGGCCAATGTGGTGACCACGGACTTTTCCGATTGGGCGACCGACTGCCCGGAATACAAGGTTACCGCCGTGCGAATATCGGCGGTTATCGGTCCCGCCGGAGCGCACCATGCAGAGCCGGTCTTGAAGGAACAGTTGCGGAGTGAGCAGCCATGACGCGGATGGATTACGGCCGCAAGCTTGTTCACCTGGCAAATCAGATTGGAAAGTTCTTCGCGCATCAGCCGAAGGCCGAGGCAGTTGCCAACATCGAAGAGCACCTGAGGAAGTTCTGGGACCCGCGCATGCGCACGCATATCTCTGCGCATCTTGCCCAAGGGGGCGAGGGGCTGGAGGAGTTGCCGAGACTGGCGGTGGAACAGATTGCGGGGCAGCCCACCAAGGAGGACGAGGCGGGCGCCGTGGAACGCGGGGCCAACTCGGCAAGTCTTCCCTTTAAGGTCGAATCGACGCGCAGATGAAGTGGCTTTCGGCTTAAAGCTCCATCAGGCCTTGGGCAAAGGGTTGGGGGCCGGCAAGGGATTGCATAACGGGGAGCAAGCAGGGTGCCCGGCGAGATCGGCAATCAGGGCTCCATTCAGAACTTTCAGCATGGCCGATTGAGCATCAGCCCAGACGGGATGTGCCAGGCACCGCGACTTGCGGTCGCAGCCCTTGCCGTGGAGCAGGCAGACATTGAGATTGATCGGACCTTCTACGGCCTCGACAACCTCGCGCACCGAGGCTTCTCGGCCTCGTTGCAGAATCTCAAAGCCACCGAGCTGTCCGCGCCGCGATGAGACCATCCTGGCTCGAACCAACGCTTGCAGAACCTTGGAAAGGAAGCTGTCTGGCACCCCTGTAGCTTTAGCCAATCCGGGGAGCAATGAGCGCTGACCTTCCGGCAGAGCGGCCAGGTGAATCATCACGCGAACAGCATAGTCAGCAGCGCGTGTCAGTTGCATCGATGAAGCGAGTATCGCCATGGATCGCAGTTACCTTGGTTCCTTTCGGGTTAGGCGAATGGAGTTGGCTACTGCCGAAGTGCTGGATAACAACATGGCAGCAGCCGCGAAAATGGGAGTGAGCACTCCGCCGAGGGCCGGAGTGATGCCGACGACATTATAGAAGAATGCCCAAAAGAGGTTCTGCCGGACCACGCGCGTGGTTCTTGCGCCGAGCCGGAAGATATGGTCTACCTTCGGCAGAAATCCAGCGACCAGGACTACGGGAGCGGCCCCCATGGCGATGTCGGCGCCGGTGCCTGGAGCGATGCCCAGGTCAGCCTGAGCCAGTGCAGGGGCATCGATGACTCCGTCGCCGATCAGGGCCATGCGCTGTCCGGCCTGTTGCAGCTCCTTGACAATGCGCGCCTTGACGGCAGGCGTAGGGAGCACGGAACTGTCACTGATCAGCAGCCCATCCTGTGTAGCCGAACCATCGGCAGCGGTGATGGCGAGCGGATTGGCAAGACCCGGCGCGCAAGGGCAGGCGGCGACGAGGATGGCCCAGGCGACCGGCCAAGCAACCGCGCCATGAACGGAAACGGCTGGCCGATGTGCCGAACGGGACGCGCGGGCGAGGGTAAAGGGCGCCGTAACCCGGACATTGGAAGCCCAGTGGAGTGGCATTGGCCTGTGACTGCCGGGAGACCGGAATCCGCAGGTCGTGGGGCAGGCAAGGCGAGGCGACCATGCTGCCAGTGCCGCAACTCAGGTGACGGTTGGAATCCGCAATCAGGATGCGAGCAGATGAGCCTGTGCCGGAGTGCGCGACTTCCATTTGTACACCGCAGTCGAATTCTTCCGGAAGTACTTCTGCTGAGCGCTCAGGCTGCGGGTGGCGATGTAATGGTGCGCGACGCTGAAGGTCTCAGCGTAAGGGGCGAGCGCGTCGCTGTTTGGCCAATCGCTGCCGAAGAAGATGCGGTCCTCGCCGAAGAGATCCCAGAGCCGATCCAGCGCCGCCTTGTATCGCGCGGCATCCAGCACAACCTGTCCGTCGATGCGCTGAACGATCTCAGAGCCTTTGACGTAAATTTTGGGCCGGTGGGAGAGTTCGCGCAGGTTGACATCGTAGGCGGCGCGGGCCGACGGATCGGCGGGCAGATTGGCGTGGGGCAAGTGGTCAAGGACAACGCGCAAATCCGGCACGCGATCGGAGACTTGAACCACGGCGGCGATCAGCGCGGGATCGGGGTTGGCAGTTTCCAGCACCAGCCCCGCATCGGCGAGCAGCTTGAGGCCGGAGAGGAATTCTGGGCTTTGCACCGCTGCGCCCAGATCGCGATTCCATAGATTGCCATAGCGGATGCCGAGAAAGAGCGGGCTGCGATGCAGGCGATCCAGCGTTGCGGCGAAGTCGGGCGCGGCAGGCTCCAGATCGCCGATGAAGCCGAGCAGGATGGGGTTTTGTTCGACGGCGTCGAGGAGCCAGAAATTGTCAATCAGCCACGGGCTGCATTCGACTGCGATGGCGCCGACCACGCCGTGCGGCTGGGCGAGCGGCGCATAACGAGCGGGCAGGGCGGGATGGCACAGCACCGCATCGGTCTTCGGCGGCCAGGGGACGCCGCCGGGCCGCGTGGGATCGAAGAGGTGAATGTGGGCGTCAACGGCAGGCATGGACGCGGCGAGCGCATGGAGCATGGGCGCGGCCGCGGAGCCGGCGGCCAACACTGCCGCGGATTTCAAGAGTTCTCGTCTTTGCACTTTGGCTTCTCCCGATGAGCGGGTCCGATTGGCCCGCATGTTCGTTGAGAACTGTCTGAGTTCGATGAACCGAGCGACTCTATTCATGAACGTAAGGCGCGTCAGTGAGCGTAAGGCCGGTGGAGCTTGCAATCGGGGTTCAGGCGCACGCCAAAGCCCGGAGTGTCAGGCACTTTCATGCGTCCGTTGACGGGAACCGGTTCATCGAGCAATAACGGCGCGAACATGGGGATTACTTTGTCGGCCCCAGGCGCCATCATGAGGAATTCTGAGAAGGGGCTGTTATGGCGGGTGAGCACGAAATGGTAGCTGTAGACGCTGGAGCCATGCGGCACCACCAGGACGCCGCGGGCATCGGCGAGAGCGGAGATCTTGATGAGTTCCGTAATTCCGCCGCACCAGCCTACATCGGGTTGCAGGATGTCCGCGCACTCCATCTCAAGGAGCAGCCGGAATCCCCAGCGGGTGGCTTCGTGTTCGCCGGTGGTGACTAACATGCCGGGAGGCACGCTGCGCTTCAACTCCGCATAGCCCCAGTAGTCGTCGGGCGGCAGTGCCTCCTCGATCCACTTGAGAGAATACTCCGCGGCTGCCTCCGCGAGACGGATGGCGTAGTTCAAGTCGAGACTCATCCAACAGTCGACCATCAGCCAGAAATCGCTGCCGGTGCGCGAACGCATCCCAGCGAGCTCTGCCAGGTTCTTCTTGAGTCCTTCTTCGCCTTCCGCGGGGCCGTGGTGCAGGGGCATCTTGCCGCCGATGAAGCCCATTTGTCGAGCAAGGTCGGGACGCGCTCCGGTCGCATAGAAGACCAGTTCGTCGCGCACGGCTCCGCCGAGCATGTGGTAGACCGGCTCCTGGCGGAGTTTTCCGAGCAAGTCCCAGAGGGCCAGATCGACGCAACTGATGGCATTGAGCGCTATACCCTTGCGGCCATAAAAGAGAGTGGAGAGGTACATCTGATCCCAGATGCGCTCGATGTCGGTAACCTGAGCGCCTTCGAGGAAGCGCGCAAGGTGGTTTTCGACCATCCATGCCGCGGGTTCGCCGCCGGTGGAGACGGCAAAGCCAACCACTCCGTTGTCCGCTTCGATTTCGACGACCAAGGTGCCCAGCACATTCAAGCCGAAGGACTGGCGGCTCTGGCGGTACTCCGGGTATTTGGCCATGGGAGTGGCGATGTGGTCATCGATCCAATGGCCGGGGCCCTGGTCGTGGTAGTCGCCGCCGCCGCCGCGGAAAACGTATGCGCGAACCTGACGGATGGTCTGCTTCACCATGGGATGAACGCGCCTCCTTGAACGCATGGTATCAGTTGGATTTGCTGGGAGCCGGCGGGGCGGTTGCGTCGGCGAGCAACGCGATGAGGCCGGCAGCAAGCAATGTAAACGCGGCCAGCACACAAAGGCCCGCGGCGGGAAAGCCAAAATGGAGATCGGCCCAGACCTTGATGTTGGGGGCGACAAAGCCGCCCAGGGCGCCCAGGGTGTTGATCAGGGCGATGCCACCGGCGGCGGCTCGTCCGGAAAGATAAGCGGTGGGGAAGGTCCAGAAGACGGGTTGTACGGCAATGAAGCCGGAAGCCGCCACGCAAATGGCTGTCAGCGCCAGCGCGCCGTTTGGAAGCAGGAACATTGTGCTGGCCAAGCCGGCGATGGCCAGAACTGCAGCCGCGAGAAGACGCGGGCGCTTCATGCGGTCAGCCCACCAGGGAATCCAGAGGACGGAGGCCAGCGCGCAGATCCAGGGAACGGCTGACACGATTCCAACTTCAAGCCCCATCGACTTGCCCAGGATGGCGGCCACCTCGGCGGGCAGGTAGAAGACTACGCCATAGACGCTCATCTGGATGAGGAAGTAGATGGCTGCGAAGTGAAACACTCTGCGATCCGCGAACGCGCTGAGCAGGGCCGAGGGGCCATGTGCGGTCCGCTGCTCTTCTTCCGCGGCCAGGGCCTCTTGCAGTGCCGATCTTTCGGCGGCAGGAAGCCAAGATGCATTGGCCGGCTTGTCAGAGAGAACCCAGAACGCCCAAACGCCGACTAGCACTGCCAGCGAGCCCTCGAGAAGAAACATCCATTGCCAGCCCTTCAGGCCTGCTTTGCCGTGGAGTGTGAGAAGCAAGCCCGAGAGCGGGCCGCCAAAGATGAAAGCCAGTGGCGCTCCGAAGTAGAACTGCCCCATGATCTGGGCGCGTACCCGGTTGGGGAACCAATAGGTGAGGTAAAGCACGACTCCTGGGAAGAAGCCGGCCTCAGCAAAACCGAGCAAGAGGCGAACGCTATAAAACGACACGGGGCCATGCACGAACATGGTTGCGATGGAGACGATGCCCCAGGTGACCATGATGCGGCACATCCAGATGCGCGCGCCCACGCGGTGGAGGATGAGATTGCTGGGGATTTCAAAGAGAGCATAACTGAGGAAGAACAACCCGGCTCCCCAGGCATAGGCTGTCTCAGAGATTCCCACGCTCAGTTGGAACTGCTGCTTTGCGAATCCGATGTTGGCGCGGTCAAGAAAAGCAACGACGTACATGAGGAGCAGGAAGGGAAGCAGGCGGCGGCGTGCGCGCTGGATGGCTTGCGAGAGCAGCTCTTCCGTCATCGCCATGTTGTAACCCCGCCCGGTAGAGATCGTCGAGAAGAGACGGATGGTTTAGCAAGCGCAAGCGTTGTGTCCCCGAAGTCCATCCAAGAACAACCGCAGATCCTTCGACTCACCACCCCCAGGCTGAAGAAGACGCCTGGGGCCCCGTTCGCTCAGGATGACAGCAATTATTTTGGATGAATATCAAGCTAGCTCCGGCATGGCGACAAGCTCTTTGTAAGTGATGGTTTGTGTGCAGATGCAAGCGCGCAGCAGTCGAACCATCAAGTCCGGTTCCATGGTGCGG
>Ga0302320_10011182_pt1 | contig 19063 bp, 14 predicted proteins | sample Bog_T0_3_FD_202130 | JGI IMG/M metagenome (GOLD analysis project Ga0302320, IMG submission 202130) | Peat permafrost microbial communities from Stordalen Mire near Abisko, Sweden - Bog_T0_3 | ecosystem: Environmental > Terrestrial > Soil > Wetlands > Peat | place: Sweden: Abisko, Stordalen Mire...
AACGTGCGCACGAGCGACGGCAGCCCGCGCTGGGCCGAAGGCGTCAGCCACGGCGAACTCCTCCGCGACGGCTACGACGAGACCCTGACGGTCGATCCGCAGAACATACGCTTCCTCTACCAAGGCCTCCCGGTCGGCAGCAAGGAGCCCGACTACCTTCTCCTACCCTACCGCCTCGCGCTCCTGAAGCCCTCGCTCGCTACTCCCTCGTCCGCCATTGCGGCCCCCGACGCCGATTTCCATGCCTGGGCCGCCACCCCGCCCATGGGTTGGAACAGCTGGGACTGCTTCGGCACAACCGTCACCGAGGCGCAGACCAAGGCCAACGCCGACGACATGGCGGCCAAGCTCAAGGCCCATGGCTGGCAATACGTCGTCGTCGACATCGAGTGGTATCAACCCACCGCGAGCGGCCACGGCTACGTCTCGGGTGCTAAACTCGTCATGGACAAATTCGGCCGTCTCCTTCCTGCGGTCGAAAAATTCCCCTCCGCCGCCGACGAAGCCGGTTTCAAGCCGCTCGCCGACTATGTTCACGCCAAAGGCCTCAAGTTCGGCATCCACCTCATGCGCGGCATCCCGCGCCAGGCGGTGACGCAAAACACCCCAGTCCTCGGCTCCGACAAACACGCCGCCGACATCGCCGATACCTCCAGCATCTGTAGTTGGAATCCGGATATGTATGGCGTCGATGTCCGCCGCCCCGGCGGCCAGGAATACTACGATTCGCTCCTCGCCCTCTATGCCGGGTGGGGCGTCGACTTCATCAAGGTTGACGACATTTCCCGCCCTTACGACGAGGTGCAGAAGCTGGAGATCGAGGCCATCCGCCGCGCCATCACCAAGACCGGCCGCCCCATCGTCTTCAGCCTCTCCCCCGGCGAGACGCCTCTCGCCCGCAGCGCGCACGTCGCCGACCACGCCAACATGTGGCGCATCAGCGACGACTTCTGGGACAACTGGCCCTCCCTCCGTTCCCAGTTCAAACGCCTCGACGACTGGACTCCGCACCGTCGCGTCGGCGCCTGGCCCGATGCCGACATGCTGCCCCTCGGCCGCGTCGAGTTCGGTCGCCAGACCCACTTCACCCGCGACGAGCAGTTCACCCTCATGACGCTTTGGTCCATCGCCCGCTCTCCGCTCATCCTCGGAGCCGATATGACCCAGCTCGACGAAGCCACGCTCGCGCTCCTCACCAACGACGAGGTCCTCGCCGTCAATCAGCGCAGCGAGAACAACCGCCAGCTCTTCCGCACCGCCGACAATCTCATCGCCTGGGTCGCCGACATCCCCGGCTCGGCCGATAAATACGTGGCCCTCTTCAACGCCCACGAGGACTACGAGTCCGCGCGCAAGCTCCAAGAGACCGAGGTCATCGACCGCCACACTCCCGGCCAGGGCGTGGAACTCGACGTGGACATCACCGGTGCGAAAACGCTTCACCTCATGGCCGACGATGCCGGCGACGGCATCACGGGCGACCACGTCGTCTGGTCCGATCCCCGCCTCACCGGCCCGGCCGGCGAACTCCGCCTGACCAAGCAAGGCTGGCTCTCGGCCTCGACCGGCTGGGGCAGTGTCGCCGTCGGCAAAGATGCCGCCGGAGGGCCACTTAGCATCCATGGAAAACCGGTGGCCGACGGTATCGGCGCACACGCCCCCGCCCACCTCGCCTTCGCCGTGCCACCGGGCTACACGCGCTTCCAGGCTTTCGCTGGCCTCGACGACGTCGGCGTCGGCACCGAGTTCGGCGCCACGGTTCGCTTCCGCGTTCTAGCGAGCGACACCGCCGTTACCACGTCCGCCACCGTGCGCGTGCCTCTGGCCGATCTCGGTTTCTCCGGCAAGGTCAAGGTGCGCGACCTCTGGTCCCACGCCGACCTCGCCCCCGCGAGCGGCGAGATTTCCGCCGAGGTGCCCACCCACGGTGCACGGCTCTTTCGCGTCGGGCCCCAGAACTGAACGCGCCAGCCGATCCCTCTTTTATGAGCCCACACACTATGAAAAAGAATCTTTTGATTTCCGCAGCTCTGGCCATGGCAGCCGTTCATGGTTACGCGCTGAATCCCATCATTCAAACCATCTACACCGCCGATCCCGCGCCCGTGGTGCATGACGGCGTCTTCTACTTGTATGTTGACCACGATGAGGATGGTGTGGGGAAAGATGGCTTCACCTTGAAAGACTGGCGCTGCTTTACATCCACCGACATGGCCAATTGGACGGATCACGGCGTGGTGGCCTCGCTTTATGATTTCAAATGGGCTGGGTCCGGCTGGGGAGGTGGATTTGAAAATGGCGCTTGGGCATTGCAGTGCATTGAGCGGGATGGGAAATGGTATATGTATTGCCCGCTGCAAGGACGCGGCATCGGCGTGCTGGTGGCGGACCATCCCTTCGGACCATTCACCGATCCCATTGGCAAACCGCTGATCGGCGGCCAGTATGACAGCATTGATCCGACGGTGTTCATTGACACAGATGGTCAGGCTTATCTTTGCTGGGGCAATCCCCGATATTGGCATGTCAAACTCAACAAGGACATGATTTCCTACGATACCAGCATCGGTGACCACGGTCTGGTAGTTCAGGACATGACCGTTGAAGCTTTTGGCAAACGCAGCAAGGATGATCCGCAACGCCTCACCACCTACGAAGAAGGCCCGTGGCTCTACCAGCGCAACGCACTTTATTACCTCATCTTTGCCGGCGGACCCATTTCAGAACATATCGGCTATTCCACCGGCCCCAGCCCCACCGGCCCGTGGAAATATGGCGGTGTGGTGCTGCCCAGCCAGGGACGCAGCTTCACGGACCATCCGGGAGTTGTGGACTTCAAAGGAAAAACTTACCTGTTTTACCACAATGGCGACCTGCCCGGCGGCGATGGTTTCCATCGTTCCGTTTGTGTGGACGAGATGAAGTTTAACCCCGATGGCTCCATCGTCCAGATGACCATGACGAAGGACGGCGTGGCTCCCGTCGCCACGCTCAATCCTTTTCAGCGCGTCGAGGCCGAAACCATCGCTTGGGAATCGGGAGTCAAGACCACGAACAGCGCCGCTGCGGGCGTTTATGTGACCGGCATCCACGATGGCTCTTATATCAAAGTCTGCAACGTGGATTTTACTGGCCGAGGTGCGGCCAAATTCATCGCCCGTGTGTCCGGCGCAACGGATGGCGGAGCGGTTGAACTGCGGCTCGACAACGAAAACGGGCCGATCATTGGAACTCTTAAAGTCAAATCCACGGGTGGTGCGGACAAATGGGAGAAACACTCTTGCGACGTCAGCGGCGCGAAAGGCGTCCACGATTTGGTTTTGAAATTCACCGGTGGCAATCAACCACAGTTCAACTTTGATTGGTGGAAGTTTGAATGAAGAAAGACTTGCAAATGACGAATGGAAAGGCAGTTGAATGAACCACCGCCAAATCACACTGGCCGATGGCGCCATGGAGCCAGAACGAAAACGCGCACTTGGTTTCGCGCGCTTCATGCAGGCCTATTTTTTTATGGCTCTGATTTTGGCCAGCGTGCCAATGTTCGCGCAGGAAAAGCCCGATCAAGTTTCGCCGGAACGCGCGCGGGCTAATTTTAGCCGATCCGTTGTGCTCGCAGTGGATGATGGGCGCGCGTTTCCCGATGCGCCCGTGGGTTTCAACAAGCCTTCGACAAACGGAATGGGCGGACGCATCGAGGTCTTTGAGTATGCTTCAAAGGTTACTGGTGTGAAGCGGAAAGCAGTCGTTTATCTGCCGCCGCACTATTCGTCCGATCGGATATATCCCGTGCTCTATCTGCTGCACGGCATTGCTGGCAACGAATGGGAATGGAGCGCTTATATCCACGCCGACGCGATCATTGATAATCTCATCGCTGATGGAAAGGCTGTGCCGATGATTGTTGTGATGCCCAACGGTCGCGCGCTGGTGGATGACCGCGTGCCTGCGCCGGATAAAACTTACTCGGCGGAAAATGCCGGAGGATTTGCGAGGTCTGAGCGCGATCTGCTGGACTGTCTGATTCCCGCGATTCAGGCGAAGTATTCCGCCAGCACGAATCGCGAGGATCGCGCGCTCGCCGGTCTTTCGATGGGCGGCGGCCAGTCCCTCAACTTTGGTCTGACGCACCTCGACACATTTGCGTGGGTCGGCGGATTTTCGTCCGCACCCAACACCAAGCCGCCCGCCGAACTTGTGCCCGATCCCGCCGCTGCGAGCAAGCAGTTGAAATTGCTCTACGTTTCCTGCGGCAACAAGGACGGCCTCATCAGCATTTCCCAAGGCGTTCACGTTTATCTGAAGGAGCAAAATGTTCCGCACATTTGGAACGTGGACGACCACGGCCACAACGCTGACACATGGGGCAGCAACCTTTATCATTTTGCGCAGCGACTTTTCCAAACCTCCAAATGAGTCGCATTGGTTAATTCAAATGAAAACATCTATTTTGAGAACGAAAATGATCCGAGCCACCGGGTGCCTGTTGCAGATGGCATTTATCGCGTCCTGCTTCACTTCAACATTAACCGCCGCCGAACACCAGGTGGTCGCGCCGGGCGGAGGACTGAAGATGATCATCTCCGATGCGGGCGGACTTAATTATCGGGTCGAGGTGGATGGCAAAACCGTGCTGACGAACTCGCCGCTCGGTCTGGAATTCCAGGACGGCGCAAGGCTCGGACCGACGGCGGTCATCACGGGAATTTCGAAGAATAAACATAATGGGGAATGGGAGAATTTTTTTGGCAAGCGCCGCATCGTGCGAGACGACTGGCGGGAATTGCGTTTGACGCTGGAAGAGCGCGGCACGCCGGTTCGCACGTTTGGCCTGATTGTCCGCGCCTATGACAACGGCGTCGCGTTTCGTTATGATCTGCCGGAGGCTTCCAAGCTTGGCCATTTCACGCTGACGAAGGAGCTGACCGAATTTCGCTTCACGGAAGACAGTCGTTGCTGGTTCGGTGAAGAATCGCCCTGTGCGGAAAACCACTATCCCGAAGCCAGGTTGAGCACAATTCCGCCTGGGAAATGGAACACCCTGCCGCTACTGGTGGAAACGCCCGCCGCGTATGTTGCCGTGGCGGAAGCAGATTTGCTGGATTGGGCGGGTATGTTCACCACGGGCACCGGCTCGAACAATATCGGCGTCAAACTTGCCTCGCGAAACAACTGGCATGGCCTCGTCGTGTCGGACGTGCCGCGGGTGAGTCCATGGCGGGTTTTGATGATTGGGCGCACGGCGGCGGATTTGGTAAATTCCGATCTCATTGCGAATCTCGCCACCCCAAACCGTCTCGGAAATTTGCCGTGGGTCAAGCCCGGTGTGTGCGCGTGGGATCCGTGGTGGACCGGCGTGAACACCAACCTGCCGCAGTTCACCGGACTCGCCGCACGAGGCGACACGGCCTCGGAAAAGGAATACATCGGCTTCGCGGCCGAAATGGGCTGGCCGTATCAATTGATGGATTGGAATTGGTACAAAAGCGATCCCACCGTGCCCGAACCGCACATGAGCGTGCCGGCAGTTTTCGCCTATGCCAAGGAGCGCGGGGTGCGGCTGTTCGTCTGGATGCACTCGAAGGACTTGACGAAGACCGGTTTTGAAAAAGTGTTTTCCACGATGGAAAAATGGGGTGCCGCCGGTGTAAAGGTGGATTTTATGAACAGCGACAGCCAGGAAACCGTGAAGTGGTATGAAGACGTTTTGAAAACCGCCGCGAAACACAGGTTGATGGTGGATTTCCACGGCGCTTACAAACCCACCGGCTTGGCGCGGACGTATCCGAATTACATCACGCAGGAAGGTGTGCTGGGCAATGAATACAACAAGCTCGGCGGCGAGAAATGCACACTGCAACACACCATTACGCTGCCCTTCACCCGCGCATTGCTTGGGCCAATGGATTTCACGCCCGGCGGATTTCTGAATCGTAAGCCGGAGGACTTCAAAATGACTTTCCCCGCGCAGGTCATGGGCACACGCGCCCGGCAACTTGCGATGACGGTAATTTATCTGAGTCCGCTGCTGGTGTTGTGCGACAGCCCGGCGAATTATCGCGGCCAGCCAGGCGTGGAGTTCTTTCGCGGCCTGCCGACGGTCTGGGACGAAACCGTGGTGCTGAATGCCGAGGTCGGCAAATCCATTGTGATCGCGCGCCACTCCGGCGACCGCTGGTTTCTAGCCGCGATGAATAGCGACGCCGCCGCCTCGTTGAAGGTGCCGCTAAACTTTTTGGGTCGGAAGAAATGGACGCTGCACAGTTTTGCCGACGATCCAAAGTTTTCCGATTATCAAACGGTGGTGGAATCAACTTCTGGCGTGAATGCCAGGACCGTGTTGACGCTTTCACTCGCTCCCGGCGGCGGCTTTGCGGGGATCATCAGCAAAGCAAAGTGAAATCATGATGCCAAACAGAATCAAACTGGGTGTGCTGGCATTGCTCAACGGCGTAATCAAAAAATCCCGTTTTGAAACCAGCGCGGCGGAGATTTCCGTGATGCCGGCGTCAGCAAATGGCAAGTGATTGCAGATTTTTCCAGTCAGCATATTCACCATGAAAACAACAACACAAATTATTCTCGGACTCTTTCTGTCCGTTGCTGCAACAGGAATGGCGGCGGAACTAAATCCGCTTTTCCAGAACAACGCCGTTTTGCAATGCGACGCGCGCGTGCCGGTCTGGGGCGCGGCGCGCGACGGTGAAAAAATCACCGTGACTTTTGCGGGGCAGGATATTTCCACGGTCGCCACGAATGGTGTTTGGAAAATCTGGCTCAAGCCGATGAAGGCAAGTGCTGCGCCGCAAACGTTCACGTTGCGCGGCGACAAAGTCTGTGAAATCACCAACCTTCTCGTTGGCGAAGTCTGGGTTGCCAGCGGCCAGTCGAACATGGAACGCCAGCTCGGTTTGCGTGGCGGGCAAAAGCCGATTGTGAATTGGGAGCAGGAAGTTGCCGCCGCGAATTATCCTGAAATCCGCCAGTTTTATGTGACGCAGACGCAGTCAGCCACATTGCTGTCGGCGGTGAAAGGCAGCTGGTCGGTCTGTTCGCCGGAAACGGTGAAGGATTTCACCGCTGTCGGCTATTTTTTTGCGCGCGACTTGTTTGCCGCGCGGCATGTGCCGGTCGGCATCATCCACAGTTCGTGGGGCGGCACACCGGCGGAGGCGTGGACGAGTGAAGCGACGTTGCAACAATTTCCTGATTTCGCCGAGCCGCTGGCGGAATTGAAAAAACTCGCCGCCGATCCCGAACTGGCGCGGCGCGAAACTTTGGCCAGGCAGGAGGCGTGGTATCAAAAAGTTGATCCCGGCTCGAAGCTCGGTTCGCCGTGGAGCACAGCAGATTTGGCAACAGACGACTGGAAGACGATGACGTTGCCGACATATTGGCAAAACGCCGGCCGCCCAAATTTCAACGGCATTTTCTGGTTCCGCCGCGCGTTTGGTTTGCCGGAAAGCTGGGATGGCGGCGACGTGGTGTTGCATCTCGGCGCGGTGGACGACAACGAAACCACATGGGTCAACGGCACGCAGGTGGGCGCGACGATGGGCTGGACGGTGTCGCGCGTCTATCGCGTGCCGGGACGTTTGCTGAAGCATGGTCAAAATGTCATCGCCGTGCGCGTGCTCGACACCGGCGGCAACGGCGGTTTGTATGGCGGCGGAGACACGATGCAGATACTGTTTGGTTCAAATGGCCGTGATGCGCAGCGCGTGAATCATTTTATTTCCCTCGCCGGCACGTGGCTCTGCAAACAGAGTTCATCCTTGCGCGAGACCGGCTGGCCGCCGGCCGGTTTCGATCAAAGCCCGAGCACGCCGACGGTGCTATACAACGGCATGATCGCGCCGCTGCTGCCGTATGCGATGCGCGGCGTCATCTGGTATCAGGGCGAGCAGAACGTCGGGCGTGAGCGGCAGTATCAGACATTGTTCCCCGCGCTGATCGCCGACTGGCGTCGCGCGTGGAGCGAAGGCAACTTCCCGTTTTTGTTTGTGCAAATCGCGCCGTTCCGCGCCAACACGCCGGAAATCCGCGAGGCGCAACTGCTCACGTTGCAGCGCACCACCAACACTGCGATGGCGGTGACGGTTGATTGCGGCGACGCGGACGACATTCATCCACCGCACAAACAGCCCGTCGGCGCGCGGCTCGCGCTGGCGGCTCGCGCGCTGGCCTATGGCGAAACCATCGAATATTCCGGCCCGGTTTTTGAGTCGCTGAAAATTAAAGGCGCGGATGCAGTTTTGCAGTTCACGCATCCTGGCGGCGGACTCGTGGCGAAAGACGATGAATTGAAAGGGTTCACCATCGCCGGCGCGGACAATGTTTTTCATCCGGCGCAGGCGAAGATTGCAGGTTCAACTGTCATCGTTAATTCATCAGTAGTGCCGCAACCGGTCGCGGTGCGTTATGGGTGGGCGAATGTGCCGGAGGGCAATCTGTTCAATCGTGCTGGTCTGCCAGCGACGCCACTCCGCACAGATGCACCCTAGTCAAATGACGAAATCCACAGGAAACATTTCAACGCTGCTTTTCAGCCGTTCGCAAGACAGCGAGCTATTTCATTTTCATCAACGGGTTTTCAGTTTCAAAACCACCACACTGTAGGACGGCATTGTGAAAATGAAGCCGGGCTTGACGCCGTTCAGTGTCGTGGTGACGGGCACGACATTTTTCGGGCGGCGGATGGAATTGGTGTCTTCCGGGTTCGCCGAAAGCGTGATGACTGTGGCCTTCGATTTGAGCGCGGTGACGCCCTTAATTTCAATCGGCAACGATTGTGGCGTCAATTCCGGGTTCACCAGCTTGACGATGATTTCCCTCGTCTGGCTGTCGCGCGTGGCGCAGCCTTGGATGGAGGTGTTCGCGAAAGTGACTGGCAAAATTTCATCGCCGAGGTTTCGGCTGAACATCTGAATCGCGTAATAGCTCGGTGAACCATAAACCGACAGCGCATCGTAGCCAATCAGGTCTGGCCGCCACTGGCGCGCGCCGGGATTCACATTCACCAACAGCGGCGCGTAGCATTGCATTTTGATGATGTCTGAATTTCGCTCCACCGCCGCCATGAAAACGCCGTCGCCAATGGCCGCCTTCATCGTGGGCGTGGGTGCCAGTTTATGAGACCCTTCGTTCCAAGGCGGCACCGACGTTTCTTCATGCGCCGCCCATTCGCCGACGAAAACTTCGGGTCCATTGCGTTTTATGTCAGCGCCGTAGTTGCCTGATTTTTTGATGAACGTTTCGGTGGAACTGTAATCGTGGTAATCCGCCATGTCGGCTTTGCGACCGTCCAATTTCGCGTCTGGAATGGTCGAAATCAATTTGAGCTGCGGATGTTTCGCGCGGATGGCGTCGGCAATTTGCCCAAAACGACCATCATAGGTATTAGTCTTTTCAAAAGCGTCCTCGTTGCCGATTTCGACATAGTTCAATTTGAACGGCGCGGGATGTCCGTCCTTGGCTCGGCGTGCGCCCCAGACAGTGTTGGTGTTACCGATGACGTATTCAATTTCGTCCACGGCTTCCGTCACGATGGGTTCAAGATCAGTCCCGACTTTAATCTTGCCGCCTTCGAGCGAATAACCGGCATAGACTGCGAGCAACGGCTCGGCCTTCATGTCTTCACACCATTCGAGAAATTCCAGCAGGCCCATGCCGTCGCTCGAACGATAACCCCAGCAGCACGCGTGGCCGGGCCGATCTTCAATCGGTCCGAGCGTCTTCGCCCACGGGAAGCGGTCTTCGATTTTATTGCCCTCGACATAATTGCCGCCGGGGAAGCGCAGGAATTTCGGATTCAAGTCCACCAGCATCTGCATGATATCCTTGCGCAGGCCATTCGGACGATCATTCCATGTCGGCGGGAAGAGTGAGACGAGACCGAGGTTGACCGCGCCCGGCTTGTTCAACGTGATCTCAAAACGCGCTTGCGCTGTGGGCGTGACGTTGCCGGTCTTGAGCGTGGCTTCAAACTTTTTCCACTCGGCGGTGAGTCCTGAAATTTTTGCCGAAGCGTAAACCGTGCGGCCATCATCGCTCACGATTGAAACCGTGATTGGCCCGGCGAATCCATTTTCTGTTTTCACCCAAAGCGAAGCGCGGCATTCAGTTTTTGGATGAACAGGAATCCCCCAATAGCCGCTATTGGCCACGCCCGCCGGATGATCCGTCGTCGCCTGCGTGACCGTGAGGCGCAAGCTTGTCGGGATTTTTTCGTTCAAGGGAGTTGTCGGATCGAGCGCGATGGTGGCGGCGGACGTCTCGTCATTCACCACAGACCAGTTCATCGGCGACTTGGCGTCATCGAGGAACGCTCGGTTGCGAATCAGTTCCCCATAAAGGCCGCCGTCGTAAGCGTGGTTGATTTCCTCGGTCATCAGCCCGTAAAGCTTCGGGCTGACTTTCCCTGCGGAGCACGTCGCGTCCACGATGAACGAGGGAGCGGCCACAAGATTGAATGAGGTGGCGATGAAAGCTACAGACGTGAGAAGGGGGCGCATGGCTGGTTTCATTTGGTTTGTGAGCCGCACAGCCTACTTAACCCACGATGACTGTCATGTCATGTGAATCCACGACAGGCCAGAACCGTTCATCGCGCGGTTGACGCAACCGCCAATGACCCAATTTTTTCACGCGCCGCTTTGCATTTGCTGGCAATGGATTTGGACGATATGGTGTTGGCGTCACCAAAGTCAATCATTTGCCAGCGTCGAGAAAACTAACGACAATCTTTCCAAGCGCAAAATAAAGCCCGTGAACATCACCGTATCCATCGTCGAGGACGACGCGCCTTTGCGCGAGATTTTGAGTGAGTGGTTTCGCGGCGCAGAAGGTTTCAAATTCGTGGGCGTGCATGAAAATGCCGAGGCCGCGATCAAGGCACTGCCGCAGGAAAAACCGTCCGTCGTCCTGATGGACATCAATATGCCCGGCATGAACGGCATTGAATGTGTCCGCCGCATCAAACCGCAGATGATGGGCACACAGTTCGTGATGCTCACCGTTTATGAAGACCCCGACCACATCTTCAAGGCGCTGACCTCCGGTGCGAGCGGATATATGCTCAAGCGCACGCCGCGCGCCGTGATTTTCTATTTCTGGAAACCCCGGCAGTCTGCGGAAGCAGTCGCGGGCGGTGAGTTTCACCCTCTCATTCCCGAACAGTTGCTCGGCCTGGAGCGCAACGGAACGGTCTATTTCATCACCGGCCACCCGGCGAGTAATTATCCCAATTCTTATTTCGACGGATTGGGCCGCTTCTTCCACGACCACTGCCGCGACCTCTTTGCCGTCCAGCAAGCCTCGCTTCCTGTCATCACAACGCACATCCCGCTATCTACCCGATGAAAGGTCAGAATCTATTCACTCATTTGGAGGGCTATGGGCGTGAAAATTTCACGACCGAAGCCTTGGCTTATCTTCTGGAAAGCGACATCGGATTGCGACGGGCGTTCATAGGTATGCTTCTAAAGGAGAAAGGTTCACGGTTTCAGGCAAAGTTCAAGGATTACAGCGTCAACACTCAGATCCAACACGGCCGAGACCGGCCAGACATGGAATTAATTTCCTGTTCGGACCGGAAGGCGAAGGTGTTTGTGGAAATTAAAACAGGATCTCCAGTAGGTGATAATCAAATCGAACACTACCTGAATCTTGGACACACGGTCCTCCTGACCCCTCATTGGTATGCGAATCCACCCAAACTGAAAGACGATGAAAAACACTTGCAACCATGCCGAGAGGAGTAGAAATTCTGAAAAACAAACCCATGGGCACAGCGTGGTCAAACCATCAAATGGTAAATCCCCGTCAAGCCGTGGCGTCTGAAATGGCATGAATGGTTTCAAATGAATAATATCATAATGATTCACCGCATTGTTCGCCTTCAAGGCATTGCTGGTGCCTTGGTGATTTCCGCCGCGATGGCCGCCGGCAGCGCCTTCGCACAGGAAAGCAACTCCGCTCCTTTCGTCGTCGTCAACACTTCCGCCGAGCCGGTGGCGGCGGGCAAGTTCCAGCCGACGTGGGATTCGCTCAAACAATACCAGTGTCCGCAGTGGTTCCGCGACGCCAAGTTCGGCATCTGGGCGCACTGGGGTCCGCAATGCGAGCCGGAGGACGGCGACTGGTATGCGCGGGGCATGTATCAGACCGGCAGCGCCCAGTATCAGTTCCACACCAACCACTACGGCTCGCCGCTGGGGTTCGGTTTCAAGGATGTCATCCACGAATGGCACGCGAAGAATTGGGATCCGGAAAAGCTGGTGGAACTCTACAAACGCGCCGGCGCGCAATATTTTTTTGCGCTGGCCAACCACCACGACAATTTCGACAACTGGGATTCCAAATATCAGCCTTGGAATTCCGTCGCCGTCGGGCCGAAGAAGGATTTGATTGGCGGCTGGGCAGAAGCCGCCCGCAAAAACGGCCTGCGCTTCGGCGTCAGCGTTCACGCCGCCCACGCTTGGTCGTGGTATGAGCCGGCGCAGGATTACGACGGCAAGCTCACCAAAGCCGACGGCCGGGGTTTGTGGTGGGACGGCCTCGACCCGCAGGATTTGTATGTGCAAAACCACGCCTTGAGCCGGGGCAGCAGCCGGCCCAACACGATCCATTCGCAATGGGACTGGGGCAACGGCGTGAGCATCCCAGACCAGGCGTATTGCGACAAGTTCTACAACCGGACCATTGATCTCATCAACAAATACCATCCCGACCTGATTTACTTCGACGACACCGCGCTGCCACTGTGGCCCATCAGCGACGCCGGCCTTAAAATTGCCGCGCATTTCTACAACCGCAACCTCCAGTGGCACGGCACCAACGACGACGGCGTGCTGTTCGGCAAAATTCTCACGCCCGACCAGCAGCGATGCATGGTATGGGACATCGAACGCGGGCAGGCGAACGAAATTGAAACGTATCCGTGGCAGACGGACACCTGCATCGGCGGGTGGCATTACAGCCGGGCGCTTTACGACAAACGCAACGGTTACAAGTCCGCGAAGACTGTCATCCAGATGCTCACGGACATCGTGAGCAAAAATGGAAATCTGCTGCTGAACATCCCCGTGCGTGGCGACGGGACGATTGACGAGAAGGAACTGGCAGTGGTGGAAGGTATCGCCGCCTGGATGGAAGTGAACAAGGAATGTATTTTCGGCACCCATCCGTGGAAGGTGTTTGGCGAAGGCCCGGCGTCGGCGGGTGCGGCGCTGACAGCGCAGGGTTTCAACGAGGGCAAAGGCAAGCCACTGACGGCGGCGGACGTGCGGTTCACGCAAAAGGACGATGCGCTCTATGCCATCGTCTTCGGCGCGCCGACCAACGGCGTGAGCATCAAATCGCTGGGCACCGCCGCGGGCCTGCTCGACCAACCCATTCGCGCCGTTGAATTGCTTGGCGGCGGGAAAATCCGGTGGCAGCAGACCGGTGCTGCGCTGGAAATGACACAGCCGGAAAAGTTGGCGAACAATTTTGCCAATGTCTTCAAGATCACGCTGCGCGGAAAATGAGTTGTTTATGAATTCACATCGTCATCCCCTCTGCGCCGGCTTGCCGACATTGATTTTCAATCCGGGAATTCTGCTGCTGGCAGTGGCGCTTTCGGCCTCCGCCTACACGCTGCCGGCCTCCCTGCCGCCGGAGCCGGCCATCGTGCCGGGCGCGGCCAATTCCATGCCCCTGGGCGATCCGTCCGTTTTTCCGGAAACGAACATGGATTTCGCCATTGAGACCAACGGTCCGTTCCAGCCGACGTGGACCTCCATCGCCGCCAATGTTCCCGGCAACGGCACGCCCGCGTGGCTGCGTCAGGACAAGTTCGGCATCTGGCTTCACTACGGGCCGCAGGCCAATCTCCAAAGCGGCGACTGGTCGGCCCAGCATATGTATCAGCAGGGTTCGACCGCCTACAATAATCACCTCGCGAACTTCGGCCATCCGACAACCAACGGCTACAAGGATGTCATCCTCGCTTGGAATCCGACCAACTACAATCCCGCCGCGCTGGCGCAATATTATTACAACATCGGCGCGCGCTTCGTGATGGTGCAGGGCGTTCACCACGACAATTTCGACAACTGGAATTCGCGCTACAATCCGTGGAACATGATGAACTTCGGCGCGAAGCGCGACACGATGGCCGAATGGACCAACGCCCTCCGCAGACTGGGAATGAACTTCGGCGTGGCGTTCCATCACGAATACAGCTGGTGGTTCACCCAGGCGGATTTTTTGAGTGACGGCAGCGGAACCCTCGCGGGCGTTCCTTACGACGCCGTGACTGCGACGAACAGCACCGGCCAATGGTGGGCGGACTACGACACGCGTCGGCTTTACAATCTTGACCTGCATAAGTATCAGGGCATCACCACGCCCACGAAGAGTTATTGGAATCCGACCCAGGGCATTTTCACAAACGACCTGGATTATTGCCACTGGTATGCAACACAATGGGCGCTGCGGATGCTGGACGTGGTGGAAAATTACAGTCCCGATTTCATTTACACCGACGGCAATTCCACGCAGCCGTTCAGCGGCTACGCCACTGGCACCGGCTACAAATGCGATGCGATGGAGCGCGTCATCGCGCATTTCTACAACCGCACACTGGAACGGCACGGACAGCTCGACGCGCTGGCCGTCGTCAAATTTCACAGCGGCGACCACATCGGCACGACCTTTGAAGGCGGCTACTCCTCGACCATTAAGGACGACCAGCCGTGGTTTGCGGAACTGGCCATCGGCGACTGGTTTTGGAAACCCGGGATTTCTTATGATTCCGGCGGCACGATTGTCCAACGCCTGCTCGAAGCGGTTTCGCGCGACGGCGCGGTGATGGTGAATATTCCCCTCCGTCCCGACGGCTCGTTCGACAGCGGCGCGACCAATATGCTGAATGGCGTCGGCCTCTGGATGGCCACCAACAGCGAAGGCATTTACGGCAGCCGCGCATGGGTGAAACCGACCGAAGGCTCGTTCCGTTTCACCGTGGGCACCAACGGTTGTCTCTATGCCTATTATCTTGGCATTCCGTCGGCTGGCACACAACTGACCATCGCCTCGCTTTCCACCAGTTCAAGCCCGCTGGTGGCGCCGGTCGGCTCGGTTTCGCTTTTGGGTAGCGCCAGCACACTCACTTGGTCGCAAACTTCAGCCGGATTGGTGATCACTTGTCCGACACCGATGCCGAGCCTGCCATCCGGCACGGCCATCGGCTTCAAAATCGGTCCGGCGTCGGCAGTGGGCCAGCCTTATCCCACGAGCGTCATCGCTCTGCCGCAGACAAATCAGATCAATCTCTCCTGGTTTTATCCGTCTTCGACCGCGACGTATAATATCATGCGCTCAATCACTCACGGCGGACCCTACACCACCAATGCGGCCGGTGTCGCCAGCATGTCGTATATGGATACCAGCGTCGCGGCGGGCACGCTTTACTATTACATCGTGTCCGCGACGGATATGTCCGGCCAGTCGGCCAATTCCGCGGAAGCCTCCGCAGCGCCGGCCGGGGCGCCTTCAAGCCAGTGGCTGACGGAGGACATTGGCGCGGTCGGGGCAATCGGCTCGTTTGGACTGGCCTCCGGCGTATTCACCATTCAGGGTTCGGGCGCGGACATCTGGGGCGGCGCGGACGCCTTCCGCTATGCCTTTCATGCCCTGACCGGTGACTGCTCCATCACCGCACGCGTGCTGAACATGCAAAACACCGCCGGCTGGGCCAAGGCGGGCGTGATGATTCGTGAGACGTTGGATCCCAGTTCGCGGTATGTCATCAATTTCGTGACGCCGGCAAATGGCGGCGCCCTCCAACAGCGCAGCGGCACCGGTGCGTCGGCCTCCGGCGTGGCCGCGTCCACCGGTCTGGTGGCACCGTATTGGTTGCGGCTGGTGCGGGTGGAAAACGTTTTTACCTCTTACGTTTCAGCCGACGGCACCAACTGGACGCAATCGGGCACAACGACCGTGGCCATGAACGCCAACATGTATGCCGGCCTCGTCGTGTGCAGCGTGAAAAACGGGACCTTGTGCCAGGCGCAGTTCGACAACGTTTCCTTCTCCGCCACCGCCGCGATGGTTGTGGCTGTTTCTCCGCCATTGCCCGCGTTGATCCATCGCTACAGCTTCAACGAAACCAGCGGCACCACCGCCCATGACTCGGTGGGTAACGCCAACGGAACACTAAACGGCAGCGCTTTATTTGACGGCAACGGCCATGTGGTTTTGAACGGCACCAGCGGCACTTATGTCAGCCTGCCAGGCAGTCTGCTCACCGGTTTGACAAGCGTGACGATTGAGGCGTGGGAGACCAACGCCGTTTCGCCCGACAACGTGCCCTTGTTTTCGTTTGACGATGGATTGCGCGACGGCGTCGGCGGGGGGTATCTTCGATTTGTTCTGCACGACCAGAGTAACGTCCGTAATTTTCTGGAACTGGCCAGCAGCGGCGGCAGCCCGAAGATCACGGCCAACCCCGGATTGGGCGGCCAGTATATACACATCGTCTGCATCTACAATCCGGCCGGCGGCACCGCGACCATCTACACCAACGGGGTGCTGGAAACCAGCCAGGCGGCGACCACGCCCCTGGCCAGCATGAGCGCAAACGCCGCCGCCATTGGCCGCTCGCCGTGGGGCACCGATCCCTGGCTAGCCGGTACCATTGATGAATTCCGCATCTACGCCGGGCCATTGACGCCGGCCGACATCGCCGCCGCACAGGTTGCCGGCCCGAATGTCCTGCTCACAACCAATGTTACGCTCGGCTTCTCTCAAGGCGGAACCCTGGCCCTGATCTGGCCGGTGGCCGGCTCCGGGTTCACCCTCGAATCCAGCCCGACCTTGGGCAGTGGCGCGGTTTGGACATCCGTCACCAATGCCTCCGTTATCGTCGGCACCAACAATCAATGGATCGTGCCAGATTCAAATTCAACCGCGTTCTTCCGGTTGCGGAGATGATGGCTTTCGCGCTGGTCAATTTACGGCTGCGCCGCAACCTGCCGGGAATGGACTTAAGAAGTTCTTTCCAGACTTAAAGGCAAATGTTTAATACGCTAATAATTGTCCCAAGATGAGTACTGGAAAATTTGAAATTCAGAGCAGAACACTGAGCGTCAATCTGACCGTTCAAAGCCTATTGTTTGGTCACAAGAGGTTCTCGGTCAGTGTGTCCAGCACATGCTGGCCGGCGTTCAACGTCCGTTCACTGACCAGACGTTCGACGAAGGAGCCGTCGGTTTGGAGGATGATTTCAGTTTTATCCATAAATGAAAAAACGCCCGCCTCCCCCAAAGGAGAGACGGGCGCTTAATGGGCTGGGGGTTCAGGCCTTGGTGTTGGCCGCCGTTTCAATCCGGACGGTGGCACCGGCCGGGATGACCGTGTCCCGGTTCTGCTCGATGCCGTCCACGAGCGCCTTGGTGTTGTCGCCAAAGCCCAGCGCCGCCTTGAAGGTGTCGCTGGCCTGCAGATCGCCGAAGGTGAAGTCCTCCTCGACCTGCTTGGTGATCTGATCCACGCCGTATTTGACTGTGATGGTTTTCATATGTGTGTTTGTTTATGTGTGCAAACCCCGGCCACATCCCGGCGCACTCACGCAGGGATGAACCGGGGAAAATAAATAGGCGCAGAGCGGTTAAACTCTGCGCCTTTTGGGGTTGAGGTGTTGGTTTACGGTTTCTTGAGGACTTGCTGGATGAGTTTGGCGAGTTGAGCGGTCTGGGGTGTCAGTTGATTTTGTCCCGCCAGTTCCAGTTGCTCGAAGTTGCTGTATTGCGTGATGGGAGCCACGACCCCATCGCCAACCACATCTTTCAACTGACCGGCGAACGCGGCAATCAGGCTGTTCCAGGATTCAATCTCCGGCACCAACGCCATCACATCCCGGTTATCCCAGAAGTGACTTTCGTCACTCACACTATCCAGGCAGCCGAGTGCTTTGGCCCGGTCCAGCAGCGCAACCACAAGCAAGTGACAGCGCAGGAAGTTCTCGATACCACCACACGCCGGATCACTCGCATACTGGGTTTTGCAGAACGAACGCCAACGCCAGCCATTCATTTTGGTACGGATGCGTTTGCCCTGTTGCTCGATGGTGGCCGGATACCGGCACAGCCCGAAGTTGGCGGCTTCACAGCCTTCACCCGGCCAGGTCTCAAACGCAATGATCCGGGTGGGTGGAACCCCAAGCCAACTGTGTTCATCGAGGGTGAGCGTTGCTTCCGCTTGGATCAGCAGCCAACGCAATGGGGATTCCTTTTCGTAGTTGTCGAATTTGCAGGCTTCCCCTTGCAGATCCACGATGTCCTGTAATTCCTTGAACGGCAGGTCTTGGGCGGCTGAATACAGCTGCCCAATCAGTGTGCGGGCAGATTTTTCATCGCCCGCGTGTTTCAGATGGTAATGGATGGTGAGTCCCATTTGATTCTCCTTTCAGTTTATGATTCTGGGTTGTGGGTTTCGACTTCAATCTCGTCCCGGTGGACGATGAGTCAGTGATCAGGCGGATAGGCTGGGACTGTCGGCTGAGCGCAGTTCCAGGACGCCCGGAGCCATGCCGACGACGTAGACATGGCTGCCCGGCTTAAAGCCCGCCCTTTCCAGCCAGCGGCCGGTCAGGCGGATCTTGGGCTTGAGCCGTCCCTTCCAATGGTCGCCCTGTTCTTCAATCTTCAATCGTCGGGTGGTGGTGGCCTTGTTTGATTCTTTGGTTTGCATAAAAATTGCCGGACAACCCAGGAGGCTGTCCGGCGTTGATTGGGTCAGTAGCCGATCTCGCAATGTTCCAGCGCGCCAGCTTGAGCTTTGGCCACACCCTTGATTCGGGCCGGGAAGACCTCGTAGTCCAGCAGCAAGACCAGCCGTGGATGCGACCGGGATAAGCGTTGCAGTCGCTGCAGGTCGTGGCCGTTCTGCTGCTCCGTTTCGAACTGGCAGACGAACCGGCGCGGCGATAACTGCAACGGCTCGGTATAGGCCGCCCGCAAGGCCTTTTCCCACTGGCCGTTTCGGAACAATTGCACGTCACGCCGTGACCCGATCACCG
>Ga0302320_10011183_pt1 | contig 19063 bp, 13 predicted proteins | sample Bog_T0_3_FD_202130 | JGI IMG/M metagenome (GOLD analysis project Ga0302320, IMG submission 202130) | Peat permafrost microbial communities from Stordalen Mire near Abisko, Sweden - Bog_T0_3 | ecosystem: Environmental > Terrestrial > Soil > Wetlands > Peat | place: Sweden: Abisko, Stordalen Mire...
CACCAGGATCCTCCGCCCGACCGTCACCAGCCGCTTCTGCTCCCACTTCACCTCGCTCCAGGGCAGCAGCAGGTCCTTGGGCAGGCCCCAGTCCAGGAAGGCGCCCAGGTCGCTCACCGAGACGATCTTCAGGCAGGCGGCCTCGCGCACCTGGGCGGCCGGGGCGGCGGTGGTGGCCACCACCCGGTCGTCGTCCAGGTAGAGGAACACGTCCAGGACCGCGCCGGGCACGGTCGCGGGGGGCACTTCCCGGGCGGGCAGCAGCAGCTGGCCGGCCTCGCCCCCGTCCAGCAGCGCTCCGCGCGCCGATACGGAGAGGACGGTCAGATCGTTGCGGCGGCCGAGGCTGGTCATCGCTCCATTATAGACTGGCAACCCTTGCGGAGCCTGCTCCGCTAGGGTTGCGTGTGCCTGGAACGGCCGCTGCGTCCCGGATGTCTCTAACGGTGCGCCGGTATCCCCAGCTGGGCCAGCGGCAGGTGGCGCGCCCGGTCCCGCACCTGCTGCTCCAGGGGGACGGAGTCGTCCTGGGTGCCCAGCTGGAGCTGGTGCTCCCGGCTCCAGTCCTCGAGCCAGCCGGCCACGCCGTCCAGGCCGGCCTCGTGGATGCCGTACAGGATGAGGGCGTCGGTCTGGGGCAGGGCGATCCCGGTGCCGGCCCCGTCGCAGGCCAGGGAGACGCTGGCGGCTTTCGCCAGGTCCCGCTCCAGCAGGTGCCGGTTGGGCTGCGACAGGCCGGACGGGGGCGGCTGCGGGCCGGGGGCCAGCGGGACCACCTGGCCCGACGCCACCAGGCATTCCAGGCTCTGGATGATCTCCTCCGGCTCGAAGGCGGCCAGGTCAGCGTGGGTCAGCAGGTCTTCCACGGCCATGCGGCCGCCGGCCAGGAGGTCGGCCAGCTTGGGGAAGATGACCCCGTCCAGGGCGATGCTGTTGGCCTTCACGTCGAACTGGAACTGGAAATCCTCCCGGGCCTTGAATGATCCCACGGTCACTCCGGCCAGCTGCGGGCCGGCTTCAGCCGCCGGCAGCTCGGCGCCCAGGCAGTAGACGTCCCGGCGGAACACGGTGTTCAGCACCAGGTCCTTGCCGGACTCGAAGGCCTCGCGGCTGGGCAGTCCCTGGAAGTGCTCCTGGAGGTCCCTGGGCAGGCAGAAGGCGCCGTAGTTGAAGGCGACCGGCAGGCAGCCCAGGTAGCTGAGGCCCGCCCGGGCCATGTCGGTGGATACCTGCTGGAAGTAGTACGGCTCCCAGAACGGGGTGAAGTATTCGTGGGCCACGTAGCGCGGGTCCGACTCCAGGATGTGTTCGGCCAGGGCCTTGACCTGGGGCGAACCGATGACCGAAGGCGCGCCGGCGTCCAGCAGCAGCTTCAAGTGGGCCCGGCCCTTGGCCACCTTGTCCAGAGTGCTGCCGGCCATGCCGTCCACGTGGTGGATCATGATCTGGCGAAGGGGGATCTGCTGGGACCATCCGGGCAGGGCGTTGTAGCTGATGTAGACCTTGCCGCCCGGCTGCAGCCGGTGGGCGATGAACCCCTGCAGCTCCCTGCGGATGGCCGGGCTCACCCAGGAATAGACACCGTGCAGGGCGATCACGTCGAAGCGGGGCAGGTCCCGCTCCAGCAGGTGGGCGAAATCCTCTTCCAGGAAGACCACGTTGTCGACGCCCCCGGCCCGGGCGGTCTCGGCCGCGCGCTGGATGTGGTCCCGGTTGAGGTCCACCCCGTAGAAGCGGCCGCGCGGGTTGGCGGCGGCGTGGATGATCAGGCTCAGCCCGGTGCCGCAGCCCAGCTCGCAGTAGGTGAAGCCGCCGGCCAGATCGGAGCGGGGGAAGCCGCGGACGGCGGCCAGGTAGTCCATGACCCAGGGACTCATGCCATCGTAGAAATAATCAATATATTCAGCGTCGCAAAAGTATCCTGGATTCAATGTTAGTCTCCAAGCCCGGCCGATCTGCGCTCAGGAAATTAAATAATAGTTCATTATTCTCTGGGTTTCAATAGCATTTCCTCAGAAGGCGTTCGGAGAGACCGGGTGGGCGCTGTGGATGAATTGGAACGCGGCGTCCTTGACGCGGAATTCCCGGGTGACGATGTCGAACACAGGGGTCAGGGTCCAGCCTCTGGAGCCATGCATGTAGTAGCCCACCGCCTCGTCCATGCGGCAGGGCGTGTGGCGGCCGCCCACCGAGTTGAAGTGCTTGACCACCACACGGCCCACTTCGCCGCCCATGTGCTGCACGCCGCGGGCCAGGAGCGAAAGCAGGGCGTCGGGGGTGCTGTTCTCCCTGGTGAACTGGCCGTCCTCGTGGAGCAGGCCATAGCGGTGGCGCTTCAGGATGTGATCGATGGAACCGCCGCCGCGCCGGGTGGCGGGATACAGCCTCACGCCGGCGGCTTCCAGGATCTGGACGGCGGCTTCGGGGGTTAGCATGGGCGCGGGGGCCGCGGCCGCCTTGGGCGGTTCCTTGCTGGGCCGCTTCAGCTCTGCCGCGCCGGGTGCGGCCTTGGGCAGGGCGAACGCCCGCTCGATCTCTTCCAGCGAGGGCGATTCCACGACCCATTCCGGCGCCCGGGCGGGCTTGGCGGGCACCACCATGGCTTTGTACTCCGGCACTGCGAAACTGGCCGCGGCCGCGGCCTCCTTCGCCGGGGCGGGGTCCGCCCAGATGAAGCCGACGGCGGCCCGCCCGGCCATGGTGAACAGCATGGCGCCGCGGGGGCCGCCAGCCACGATGGTTTCAGGCGCCATGCCATCGGGCAGGGCCCACACCTCCTCGCGCAGGCCTTCCTGGCTGATCCTGCGGATGGCCGCGGGGCTCTTCTGGGTGAACCACATGCAGCCGTCGGGCCCCAGGGCCAGGCTGTGCAGCCCGAGATCCTGCCCGGGTTCGGCGGGCACCGAGAACGATACCGGGGGCTGAGGGGACCCCACGTGGATCCGGTCGGGCTGGAAGGCGGGATCCGAGAGCAGGTATTCCTTGATGTTGACCCCCGGGTCGGGCTCGTGGGCGAAGAAGGGATGGAGTCTGGCGCCCCGGGTGTCCAGGTCGATGGTGAAGCCGAGGTTGGTCATGAAGAGGGTGGCTCCGGCCAGGCGGGTCCCGGTCATCGTGGCACCGCCCAGGCGCGCCCGGGTGAGGTCGCAGTCGTCGAACCTGGCCCGGGTCAGGTCCGAATGCTCGAGCTTGAGGCCCGCCAGGAACCGGCCCCGGAGGTCCATGCCGCTCAGGTCGCAGTGGCAGAGGTCCGCCCCGGCCTTGATCTCCTCGAGCGCCGGCCTGCGCAGGGCCGCTTTCCTGGCGGGGGCCGCGGGGCCGTAGAGGGCGCGGGCGAGCGCGGCCTGGGCGGGCGTGAGCGCCGCGGCGGCCGCCGCTTTGGGGGCCCTCCTGGCCTTGCGCCGGCCCGAAGCCTGGGCCGGGGTCTGGGCGGCCAGCGCCATGGCCAGGCAGAGCCCGCCAGACAACCACGGGGTCCAGACGGTCCTGAAGGGTTTACTTAACATCAACAACTCCTGCACGGGGACTCAGCCGATATGTGTTGTTAATCGGCCTGAGGTTCCCGGTCAGGGGCGCTTGCGGGCGGGGGCGTCTTCAAAACTGTGGTTTTGCAATAGTTCCAGCAGGCAGGCCAGGGCCGGCAGGGCGTCGTCCTTGCGGTAGGCGGCCAGCAGTTCGATGGTGGGCGGCTGGGGCAGGTCCAGGCGCCGGATGACCACGTCCGGCGGCACGATCCGCTCCACAAAGGACGGCAGCAGCGCCAGCCCCATGCCGGAGGCCACGCCGCTGATGGAGGTGAGCGCGTTTTCCGAATCGAGCATGTAGCTGCTGTGCACCCCCGCCTGCTCCAGGATGGCCATGGTCAGGTCGTGGAAGGTGGGCGCCACGTCGTGGGACACCCGGAGGAACCGGCACTTTGCGAGGCGCTCCAGGGGGATCTTCCTGAGCCGGGCCAGTTCGTGCCTGGCCGGCATGGCCACTACGATCTCTTCGCGGAAGACCACCGTGGTGGCGATCTCGGGGAAAGGGATGGGGCCGCGCAGGAAGCCCAGGTTGATCTCGTGGTTGATGAGGGCCACCAGCTGCTGGGGGCTGGTGAGGCTGCGCAGGGACAGGTCCAGGTCCGGGATCGCGGCGCTCAGCAGGGGCAGGATCTGCGGAAAGACCTTCATCTCGGTGCCGGGGATGAAGCCGATGGCCATCTGCCCGGACTCCGCCTTGGCGGCCTGGCGCGCCCGGGAGAACGCCTTCTCCACGTCGCGCAGGATCCGGTTGGCGTCCTCCAGGAACACCCGCCCCGCTTCGGTGAGGGAGACCCGGTGCTTCATCCGGTGGAACAGCGGCACCCCGACCATCTCTTCGAGCCGCTTGATCTGCTGGCTGAGCGAAGGCTGCACGGTGTGCAGGCGCTCGGCGGCCTTGGTGAAATTCAGGTCCTCGGCCACGGCGACGAAGTACTTCAGATAGCGTGAGTCCATGGTTCTGGATTCCTTCTGGAGGGGGCCTTTGGCTGAATTGGGCGGGAGCTTCCTCAAATCGTATCGCCAGGATTCATCAGAGCTTGGATTTCATTCAAACAAACTATTTTCGCCCCCGCCATCCCATTAATAGTATTGCCTGAACATCCTTTCCAGTCTGATGCCCGGTTCCACGCCAAGAGCGCATTGGATCCGGGCCTGTCCTTGGTCTGTGTGATTTCCAGAGGAGCTTCACCATGGCAAAATCGAAATTAATAACTCCTGAAGAAGCGGCCGCTCTGATTCCCGACGGCGTCACCCTGGCCTCGGCCGGCGTGGGCATCGCCTGGCCCGAAGAGATCGCCATAGCCATGAGGGACCGCTTCCTGGCCACCGGCCAGCCCAGGCAGCTCACCTTCGTCAACTCGGGCGGACTGGGCAACGTCAAGGACCGGGGCCTGCAGCATTTCGCCCACGACGGCATGGTGAAGGCGTGGATCGGCAGCCACATCGGCAACTCTCCGACCTTCGCGAAGATGGTCACCGACAACAAGATCGAAGGCTACTGCCTGCCCCAGGGCACCATCGCCCAGCTCTACCGGGAGATCGCCGCCCACCGGCCCGGCCTGGTGAGCAAGGTCGGCCTGAAGACCTTCGTCGACCCCCGGCTGGAAGGCGGCAGGCTGAACACCATCAGCCATGACGAGCGGGTCAAGCTGATCCAGTTCGAGGGCGGGGAATACCTGTTCTATCCCGCCTTCCCCATCCAGGTGGCCATCCTGCGCGGCTCGGTGGCCGACGAGAACGGCAACGTCACCGTGGACCGCGAAGGCGTCTTCATGGAAGTGCTGGCCGTGGCCCAGGCGGTGAAGAACAGCGGCGGCATCGTCATCGTCCAGGTGGAGCGGGTGGTGAAGGCCGGCACCCTGCATCCCAAGAGCGTCAAGATCCCCGGGGTCCTGGTGGACCACCTGGTGATCGGCAAGCCCGAGAACCACATCCAGACCATGACCACCTACTACGAGCCGGCGTTCTCCGGGGAAGTGAAGATCCCCACCGGCAGCATGCCCAGGCTGCCGTTCGACGTGCGCTGCTTCGTCGCCCGGCGCTGCGCCATGGAGCTCATCCCCGGAGCCATCGTGAACGTCGGCATCGGCATGCCCGACGGGATCCCCTCGGTGGCGGCGGAAGAGGGCGTGGCCGATATGATGACCCTCACCACCGAGCTGGGCAACATCGGCGGCGTGCCCGCCACCGGCCCGGACTTCGCCCACGCCTACAACCCCGAAGCCACGGTGGAGCACCCCTCCCAGTTCGCCTGGTACGAAGGCGGCGGTCTGGACATCGCCTTCCTGGGCCTGGCCCAGGCCGACCAGCACGGCAACGTGAACGTCAGCAAGTTCAAGGGCCGGGCCATGGGCTGCGGCGGCTTCATCAACATCACCCAGAACGCCAAGAAGGTGGTGTTCGCCGGGACCTTCACCGCCGGCGGCCTGAAGGTGATGGCCGAGGGCGGGAAGCTGGTGATCATCGAGGAAGGCAGCGGCCAGAAGCTGCTGGACGAGGTGGAGCAGGTGACCTTCAGCGGCGCCTACGCCATCGAGACCAAACAGCCCGTGCTCTTCATCACCGAGCGGGCCGTGTTCACCCTGGAAGAAGGCCAGATGACGCTCATCGAGATCGCCCCGGGCATCGACCTGGAAAAGGACATCATCGGCCAGATGGGCTTCCGCCCGCGCATCTCGCCGAACCTCAAGCTCATGCCCGCCGAGATTTTCCAGCCCAAGTGGGGCGGCCTGCGCCGGATCCTCGAAGCCAAATAGATCCCTTTCATGGAGCATTGCGATGACAAGACCCGATAGTGTCTATCCCAACGTGAGGGTGCCGTACGGAACCTGGGGTTCCACCTATTTCCCCGCATGGCAGACTTCACCCTTCGCCGAACTGAACTTCGGCCAGTTCGCCGGCGAGACCCTGGCCCGGATCCTGGGCCTGCGCAAGGTGCCCCGGCAGAGCCTGGACTACTTGGTGACCGGCTCGACCATTCCCTGGCACTGGAAGTTCTGGAACGGCCCGTTCGTGGCCCACTGCATGGGCGAGCGGATCGCCGGCTGCCACGTGGAGCAGGCCTGCGCCACCGGGCTGCAGGCCACCGCCATCGGCGCCGCCGAGATCCAGGCGGGCGCCCACCAGGTGGTGGCCGTGCTCGGCTTCGACCGCACCAGCGATTCCGCCGTGGGCATCTTCCCCGAGCGCCGCTCCACCACCCGCACGGTGGCCCTGGTGGACGTCTGGGACAACTTCGGCTTCGACCCCTCCACCGGCGGTTCGATGCTGGCCGCGGCCGGCGCCACCGCCCGCAAGCACAAGGTCACCCGCAAGGAAGTGGACGAGGTCGCGCTCTGCCGCTACCAGCAGTACTTCGAGACCAAGGCCCGCGGCTTCCACGAGCGCTACCTGGTGCCGGTGGAAGTGCTGAACACCGGCGGCAAGGTCGTGGGCCGGGTGGCCGAGGACATCGGCGTCAAGCCCATCTCGGCCGAGGCCCTGCGCGGCATGACCGAGCTCGATACCAGCGTCACCAGCGGCGGCCAGACCCACGCCGCGGACGGCGTGGCCGCCCTGCTGGTGACCAGCAAGGAGAAGGCCGCCGAGCTGAGCGCGAGGCCCGAGATCCAGATCCGGCTCATCGCCAAGGCCGATGTGCGCATGGCCCCGGGCATGATGCCCGAGGCGCCGTCGTTCGCCACCCAGAAGCTGCTGCGCATGACCGGGCTCAGCATCGACGACATGGCCGTGGTGAAGAGCCACAACCCGTTCGCGGTGAACGACGTGGTGTTCAGCAAGGTGCTGGGCCTGGACTTCAGGAAGATGAACCGGACCGGCTCCTCGCTGGTCTGGGGGCACCCCCAGGGCCCGACCATGCTGCGGATCACCATCGAAGCCCTGGAAGAGGCGGTGGAGCTGGGCGGCGGCTACGTGCTGGTGACCGGGTGCGCCGCGGGCGACCAGGGCGTCGCCGCCATCTTTGAAGTCGCGTGAGGAGATGACCATGGAAAAAGCATTGAGACAGTCGACCCTTGAAACCCTCGGCCTGGGCACCGTGCTGGGCATCTTCAAGCGCGGGGGCCTGCCGGTGGAGACCTCGGACATGGTGGACCGCGTGTTCGGCCCCGAGGCGGACCGCGGCTGCATGGTGATCTCCGGCGCCAACGGCATCGTCGGCGCCGGCAAGACCATGCAGTTCGCCTCCCGCCTGGAGCCCTTCGGCATCACCATCGCCGCCCTGGACTTCCCCGGCGCGCCCGCGGGCATCACCAAGCAGTACGCCGGCCTGGCCAGCGGCTTCGGCAAAGAGCAGGCCGCGAAGATCATGAACAACGTGGTCCAGTTCACCTACGACGGCAAGAGCCTGCCCAGGCAGCTGGCGGCCATGAAGCCGCGCTTCCTGCTGGAGGCGGTGCCCGAGATCGTGGCGATCAAGAAGGCCCACTACGAGACCTTCCGGACCGCCTTCCCGGGGATCGAGATCCGTTCGGTCACCTCGGGCTTCCCCAGCAAGGAACTGGGCGTGGGCATCGCCCATCCGGCCTTCCCGCACGAAAGCAACAAGGTGTGGGAGATCGTCGAACAGACCCCGTCCGCGGTCACCCAGCTGCTCTGGTCCATGGGCATGATCCCGGCGATGGTGAGCGACGACTGGTCGTTCGTGCTGGACGTGATCTTCTGCGGCGCCATGCAGGCCGCCTGCCGCTACAGCGAGGCCTCCAACATGCCGGGCTGGAAGGTGGACAAGTACCTGCGCCAGCTGCTGGGCCCCAACCCGTTCCGGGCCCACGACGCCATCGGCACCAAGGGCGCCAGCTTCCTCACCTGGTCCTGCCTGGAGCACCTGGAGCAGCAGTACGGCCCGCTGTTCAAGCCCGCGGCCGGCCTGGTGGACCGCAAGGACAGCGGCCTGTCCTGGTATCCCATGAACCACCTGCGCCCGATGGTGAACTGGGCCCTGGACGAAGCCGGCGAGGCCGAACTCCAGGCCTGGATCCTGGGGCCGCTGTTCCAGATGACCAGCCTGATGCTGCACGAGAAGCGCGCCCAGCTGACCCAGCTCAACCGCATCGGCGAGCTGTGCGCCCAGTTCAAGAACGGCGTGATCGCCATGGCCCGCAAGCTGGGCACCGGGAAGGTCCTGGCCCTGGTGGCGGCCTACCACAAGCTGCAGCCCGAGTCCGCTTCCAGCCCCTGGTATCCGGAAGAGTTCCAGCAGATGGACCGGCCGGACTGGCAGCAGCTCTACGTGAACGCCGAGCACGACGGCAAGGTGGGCGTCATCACCTTCAGCGGCGAAAGCTACAGCCAGGAGGTGGACGCCGAGCTGAACCGGGCCATGGACTGGCTCCAGGCGGAAGGCATCGCCCGGGTGATCCTCAGCGGCGACTTCCATTTCTCCACCCAGCTGGCCGGGGTGGACATGGCCGACTTCTTCCCGGCCCTGGAGCGCCCGGAGCAGGGCACCGCGCTGGCCATGGAGTGGTCGCTCACCGCCCGCCGGCTGCACGACGAGTTCGCCATCACGGTGGGCTTCGTCCATGGCAAGCGCTGCCTGGGAGCGTTCTTCGAGCTGTTCCAGCACTGCCACTACCTGGTGGCGGTGGACTCGGCCGATCTCGGCATGCCCGAAGTCAGCCTGCCGGTGGTGCCGGTCATGGAAGGCTGCCACTGGTTCTTCCGCAAGGCCGCGCCCGAAGCCTGGCCGAAGGTGCTGGCCATGCTCCTGGAGGGCAGGCCGGTCAAGGCCGGGAAGGCCGTGGGCTGGCTGGCCGACTACGCCGGCCCGCTGGACGCGGCCATCAAGGCCTGCTGGGCCATCGCCACCGGCGAGTCCCCGGTGCCCATGCGCCCCGTGGACGCCAGCCCGCTGGCGGGAGTGCCCGCCGAGGTTCCCGGCCTCCCGGCCGCCAACGCCAAGGTGGAAGCCGGCCGCCGCGCCATCCTGGACGCCGTCCGGGAAGCCTGCGCCGCCCCCCTGTCTGAAGCCCTCACCATCCAGGCCGGCCACGCGGGCCGGTTCCTGGGCCATCCGTCCTGCAAGGGCGGGAGCATCGGCGCCGCCTTCGCTAAAACAGCCGTCTAGCGTGCACACCCCTTCCAACCTTCTCTCTCATCCGCAGGAGCGGCAATGACCGTGCTCGTCATCTTCTTGTCCCTCGCTTTCCTGATGTTCGTGGCCTACAAGGGCTACAGCGTCATCCTGTTCGCCCCCATTGCCGCCATGGGGGCGGTGGCGGCGCTCAGCCCCACCCTGATTCTCCCCGTCTTCACCGGGGTGTTCATGGCCAAGATGGTGGACTTCATACGATTGTATTTCCCGGTGTTCCTGCTGGGGGCCGTGTTCGGCAAGGTGATCGAGCTTTCGGGCTTCTCCAAGTCCATCGCCGCCGGCGTGACCGGGTTCCTGGGGCCGAAACGCTCCATCCTCGCCATCGTGCTGGTCACGGGCATCCTGTGCTACGGCGGCGTCTCGCTGTTCGTGGTGGTCTTCGCCATCTACCCGTTCGCCGCCGAGATGTTCAAGGTGGCCAATCTCCCCAAGCGGCTGATCCCCGCCGCCATCGTCCTGGGCACCGCCTTCACCATGGACACCATCCCCGGCTGCCCCCAGATCCAGAACATCATCCCCACCACCTTCTTCAAGACCACCACCTGGGCCGCCCCCTGGCTGGGCATGATCGGCGCCATCTGGATCCTGGGCATCAGCATGCTCTACCTGGAATGGTGCGCCAGGCGCGCCGCCGCCCGCGGCGAAGGCTACGGAACCGTCCTGGTCAACGAGCCCGCCCCGTACTCCGGCGAGCAGCTGCCCAATTTCTGGATCGCCGTCGCGCCCCTGTTCATCGTCTTCATCCTCAACCGCTTCTTCACCACCTTCATCCCCCGCTTCTACGGCCCCAGCCACAGCTTCCAGCTGGACGGCATGAAGGCCGCCGTGGTCACCCCGATCAACATGTATGTCGGCATCTGGGCCGTCGAGATCGCCATCGTGTTCGGCATCGCTTCGGTGTTCGCCCTGGCCTGGAAGCCGGTGATCAAGGCCTTCCTGGAAGGCTCCAAGTCCGCCGTGGGCGGCGCCCTGCTGGCCTGCATGAACGTGGCCACTGAATACGGCTACGGCTCGGTCATCGCCTGCCTCCCCGGCTTCTACGTGGTCGCCGCCGGGCTCAAGCACATCCCCAACGTGCTGGTGAACGAAGCCATCACCACCACCACCCTGGCCGGCATCACCGGCTCGGCCTCCGGCGGCATGGGCATCGCCCTGGGCGCCATGGCCGATACCTTCATCAAGGCGGCCCAGGCCTCCGGCATCCCCATGGAAGTGCTGCACCGGGTGGCCTCCATGGCCTCCGGCGGCATGGACAGCCTGCCCCACAACGGCGCCGTGATCACCTTCATGATGGTCTGCGGCCTCACCCACAAGGATTCCTACAAGGACATCTTCGCCATCACCATCATCAAGACGGTCGGCGTGTTCGTGGTGATCGCAGCCTACTACATGTTCCACATCGTCTGACGGTCAATCGAGGAGAACGTATGGCCAAGCAAGTCGCACTCGTCACCGGCGCAATGGGCGGGCTGGGCACCGCCATCTGCCAGTCCCTGGCCAGGGACGGCTTCATGGTGGCCGCCAACTGCCTGCCGGATTTCCCGCCGGCCGCGGAATGGCTGAAGGCCCAGAAGGCCCTGGGCTTCGAATTCTTCAAGGCCGAGGCCGACGTCACCGACGAGGCGGCCTGCGCCCGCATGGCGGCGGCGGTCACCGAGGCGCTGGGGCCCATCAGCGTCCTGGTGAACAACGCCGGCATCACCCGGGACAAGTTCTTCCCGAAGATGGACCGGGCCATGTGGGACGCGGTGATCAGCACCAACCTCACGGGGCTGTTCAACGTCACCCACGCCATCTCGCCGGGCATGGCCGAGCGCGGCTACGGCCGCATCATCAACATGTCCTCGGTGAGCGGGGTCATGGGCAACGCCGGGCAGGCCAACTACGCCGCGGCCAAGGCCGGCATCCTGGGGTTCACCCGGGCCCTGGCCCTGGAACTGGCGGGCAAGGGCGTCACGGTCAACGCCATCGCCCCGGGCGCCATCGCCACCGACATGGTGATGGCCATCCGCGAGGACGTGCGCGAGAAGCTGCGGATGGCCATCCCCGTGCAGCGCTTCGGCCGGCCCGAGGAGATCGGCGCGCTGGTGGCCTACCTGGCTTCGGACCTGACCGGGTTCATCACCGGGGCGACCATCAACATCAATGGCGGGATGCACATGTCCTGATCAGTCATCCTCGTCGTCCGGGAGGTCCTGGAGTTCCGGGGCCCTGGCCGCGGCCGGAGGCGCCGGGGCAGGGGGAGCGGCCAGGACCGGCCTGGGCGCGGGGGCGGGGGCCTCGCCGGCGCCCCGCTTTTCCGTTGGGGGCGTGAAGGGCCTGGCCCGGTTGGGCGCCTGGTCGGGGTCGAACGGCTCGAAGTCCTCCTCCTGCAGATCGGCGGTGCGCACCACCACGGCCTTGATGGTGAGGATCACGTCGGTCTTGGTGTCGACGTCATCCCGGTGCCCCAGCAGGTCGCTCACCACCGGGATGCTGGCGATGCCCCAGATGCCCTGGAGGTTCTTGCGCTCGTCCTCCTTGAGCAGGCCGCCGAAGATGGCGGTCTCGCCGTTCTTGAGCCGGGCGACGGTCTTGATGACCCGCTGGCTGATCTCCGGCCGCCCCGGGTCGGAGCTTCCGGCCCTCAGGGTCTTGATGTCGGACTCCAGCTCGATGGTGATGTCGCCGTTGAAATGGACCCGGGGCTTCACCTTGATCTTGACCCCCACGTCCTCGTAGCTGTAGCTGGTCTGGGCGGCCAGGGTCCCGCCCAGGGCGCTGGCGGCGGTGGAGGCGGCGGAAGAACCGGCGGTGCTGGAACCGGCGCCGGGCAGGCCGATGCTGGACTGGGTGGTGCTGACCTTGTCGCCGATGTTCACCTCCCCCGACTCGCCGGAGACCACCCGGACATTGGGGTTGGCCAGCAGCTTGGTCAGGCCGGTGCTCTTGGCCAAGTCCAGCCTGAGGCTGGGGAACAGGTAGTTGAGGGAACTCTTGGAGATGTGGCTGCCGGCCTGCTGGTTGATCCCGCCGGCGCCGCTGGCGGTGACGCCCAGGGAATAGGTCCCCCCGGTGGCCTGGGGGCTGATGACCGGCAGCAGGCCGAGGTTCTCCGCGGTCCGCTCGGAAACCTCCAGCAGCTCCATGTAGATCATCACCTCTGCCTTGGCCTTGTCCAGCTGGTTGACGATGCGCTTGGCCACCACCAGGTCGCTGGCCTTGGCCAGCACGGTGAGGGCGTTCAGGCGCTTGTCCGAGAAGGCCCGCACCTGGGGCAGGATCGCGCTGAAGATCTGCCGGACGTTCTCCACCTCGGCGTTGGAGAGGTAGAAGGTCTGGATCAGCTTGTTCTCGTACTCGTTGAGGTTCTGGGGGGTCTTCTTGAACACCATGATGGTGTTGGGATCGATGACTTTGTAGAACATGTCGGTCTGGAGCATCAGGGCGTCCAGCACCTTCTGGAAATTGAGTCCGCGCAGGTCCACGGAAAGAGTGACGTCCTGGGCGGTGGCGGAGGCGTGCAGCAGGATGTTCACGCCGGAGGTCCGGCTGAGCTGCATCAGGATCTCCCTGAGGCTGGTCTTGCGGGTGAAGTTGAGGTCCATGCCCTCCAGCGACCTGGGGTTGATGGGCAGGCCGTTGGTGGATTCACCCTTGATCCGCACGGCGTCGAGATTCTGTTCGGCGTCCTGGGCCCGGGCCTTCTCCGCCGCCGTCTCCAGGCGCCTGAGCCACTCCTGGGCATGGGAGTTGGCCGGGTCCAGCACCACCGCCGTGCCCACTTCCCGGGTCTCCGTCTCGGTGTCGCCGTGGTTCCTGGCCGTTTCGGCCTTGGCCAGGTGCTGCGCTGCCGCCAGCGGCGCGGTGCGCTGGTAGCCGATCCGGGCCTCCAGATTGGCGGGGTCCTTGTCCAGCGCCTTGTTGTATTCGGTCAAGGCGTCATCGTAGCGGGCCTCGGAGTAGGCCTGGGCGGCCTTGTGCAGGCCGCCGCAGGCCAGGCCGAGGGTCAGGCCGAGGCAGGCGGCCAGTGCAAGCCGCGGCCGGGATACTGGATGGGGCAGTGAAAAGGCGTTGGATGTCCGGATATCAGCCAAGGATGCTCCGAGGATCTGGAAAATGGCCAGAGCTTCCGCTTATGGGGCCCGACCCCTGGTGGAGGTTCAGCAATAATGAGATAATTATATGTCGCCGGCGAGTCTGGGGTAGGGGAGGCAGAAATTCCCCGCCGCGGATGTTGACGGCTTCAACCGGGCACAGCCGGGGATGAGGTCAGATCTTCTTCGCGATCCTGCTGATGGCGTCCGACACCGTCACTCCGCTGGCCTTGGTGTTGGCCACGTGGATGTACAGGGTGGGCTTGCCGCCCTCCTCGACGATGGCGATGCAGCCGCCGGACTTCAGCCACTCGACGGCCGGGCAGATGATGAAGCGGTCCTGGGCCTTCAGGGCCCGCACCTCGGCCTCCGAGGAACCCCAGGCGTACTTGAAGCCGGGCCCCACCGAGACGCCCATGGACTCCAGCTTGGCCTTGAGGCTGGGGTCGTTGCAGGCGAACCCGAACTGCCCGGCGGAGGAAAGCAGGATCTTCACGAACTTGGCCTGGATTTCCAGGGGGGCGGTCTGGGCGTGCATGCCGAGGGTGGATACCAGCGCAAAGCCGATGGGGATCATGCGCTTCATGGGACCTCCTCAGATGTGCTCACCGCTGGCTTGATATTCTGGATGGTTATTGAAATAGGGAATATTGTCAATATGCTGGAAAGAATCAATCTTGGAGGAACCATGACCAGTCGGATGCGCATTGCCTCGATTCCCGGTGACGGGATCGGGAAGGAAGTGATGGTGGAAGGCATCCGGGTCCTGGACGCGGCGGCCTCCAGGTACGGCTTCGGCATCGACTGGTGCCACTTCGACTGGTCGTGCGAATACTACGCCAAGCACGGCAGCATGATGCCCGCCGACGGGATCCAGCAGTTGCGCCCGTTCGACGCGGTCTTCCTGGGCGCGGTGGGCTTTCCGGGGGTGCCCGACCACGTCTCGCTCTGGGGCCTGCTGATCCCGATCCGGCGCGAGTTCGACCAGTACGCCAACATCCGCCCGGTGTTCCTGATGCCCGGCGTGCCCTGCCCGCTGGCCGGGCGCAAGCCCGGCGACATCGACATGATGATCGTGCGGGAGAACACCGAGGGCGAGTACGGCACCCGGGGCCACCGGGAGAACGAGGGCACCGAGGACGAGGTGGTGATCCAGGAGAGCGTGTTCAGCCGCAAGGGCGTGGACCGGATCCTGCGCTACGCCTTCGAGGAGGCCATGAAGCGGGGCAAGCACGTGACCTCGGCCACCAAGTCCAACGGCCTGGCCATCTCGATGCCCTACTGGGACGAGCGGTTCAAGGCCATGGCCGCCAAGTATCCGGAAGTGCGCACCGACCAGTTCCACATCGATATCCTCACCGCCCAGTTCGTGCGCAACCCGCAGTGGTTCGACGTGGTGGTGGGCTCGAACCTGTTCGGGGACATCCTGTCCGATCTGGCCCCGGCCTGCGCCGGCACCATCGCCATCGCCCCTTCGGCCAACCTGAACCCGGAGCGGGTCTACCCGTCCATGTTCGAGCCGGTGCACGGCTCGGCCCCGGACATCGCAGGCAAGGGCATCGCCAACCCCATCGGCCAGATCTGGGCCGGCTCGATGATGCTGGAGCACCTGGGCCAGCCGGCCGCGGCGGCCTCGGTCATGCGGGCCATCCAGCGGGTGGTGGCCGAGGGCCCGGTCACTCCCGACCTGGGCGGCAAGGCGAGCACCCAGGACATGGGGAAGGCCATCATGGAGGCTCTGGACTGATTTTTCATTGGGCCTGCTTATGGGGGCCTAAAAAAAAGCAATAGCCATGGACATCCGGGGCCCCGGCAGCGCCCACTGGAGGCTCAACTCCAAGAGGTTCCGGAACCATGCAGCGAGAACCGACATTCATCTCCATCTTCGACACCACCCTCCGCGACGGCGAACAGAGCCCCGGCTGCAGCATGCAGCCCCGGGAGAAGCTGCGCTTCGCCCACCAGCTGGCCGCGCTCAAGGTGGACGTCATCGAGGCCGGGTTCCCGGTCTCCAGCCTGGACGATTTCGCCGGGGTGCAGATGGTGGCCCGGGAAGTGCGCGGGCCGGTCATCGCCGCGCTCTGCCGCAGCCTGCCGGCGGACATCGACCGGGCCTGGGAGGCCATCAAGGAGGCGGCCCGGCCGCGCATCCACACCTTCCTGGCCACCTCCGACATCCACATGAAGTTCAAGCTGCAGAAGGACCGGGCCCAGGTCCTGGTGATGGCCCGGGAGGCCGTGCGCCGGGCCAAGGGCCACACCGAGGACGTGGAGTTCAGCGCCGAGGACGCCACCCGCAGCGACCTTGACTTCCTCTGCGAGGTGGTGGCGGTGGCCCTGGAGGAAGGGGCCACGGTGATCAACCTCCCCGACACGGTGGGCTACACGGTGCCCCAGGAATACGCCGAGATCATGCGCACCCTGCGGCGGAAGGTGCCGGCCCTCGAGCGGGCGGTGCTCAGCGTCCACTGCCACAACGACCTGGGCCTGGGCGTGGCCAACAGCCTGGCCGCCATCGAGGCCGGGGCCCGGCAGATCGAGTGCACCATCAACGGCATCGGCGAGCGGGCCGGCAACGCCTCCCTGGAGGAGGTGGTCATGGCCCTGCGGGTCAGGCACGAGAAGCTGGGCTTCGACACCCGCATCGCCACCCCGGAGATCTACCGCACCAGCCAGCTGCTCTCCAACATCACCGGCGTGCAGTGCCAGCCCAACAAGGCCGTGGTGGGCAAGAACGCCTTCTCCCACGAGGCCGGCATCCACCAGCACGGGGTCATGGCCAGCCCCACCACCTACGAGATCATGACCCCCGAAAGCGTGGGCGTGAAGACCAACAGCCTGGTGCTGGGCAAGCACAGCGGACGCCACGCCCTGGACCAGCGCTTCAAGGAGCTTGGCTTTGCACTGGACGCCGGGCAGCTGGGCCAGGCCTACCTCCTGTTCACCCGGCTGGCGGACCAGAAGAAGGAGATCTTCGACGAGGACCTGGTGGCCCTGGTCTACGACGGCCTCACCGACGGCGCCGAGACCTACCAGCTGAAGGCGGTGCAGGCCACCGCCGGCACCCACTCGGTCGCCACCGCCCTGGTGATCCTCACCGACGGGGACAAGGAGATCACCGAGACCGCCTCCGGGGACGGCCCGGTCAACGCCGTGTTCGAGGCCATCAACCGGATCACCGGCCTCCAGGGCGAGCTGCTGGACTTCCACCTGGCCGGAGTCACCGGCGGCGCCGACGCCCTGGGCGAGGTGTTCCTGCGGGTGCGCTTCCCCGAAGGGATCTTCTCCGGCAAGGCCGCCAGCACCGACATCGTCGGCAGCAGCGCCCAGGCCTACCTCAAGGCCGTGAACAAGGCCATCCAGCGGGTCCGCCCGGTCGAACCCATCGTCAACGCCTGAAAGGAATCTTCATGCACGCCAGCATCGCAGTGCTTCCGGGCGACGGCATCGGCCCGGAGGTGATCCGGGAGGCGATCGCCTGCCTGGGCCAGGTGGCCCGCACCCACGGCCACGAGTTCGCCTTCACCAGCCTCCCGGTGGGCGGCTACGCCCTGGACGCCTACGGCGTGCCGCTGCCCCCGGCCACCCTGGAGGCCTGCCTGGCCTCGGACGCGGTCCTGCTGGGCGCGGTGGGCGACCCCCGCCACGACCGGCAGCCCGCCCACCTCAAGCCCGAGACCGGCCTGCTGGCCCTGCGCAAGGGCCTGGGCGTCTACGCCAACCTGCGCCCCGCGCTGCTGCACCCGGCGCTGGCGTCGTCGTCGCCCCTGAAGGAAGAGGTGGTGCGCGGCACCGACCTGGTGGTGGTGCGGGAACTGGCCGGCGGCCTCTACTTCGGCGAGCCGCGCAGCCTGGACCAGGACCGCGGGGTGAACACCCTGCCGTACACCCGGTTCGAGGTGGAGCGCATCGCCCGCAGGGCCTTCGACCTGGCCCGGCTGCGGCGGCGCAAGGTCACCAGCGTGGACAAGGCCAACGTGCTGGAGTCCAGCCAGCTCTGGCGCCGGGTGGTGAACGAGGTGGCCGCCGACTACCCGGACGTGGCCCTTGACCACCTGTATGTGGACGCCTGCGCCATGGCCCTGGTGCTCCGGCCCAGCAGCTTCGACGTGATCCTCACCGACAACCTGTTCGGCGACATCCTCAGCGACGAGGCATCGGTGCTCACCGGCAGCCTGGGCATGCTGCCCAGCGCCAGCCTGGGCGGGCAGGTCGGCCTCTACGAACCCGTCCACGGCTCGGCCCCGGACCTGGCCGGGCGCGACCTGGCCAATCCCATCGGCGCCATCGGCAGCGCGGCCATGCTGCTGCGCCACAGCCTGGGCCTGGAGAAGGAGGCCGCGGCCCTGGAGGCGGCCATCTTCGCGGTCCTCGCCCAGGGCTTCGGCACCGCCGACCTGGCCTGCCAGCCGGCCCGGGTGGGCACCCGGGGCATGGGCGAGGCCATCCGCCAGAGTTTCAGCCGGGTAGCCATGGAGGTGTCCGCATGAGCGGCCGGACCCTGTACGACAAGCTGTGGGAGAGCCACCTGGTGGAGCCGCGCGAGGACGGCGCGGCGCTGATCTACATCGACCGCCACCTGGTGCACGAAGTGACCAGCCCCCAGGCCTTCGAGGGCCTGGCCATGGCCGGGCGCGGCGTGCGCCGGCCCCAGGCCACCCTGGCGGTGGTGGACCACAACGTCTCCACCCAGGACCGCCGGGCCGGCATCAAGGAACCCACCAGCCGGCTGCAGGTGGAGACCCTGGAAGCCAACTGCCGGGAGCCGGCCTTCCGGGTGCCCTACATCCCGCTGCTGGACCCGCGCCAGGGCATCGTCCACATCATCGGCCCCGAGCAGGGCTTCACCCTGCCCGGCGCGACCCTGGTCTGCGGCGACAGCCACACCAGCACCCACGGGGCCTTCGGCGCCCTGGCCTTCGGCATCGGCACCAGCGAGGTGGAGCATGTCCTGGCCACCCAGACCCTGGTGCAGAAGCGGGCCCGGAACTTCCGCATCCGCTGCGAGGGGGCCTTTCCCAAGGGCGTCGGGGCCAAGGACCTCATCCTGCACATCATCGGCCAAATCGGCACCGCCGGCGGCACCGGCTGCGCCCTGGAGTTCGCCGGGTCCGCCGTGCGCGGCCTGAGCATGGAAGGGCGCATGACCCTCTGCAACATGGCCATCGAGGCCGGGGCCCGCACCGGCCTGGTGGCGCCGGACGAAGTCACCTTCGCCTACCTGGAGGGCCGGCCCATGGCCCCCTCCGGCCCCCAGTGGGACGCGGCGGTGGCCTCCTGGCGCAAGCTCGCCAGCGACGGGGACGCCGTGTTCGACCGGGAGCTGGTGGTGGAGGTGGACCGGCTGGAGCCCATGGTCACCTGGGGCA
>Ga0302320_10011184_pt1 | contig 19062 bp, 15 predicted proteins | sample Bog_T0_3_FD_202130 | JGI IMG/M metagenome (GOLD analysis project Ga0302320, IMG submission 202130) | Peat permafrost microbial communities from Stordalen Mire near Abisko, Sweden - Bog_T0_3 | ecosystem: Environmental > Terrestrial > Soil > Wetlands > Peat | place: Sweden: Abisko, Stordalen Mire...
TAGCTGAAAGCTGCATCTAGTCCGCTACTGCCGCGACTTCCGGCTATCAGCTCAGCCTCGATCACACTGAAGGCTGAAAGCTGATAGCTGAAAGCTGCATCTAGTCCGCTACTGCCGCGACTTCCGGCTATCAGCTCAGCCTCGATCAAACTGAAGGCTGAAAGCCGATAGCTGAAAGCTGCATCTAGTCCGCTACTGCCGCGACTTCCGGCTATCAGCTCAGCCTCGATCACACTGAAGGCTGAAAGCTGATAGCTGAAAGCTGCATTTAGTCCGCTACTGCCGCAACTTCCGGCACGGGGACCTTCTTGATCAGATCCGCGCGCTTGATGAGCTCAACGTCGAGGCAGAGCGATTGCAACTCGCGAATGAGCACGTTGAACGACTCCGGCACGCCGGGCTCGATGGCCGCCTCGCCCTTGACAATGGCCTCGTAGATCTTGGTGCGGCCGTAGACGTCGTCGGACTTGGCGGTAAGGAGTTCCTGAAGGATGTAAGCCGCGCCGTAGGCCTCCAGAGCCCACACTTCCATTTCGCCGAAGCGCTGTCCGCCGAATTGCGCCTTGCCGCCCAGCGGCTGCTGGGTGATGAGCGAGTACGGTCCGATGGAGCGAGCGTGAATCTTGTCGTCGACCAGATGGGAGAGCTTGAGCATGTAGATGTATCCAACCGTGACCGGCTGCTCGAACACATCGCCGGTCATGCCGTCGTACAGAGCCGTTTTGCCGGATGAAGGCAGGCCGGCAGATGCGAGCAGGGCCTTGATTTCACTTTCCTGCGCGCCGTCAAAGACCGCGGTGCCAAACCAGATGCCCTTCTCCATGCCGGCTGCGACGCGCAACAGCATCTCGTCGTCGAGCTCGAGAAGCTGACGCAGCGTTGCGGTGCCGGCGAACTCCTTCTTCATCAGCTCGCGAGTAGCCTCGACATCGGAGTTGGCGCGAACCAGGTCGGCGATCTTCTTGCCGAGAGCGTGCGCGGCCCAGCCGAGGTGAGTTTCAAGAATCTGTCCCACGTTCATACGGGAGGGAACGCCGAGCGGGTTGAGCACGATCTCGACCGGAGTGCCGTCGGGCAGATAGGGCATGTCTTCCTCGGGAAGAATGCGTGCGATGACGCCCTTGTTGCCATGGCGGCCGGCCATCTTGTCGCCGACCGAGAGCTTGCGCTTCATCGCGACATAGACCTTGACCAGCTTGATGACGCCGGGGGGCAGCTCATCGCCCTTCTGCAGCTTGGCCACCTTTTCATTGGTGATCTTGCGCAGCACCTCGATCTGGCGCGAGGTCATCTCTTCGATCTCATCGATCTGCTCGTTGACGCGGGGGTCCTTGTCGGCGTAGCGAATTCTTTTGAGGTTCTTGGTGGAGATGCGCTCAATGGTATCGCGATCGAGCAGCGCGCCCTTGACAAGCAGGCGCTTGTTGGTGCGCTCGTCGTGCAAGTCGGCGAGGACTTCTTTCTGGCCGAGGATGGCGTCGAGGCGCTTGAGGCGCTCGTCGGTAAGGATTCGGATTTCGTCGCCGAGGTTCTTCTCAAGCTTGGACACGTACTCGGCCTCGATGAGCTTGGCGCGCTCATCCTTTTCCTGCCCCTTGCGCGAGAAGATGCGCACGTCGACCACCGTGCCCTCGATGCCCGGAGGACAGGTCAGCGAGGCGTCACGGACGTCGCCGGCCTTCTCGCCGAAGATGGCGCGCAGCAGCTTCTCTTCCGGCGTGAGCTGGGTTTCGCCCTTGGGCGTAACCTTGCCGACCAGAATGTCGCCGTGCCCGATCTGGGCGCCGATGCGGATCACTCCGCTCTCGTCGAGATCGCGCAACGCATGCTCGCTGACGTTGGGAATGTCGCGCGTGATTTCCTCGGGCCCCAGCTTGGTGTCGCGGGCTTCGATCTCGAATTCCTCGATGTGCACGGAGGTGTAGTAGTCCTCGCGCACCAGCTTTTCGCTGATGAGGATGGCGTCTTCGAAGTTGTAACCGCGCCAGGGCATGAAGGCCACCAGCACGTTGCGGCCGAGGGCCAACTCGCCCTGCTCGGTGCAGGGTCCGTCGGCGATGACCTGGCCCTTGATCACGCGGTCGCCCTCGCGGACGACGGGCTTCTGGTTGATGCACGTGTTCTGGTTGGAGCGCTTGAACTTGATGAGCTGATAGATATCGGAGCCCACCTCGCGCGACAACTGCGTGGGATGATGCTCGCCTTCGACGCGGACGATGATGCGCTCGGAGTCGACCGAATCGACGATGCCGTTGCGCTTGGCGAGGATGACGGCGCCGGAGTCGCGGGCGGTAACGCCTTCCATGCCGGTGCCCACCAGCGGAGCCTCGGCAACCAGCAGCGGCACGCTCTGCCGTTGCATATTGGCGCCCATCAGCGCGCGGTTGGCGTCGTCGTGCTCCAGGAACGGAACCAGCGAGGCGGCCACCGAGACAAGTTGCTTCGGCGAGACGTCGATGTAGTCCACGTCGCCGCGAGCCACAAGCACAAAATTTCCCTGGCGGCGCGCATTCACCAGGTCCTCGGTGATTACGCCCTCTTCGTTGAATTCGATGTTGGCCTGGGCGATGGTGTGCTTGTCTTCTTCCCATGCGGACAAATAGAAGCTGAAAGGAATATGGTCGATGGCGCGTTTGCCGGCCTTTTTTAGGTTGGCGTTGAGGCGCGCGGCTTCTTCCTTCTCGATGTGGTCGCCGACGCGCAGGCCGCTCTCGCCGGCGTTGACAATCTCAACGAAGTCCAGAATGCGCGAGTCCTTGACCTTGCGGTAGGGAGACTCGATGAACCCGTACTCGTTGATGCGCGCGAAGCAGGAGAGCGAGCTGATCAGGCCGATATTCGGGCCTTCAGGAGTTTCAATGGGACAGATGCGGCCATAGTGCGTGGGATGCACGTCGCGGACTTCGAAGCCGGCGCGCTCGCGGGACAATCCGCCCGGTCCAAGAGCCGACAGGCGGCGCTTGTGGGTAATCTCGGACAGCGGGTTGGTCTGATCCATGAACTGCGAGAGCTGCGAGGAACCGAAGAACTCGCGGATCGCGGCCATCACGGGCTTGGCGTTGATCAGGTCGTGCGGCATGGCCGTCGAGAGCTCCTGATAGACGCTCATCTTTTCCTTGATGGCGCGCTCCATGCGCACCAGGCCGATGCGGAACTGGTTTTCCATCAGCTCACCCACCGCGCGCACGCGGCGGTTGCCGAGATGGTCGATGTCATCGACCATGCCGACGTTCTTGCGCAGCTTGAGCAGGTAGCGGATGGTCGAGTAAAAATCCTCGGGCGTCAGGGTGCGGTGATCGAGATGAGTCGCGTCCTGGTTCTCATAGAGCTTGATGTTGAACTTGAGCCGGCCGACGCGCGAGAAGTCGTATTTGCGGGCATCGAAGAACATGCCCTCGAACAGCGCCGTGGCGGTGTCAAGCGTGGGTGGGTCGCCGGGACGCAGCTTGCGATAGATCTCAATGAGCGCTTCTTCAGGCTTGTGCACCGAGTCGCGCTTGAGGGTGTTGGTGATGATGTTGCCCACGTCGTCGCGATCGGGGAAGAAGACTTCGAAGCTCGTCGCGCCGGACGCAATGACCTTGTGAAGGCGGTCGGCGGTCAGCTCGACATTGGCTTCAACCACCACTTCGCCGGTGGAGGTATCGACCACGTCGGACGCGGTAAGCGCGCCGTCGAGCTCGGCCGTTTCCACTTCAATCTTGTCGATGCCGGCGGCGCGGATGGCTTTGAGCGAGTGGGCCGTGATCTTGCGGCCGGAGTGAGCGATCTCGTCGCCGCCATGGATCACGGCGTGCGCGGGCTTGGCGCCCAGCAGGTGAGTGCCGGTCTTGGCCTCTTCAGGAACGCCCCAGAAGATTTTGCCGTCGGCGACGTGCATGCGGTCGACGGTGTAGAAGGTCTTGAGGATGTCCTCGTCGGAGCGCAGGCCGAGGGCGCGCAGGAAGATCGTGCCCAGGAACTTGCGCTTGCGGTCGATGCGCACGTAGAGGGTGTTCTTCTGGTCGTACTCGAATTCGACCCACGAGCCGCGATAAGGAATGATCTTGCCCAGGAAGTAGGTGCGGTTGTTGGCGGTCTCGAAGAACACGCCCGGCGAGCGGTGCAGCTGAGACACGATGACGCGCTCGGTACCGTTCACGATGAACGTGCCGTTGGGCGTCATGAGCGGAATGTCGCCGAAAAAGACCTCCTGCTCCTTGATGTCGCGGATGGTCTTGTTGCCGGTCTCCGGATCCTTGTCGTAAATGGTGAGCCGGACGGTGACCTTGAGGGGCGCCGAGAAGGTCATGCCGCGCTCTTCGCACTCCTGCTGGTCATACTTCAGTTGCAGGCTGACCGGGTCGCCGCACTTGTTGCAGAAGTCGGGCATATTGCGGTTATAGGTGCCGCACTTCTGGCAGAGCACGTCGCCGGGCAGAAAGGGGTCGGTAATGACCATGGCGCCGCAATGCACGCATGCGGTGCGGAGGTGATGCAGGCCCTTCAAGTGGCCGCACTTGCACTCCCAGTTGCCGATGGAGAAATCCACGAAGTCCAGCTGCGAGATGCCGCGGAAGTCGGTAATGGGAAAAACGGAGACGAAAACAGACTGGAGGCCCGAGTCGTCGCGCTCGTTGGGCAGCTTGTCCATCTGCAGAAAGCGCTCGTAGGAGCGCCGCTGCACTTCAATCAGGTTGGGAATCTGGGTTGCGGTGGGAATCTTCGAAAAATCGAGCCGGCTGCGGATCGCGCGCTTCTCGTTGGGCATGTTCACTCCTGAGCCTCGTCAGTCCGGCGGCCACTGGTCGCCGTGTCAGCGCCCGAGTCTCGTCGGCGCCGGCGGATTGCGGTAGATAAAACGAAAAACCGGACTTGGCGGACTTTGAATCCAGCCATCAAGCAAGCAGCACCGGCGATTCCAGGGGCGAGCCCCGGGAACAACCGCAATGAACCCATGCCAGGAGGGTCCGCAAGATCTTAATCAAGCATGCGCGTGGCGGGCATTGCCATGAATCCAGCCGATAGGCTAGACTGCGCACAACTGGAGGAAGCAAGGGGTGCGATTGAACCCGAAAGGGGCAAAAACCGCATAGTGCGAGATGCACACAGCAGGCACAAAAAAGTCATGAAGTCTCTCGAATGAGGAAGACACAACAAGCCCGCAAGGACGCAATGCCTCGCGAGCGCGGCCCATCGCCTGTGCCCTCACCGAATTCTTTTGCCTTTATCTCGCCGATCCCAATACTCGCTTCTACCGCTCGCCAGCCACTACCCACGTCAATGTGCTGCCTGCCTGACCATCAAGCAAACCACTGACACGAAAGCACTTCTAGTTAAAGGGACCGTCGGAATGCAAGGCCTGGGTATGCCCCGGTTACGGTCGCCTGCGTGCTATTCCTCGATTTCAAAATGAACGCGTCAGCCGCTCCGCCTCAAAACCGTACCACGAACGGAATGAGCCGAAAAGACGCGCAACCACTATCGTAACGCGTCCCGGGCCGGATTGCAAGCTTACTTGATTTCGACGGTGGCCACGCCTTCGAACTTCTTCCGAATGGCCTCGGCCTCGTCCTTGGTCGCATTTTCCTTAATCGCCTTGGGGGCACCGTCAACCAGGTCCTTGGCTTCCTTGAGGCCGAGGGAAGTGACTTCGCGCACAGCCTTGATGGTGTTGATCTTGTTGGCGCCGGCATCCTTGAGGATGACCTGGAACTCGGTCTTTTCCTCAACAACCGGAGCTGCCGCCGCGCCGCCGCCGGCCGCCGCGACAGGGGCTGCCGCTGCCGCCGAGACGCCAAGGCGTTCTTCCAGCTTCTTCACCAGAGCCGCCGCTTCCAGCAGGCTCAACGAAACGATTTGCTCTTCCAACTGCGCGAGATCCGCCATTTTTTCTTCTCCAATCGAAACTTTGATTTGATATTTCCCGGCTGTTTCACCAAGACCCGAAAGTTTCCGATGCGCCAGACCCGCGCCCTTCCAGCTCGACTTTGCAGCCAAAACCGTTAAAAACCAGCTTTCAGCGATCAGCCGTCAGCTTTCAGCTCTTTCCCGGCAATGCCAACTTTCTTGGCACGCGCACATGAAGCTGAAAGCTGAGAGCTGAAGGCTGACAGCTCGCGCGGCTATGCCGCGCCCGCAAACTTTTCCTTTTCCACACCCTGGCCCAGGACCACGGCCAGATCGCGGCCGGCGGCGTTGAGCACAGTGGCCAGCCGCTGCGCGGGCGAGTTGATCAGGAACAGCAGCTTGGCAAACAGCTCTTCCCTGCCCGGCATCGTCGCCAGCGCCTTGACGTCGTTCACATCGAGGAGCTTGCCGTCGATGATGCCGAGCTTGAATTGGAACTCAGCGGCGTTTTCGCCGGCCCACTTGGCAAATACCTTGGCCAGCGCTACAGGGTCGCCCGCGGTAAAAGCCACGGAGTTGACGCCCTTGAGGCCTTTGAGGGCCGCCTCAACCTGCGTGCCGGTGCCGGAAACCGCGGCCAGCTTGTTCTTGACCACGCGATACTTGCCGCCTGCTTCACGGATGACCTTGCGCAGTTGGTAGTCCTTGGCCACGGTCAGCTTGCTGAACGTGCCGATGATCGCCGTTGTCGAGGTCGACAGCTCGCTGGCCAGCAGCTTGACCTTCTCGTTCTTCTTCGCTTTTGAAATTGCCATTTTGTGCTCCGCACAGTGGTCAGCGATCAGGGATCAGTGGTCAGAATTTCTGCTCCGCTCGATCTCCCGCGATCCCGACCCTTTCTCTCGCCCGCAAATGCAAGCGATTAAACAAAGTTCATTCCGGAATTTTAAGCCCGGCCAAGAATGCTAGCCGTCCCACCGCGCTTACTATCACTGATCACTGATCCCTGCTTCTCAGTGCTTGCCGGCCGCGTCGGCTACGGCGGAATCGAGCGGCACGCCGGGGCCCATGGTGGAGCTCAGCGTGAGGCTCTTGATGTATTTCCCCTTGGCCGCGGAGGGCTTGGCGCGCACGATCGACGAGATGACGGTGGTGGCGTTGTCGATCAGCTTTTGCGGATCGAAGCTCAGCTTGCCCACCGGAACGTGCACCAGGCTGGTCTTGTCGGCGCGAAACTCCACCTTGCCGGCCTTGATCTCCTTGACCGCCGCGGCCACGTCCATGGTCACGGTTCCGGTCTTGGGATTGGGCATGAGGCCTTTGGGGCCGAGCACCTTGCCCAGGCGGCCCACAACCTTCATCATGTCCGGAGTCGCGATCAGGGCGTCGAAGGCGGTCCAGTTTTCCTTCTGAATCTTCTCCACCATCTCTTCGCCGCCGACAAAATCGGCTCCGGCTTCGGTAGCTTCCTTCTGGCGGTCGCCCGAGGCGATCACGGCCACGGTCTTGGTCTTGCCCAGGCCGTGCGGTAGGACAACCGTGCCGCGGACCATCTGGTCGGCGTGGCGCGTATCGACGCCCAGACGCATGGTCAGGTCGACAGTTTCATCGAACTTGGCGTACTTGACGGTTTTGAGGAGGGTTACTGCCTCAGGCAGCGGGTAGGCCGGCTTGGTGACAGCGGCGCGCGCCTTGGTGATATTCTTGCTGGATTTCGCCATTCGTATCCTCGTCTCCCACCGCTTTTGCCAGCCCGCCGTAGCGGGAATCCGGCAACCTGTCGAGGCAGCTTTCCAAATCGCCGCCCGTCCGGCCAGGACCCAAAAACCGTGGTGCTATTGACAGCCCAGAGGTTTCCCCGGGGCACATCTTTGGATCATAGTGGAATGGACTCTGGATTGCAAGCTGGAAGCGGGGCGAGTGTCGTCCACTTCGGAATTTGCAGGCAAGAATAGTGTCGCGGGCCGGGCGTAAAGGCGGTAAGGGGACGAGTAGCCGGTCGCTCGCCCTGGCCTGCACGATCTGTCACGCGATACTCGATTCGAACCTCGGGCTGTGACACCAAAACTCGATGGCCCAGGTAGGCGTTTGCCCGACCTGCTGAAGAGTGTCGCCAGAGCGAACATAACCAAACACCTTTTCAGAGTTTGGCCACCATAGGTTAAGCTAGTTTCAGATTTTTCCCGCACATGAAGATCGCCGCATTCCGCAGCAAACCATTCCGGACGTCTCCGATCTTTTGGATGGCAGTGCTTTGCATGATGGCAGGGCTGTTATTTGCCACAGCGGTCATGCAGTTTCGTTCAACCGCTCAGATAGGCGAGGCTACCGAAGACCGAATCGGCGGAACCCTCGAATCGCTGATGATCGACTGGCACCTCGATTTTTATCGGCGCTTCTCCGCGATCTGCGTGGCCTTGCAGGTGGGACCAGACTCGGGTGCTTTCGACGACCCGACCGTCTTCAGGGATCGCTACGCACAGTGGCGCCTTGGCACCCGAACCCCACAACTGGTCAAGAATCTGTACATCTGGGAGACGAGCCAGAAGACCTCTCCGGAACTGCTTAGCCTCGATGCATCGACTGGACCGCCACGAGCCGCGATCCCCCCGGGCAATTTCAGGCCCCTCCTTTCCCGCCTTAGGTCCAGATCCGGCAATCTCTACGATGGATTGCGAGCATGGGAGGCTGACAGTCTCGAAATCTCAACGAGGAAGGCGTCTTCGCAGTATCTGACCCAGGCGAGCGATCCCCTTACAGGATGGCAATTCGATCAGAATATCCCGGCGATTGTTCATCCCATCGTTCACCACAAGATTCGCGATCTAGTCGATGATCCGATCGGGCCCGATGCGATTGACTGGATCATCATCGTACTGGACATACGCAACATCCAAACCAAAATCTTCCCCGCACTGGCCGTCAGCCATTTCGGGGCTTTAAGCAACGCCGACTATGCCGTGGCGGTGGCAGTGCTCGGGAACCCGAATCGCTTCCTCTACGATTCTTTTCCAGAAGGCGAGGGCACAAAGATCGATCAATCTGACGCCGCGATGAATATCTTTGGACCGCCGCCGGGCAGCATTGAAGATGACTTTTGGGTAGCAGTTAAGAACGCGAACTCGGTGAAGGTCCAAAACTGGCACCATTTTTCCAGTCCCATCTGGTTTCCCGTGATCCACTATTCCAACGTTGATAACCCCTGGATGTTGATCCTGACCCATCGCAAAGGTCGCCTTGAAGATATTGCTGCCAATGTTCGGCACATCAACCTCTTCACGAATAGCGTAATTCTGCTGCTACTGGCCGCGGGAACCGCACTTGTAGCCATCACCGCTCAGCGTGCGCAGAGCTATGCCCGCCTGCAAATGGACTTTGTGACCTCTATCTCCCATGAACTGCGTACGCCATTAACCGCCATTTACTCCGCGGGCGAAAACCTTGCTGACGGCATCGTTGAAGGGCAGTCGCAACTGCGCCATTACGGTTCCATCATTACGTTTCAAGCCCGTCAATTGATCGACCTTGTGGACCAAGTACTCACCTTCGCTTCCACCCGTAACAGAGGAAAGCATGATGAGATGTCCCTGTTGGAAATTGGGAAGATTATCGATCTGGCCCTCCAGAACGCGCAAGCAAACATCCAGGCGGGCGGTTTCAGCGTGGAAGTCGACGTTGCCCCCGATCTGCCCCTTGTCGAGGGCGATCAAAGCGCCATCATATCCTGCATTCAGAATTTGCTCGCGAATGCGATCAAATACAGCGGCAAGAGTCGATGGGTTCGCGTTTCAGCACAGCTTGCCAACAAGCAAAGCGAACGCGAAATTCAGATTAGCGTCGAAGATCGCGGCATCGGTATCGCGACCGCGGAACTAACGGATGTCTTCAAGCCTTTTTACCGTAGCTATCAGGTTAAGGCGGCCCAGATTCACGGTACTGGCCTGGGGCTTTCCGTCGCAAAAGAAATTGCTGAGGCGATGGGAGGGCGTATATCAGTGAGAAGCTCGTTAGGCTTAGGGACCACGTTCACCCTTTGTCTCCCAGCATGCACTCAAGCCGTGAGACGGACTCAATCGGAAAAGGGAATAGCGAATGAATGAGAACATCCTGATTGTCGAAGACGAAGAGGATGTCCGGATTACACTTGGGGACCGACTCCGGCGAGAGGGCTTTGTCATCGAAACTTCTGCCGACGGACAAGATGGGCTCGACAAAGCCACACGGCTCCCTTTCGACGTAATCATCCTCGATGTGATGCTGCCGTTCAAGAGCGGTTTCGATGTTTGTCGCGATCTCCGTCAGGCTGGTATCGCCACTCCAATTCTTCTTCTTTCCGCAAGGCGCGATACGGTAGATAAAGTGGTTGGCTTGAAACTGGGCGCTGACGACTACGTTTCCAAGCCGTTTGAAGCGGCCGAACTGGTGGCTCGCATCGAGGCCCTCCTGCGACGCGTTCCGTTTCGGGCCGCACAGGGCATTTACCAGTTTGGCGCAATTCGAATCGACTTGAAGCGCGGCCAGATTACTCGCGGGGGGAGTTGCTTGCACGTATCTGGACGCGAACTTCAGTTATTGCGATACCTCATCGAACGTGCCGGACAGACTGTGCCTCGATCCGACATTCTTCGGAGCGTATGGGGATACAATACTGCTACATTCACCCGAACTGTGGACGTGCATATTGCCAGCCTTCGTCAGAAGCTGGAGGAGGACCCTAAGAGGCCGGAGCTTATCCTGACCGTGGCTGGAATTGGCTACAAGTTCATGTCCGCGGAGGGAGGAGGCCCTGCCGAATGACCCTCGTAACTTCCTATATTTCGGTTCAGGCGTTTCGCTCGGCTAATTGACCAGGGTAAAGCGAAACCAAGCGATTCAGGTCGTGCAAGGCTCTTTCTGTTCGCTCATTTTCCCCTTCTGTAAACCACATTGGCGAGTAGTCACCAAGTAAGGCATGGAGTTCTGCCAGCACGTCGCGAACGCGCGTGATGGTTCTCGACATCTGCTCCTGGTCCTCGTCAAACCGCAGGTCGATGACCGAGGAAGCCCAGGAAGTATCCTCGGGGCGAGTGCTGTCAGCGTTTCCGCATGGGGAAGATCTCATTTTTTCCTCTCACTCCAGCCATGGCCGTTTCAAGAACAAAGAACCGCTCTGATGAAATCAATGCTATTTCAGCTTGATGTAAAGCCGCGCAAAAAGATGGGCCTGAGTTGTAAAGGATGTTAAGTGGAGGACGCCCCCTTCTCGACGTGCGGGAGTTCAATCGGACTTGATCTCGTTCCATGCGGATTCACTCACCGAGGCGAATCGTGTAGAGCATCGGCTAGAGCATTTTCAGAATGCACGTGGACTTTTTTGGAGCAGTGAGCGGTGGTTTTCTGGTGAGGAAAAAGCCGCTTTACCCTGTGCTTTCGGTCTACACCAATTCCGAAAATGCGATAGCGTCCGGCAAAATGGCTGGCGGTCTACGGTTGCCACAGGCCGAGCCCCGGCTCCGGCCCTGACTCAGACCGGTCTCGCGTTCCGAGTGCCTGGCCGCCAGCCCGGCAGGTGGATTTGGCGCGCGCCTCGGAGCGGGAAAGCAAACAACTGATACGGTACCCTTTCCATCCTACGGGTCAGGTTGCATAGGATAAGAGAGCAGTCGGATTCGAGCGGGCCCGGGGCGAAAAGCCGGGCAAATGGAGAGTTCACTTTGAAGAGCGTATGGATTTGGAGCGTTTTGCCCCTGTTGGCGTTGATGTCAGGATGTGCCCCTTCGAAGAATCCCGGCGCCGGGCCCGGGCAGACGCCTCCGGCTGCGCAGGCCCCTCCGGTTGCCGAGACGCCTCAACCTCCTCCTCCCGCCCAGCCGCCGCAGGCTCCCCCAGTCGCGCAGCCGCCGCAAACTCGCCCCGCAGCCCAGCCATCGCAGTCAGGCAACGTGACCCGGGCAACGCTCAAGAACGGCGCGCGGGTGGTGATCATCCGCAGCGCGCTGGCGCCGGTGGCCACGGTCGAGGCCAACTTCATGGTGGGCGGCAACGAGACCCCGGATGGATTCCCGGGCATGGCGCACGCGCAGGAGCACATGGCCTTTCGCGGCTGCCAGGGCATGACGGCAGACCAGACGGCGGCCATCTATGCGCTGCTGGGCGGCGAAAACAACGCCGACACACAGCAGAGCATTACGCAGTACTTCGCTACCGTTCCCTCCTCCGACGTGGATGTGGCGCTGGAGGCGCAGGCGGCGTGCCTGCGCGGCATCGACGACTCGCAGTCGGAGTGGGACAGCGAGCGCGGCGCCATCGAGCAGGAAGTGCAGCGCGACCTCTCGAACCCGACCTACAAATTTGTCGACAAGCTCAACGGGGCGATGTTTGCGGGCACTCCGTACGCGCACGATCCGCTGGGAACGAAGGCTTCCTTCGATGCCACGACCGGCGCCATGCTGAAGGACTTTTACACGAAATGGTATTCGCCTTCCAACATGATCCTGGTGGTGGTGGGCGACGTGGATCCGGCTGCAACGCTGGCCAAGATCAAGAATTTGTTTGAAGGGATTCCCGATCATCCGCTGCCTCCGCACCCGGCCATTCAACTCACGCCCTTCGAGTCGCAGACCATATCGATCGACAGCAATCTGCCCTACATGGTTGGCTTCATCGCCTACCGGCTTCCGGGTACCGACTCGCTGGATTATGCGGCGGCGCAGATCCTGGCCGATGTGCTGGCCAGCCAGAGGGCGGATATCTACGGACTCGTCCCCGCCGGGAAGGCTCTGGACGCCGAGTTCGGCATCGCGGAGACCTACCGCAAGGCCAGCGTGGGCTACGGCGTGGTGGCGCTTCCGGCCAGCGCCGACCCCACATCCGCTATCGCCGAGATGCGCGAGATCATCGCCAAATACGCGGCCAACGGCGTGCCGGCGGACCTGGTGGATGCTGCCAAGCGAAGCGAGATCGCGCAGGCCGAGTTCCAGCGCAACTCGATTCCCGGCCTCGCCGAGGTGTGGTCGGCGGCGCTGGCCAGCGAGGGGCGCAACTCCCCGGAAGAGGACATCGACGCCATCCGGAAAGTGACTCTCGATGACGTGAACCGGGTGGCGAAGAAGTATCTGCTGAATACCAGCACCATCACCGCGACGCTGAAGCCGGTCGAAAGCGGCGGGCCGGTGGCGGAGAAGGGGTTTGGCGGCAGCGAACAGGTTACCTCATCGCCGACCAAGCCGGTGGTGCTGCCGGCCTGGGCGGCCGGGCCGCTGGATAAGCTGCAGGCCCCGGAGAACTTCATTCCGGTTTCAGACACCACGCTTGACAACGGAATCCGGCTCATTGTGCGCACCGACCGGACCAGCCCCACGGTGACGGTGGTTGGAGCCGTAAAGCACAACGGGAATCTGGAGACGCCGGTGGGTCAGGACGGCCTTTCGGGTGTGCTGGACGGGCTCTACTCCTACGGGACGCAAACGCTGGACCGGATCGCTTTCCAGAAGGCGCTCGACGATATTGCCGCCAATGAGAGTGCCGGGTTCAGATTTTCACTGACCGTGCTGAAGGAATTCTTTTCGCGAGGCGTGGAACTGCTGGCGGACAATGAACTGCATCCCGCGCTGCCGGAGAATGCGTTTCTGGTGACGCGTCAACAGACGGCGCAGTTTGTCGCCGGCAACATCAAGAGCCCCGGCTACCTGACCTCGCGGGCGCTGGACCTGGCCCTGCTCCCGGCCGGCGACCCGGTGCTGCGCGAGACCACGCCGGACACCGTCACCAAGCTGACCCTCGACGAGGTGAAGCAGTATCACGAGGCCACGGTGCGGCCCGACCTGACAACCATTGTTGTGATCGGCGACGTGACCGCGGAGGACGCGAAGGCGGTGATCGAGAAATGGTTTGGCGATTGGAAGGCCGCGGGAGCGAAGCCCGAGACCACGCTGCCCGCGATCCCGGTGAACCAGGCGTCGGCGGCGACGGTGCCGGACCAGGAACAGGTGCAGGACCAGGTGACGCTGGCCGAGCAACTGGCCATCAATCGCTTCGATCCGGATTACTACCCGCTGCAACTCGGCAATCATGTGCTGGGCGGAGGGTTTTATGCCACGCGCCTCTATCACGATCTGCGCCAGGTGAGCGGTTATGTGTACAACGTAGATGTAAGCATGGACGCGTCGAAGACCAGGGCGAGCTATTCGGTGAACTACGGATGCGATCCTCAGAATGTTTCGAAGGCGCGCGCGTTGATTGTGCGCGACCTGGAGCAGATGCGAACCACCGATGTCTCCGACGGCGAGCTGCACCTGGCCAAGGCGCTGCTGCTCAGGCAGATTCCCCTGAGCAATGCGAGCGAGAATGCGCTGGCCGAAGGGCTGCTGGGACGCGCGGAGCTGGGACTTCCGTTGGATGAGCCGGTGATCGCTGCGAAGAAATATCTCGAGCTCACCGCGGATGACGTGAAGCGCGCCTTTGAGAAACAGGTGCGGACCGACAACCTGGTGCAGGTGGTGCGCGGGCCGGCCCCGCAGTAAGGGGCGACGAGCAAAGGTTTCCGCAGGCCTGTCAGTACCAGCCATTGCGTACGATTAGAAAGAGAAGGTTGCGTCCAGATTTCATCTGGCGGGTATGCGCGTGGCCTGTTTTGCGTCGTCTCTGCCGGTTTTACCGGGACCCACCCCCTTTGACCCGTTAAAGCACTCCTCTCAGCACGGGCATCTTGAGCAGAAACAGGGCTTTGGAAACGCCGAATTTCACCACATTGTTCCGGTGCGGGCTCTCGTTGAAGGGCGGGGTGTGAGAAGATGCGGACAAACATCGCAGAGCAATCGCACACGGGTTGGGCAGGTGCCTTTGCCAAGAGGAACGTGTGGATTGCTGCCCCAATGAGGATCGGAGCAATCGCAATGAAGATGCCGGGAATTCAACTCTCAGTCGCCGCCGCGCTGGTTATGATGAGCGCGGCGGAGGCCAAGGATTTCGGTGCCAAGGTGCAGGAGCTGACCACGGCGGCGCGGATGGACGCGGGGACGCGGATCGCGGGCGATGCCGGGTTTGCGCAGAGCACCAAGAGTGTCGAGGACAGCGTCTTCAACGACCTGAAGGCGACGAAGACGATGCCGGACGAAGTGGCCCGGACGAACGCGATTCTGCACAGTAGGATGGTGGCTTCGCTGGCGGCGGAGGATGGATCGACGCCGGAGGCGTTTTACGAAGCGCACAAGGCGTCAATCCAGCAGGCCGGAAAAACGGCTTTTGCGCAGTCGGGAACCCCAGACCGAGTTGGGAGCCTGTCGGAGCTCACCGGGAACATGGATGAAACTGAACGGAGGTACGACGGTCTCGGTCAGCCGAATTACGTCTCAGGGGATCGGGTAAAGGAACTGCTTCAGGGGTGGAGCGATAAGAACAACCCGCAGCGCTCGAAGAGGGGGAGCACGCGGACGCCTCGAAGATCGCCTACAACCTGTTCTATCGCAAAGCTGCGCGGCTGCCGCAGGGCAGCGCCGTTAACCTGGTGACCGGGCCGGTGGCTGCAGGAAAGACCACCACAATCGAGGGTGAGCCCAACCTCACCTACGAGGTCAATCTCAGCAACAAGGAAAAAGCCTTCGAGCATTTGGATAAGCTCCTCGGGATGGGTTTAAAACCGACCGTCGATTACGTGCACACGACCCCGGAGGTATCTGTCGAGCGCCGCGCGTCACGAGCCCGGCAGGACGGGCGCACGGTGCGGATCGATCGGAGCACCGCGCAGCACACGGATCTGCCCGCCACAATGCAGGCCGTTGCAGAGCACTACGGCGACCGCGTCCCCGTCAACGTTTATGACACGTCTGAGCTAGTGGCCCGCAAAGTGCCTGTTTCAGACCTCGGGAAACTGGCTTATACTGGGAGCCGCGAGGATCTCCTTGACCGACAGCAGCAGCATCTCGACAAGCTCCGTGACGAAGGAACAATCTCCGAAGGACTCCATCGTCAGCTCTCCCGAGGAACACCGGAGATACGCGGAGGAGCGGGCAGAGAGGGCTCTGGAACGTCTGAACGCGGCCGGGGCGCAGAAAGCAGCGGAGAAAGCGGCGAAACTGGCGAGGAGCTAGCACAATCTTCGCGTTCCGACGAGGTGCGCGGCGGCTATAACCCGGTTACCCGGGCGATCATGCTGGGCACCCACTCCGACTTCGCGACCTTTGCGCACGAGAGCGCCCACTACTACCTGAGCACGCTCACGGAGATGTCGCGCGAGGCGGGAGCCAGCGAGCGCATCAAGGGCGACATGAACACGCTGCTGAAGTGGTTCGGCGTGAAGGACCTGGACGCGTGGCAACAGATGCCCCGTACTGGCACGACCAGGGCCGGACCAGCAATTCGGCTATCGCAACAGCTGGCCAGCCCGTATCCCGGCGCGGTCTTATCCAGAGCCAGGCCAGCAGTACGGTAATCACAACAACTTCGGGACAGAATCTTCTCGAGCGGGTGACGCAGGCTACGGGCGGCAACAGCTACTGGCAGGGAGACTCCAACCCGGCGTCGTTCGCACCGTACTTCCAGGATTTGCGGAGCAGGCTGCGGAACCAGTTTGCACTCACCTTTTCAGCCAGATTCAAAGGCAAGCCCGAAGGGGTGGGCATGAAGGTGAAGGTCAGCGCACCGGCAGACAAGGTGTCGGCTCCTCAATTTGTGTATCTGGATGATTCGACCGTGGCCGCGCGATAGGACGAAGGGAAAATGGGCTGGGTTATCTCGGAGGGAACCGGGCTGGTGCCGCGAGCCAATTTCGGTCTTTGCAGCCGGATATTTTTATGTCACACTTTTACCCATGGGAAGCAAAGACAAAGGCAAGAAAGAAGTAAAGAAAGCGCCGAAACCCAAGCCCAAACCGGAGCCCGGCCGCAAGCGGGAATCATTCACGCCGGCCCCGCCGAAATAGAGCCCGCTCAGCCGTTGCGGCTCTAGACAATCGATGAGAGCACAAGGCCCTCCCTTTGCGGGGAGGGCCTTCGTGCTTTTTGGAATCGTGGGCGCCGCTTAGGCTACGACTTCAATACCCATGGAGCGGGCCGTGCCCTTGATGCTCTTGATGGCCGTCTCGACCGATGCGGCGTTGAGGTCGGGCATCTTCTGGGTGGCGATTTCGCGCACCTGCTTTTCCGTCACCTTGCCGATCTTTTCCTTGTTCGGCGTGCCCGAGCCCTTGGCGATTCCGGCGGCTTTCTTGAGCAGCACGGCTGCGGGCGGAGTCTTGGTCACAAAGCTGAAAGTGCGATCGCCGTAGACGGTGATGACGACCGGGATGGTGAGGCCGGCCATCTCCTTGTTCTGGGTGCGGGCGTTGAACTGCTTGCAGAACTCCATGATGTTGACCTGCGCCTGACCGAGCGCGGGGCCGACGGGAGGCGCGGGCGTAGCTTTGCCGGCCTCGATCTGAAGCTTTACATATCCGTTGATTTTCTTCGGAGGTGCCATTGGGTTCCTTCGGAACCAGCTTTCAGCTCCTGGCTTTCAGCCTTCAGCCGGTCATTCCTTAGTCGAGATTTTGACGTTGCAATTTCAGCGTTTGCTCGCAACCGGAGCCTGCCAGGTCGGCAATCCGGCTAGAAGCTGAAAGCTGATAGCTGAAAGCTGCAACTATTCAATCTTTTCAACCTTGCCGAACTCAAGCTCGACGGGCGTGGAGCGTCCGAAGATGGTCACCATGACCTTAAGCGTCTCGCGATCTTCGTTGATCTCGTCCACCACGCCGTTGAAGTTGGCAAAGGGTCCGTCTGTAATGCGGACCTGCTCACTCTTTTCAAACTTGATCTTGAGCCGAGGCTTGTCTTTGGAGGTCTCGGAACGGAAGAGAATGGAGCTGACTTCTTCCTCGGAGAGCGCCACCGGCTTGTCGCCCGTGCCCAGAAATCCCGTGACCTTGGGCGTGTCTTTCAGCACGTGCCAAAGATTGTTGTCCAACTCCATCTCGACCAGAACATAGCCGGGGAGGAAGACGCGGTCGACGGTGCGCTTCTTGCCGTTGAAGATCTCGGTGACAGGCTCGGTGGGAATCATGACCCGGCCGACCCGGTCCCTCAGACCGAAGGCCTGCACGCGGCTCTCGATGGATTCGCGCACCTTGCGCTCGAAGCCCGAGTAAGCGTGGAGGATGTACCACTTGAAGCGCTCGTTACGCACCGGCTCGGGAGCTGTCTCCGGCTGCGCCTCGGGTTGTTCCAATTCATCTGCCATTCTGTTCTCGTCTCAGGAATGCAAAAAGCTACTGCAATCCGCCCAGCTTGGTGAGCAAACTGTTCACGCCGACCCGGAAGATATAGTCGACGATAAAGAAGTACACGCCGAAGATGGCCACGGCGACAATAACGACGCCGGTGGTCACTTCGACCTCTTTGCGAGAGGGCGCAACGACCTTGCGCATCTCGGCGCGAACATCGCTCAAGAAGCGGGTAAAGTCGTTCCAGGAGCCCAGGGCGTTGCCGGTCATGGTCGTCAGAGCGCTAGGTTCCTGCCGCTTTTTCGGCTGGTCGCCGTCGTTCATCGCTGCTGTTTTAGTTGCCATGCTTCCATTCCTTTTCGTCCGGCGCCGAGCCGGCCTTCCCATGCCTGGCATGGGCTCAAAACTGGCAGGGGCGGAGGGATTCGAACCCCCAAGTTCGGTTTTGGAGACCGACAGTTTAACCGTTGAGCTTACGCCCCTAAAGCAGTGGTCCGTGATCTGTGATCCTTGCGGATCGAAGCGTCTTTGGTCGCTCCACCAACGCATCAACTGACCACTGATCGCTGTTCCCTGATCACTGGCGTGTTACTTCGTTTCCTTGTGGACCTGGTGCTTGCGGCAGCGGTTACAGAACTTCTTGAACTCGAGACGGCCGGTGGTCGTCTTTTTGTTCTTGGTGGTGGAGTAGTTCCGCTCCTTGCACTCAGTGCACTGCAATGTGACAATTTCCCGCATTTCAAAACTCCTCAGTGTTCAGTGTTCAGTGGTCAGTGTTCAGTTTTTCGTGCCGGCTTCAGCTTTGAAGCGCTTTTCTCGGCCTTTTCACTGACCACTGATCACTGGCCCCTGATCACTTGCTTCAAATTACTTCACTATCTCTGAAATCGTGCCTGCGCCTACCGTGCGGCCGCCCTCGCGGATGGCGAAACGGAGACCCTTTTCGAGCGCTACCGGCGTGATCAGCTCCACCTGCAGCGACACGTTGTCGCCCGGCATCACCATCTCCACGCCCTCGGGCAGCTCCGCCACTCCGGTCACGTCCGTGGTGCGGAAGT
>Ga0302320_10011185_pt1 | contig 19060 bp, 17 predicted proteins | sample Bog_T0_3_FD_202130 | JGI IMG/M metagenome (GOLD analysis project Ga0302320, IMG submission 202130) | Peat permafrost microbial communities from Stordalen Mire near Abisko, Sweden - Bog_T0_3 | ecosystem: Environmental > Terrestrial > Soil > Wetlands > Peat | place: Sweden: Abisko, Stordalen Mire...
AGCAGGATAAAGCGCGGGGAACGGACGAATGCCTTCCTTAAAGAATTGGACAGCATGTCCAAAACCGTGGCTGATGCTGCCAAATTGGGTGCAAGACTGAAGTCACAGGTATTCGAGGGGACTTCATCTGAGGCATTGCGACCGTTCACCGCAGGCTTTGAGGATCTCCCTATGCGTCTCATTGGGTTCTCGAAAACCTTGGGAGAGGCGCTCAACTCGTTTGGAAAGCAAGGCCACAAGGCCAAGATACTTGCAAATCAGTCGCTGGTTCAGGCATCCGAATTTGTTCTTGTGAAAACCGGTCAACACTACGATGAGCATCTGGCTGAGCTGTTTCAGGCGATTGGGAATCGCCCCGAGGAATTGGAGCTGACCGGCGATGCGATCCGAAAGAAGAGAGAGCACCTCAAGGGTAGTTATCCGGTGCTCTACGCTAACGCTTTGAAACTGGCGAAGCGGGAACACGCGAGTTGATCAACGCGGCTGCATCCTTCCACCAGCGCCGTGGGAATGGCAATTCGCTGGAATTCATCGGCGCGTCGTGTGGGATTCCGGCTCGAACTGATGGGAAACTCCCAAATCCCTGCACTGTGGGGGTATATTTGGGGGTATGTCAGACAGCCAATTCATTATGTCTTTGAAACTAAATATTTTGTATGGCATTACTAATCCAGTCGTGCCATAAATCTTTTATAATCAATTACTTATGGTAAAGACTTCTTCTCTTAATTAGCCTCCGGGGGTGCTGGAGGGCGGTTTGTTTCTCCGAGCAGCCAAGGCCCACTTCTGGAAGCATGTGAATTTTGCGCCATTGCAGGCACAGAAGCGCCAACTCCCTTCACAATCTGAGATGTGCAACGGTTGCATTGGTTAAGTTTCGGAGGGTTTTAGGCGATCTAAAGAAAAATTGAGCTATTTTGGACAGTTCGGCGTTTGACCGAATGCGAGTATGGGAGACGAGAAAGCTCAATAAGTCACAAAGCCAAGGGAGCCGTGCTTATGTCCCTCAAGTACGATATCGCCAGTGTCCTCGCCCGGGAAACAAATGCAACGATTGATAATTGGTATGACCTGGTCGAAAAGGAACCTTCTCTGGCCGCCGTGCCCTTGACTCGGGCTGAGCGATGCGCTCATCTGCCCGAAATGTTTAACGATCTGGTGCATCGGCTTCGTCACCCGCTCCCTTTGGGGTCCGGTGCCCACATTTCAACTTCTGCCCATGAACATGGTTGCCTGCGTCGAGACCAGGGCTACACGGCGGCGATGATGGTGGAAGAATCCCGTATGCTCCAGGTATCCATCTTCCAGACGCTTCAGGTGCATATAGAGGATACCGAATCTGGAGTGCTGCTGCTGCATGTGATGGCGATCGCCGACGAAGTGGACTCGCAACTGGCTCAAGCGATGACGAGTTACATTTCAGAGGCAAATCTCGACAAACAGCCTGAATTGGCATGACCGGAGAAGAGACTAAATGCAGCCCTAAAGAAAAAGGGATTGTGTTGCGTGTCGTGCTTTCCCGCCCATGCGCCAGAAAAACGCGCAAGAACGGGGCACGTAGCTTCTGTGGTGAATTTGAAGTTCGTTGCGTTTCTCGGAAAGGTGTCGCGGCTCTTTAAGAGCCCGGAAAGCAGGTCCATTCGATTCCGCTGAAATACGCTTCGCTCAGGATGACAGGGTTGTTGAGCGTTGCAGTTTCATCGATCGTGGGTCGGCGAAGGCGGTGGTTTAGACCGTGCATTGACATCTGGCGGTAATCGGCACAGATTAAGAGAACAGCAAAAACCTGTCACCCTGGCTTCCATTTACCTCAGCGCTCCGTGATTCCCTGCTTCCGTTCGCATATCGTATGCCGTTCGCATATGAGTGGGAAGGAGCCGACGCTGCACGCCCAGGTGTAATGGAATGCGCACGCCCAATCCCCCGAAACAGGAAGCATCGCTTCTTAGCACTTTCGACCGGAGCGATCCGTTTCAACTGATTCTCAGCGGCCTGCTGACGCTCTCTCCAGATGCCATTTTGACGACGGACACCGATGGGGTGATTCGCGGCTCCAACCCTCAGGCGACAGACTTGTTTGGTTACGCGCCGGCGGAGTTGATCGGCATGACGATCGAGAAGCTGATGCCGGAGCGATTCAGGGGTAGTCATCCGAGCCATCGGGAAAACTATAACGCTCACCCGCGAGCACGGCAGATGGGCTCGGCGGCTGACGTTTTCTGTCTGCGCAAGGACGGGGCTGAGACTCCTGTGGACATCATGCTCAAGCCCTTGCAAACAGACACGGGACCAATGGTGCTTTGTTTCATCCGTGATGCGACGGAGCGGAGAGCGGCGCAGGAGGTGGTACGGCACCAGGATCGCCAGATCAGCTCGATGATTGAGAGCGTGCTTGACTACGCGCTCTTCCTTCTCGACCGCGATGGCTATGTAGTCACCTGGCATAAGGGTGCGGAATGCATCAAGGGATACAAGCCTGAAGAGATCATAGGGAAGCATTTCTCGCGGTTCTTTCCGCAGGAGGATATCGAGCGAGGTCATCCTGCTGAGCTGATGCGGCTGGCGGGGATGCGAGGAAGAGTCGAGGACGAAGGCTGGCGGGTGCGCAATGATGGATCGCGGTTTTGGGCCAGCAGCGTCCTGAGTGCGGTTCGCGACTCGACGGGCATGGTTACTGGATACACGGAAGTGAGTCGCGACTCTTCCGACTACAAGCGCGCGGCGGATGCGGTGATGCTGCACTTGAGCAGTGTTCTGCTCGCCAACATGGACGTTCGGAAGCTGCTGGGCGCCATTTCCGAGAGTATCCGAGAGGTCATTCCTCACCAGGTGGCGACACTCGCGCTTTACGACACGTCGTTGGCGCTGCTGTCGGTAGAGTTTCTGGAATTGGAAGAGGGAAAGGTCCAACGCGGAGATGTGCGCCTTCCGGTTGTAGGCTCGGCTGCCGGTGAGGCCTTTAGTTCTCGCGAACCCGTAATTCTGGAGCGAATGGAGGATTCGCGCTTTCTTCCGGAGTCCCACCGGCATCTGACGAGCCTTGGTATGCGTTCGGGATGCTGGGTGCCGCTGATTTTTGCGGGCAAAGCGATTGGAGCACTGGCGGTAGCGAGCCGGCATGAGGGCGCGTTCAACGTGCGCGATGCCAAGATCCTGACTCAAGTGGCAAACCAGGTAGGGATTGCTGTCAACAACGCGATTGTTTTCCGGCAGAATTCAGATTTGAGCGATAGGAAGAGTTCGGAAGAGCAGTATCTCGAAGATGAAGTCAACATAAGGGGACGCTTCGAGGACATTGTGGGCGAGAGCTATCAGTTGCGCCATGTGCTGAACAACATTGAGATTGTGGCGCCCACTGACGCAACGGTTTTGATTGAAGGCGAGACGGGTACCGGCAAAGAATTGCTGGCTCGCGCCATACACCGGCTTAGCCCGCGGCATGACCGGCCGTTCATCAAGCTGAATTGTGCAGCCATACCGGCAGGCCTGCTGGAGAGCGAATTGTTCGGCCATGAGAAGGGCGCGTTCACTGGGGCCATCATGCGCAAGCTGGGACGCCTGGAGTTGGCTCAGGGCGGCACGCTTTTTCTGGACGAGGTGGGCGAACTTCCGCTGGAATTGCAGCCTAAGCTACTCCGTGCATTGCAGGAAAGGGAGATTGAGAGGCTGGGCGGAACTCGGCCTATCAAGGTGAACGTGCGCTTGATTGCCGCCACGAATCGCAATTTGGGAAAGATGGTTGCTGAAGGGCAGTTCCGCGCCGACCTCTTTTATCGGCTGAAGGTGTTTCCGGTCTGCGCTCCGCCCTTGCGCGACCGCGTGAGCGATATTCCGTTGTTGACGCGGCACTTTGTGGCGATTCATAGCCGCCGCATGGCGAAGAACATCACCACCATTCCCGAAGCCACCATGGAGGCGCTGATGCGCTGGAAGTGGCCGGGGAATATCCGCGAGTTGGAAAACTTCCTTGAGCGGGCGGTCATCCTGACACGCGGCTCGGTGCTTTACGCTCCCCTGGCGGAGTTGGAAGCTGAAGAGGAGAAGCCGGAGACTATTGCGGAAGACTCCAACCTTGCCGGCCACGAACGGGACCTGATTATCCGTGCAATGCGGGACGCCAAGGGACACATCTCCGGCGAAAAAGGCGCGGCCGCCCGGCTGGGCCTGAAACGGACGACTTTGAATTCGAAGTTGAAGAAGCTCGCAATCGAGCGCCGGGACTATATGTAGTCTGGCAGACGAGTCTTCGTCTAAATTGCTTCGTCGATTCGGCGTTCGTCAATCATGCTGCTCTTCTGCGACTGCCGGTTAAGCTGTTCATTTTCAATGCTTCAGCGGATGCCCGCTGGTTGTCACCGGTTTGGCGCTCCAAGTGCCACATAGGGGGCAAGGCGTGGGACGGCCAGCATACGTTACGAATAACCATTCACGAAACAGACGATTCGATGGTGATTCAGTTTGAAGGACGAATCGCCGGGCCATGGGTGGCAGAACTTGGCCAAGCATGGGCAGAAGCTGCCCCGCGTCTGAAGTCGAGGAAACTTTCCCTGAACCTATGTGATGTGACCCATGTAGATAGTGGAGGCAAGCAGGTTCTGAAGAGAATCTACGCCGAAACGGGAGCCACGCTCATCGCCTCGAATCCGTGGACTCAATTTCTTGCCAGCGAAATTGCGGGTGACAACGAGGACGAAATAGAAAGGGAGCCCCTCAATGCAAGCCTTGAATAACGTAGTGAATGATTGCAAGGGCCGGGCATGGCCTGCCGGCGAGTTGCTGGGCGTCGCGGAGCCTCTCGAAGTCGATTCGATACAAGCCTCCGAGTCGTTCGACGGGTTAGCGCCGGAGGCAAAGAAGGACTTGCCGTCGATTGCTCATTCGTTATCGGAGCCGAACAGCGGAATTCGTTCTGGAGAGAAAGAACTGCCGCGGCGAACCTTCGAGATTCTGGAGGGTGGAGGGAAACCCTCGATCAGCGCAAAAGAGGAGAAGAGCCTCACTTTTCGGATCGTGCGGATCGGCGAGATCCCTGGAGTTCCTTCGACGATGTTTGGCAATCTGTATCAGATGACATCCGTACGGGCCTATCCATCGGATTCACCGGAAGTGGCGGGTCCACTGGAACTAGCGAAGCCATCAGAACTATCGGACCTTAACTCTATTGGGGGGAAAGGCTTTCTCAATTTCCTTGCCTGCCATCCCGATGCGTTCAGGGATCTGGCTGGCGAGGTCAGACACCGGTATCCGGTGGCAGGAACGCTGTTGCGGTTGGTGGCATTTACGACCTCGACACTCATGAAGTTGCCAGGGTTTCTGACGGATCGGAGACGAAACGTGTAGGCAACCGAACCTGGAACAGGCTACAAATGTTTTCGACTCGGAACCTGCGAACCCTTGAAGACTATATCTCAGGGGATAAAGCTCAACAACAAGCTGGGTTTGATGTACGGGCTGAACCCCTTACCCTTCGCCTGAGGATAAGTTCTTCGACTACCCTGAACCCGCTATCAAAGTACGGAATAAATCCCGTACCCTTCAATCCACCATGTACTAGACAGATTCTTTGGGTGTAACGAACGATCGCACTCTGGACGCACAGCGAACTTCGCAGATTGGTGACGATCCAGGGTTCCACCAACATCATTCCCAACAGCCAGCTCTCGAAACATACGCGTGCGGCTGAACACATTGGACTACATTCCCCATAGCTGCAAACTCTGATCAATTAGTTTTTTGCAATTGGCTTGGGGGCCTTATGTTCTCTGTTCCAAACGACTTCGCTATCGTGACGCGCTTTGTTCGCAATCTGCGCGGCGGTTCACAGCCCTTTCTGGCTCAGGCCAGCGACCGACTGCTCTATGTAGTCAAACTTGTCGACAACCTGCAAGGCGAAAACCTTCTCTTCAATGAGAGCGCCGGCAGCGAACTCTATCGCGCCTGCGGGTTGGCTGTTCCCAAATGGAAGCCGTTGATGATCACGGACGCCTTCCTGGACAAGAATCCCGATTGCTGGATGCAAACCCCTGAGGGAAGTGTTCGTCCCGCATCGGGTCTGTGCTTCGGCTCGCGGTTCCTGGGACAAGCCGGGAACCGGCTTCTTGAAGTTCTGCCGGGATCGAGTTTGATGCGGATCCGCAACCGGGCCGACTTCTGGCTGGCATGGCTGATCGATGTTTGCGCCGCGCATGGCGATCATCGACAGGCAATCATCGAAGAGGAATCCGACGGATGGCTGGACGCGTATTTTGTCGATCACGGGCATATGTTTGGCGGTCCGAAAGGAAATCTGAAGAAAAAATTTACCGCGTCCAGCTATCTTGATCCGCGTATCTATACAAAGCTTTCCTCAGAGGAACTTCTGAATTTTCAGTCGGTTGTGCGGGCTTTGGATACTGATAAACTGATGCAAAGGGCCGAATCACTTCCGGCCGACTGGAGGCAGGCGTCCGCACTTGACGGCTTTGCAAGTTGCCTTCAAAGACTGTCCAAGCCGCTCCTGGTGCAAAACGTGCTTGACACGATCATCGATGCCCAGCAACGAAGAACAGAATCGAAGCAGAGAATTCAGGGAAGCGAGCGGAAGCCTGTCCAGGCGGTTTTGTACCCTGGAATACCAGCCCCGGGATTTGCGGCGAGCTACGCCAGTCATCCTGCTTGTGCTTGAACACACGAATAACGGGCTTCACATTTTTGTCCAAGGGGATTGGCGCACAATCGTTCAGGCAGAGGATGTGGAGTATGTTGAATCGCTCCTGCGGGATTTCCGCGAAAGAGTGGAACTTGATTCGGACGCACTCTTCAGGCAGCTCTCTTCACTCGGGGTCGGACCGCTCGTCGCGAGGCAAACCGGTAGGCATCTTTCAGAACATCCAGCTCTGTTGGAGTTGTGCTCTCGCTTTGTGCGACTCTAGTGATTGGCAATGCGCCAGGCCCAGGATGGGGATGGAAAGCGATGTCTGAACCCGAAGCGAGCAACAAACCTGCCTACACAAAACTGTGGCCCGATGCAAAGTCGGCGCTCGACGGCATTGTGCGCGATGGGATGCTGTTGGCGATCGGCGGCTTTGGGCTGTGTGGCATACCGGAGGCGCTGATTCTGGCGTTGCGGGACACGGGTGTCCGCGATCTGACGATCGCCAGCAACAACGCGGGCGTTGACGGATGGGGACTCGGGCTTCTACTTGAAAGCCGGCAGGTCAAGAAAATGATCTCCAGTTACGTGGGCGAGAACAACGAGTTTGAGCGGCAGTATCTTGAAGGCGAGTTGGAAGTTGAGTTCTGTCCACAAGGCACCCTTGCGGAACGAATGCGCGCGGGAGGAGCTGGGATACCCGGCTTCTACACGCGAACGGGCGTTGGCACGCTGGTCGCTGAAGGGAAAGAGCACAAGGAATTCGACGGCGCAACGTATATTCTTGAACGCGGCATTCAGGCGGATCTGGCATTGGTGAAGGCATGGAAGGCCGATCGGCTGGGCAATCTTGTTTATCGACGTACGGCGCGCAACTTCAATCCCAATGCGGCGACTTGCGGCAAGATTACTTTGGCGGAGGCGGAGATTATCGTCGAGCCGGGGGAGCTTGATCTGGACGAGATTCACACGCCGGGGATTTTTGTTCACCGGCTCGTGCATAACCCACATCCGGAAAAGCGCATTGAAAAAGTAACCACGCGAGAGGCATAGATCAGTGGCTTGGACTCGTCATCAGATGGCTGCGCGCGCGGCTCAGGAATTGAAAGACGGTTTCTATGTGAACCTGGGAATCGGAATTCCTACGCTGGTCGCCAATCATATTCCTGAAGGAATCACTGTCACATTGCAGTCGGAAAACGGGCTTCTGGGGATGGGGCCGTTTCCGCTGATTGGAGAAGTCGACGCCGACCTGATCAACGCGGGAAAACAGACTGTGACATTCGTTCAAGGCGCGTCTACTTTTTCAAGTGCCGACTCTTTCGCGATGATCCGAGGCGGCCACATCGATCTTGCGATTCTTGGAGCAATGCAGGTTTCAGAACATGGAGACCTGGCTAATTGGATGATTCCTGGCAAACGCGTTAAGGGAATGGGCGGGGCGATGGACCTGGTGTCCGGCGTGCAGGGCGTGATTGTGATCATGGAGCACACGGCTCAGGACGGAAGCGCAAAGCTGCTACGCAGATGCACACTTCCACTTACTGGAACGCGGGTAGTTCAACGAGTTATCACGGATTTATGTGTGCTGGATGTTACGCCGGCGGGATTCGAAGTGATTGAGTTAGCGGATCGAGTTACACGAGAGCAAGTGGAGAAGCAGACAGAAGCTTCGATTCGATTCGGCAACGCTTTGGTGTAGGAATAACTAACACTACTTGGACCAGACGGGCTTTCTTTTCTCAACAAACGCCGATATTCCTTCTCGAAAATCCGCTGTTTCTCTGGCCTGCGCATTTGCATCGATGGCCTGAGTTATCGCAGCATCAAGCCACGCTTTATTCTGCAAGGCGAGCAAACGCTTGGTTGCTGCAAGAGACTCAGGGCTGTTTGCCGCAAGCATCTGCACCAGCGCACTTACATGCGCTTCAAGCGCGTCCGGCTGCACTACTTCGTTCACCAATCCGAGACGATGCGCCTCGATTGCATCAAAGAGACGGCCGGTTAGCAGTAGATCGCGACTGCGCTTGTCGCCAATTTGCAATGCGAGAAACGCCGAAACCAGGGCCGGCACGAAGCCGATGCGTGCCTCTGTGTAACCGAACTTCGCAGACGGTACAGCCAGGGTGAAATCGCAAATAGTAGCCAAGCCCGTACCTCCGGCGATTGCCGCTCCATGCACCACCGCGATTGTGGGCTTGGATAACTCGTACAGAGTCCGAAACAGGGTTGCTATTCTTTGTGTATCCGCGCGATGATGGACTGCGGTCTTGTCGTTCATGCTTTGCAATGCTGCCAGATCCAGGCCCGCGCAGAATGCCTCGCCTGCGCCTCGGAATACAACAACACGGCAGGCACTAGCCGCCGCTTCGTTCATTGCAGCCATCAACTCCTGTTGCATCTCGGGAGTCATTGCATTGCGGCGTTCGGGGCGATTTAGAGTAATTGTCTGCACATCGTCATCGTCCGCGACAGCAATCGTCCTGTAACTCAAGCCGATCCCTCCATCCTTCATCGACCATTCAACGCCGATTAGTTTGCGGTCTTGCCATAGTCTCGTAAAATTGCTGCGCTGGCGGAAATCAAGTCATCGAGAGACTGTACCTGCGGGAGCTGCGCACCTAGATCTTTCAGCTCTGCTATCAACGTCTCCGTCGCGATATTCCCCACCAATGCGTCCTGCGCGAATGGACAGCCGCCGATCCCACCAATCGCCGCGTCGAATCTTCTGCACCCTGCATGATACGCCGCGCGGATCTTGCTCGCGGCGTCTTGTGGGCGCGCATGCAGATGTATACCGATCTCGGCTCCATCTTGTTGGGTGAGAGCTGCGGCTACAGTCTCCGAGACTTGCAACGGGGTTGCCAGGCCCACGGTGTCTGCAAGAGAGATTTGGTGGATGCCGCACTCAATCAACAAGGTACATGCATTCGCAACTTCGTTGATGGTCCATGGATCTCCGTATGGATTGCCAAAGGCCATGGAGATATAGGCCACGACATTCAGGCCGGCTTCGGCAACCAAGGAGGCTATTGACTGCAATGCCTGGAGTGATTCTTGCTGCGTCTGGTTCTGATTTCTTCGCAGAAATTCTGGCGAAATCGAATATGGGAAACCAAGGGTCTGTACGACACCTGTGTTTATGGCACGCTCCGCTCCTCGCTCATTGACTACGATGCCGATGATCTCGATGCCACTCGGACGGTCGAGCAGCTCCAGCACCAATTCAGAATCTGCCATCTGCGGGACTGCCGACGGAGAAACAAAACTGACCGCATCGATGTGCGTGAATCCGGTCGTAACGAGTTTACGTAGATAGTCCGCTTTCTGCTTTGCAGGAATAACTGTGGGCAGGCCTTGCCAGGCATCCCGCGGACACTCGATGATCTTGACCAATTCACCCATGAATCCTTCTCAAAGCGTCTTGCCGGATAGTTAGCCGCGTGACGGAGAGACTTTCAGTATCTCCCTGGCGATGACCATTCTTTGAATTTCGCTTGTTCCCTCACCAATTGTGCATAACTTCACGTCGCGATAGTACTTCTCTGCCGGATAGTCCTTGATGAAGCCGTAGCCACCGAATAACTGTACGGCCTCATCGCAAATGCGTACAGCTACTTCGCTTGCGAACAGCTTGGCCATTGACGATTCGCGCGTTACCTTGCGTCCAGCGTCTTTGAGCACAGCTGCGCGCTGGGTGAGAAGCCGGGCGGCATCGAGTTCAGTCGCCATGTCTGCCAGCTTCCACTGTATGCCTTGAAACTCTGCGATGGCCTTTCCGAATTGACGCCGCTCTTTGACATACTTCAATGCTGCATCCAGTGCGCCGCGACCAATTCCTAGTGCCAGTGCGGCGATTGAAATGCGGCCTCCATCCAGAACACGCATTGCATCGACGAAACCCTCGCCTTCGACACCAAGCAGGTTTTCAGCAGGGATTTCGCAATCTTCAAAGATCAGCTCACTGGTGTCGCTAGCCCTCAGGCCAAGTTTGTTCTCCTTCTTGCCTGGCCGGAAACCGGGTGTGCCCTTCTCTACGAGGAAGGCCGAAAGACCGTGCGTACCTTTGGTCTTATCGGTTACTGCTATGACAACGGCAACATCAGCGTAGTGCCCGTTGGTGATGAAGGTCTTGTTTCCGTTGAGGACGTAGCGGTCGCCCTTCTTCATCGCAGTGGTTCTGGCAGCGCTTGCATCGGACCCTGACCCTGGTTCGGTAAGACCCCATGCGGCGAGCCATTCGCCACTTGCAAGCAGCGGGACATACTTTCTTTTCTGCGCTTCATTGCCAGCAAGAAAGATGTGATTAGTGCCGAGCGAGTTATGGGCGGCTATGGTGATTCCAATTGAACCGTCGACGGCGGATAATTCTTCGATAGCCAACACGTAGTCCACGTAACCGAGCCCAGCGCCGCCGTAGTCGGGGGGGAATATCACGCCTAACAACCCCATCGCACCCAGCTTCTTTATAACAGCCATGGGGAACTCGCATGCTTCATCCCACTTCATTACATTTGGAGCGATTTCACGCGCGGCAAACTCTCGAATCTCTCGGCGGAGATGTTCCTGATCTTCCGTCAGCACGAACGGATATAGACTGGTCTCCGCCTCTAGCTCTAGTTTCATGAATGGACTCCTTTGTACCTTGCTGCGATGATTGCCAAAAATTCGCAAATCATGTTTGCAAAACGCCGGGATTGAATCGCGGTACTTCTGGATTCAATGCGCATGCCTCCAGGGCGGTGATGAGTATTTCTCTCGTTTTTGCCGGATCAATGATTGCGTCGATCCAAAGTCTCGCGGCGCCGTAACGTGGGTCGGCCTGCATATCGTAGGTGTTCTTGATCTCGTCGTAGAGGGCTTTTCTCTCCACATCCGACAGCACTGCTCCGCCGCGTTCCATTTGCTTGGCACGTACTTCTGCCAGCGTATTTGCTGCCGATGCGCCGCTCATCACCGCGTAGCGCGCGGTAGGCCATGCAAAGAGAAAACGCGGATCATACGCCTTGCCACACATTGCGTAGTGTCCCGCGCCAAAACTCCCACCGATGATGACTGTAATTTTGGGAACGACGCTGGTGCTGACCGCGGACACCATTTTGGCACCGGCACGAATGATGCCTGACCACTCCGCATCCTTTCCGACCATGAATCCGTTGACGTCGTGCAAGAAAATCAGCGGTACCAGACTCTGATTGCAATCCATGATGAAGCGAGCGGCTTTTTGCGCACTCTCGGTATAGATGACGCCGCCGACCTCGATGCGATTCATTCCCGCCGCAGGCCCCATAGCAACGGTCTGATTCTGGTTTGTCTTCTGATTTGCGACGATGCCAACGGCCCGGCCACCGATGCGCGCATATCCGCAGAGAACGGTGCGGCCAAAATCCGCTTTGTATTCATCGAATTCGCTGCGATCCACGATGCGGGCAATTACTTCTCGCATGTCATATACGTTGCTCGCTCCCGGTGCTGGATTCAGAAGGCCATATAAGTCATCGGCTGGAAATATGGGCGCGTCCTGCTTAACATCGAATGCGATTGAGTTATAGACTTTCCGTTCAGACTCCCATTGAGCTGCGCGTAGTTCGGGGTTATGCCTTTCCCCAATTTTGTCTACGAGTGAGCGAAGCCGGGCGATGCATAAATGATCGTTTGGTTCCTTGAAGTCTACCGTACCCGATATCTCTGCGTGCATGGTTGCACCGCCTAATTCTTCCGGGTCTGTCTTCTGACCAATGGCGGCTTGTACGAGGGACGGCCCTGCTAGAAACAGCCCCGACCCTTCTGTCATCAGAACTGTGTCCGTCATAACCGGGAGATAGGCACCACCCGCGACGCACATGCCCATGATTGCTGTGATCTGTGGAATCCCCAGGGAGCTCATGACCGCGTTGTTGCGAAAGACTCTGCCGAAGTCATCGGTATCGGGAAAAACATCTTCCTGCAAAGGCAAGAAGACTCCGGATGAGTCTACGAGATATAACGTAGGAATCCGATTTTCCAGGGCAATTGTCTGCGCTCGTAATACTTTCTTCGCAGTCATGGGAAAGAATGCGCCTGCTTTGACTGTGGCGTCATTGGCGATGATCATGCAGAGACGTCCGCAGACGCGGCCCAGCCCGGTGACCACGCCCGCGCCGGGTGCACCGCCATATTCGCCGTACATTCCGTATGCGGCCCAGAGGCCTAACTCCAAAAGCTCGGTTCCCTGATCGAGGAGAAGATTAAGCCGTTCTCTAACCGTGAGTCGAGCCTTAGCACGCTGAGCTTCGGCGGCCTTGGCGCCTCCGCCGAGCCTAATCGAATCCTCTTCAACACGCAGCGCGGCCATTAGCGCCTTGATCGCCATGCGGTTCGATTGGGCGCGCGGAGCTTCCAGATCGAGCTTTGATCCAAGGCTGTTGTCGAACTTCAAATCACTCCCCATGACACCGTCCATGAAAACTGGAAGACTATAGCATGTCTCTTGTCATTGACGCATCATGCCTTTCTGCGTTGGCGAGGCAATCGCATGAAGAAGGCAAATGCGAATAGAGACGTTCGTCGCGGCCCTACAAGACGCGGGATCGGGATTTGGACGCCTTCCCCGGAGTCCATCCGGGGCTATTTTCGCGTCTTCCCTCCGGGAAGGATGGCATTGCTTCTCCAATCCGAACAGGAAATGGAACCACAACCGAGAACGATCTTTCATGAAATTGACCTGTTCGGCATGGACCTGACGATCTTGCAGACCCCGGCAACATAAGAAATTTCGTCCATAAGTTGTTGGATTCCTGAATGGCACGGAAAGTGGTCTGCACGTCTCGGCGCACAGTTTTTGTGGCGGCGCAAGTCTTCGCCAAAATAGCGAATTAATCGTTCAGGCGCGAACCGCGATTGATGCGAGCTTCCAGTGTCTGCATCGCCTCGTAGATCTGATCGAAGCTGTCAATGGCGAACAGCAGGTGGTGCATCTCATCCACTTTGACCGGCGTACGCAAAACCTCGTCGAGCGCGAAGGGCCGCACCATGCAGCCACTCTGCAGTACGTTGGAACACTCGCCGTTGGAGCTGATCAGGCCGCTGCCGTAGACCTTAACCTGGCCGTCCTGGCGAATGAGCCCGAACTCGACCGTGTACCAGAATACGCGGCCTATACGTTCGAGGATTGCTTCATCCTGAATGCGAGAACAGAGCTGTCCGTAATGTGCGAGAAAGTCCGCGAAGACTGGAAGGGCGTGCATGGGCACGTGGCCGAAGACATCATGAAATACATCCGGCTCGGTTGTGTATTCGAGCGAATCGCGGCCGCGCAGCCAAGTCGTTGTGGGAAATCGGCGCGCTGCGAGCATTTCAAAGAAAGCGGGAGCGGGCATGAAACCGCTGACGGGAGTGGCGTTCCAGCCGGTGCGTCGCTCCAGCTTGGCGGAGACCGCAGCCAGGTTGGGCAGCCGGTCATAAGGAAGGCAAAGGGAGTCAAAGCCGTCCAAATACTCCTGGGCGGCGCGGCGTTCGAGCTGAGGCATGCGGCGGCGCACAAGCTCCGCCCAGATGCCATGCTGCTCGGTGGTGTAGGACGCATAATCCTGCTCGATGAGAAACGGCGCGGCCTTGGGCAATGCAACGGTGGTAGCCATTAGAGGTTTCCCCTGAGGTCCTGCTCGCGCTCAATGGCCTCAAATAGTGCCTTGAAGTTTCCCTTGCCGAAGCTGCGGCTGCCCTTGCGCTGGATGATTTCGTAGAACAGCGTAGGTCGATCTTCAACGGGTCGCGTGAAGATTTGCAGCATGTAGCCTTCGTCGTCGCGATCGACCAGAATGCCCAGCCGCTCCAACTCTTCAATCGGCTCGTCAATCTTTCCGACACGGGCGGCAAGCTCGGTGTAGTAGGTATGCGGGACGGTCAGGAAATCTACTCCCTGGGTCTGCATCCGCGAAACCGTGTTGAGAATGTCGTCCGTGGCAAGGGCGATGTGTTGCACGCCGGGGCCCTGGTAGAAGTCGAGATATTCCTCGATCTGCGACTTTCTGCGCCCCTCGGCTGGCTCGTTGATGGGGAACTTGACGTAGCCGTTTCCGTTCGACATGACCTTCGACATCAGCGCCGAGTATTCGGTGGAGATGTCCTTGTCGTCAAAGTGCTGGTAAAGCTGAAAGCCCATTACGTGGGCGTAGAAGCTGACCCATTCATCCATGGCATGCCAGCCTACATTGCCCACCATGTGGTCGACATGCTTGAGACCGGTGGGACGGGTCACTGTGTCCATTTTCTCGGCGCGGAAACCGGGAAGGAACGGGCCGTTGTAGTGACCGCGCTCAACGAAGGTATGAATCGTGTCACCATAGGCCGCGATGGACGAGGTGGTGATGCGACCAAATTCGTCGGCTGTCTCCACCGGCGCTGCGACCGAGCGGGCGCCACGAGCCGTGGTTTCGAGCCAGGCTTGGCGTGCATCGTCGACTTCGAGCGCGATGACGCGGACGCCGTCGCCGTGCTTGGCGACATGATCGTCAATGGGGCTCCCGGGCCGCAGGGAAGTTGTGAGGACAAAGCGGACTTTGCCTTGTTGGACCACGTAGGAAGCGCGATCACGCTGGCCGGTTTCGGGGCCGGCGTAGGCCACCAGGCTCATGCCAAAAGCGGTGCGGTAGTAGTAGGCGGCCTGGCGCGCGTTGCCTACGTAGAACTCGACGTGGTCGGTACCCTTGAGGGGTAGAAAATCTTGTCCGGTCTGGACCGTGCTTGGAGCAAAGGATGCCATCTGGACCTCCGGTTAGAGCGTGATCGGGCCAAAGTTCGGGGTGAGTCCAATCACATCTGACGAAGAGGATAGGCCTCCAAAGAGACGACTTTGAATAGCGGATTGGAGAAAAGCAAGCCATTAGACTTTAGAAATGCATGGTTACTTGCTCATATGGCTTAAGAATATTAACCAAGCTATTTCCCTTGAATAGTCCAGTGAATTGCAGATCTCTAAGCTCAATGTAGGGGTGGGTCGGGTGCACAGACAAAATAGCTCTTGACGTACCTATAAAACAACATAATACTTGGTTGTAGAGTATCAACATTAAACACAGTTCAGATGGAGACGCCATGGAAACCTTGGTCGAACGAGAATTAAAGGTTGCGGACGAGGTGTGGATCGCCGCTGCGCTTCTGCATCTGGATAACCCCACGCGCACCGACTTTGGGGTGGAGGAAATTGTTGAGAGGGCGCGAAAGGAGAAGCTGTCCGAGACGCTACGACCGGGCGTGTACATCCATGCCCAAATGCATTGCGTAGCCAATCGGGCACCGAATCCGGGACGCTATCGCATGCTTCTTGAGACGCGACCTGGTCATCGCCGCCTGTACTGCGCGAGCGATCCGTTTGACCCAAGACGCGACGGCTCCAAGACGGTTCCCGTGGCCGCCGAAATTCCCGAGCGCTATCGACCATTGCTGGAGTGGTACACCGGGTGGTGCAAAGGCAGATCCCATTCAACCTCGCGATTTGCCGCGCTTCTGGAACTGGAAGGATCGGGCAAGGACATCTGGGGGGATGAGAATGCGGATGAATACATCAATCGGTTGCGCGAGGAATGGGAATGAGCCGCGTTTTTTGGGAAAGCAACCTGTTCATCTACCTATTCGAACAACACCCGATCTTTTCGTCGGGCGTGAAGTCCCTCCTTGCCCGAATGGAGGTTCGAGGCGACCAGCTTTTCACGTCGGCCCTTTCAGTAGGAGAGGTTCTGGCCAAGCCTTACGAACTCGGTGATATGGGACGGTGTTCGCGGTATGAGAAAGCGATGCAGCAGGCGGCGGTAATTTTGCCGTTTGATCTATCCGCTGCCCGGCAATTCGCGAAACTCCGCGCACAACGAACGCTACGCGTTCGGCCACCCGACGCGATGCAACTCGCCTGTGCGGGCACGGCCGGGATGGATTTGTTCCTAACCAATGACCTACGCCTGCACAGCATGCAAGTGGATGGGATTCAATTCATCACATCGGTCGAGCGTGCTCCGCTTTAGCGCATTGATTCACAGCGCGGGCAATACCAGCCCGCGGCATTCTCCGAGCGAGATGTCGGGAAAGCCTTCTCGCCGGCAAAAGCCGCGCAGAATTACCTCGTCTCCGTCTTCGAGGGCGGTGCGGGTTTCGCCATTGGGGAGCGGAATTGGCTGCTTGCCGCCTGCGGTTAATTCGAGCAGGCATCCGGCGGATTCATCGGTCGGGCCGGAGACGGTTCCGGTGGCCACCAGGTCGCCTGGCAGCAGGTTGCAGCCGTTGCTGGTGTGGTGGGTAATGAGCTGGGCGGGGGTCCAGTAGAGGTCGCGGAGATTTGCCTGGCTCAAGCGATGCGCAGGCTCGCCGGCTTCGTGCATCGACGGGGTCAGGAGGTATGCCTCCAGGGTCAGATCGATTGCGCCAGTGTATTGATCCCACGCGTCGAAGAGGTAGCTGAGCGGATCGGGATCGTCTGAATGATGCAGAGTGAGCGGAATTCGAAACGGGGCGAGCGCAGCCATGGGCACTACCCAGGGGGAGACGCTGGTTGCGAAGCTTTTGGCCAGGAACGGGCCGAGGGGTTGATTTTCCCAGGCCTGGATATCGCGTGCGGACCAGTCGTTGAGCAGCGAGAGGCCGAAGATGCGGTCTCCGGCTTGGCGAATGGGAACTGGCTCGCCAAGCGGGTTGCCGCCGGCGACGTACATTCCGATTTCGACTTCGTAGTCTAGAAACCGTGTCGGGCTGAAGGTTGGGGCTCCGCCCGTTTCTGGCTTGGTTTGGCCGCTTGGTCGTCGAATGGACGTTCCGCTCACAACCACCGACGAAGCACGGCCGTGATAGCCGATGGGCACGTGCTTATAGTTGGGCAGCAGCGGATTGTCGGGACGGAAGAGCCGGCCGACTCGGGTGGCGTGATGAATCGAGGCATAGAAGTCGGTGTAGTTGGCGGACTGCACTGGTTTCAGGAGCGTGAGGTTTTCTTTTGGCGTTAGAACTGCGCCCACTTCTTCGCGCGTGGTCCCGTCCGCTTCGGCGTCGAGCAGGTCCATGAGGCGATTTCGCAAAGCCACGTGCGCTGTTGCTTCGCAAGCAATGAGTGCATTCAGTGTCTTCGCTTCGCAAGCTGCCAGCACGGAAACCGGTAATCCATCAAGGAAGCCTGCACCCTTGCAGCTTCTCAGATCCAGTACGAATGCGCCGATTCCAACGCCAGGGCGGACGCGCCCATCATCGGCAGCGAAGATGCAATAGGGGAGGCTCTGCAGCGGAAAGCCGCAGGCAGGCTCATTGGCCGACTCGACCCAACTGCCACGGTGCCACTCGGATTTTGAAAACGGCTCGATCAACGGGAGCACTTGCCTCGATTATCCAGCGCCGGGGAAGTTCTTCTTTAGACTCTGCCAGCACTCATAGTACTCATGCTGCAGGATCTTTTCTTCGAGTGCAAAGCGGGTGGGCCGAACGGGTAGCCGCGTCTCGAACATGAAGGCCAAGGTGCCATCGATATAGTGAGGCTTCAATTCGGCGCTGCTTGCCCGCTCGAATGTCTCGGCGTCCGGTCCGTGGCCAGACATGCAGTTGTGCAGGCTGGCGCCGCCGGGCACGAACCCTTCTGCTTTAGCGTCATATTGGCCCAGAATGAGGCCCATGAACTCGTTCATCATGTTGCGGTGGAACCACGGCGGTCGGAAGGTGTGCTCGGCGACCATCCAGCGCGGCGGAAAAATCACGAAGTCCACGTTGGCTGTGCCCGGCAGGCCTGAAGGTGCCGTGAGCACAGTGAAGATGGACGGATCGGGATGATCGAAGCTCACGGTGTTGATGCAGTTGAAGCGCGCCATATTGTATTTGGAAGGCGCGTAGTTGCCATGCCATGCTACGACGTCGAGCGGGGAGTGATCGATTTCCGCTCGCCATAGGCGGCCAAGGAACTTGGCAATCACCTCAAAGGCGCCCTCGCGATCTTCGTAGGCCGCGACCGGCGTGAGGAAGTCGCGCGAATTCGCCAGGCCATTTGCGCCAATCGGCCCCAGGTCAGGCAGGCGAAACGGCAGTCCGTAGTTCTCGCAGATATAGCCGCGGGCTGTGCCATCCGGCAGCTCTGCACGGAATTTGATGCCGCGGGGAATTACCGCAAGTTCGCTGGGCGCTACTTCCAGAATTCCCAGTTCTGTTTGCAGTAGCAGCCGGCCTTGTTGCGGCAGGATCAGCATTTCGCCATCGGCGTTGTAAAAAAAGCGGTCGTGCATTGAAGTATTGGCCACGTAGAGATGAACGCCCACACCATCCTGCATGGATGGGTCGCCATTTCCGCCCAGTGTGACTATTCCGTCTACGAAGTCAGTCTTCTCCGTAGGAATGGGGAGCGGATTCCAGCGCATCTGGTTGGGCGGTGTTGGCATTTCGCTGAATGGGCCGCTGCGCATGAGCGTGCCCCCTGAAAACTCTCGA
>Ga0302320_10011186_pt1 | contig 19059 bp, 17 predicted proteins | sample Bog_T0_3_FD_202130 | JGI IMG/M metagenome (GOLD analysis project Ga0302320, IMG submission 202130) | Peat permafrost microbial communities from Stordalen Mire near Abisko, Sweden - Bog_T0_3 | ecosystem: Environmental > Terrestrial > Soil > Wetlands > Peat | place: Sweden: Abisko, Stordalen Mire...
TGCCGGATGGCGGCGAAGCAGTCGCCGCCGTGGTCGCGGATACGTTCCGGATAACGCGGATTATAGGGCACGAATTCAAGGTCCGGCCGGTCGAGCTTGGTGAGTTGCGCAAGATCGTTGAGCGCAAGCACGCCATCGACCAGGAACACCTCGTCATCGGCAACCGCCAAGGCGTGCTGCACGAAGCTGCGCAGTTCCGCCGGCATGGTCGTGTTGAGCTCAAGCCTTATCACCGAACCGCGGCGGCGCTGCTTGAGCGCGGTCTCGTAGAGCCGCACCAGGTCTTCGGCCTCTTCTTCGATTTCCACTTCCGAGTCACGGATGACGCGAAACGCGCCCTGCCCCTTCACGGTGTAGCCGGGAAACAGGCGGCCGATGAACAGCGCGGTCGCCTGCTCAAGCGTGATCAGGCGAATATTGTGGTCGGGCGCGTTGGGAAGTCGGATGAAGCGCTCGATTTTCTGCGGCATGCGGATGAGCGCGCTCATGGCTTTGCCGTCGCGCGTGCGCGATAGCTGCAGCGCCATCGAGAAGCCGAGATTGGGAATGAACGGAAACGGATGGGCTGGGTCGATCGCCAGCGGCGTAAGCAGCGGGAACACATGCGTGAGGAAATGTTCTTCCAGCCAGATGCGCTCCGCCTTTTTCAGGTCGGGCGTTTCGATCAGCATCACGCCAGCGCCGGCCAGCGCGAGGCGCAATTCCAGCCAGCGGCGCTGTTGGTCGCTGGCGAGTTGCGCCACCGCTTCGCCAATGCGCAGCAATTGCTCTGACGGCGTGAGCCCATCCGGGCTCTGGGTCGTGATGCCTTGGCGAAGCTGACCTTTGAGGCCGGCAACGCGCACCATGAAGAATTCGTCGAGGTTGTTGGCCGAGATCGACAGAAAGCGCACGCGCTCCAAGAGCGGGTGGTTCTCATTGCCGGCCTCTTCCAGGACGCGCCGATTGAAGTGCAGCCAGGACAGTTCGCGGTTGATGAAGCGCTCGGGCATCGAACGAAGTTGCGCTTCGGGCGCGGTTAGCGAGGCCGGCGGGGCCGCATCACGGTCCGCGACCGGTGCGATTTCTTCAACCGGAGCAATAGCTTGTGCGCGATCTGCCATATGAATGAAGAGCCTAAAGAACCACTCCTAGCCAACAAAGATGGCGGCTGGATGACAGTTCGCGCCGGATCGGGCTGACGGTCAAGCCGGGATTGCGGTTGCGGTTAGCGAAACAGTTCGGCCGCCAAGGCCCGCGTCACCGGCCGGTGCTGCCGCATGGCCTCTTCGTCGAGTCTCGCCACGGCCAAATGGGTGGCGGAAAATGAGCGCTCGATGCGGTTGGCCAAATAATTCGCCACGCTCTCGTCGATCGAAAGCTGGCGGTCGGCGGCGAGCTTGCCGATCAACTGGCGCAACAAGGCGTCGTCAGGCGCGGCAAGGGTGACGCCGGGCAGCACGCGCAGCCTCGACTGCAGATCGCGGATGGTGAGTGCGAAACCGGCGGGCAGCGTGCGCGCCGTGAGCAGTACGTAGGCACCCTGCTCGCGCGCGAGATTAATGAGGTGAAACAGCGCGCGCTCGTCAAGGCCGTTAGCCTCCAGGTCCTCGACCACCAGCGCACCAGTTGTCAGCGCCGCCGGCGGATCGATTTCGGACAAAAGCTTCGCCGCCAGCACACGCGCACCCGATACCTCTGCCCAGATCGCGGCGAGATGGCTCTTGCCCGAACCTTGCGGGCCGATCAACGTCATGATCCGGTCCGGCCAATCCGGCCAGCTCTCGACAAGCGTGAGCGCAGCGGCATTCGACGGGCCGCGCAGGAAATCCTCGCGCGCGAAGCTCACGGCATGGTCGAGCGCCAGCACGAGCTGACGCGGACCGAAAATATTGCCTAACTCGCCCACCTTGCCACTCAACCCGATTTCTCGCCGGTGTAGAGAGAGCTGTCCAGATAGTGCCGCAACGCAAAGCGCGCCAATACGCCGATCGTGGCCGCCAGCGGCACCGCCACCAGCAATCCGACAAATCCGAACAAATAGCCGAAGGCGAGCAAAGCAAAAATCAACCAGACCGGATGCAGGCCCACGCTCTTGCCGACCAGTTTGGGCGCCAGCACATTGCCCTCGAGAAATTGGCCGACTAGAAATATGCCAAGCACGACCAGGATCGACGTGTATTGCGGCCAAAACTGCGCCACCGCCACGCCGAGCGCGAGGATCAAACCGGTCAACGATCCAACATAGGGAATGAAGGTGATCAGGCCGGAAATCAAGCCAATCAACAGGCCGAAATTAAGCCCGCTCAGCGTCAGCGCCACGGCGTAAAACGTGCCGAGGATCAGGCAAACCAAGCTCTGCCCGCGCACGAATCCGGCGATTGCGGCATCAATTTCGCGCGCAAGCCGGCGCACGGTGGCGCGCTGATGGACCGGCACCCAGCCGTCCACGGTGTCGACCATGCGGTGCCAATCGTAGATCAGATAGAATGCGACCACCGGCGTCACGACGATCAGCGAGAAAAGCGATACCACCGCGCGCCCGCCCGACCACAGCGATTTGAGGAAGGTGGTCAGCCAGCCGGCGCCTTGCGTGACCAGATCGCTCAGCGTTTTGTCGGTGTTGAAGCCGGCGCCCAACAGTTTCTGCACCCATGGCCTGCTCGGATCGCTCAGCAGCGATTGCAGCTTGGTCACGTAGCCCGGAAAATTGCCGATGAAGGACGACAGTTGGCTGCCGAGAATGGGCGCTACCAGCAGAATAAGAAGCACGATGGCCATCACGACCAAGGTAATGATGATGAGGGCCGCGATCAGCCGGTTGACGCCGAGCCGTTCGATCCGGTCGGTCAGCGGATTGAGCAAATAGGCTATTGCTAAGCCGGCGACGAATGGCAGCAGGATTTCGCTGAGCAGCCACAGCACGAGAATGAAGGCGGCCAGCGCCGCCAGCCAGAACACAACTTGGCGCTGGAACGCGAGAGTGCGGCTCGTGGCGGGATTGCGGCGTGGGCGCGGGCGGGAACTCATTGGCCGGCCATCACGGAGTTCATGTGACGCACCCATTCGACGAGATAGGCGGTCACCGAAAGCAGGGTCAAGATCGCGACTAGCCCCATGAGCACAAGCGTCAACGTGCTGGCCCCTATGTCGAAGCCGAGCGAGCCTAGCACCACGCAAGCAAACAATATCTGCGCCACGGTGTTGAGCTTAGACACCAGAAGTGGCTTGATTTTGAGCGGATTTCCGACCAGCCAAGACAATATGATCCCGCCGACGATCAGAATGTCGCGCGACACCACCAGGATGACCAGCCAGCGCGGAATGGCGTTATTGACGCCTAGCGTAATGTAGATCGAAACGATCAGTGCCTTGTCGGCAAGCGGATCGAGATAGGCGCCGAGTTCGGAGGTCATATTGAAACGCTTGGCGAGGTACCCGTCCACGCCATCGCTCACGCCCGCCACCACGAACAGCACGAAGGCTATCCACATGGCGCCGGGCGTCGCGATCGCCCAGACCACGATCGGCACCAGCAGAATTCGCCCCAACGTGATGAGGTTTGGAATATTCAAGGCAATCCCGGCATGTCGGCGCGCCCCGGCCCGTTCGGCCCGGAACGCGCCATTCCCAACGGCGGAGTATAACGATGGGTGGACCATTGCGCGAATTTCGATTCCCACGTAGGACCCCGGCGGCGGAGCAAGCACCATTATGGCAGAAAAGGAGCGCGGCCTCACTTACGCGCAAGCCGGCGTCGATATCGACGCCGGCAACCGGATGGTGGAGCTGATCAAGCCGCTGGTACGCGCCACCGCGCGCCCCGGCGCCGACGCCGAAATCGGCGGCTTTGGCGGGTTGTTCGACCTCAAGCGGGCCGGGTTTACCGATCCCGTCCTGGTCGCCGCCAATGATGGCGTCGGAACCAAGGTCAAAATCGCCATCGAGACCGGCGTGCACTCCACCATCGGCATCGATCTGGTAGCCATGTCGGTAAACGACCTGGTGGTGCAAGGCGCCGAGCCGCTATTTTTCCTCGATTATTACGCGTGTGGAAAACTCGAGCCCGAAATCGGTGTGGCCGTCGTCGCCGGCATTTCGGCCGGCTGTCGGCAAGCGGGCTGTGCCCTGATTGGCGGCGAGACCGCGGAAATGCCCGGCCTCTATCAGGCCGACGATTACGATCTCGCGGGGTTTGCGGTCGGCGCGGTCGAGCGCGGCGAGGTGCTGCCGCGCGCCGATATCGCCAAAGGGGACATAATCATCGGGCTCGCCTCCTCCGGCGTGCATTCGAATGGATTTTCGCTGGTGCGCAAGATCGTGGCCATGAGCGGGCTCGCTTGGAGCGCGCCGGCGCCGTTTGCACCGGCGCAAAGTCTTGGCGAAGCGATCCTGGCGCCCACGCGCATCTATGTGAAATCGTGCCTGGCCGCGGTCCGCGAGACCAAGGCGGTGAAAGGTTTTGCGCATATCACCGGCGGTGGATTTCCCGACAATATTCCGCGCGTGCTGCCCAAGGGGCTGGGCGCCCGCATCGATCTGGCGCGCGTGAACGTGCTGCCGGTTTTCAAATGGCTGGCGCGAACCGGCGATGTCGCCGAGCACGAAATGCTGCGCACGTTCAATTGCGGCATCGGCATGATCGTGGTTGTCGCGCCGAAGGATGCCGGTGCCGTGATGCAAGCTTTTACCCGCGCGGGCGAAACGCCCGTCACCATCGGCGAAGTGATCGAGGCCGACGGCGAGGCGCGTGTTTCCTATAACGGTAATCTCGATCTCGCTTGATCCAAGGGGCGCCCATGAGCCGCAAGCGCGTCGGTGTTCTGATTTCCGGCCGCGGCTCCAATATGGCGGCGCTGATCGACGCCGCGACGGATGACTCTTTTCCGGCCGAGATCGTGCTGGTGGCGTCGAATGTGGCGGACGCCGGCGGTCTGGCGAGCGCGCGCTCGGCCGGCATCGCAACCGAGGTCCTCGAACATTCCGCATTCGGCAAGGATCGCGCGGCGTTCGAGCGCGCGCTGCAAGCGGTACTGAACAACCACCGCATTGAACTCGTGTGCTTGGCCGGTTTCATGCGGCTCTTGAGCGGCGATTTCGTCAATCGCTGGCCGCAACACCTGCTCAATATCCACCCTGCTCTTTTGCCGGCGTTCAAAGGCCTCGACACGCATAAGCGCGCGCTTGAATCGGGCGCGAAAGTCCACGGCGCCACGGTGCATTTTGTCGTGGCCGAGATGGACGCCGGACCGGTCATCATGCAGGGCGCGGTTGCCGTGCGCGTTGGCGATGACGAAGCCGCACTGGCCGCCCGCGTGCTGGCAGTTGAACACCGCATTTATCCGCAGGCGCTCAAGCTGGTGGCGCAAGGCCGTGTGCAGGTGGTGGATGGCCGCTGTTTGATCGACGGCGTGCCGGTTTCCGACAGCGCTTCGCTTGTTCCCGGTGAATAGAACGGCTTTTTTCCCTGCACGAGCATGTGAATATCTCTAGGTTGCGCGGTGTTATAATCAGGGATGCCACCATGCAGAGTGGCGAGTACAGCAGGGGTAACGCCATGAATGGGACAAAACTGATTTTTCCGGGACTGGCCGGATTTTACGCGACCTGGCAGCCGATCGGCTACACGCTGGTCCGCATCGTCACCGGCTACATATTGTTCATGCACGGCTGGGGCAAGCTGACGGGGCCGGGCATTTCGGGCATCGGCGGCTTCATGGCGAAAAACGGCCTGCTGCCGGGAGAATTGTTCGCCGGTGCGGCGATGTTTCTTGAAACGGTCGGTGCGGCGTGCCTCGTCATCGGATTATTCACACGCTTTTTCGCGGCCGCGCTCGCCATCGAAATGGGCATAGCCTTCCTGACCGTGCACCTGGCGAAGGGGTTTGCGGCCGGCACCGGGGGCTACGAATATGTGCTCCTGCTGGGTATCGTTCTGTTCGCGATCGCCATTCGCGGCGGCGGTCCATACTCGGTCGATGCCAAGATCGGCAAAGAACTCTAGGCCTCGCGCCTCAGGCGGCGCGCCGGATCCACACTTTGTTGTCGTGGAACGCCGCGCCGCCGAACGGCGCAATCGAATCCGCGCCGGTCAACGTATTGATGCCGCAGCCATCGGCGTAAGCGGAATTGGGCCAGATCGATTCCGCAATCAGCACGCCGCGCCGCACGCCATCGAACAGATGGGCGTGCAGCCGCACCTCGCCGCGCGTGCTGCCGAGCACAACATAATCGCTGTCGTCGATACCAAGCGATTTTGCGTCGTCGGGATGGATCATCACGGTCGGGCGTTTCTCTTGCGCCAGCGAGGTCGGCGTCTCGGTGAAGGTCGAATTGAGAAATCCACGCGACGGCGACGTGGCGAGCCGGAACGGAAATTTCTCGTCCGCCGTTTCAATCGACGCCCAATGATCCGGGAGACCCGGCATCTCGTCCACCGGTCCGCTTAGACATGGACTGCGGAACGGCACATTCGGCCAATCGGGCTTGAAGCGAAACTTGCCGTCCGGCCAAGCAAAACCGTCGAGATAATGCGATTGCCGGAACGGCGGCTGGCAGTCGATCCAGCGATCGGCTTCGATCTTGGCCAAGCTGCCGCGTTTCGAGACTTGCAGCATCTGATCGATCAATTCGCGCGGACTCATATCGAAGCCCGGATGCGCGGCGCCTAAGCGCTTGGCGAGCGCCGCGATCACATCGTGATTATTGCGGCATTCGCCCGGCGGCTCGACCAGCTTGGGGCCGAGAACGAGATATTGATGCCCGCCGCCGCGATAAATGTCGTCATGTTCCGTGAACATCGTGGCCGGCAAGACGATATCGGCCATCTTGGCCGTTTCGGTCATGAACTGTTCGTGCACGCAGGTAAACAAGTCCTCTCGCGCAAAACCGCGTTTGACCAGATTCTGGTCGGGCGCTACCGACATCGGATTGGTGTTTTGAATGATGAGCGCATTGACCGGGCCGCCGCCTTGCAGCGCGTCGCGCTCGCCGGTGAGGATCGCGCCGATGCGCGACTGATCGAGCATTCGGACGTTGCGGTCGACGCAATCGAGCCCCTCGATCAGCGTCTTGTCGAGTTCGAAGATGTCGGCATTCATGTGGAAGGCGCCGCCGCCTTCGAGCGTCCAGGCGCCGGTGACCGCCGCGATACAGCTTGCCGCATGCATGTTGACGGGGCCGTTGCGCGAGCGCGCAAAACCGTAGCCGAGCCGGAAATAGGCGCGCTTGCGCTCGCCGATTAGTTTGGCGAATTCCTCGATCGTTTCGACGGGCGCGCCGGTGACAGCCGAGCCCCAAGCCGGATCGCGCGAGCGCAGATGCGTTTCGAGTTCCCGCGGCGCGTCGGTGTATTTGTTGAGATAATCCCAATCGGCGTAACCGTCGCGAAACAGGCAATGCATCACCGCGCAGGCGAGCGCGGCGTCGGTGCCGGGTTTTACCAGCACCGCGAGATCGGCCTGCTCCATAGTGCCGTTCATATAAATATCCACCGCCGCGATCTTGGCGCCGCGATCTTTGCGCGCGCGCACCGCATGCGTCATCACATTGACCTGGGTATTGACCGCGTTGGTGCCCCAGATCACGACGAGATCGGACTTGGCCATTTCGCGCGGATCGGGACCCGCAACTTTGCCGGTGCCCGCGGCATAACCGGCATAGGCCGGGTTGACGCAGATGGTAGAATGGAAACCGGAATATTTCTTGGAGTGGCGCAGGCGATTGATGCCGTCGCGCATGACCAAGCCCATGGTGCCGGCGTAATAATACGGCCACACGCTCTGCGCGCCGTCGCGCGCCTCCGCCTTGAGGAAATTCTCGGCGACGATATCGAGCGCGTCGTCCCACGAGATCGGCGAAAACGCGCCGGAGCCCTTGGTGCCGCTGCGCTTCATAGGGTGCAGCAGCCGATCGGCATGTTGGGCGCGCTCGGCATAGCGCGCGACTTTCGCGCAGATCACGCCGGCGGTGTAGTCATTGTCCTTTGAGCCGTGCACGCGGCCGATGGTGTGCTCGTCGATAAGTTCGACTTCGAGCGCACAGGTTGAAGGGCAATCATGCGGACAGGCGGAATAGCCGATCTTTTTAGCGCTGGGGAGCCGCACTGTCTGATTCATGGCGCCCAATATAGCCGATTGTTGTAGCCTTGTGTGCTAGATTTGGCTCGCTGTATTGAGCTTGGCGCGCCGCCACAGCCCGCCCACCAGCAGCACCAGCACCAGACCCAGCGCGGCGGCCCCATATTCGGCGTTATGCGCGAACGCAACCCCGTAATGCGTTGTCAGATAACCGGCCACGACCGGATCGGTGGCGATGACTTCGCCGGTGATCCAGCCGAGCAGCGCGGCACCCGCCCACACCAGGATCGGGAAGCGATCGAGGATTGCCATAATGGCGGCGGCGCCCGCGACGATCATCGGAATGCTGATGGCTAGTCCGATCACCAACAGCGCCATATTGCCGCCGGCGGCAGCGGCAATCGCGATCACGTTGTCGAGGCTCATGATGATGTCGGCGACGGCAACGATGCGCACCGCGCGCCATAGATGCGCGGCGGCCTGCGTCTCGTTTTCGTCCGCCTCGTCCGGCACCAACAGTTTGACGGCGATGTAGAATAGCGCCAGCCCGCCGGCGATTTTAAGAAATGGCAGCAGCATTAAGGATGCGACGATGCCGGTGAAGATGACCCGCAGCAGCACGGCGACGCCGGAGCCGAGGATGAGGCCCCACAATTTTTGCGCGGGTGGCAGGTCACGGCAGGCCATGGCGATGACCAGCGCGTTGTCGCCCGATAGCAGAATATTGATCCAGATGATCTTGACGAGGGCCAGCCAGAAATCGTTACGGTCAAGCCCGTTCCAGCCAGCGCCGATCAAGGCGAACCAGGCGGCCGGATCCAGCATCTGCGCAATCGAATTCACGTCGCCCCTTTCAATCCGTTACGGGACGCGGCGCTAGCGCGGCTTCATCCCACGATTTCATTGGCGGAAAAGAACTGCGCGATCTCGATCGCGGCGTTTTCCGCCGAGTCGGAGCCGTGCACGGAATTCTCGCCGATCGACTTGGCGTGAACCTTGCGGATGGTGTTGGCGGCGGCCTTGGCCGGGTCGGTGGCGCCCATGACATCGCGGTATTTGACGACGGCGCCCTCGCCTTCGAGCACCTGCACCACCACCGGCGCGGAAATCATGAATTCGACCAGTTCGCCGAAGAACGGCTGCGCCTTGTGCACGGCGTAGAACTGTTCGGCCTGGGCGCGCGTAATGTGCACGCGCTTTTGCGCGACGATGCGTAACCCGGCGGCTTCGATCATCGCGTTGATGGCGCCGGTCAAATTACGCGCGGTCGCATCGGGCTTGAGGATAGAGAAAGTACGCTCGACCGCCATCGGATAAGTCCTTCATTGGGATTGATAGGTGGGTTCAGCGACATTCATTTGAGTATCGGTGCCGCGGCGGCTTATACCGAGGTGTCTTTCGGGCGGCAAGTTCGCCCGTTGCAGGAGGGACGCATGAAGGCCCGTTATACGATGTTCGCCGGCTATAATGCCTGGTGCAACGAGCGGCTCTATGAGGCGGTCGCGCCGCTGCCGGATGCCGAATATCGCCGCCCGTGCGGCGCCTTTTTCAACTCGTTGCACGGCACCCTTAACCATCTCCTGGTCGGCGACCGCATCTGGATGAAGCGGTTCGCTGGCGCGGGTGAGCTACCACCAAGCCTGGACGCGATCCTTTACGAGGATTTCGAGGCGTTGCGCGCCGCCCGCCGCAGCCTGGATACGCTGATCGCCCGCTACATCGCTCGCCTGGGCGAGGACGACCTCAACCGGACCATCCGCTACCTCACCTTCGTCAAGCCGCAGACCATCGAACAGGCGCTATCGCCGGCGCTCGATCATTTTTTCAACCACCAGACCCATCACCGCGGCCAGGCCCATGCCCTGCTCTCCAGCGTGATCGGCAATGATGCCATGCCCTCCTTCGACTTGATCATTTACCAGCGCGAGACCGGAACCGGCGGTTTGCGCAAAATCGGTTAGCCGACCGCTCTGTGTCATTCCGGGGCGTTCGCCGGAGCCCGAAGGGCGAAGGTGGACGAACCCGGAATCCAGAAAATATCTCGGAGATCAGGTTCTGGATTCCGGATCGCGCTGCCACGCGTCCGGAATGACGAATTGGGCATTGCGTCTTGGCGTCGGCTACGCCAAAAGGCGCGCCATGCTTATCATCGACGATCTCACCGTACGCATTGGCGGCCGTTCGCTGTTGGAAGACGCCTCGGCGCGCATCATTCCGGGCGCCCGCGTTGGCCTTGTGGGCCGCAACGGTTCGGGCAAATCGACGTTGTTTAACGTCATCACCGGTGAAATGGGCACCGAAAGCGGCACCATCGAATTTCCGCCGCGCTGGCGAATCGGACGCCTCGCCCAGGAAGCTCCCAACGGTCCCGAAAGCCTGCTTGAGGTCGTGCTCAAGGCGCCGAGCGAGCGCACGCAGCTCATGGAGGAAGCCGAGACCGCGCAGGACCCGCATCGCATCGCCGAGATCCAGACGCGGCTGGCCGATATCGGCGCGCATGCCGCGCCCGCGCGCGCGGCCTCGATCCTCTCTGGCCTGGGATTTTCCACCGCCGATCAAGCGCGGCCCTGCTCGGAATTCTCCGGCGGCTGGCGCATGCGCGTCGCGCTCGCCGCGACTTTGTTTTCCGAGCCCGATCTGTTGATGCTGGACGAGCCCACCAACTACCTCGATCTCGAAGGTACGCTGTGGCTGCAGGACCATCTGGCGAAATATCCGCATACCATGATCATCATCAGCCATGACCGCGATCTGCTGGACAACGCGGTCAACCAGATACTGTCGCTCGAAGCCAAGAAGCTCACGCTTTACAAAGGCGGCTATTCGGATTTCGAACGCATGCGGCGCGAACGCCTAATGCTCGACCAGAAGATGATGAAGAAGCAGGATGCGCAACGCGCGCATTTGCAAGCCTTCGTCGACCGCTTCCGCGCCAAGGCCAGCAAGGCGCGCCAGGCGCAATCGCGCATCAAGATGCTGGCCAAGATGGAACCGATTTCGTCGCTGGTCACCGATGAAGTGCGACCGATCCATATTCCGGCGCCGGACAAATTGCTGTCGCCGCCGATCATCGCCACCGACGATGTCGATGTCGGCTACGAGCCGGGCCATCCGATCTTGTCGGGGCTCACGCTGCGCATCGACAATGACGACCGCATCGCGCTGCTCGGCTCGAACGGCAACGGCAAATCGACGCTGGTGAAGCTGTTGGCCAATCGCCTTGCGCCCGAGCATGGCACGGTGACGCGCGCGGCGACGCTGCGCGTCGGCTATTTCGCCCAGCACCAGCTTGACGAACTCGACGAGGACCGCAGCCCCTACGACCACGTGCGCGATCTGATGCCCGAGCAGCCAGAATCGAAAGTGCGCGGCCGTGTCGGCGGCCTTGGATTTTCCGGACAGGCTGCTAACAACGCCGTCAAGACCATGTCCGGCGGCGAGAAAGCACGGCTGCTGATGGGTCTGGCGACATTCGCCGCGCCGCATCTCGTTATCCTCGACGAGCCGACCAACCATCTCGATATCGACAGCCGCGCCGCGCTGATCGAAGCGATCAACGATTATCCGGGCGCGGTGATCCTGGTGTCGCATGACCGCTATCTGCTGGAAGCCTGCGTCGACCGGCTGTGGCTGGTAGCGGGCGGCAAGGTCACGCCATTCGACGGCGACTTGGACGACTATCACCGCCAAGTTTTATCCGGCGCGAGCCACGGCATTACGGTCGGGTCGAAATCGACAACGCGGCCCGATCCGGTGCAAGCGCGGCGCGCGGCCGCCGACAAGCGCGTGGAGACGGCGCCGTTGCGCAAACGGATTTCGCAGATCGAAGCGATCATCGCGCAGCTCACGCGCCAGCTTGGCAAGCTCGACACCACACTGGGCGATGGCGCGCTGTTTGCGAGCGACCCGGCGCGCGCCGCCGATTTGTCGAAGACGCGCGCCAATGTCGTCACGGCGCTGGCCAAAGCCGAAGAGGAATGGCTCGCCGCCAGCGCGGCGCTGGAGACGGCCTAAGATACGGCGCGTAGCGCCCTACCCTTCACTGCACGAAAGTGCGTTCGGGTGGTTGATTGGCGGCGGTCGGTTTAACCGGCTTCTTGCTAGTTTTCTTTTTCGGCGGCGGCTTGGGCGCTTCGGGCGGAACGGGCGCGCGGTCGATGACTTTGAGCCGACCGTCCGAGAAACGATAGATGCCCGGCCACGGGCCGCTGAGATAAGTGAGCACGACGTTACGCTCGCCGTGACCGCCGCCGGTAATGGCGACATTGCCGGGCGTACCCGCGCGCGCCACCGCCTGACATTCGGTCATGCCGAGCGCAATGCCGCCCATGACTTGCGGCGCGCCGGGTTCGGCAACCGGCGGAGCCGCGGCCATTGGCGACATGGGAGCGCCCGCCAGATCGCCAGCCATAGAACCGACCGGGCGGTCGGCCGGCGGCTGGGCAACCGCGGGCGGCATAGCCTGCGCGGTCTGCTGCGCCATGGCGCAACCTCCATCGGCGCCCACCAGACTTTCGGCGCCGACCGGGCCGCGCGGCCCCAGATCGGGCGTCTTTGCGATGCTGTCGGGCTTGGCCCAGTCGGGCGTGGATATAAACGGCTTCGAGAACCAGCTCTCGTTATTGTCGGCGAACACCTGCGCGCGGTCCGAGCAGCCGGCGGCTCCGAGCCCAATCAGCGCAGCGCAAACCAGCGCAATCCTTGATACGGCATCCTGGCGCGGCAAACGGCGTCCCCCGGCTAATCTATCCCGTTTTCCTTTAAGCCAGATTTTGCGTCATCACCATGGCAAGGGGCAATCCAGGGCGACCAGGCAAAGGCCGCTGGCTGATGGCTTGGTTAACGCAGCCAGCCCGCGAAGGGTCAATGGCCGATGGGTCATTGGCCGACGGGCAGACAGACGTGCGTTACTACCCGTATCTAGGCTTTTTTTACCCAGCGGCCCTGCTCGTCGGGCTGCCAATAGGTCGCCTCGAAGCCCTTGGCCTTGGCGTCGCTCCATCGCGCGCGCGCGGCGGTGACGGCGTCTTCGTCGTCGCCGTCGAACACCAGCACGATGCGCTGGTAGCTTTGCGCATCCGGCGGCACGGGCGCGCCCTCGATGAGAAAGCGCACATTGGCGGCGTTGGGATTGCTCTCGGTAAGCGTGAGCAGCACCGGCTGCATGGCGGCGTCGGGTTCGCGCCAGGTGCCGTGCGGCAGGAAGCCGTCGTCGCGGTAGGTCCACAGATGCGCGTCGAGCGCCTCGATGCGCTCCTCGGAAGCGCCCTGCACGATCGCCTTCCAGCCGCGCTCCAGCGATTTTTCCAGAAGCGGCGTCAGCACGCCTTCCAGCTTCTGGCCTTGCAGGTGGTAGAAAAGAATTTCGGTCATGTCGGCAGCTTCGATTTGGCGGCGAAAGCGGCGGTTAATCGATAGCCGATCAAGACGATCAGTGCACCGGCACTGACGGCATGCAGTTTCACCAAGGCGGCATATTGGCCGGCCGTGAAAACATCGGCCGGCCCGTCGATCGAAAAATAAGCCGCTGCCGGCAACGCAACACAGATGGCCATAGCGGCCTTTTCCGAAGGCGCGAACAGGGTCGTGCCGATCAGCAGGCAAGGCAGATAAAGCAGCCCCACTCCGGACGCCACCCCCAAAAGCCAAACCGCCAACAGCGTATTCAGCGTTCCGGCCACGCAAAGCAGCACCCGGCCTAAGGCCGAATTGCGCCGCGCCACCGCGGGCACCGCGAAGAAAAACGGCGCGGACAAAAAGGTCAGCAAGGTAATCCAGCCTGGGCGGCCTGCGATCCAGACGATATAGAGCGGATAAAACGGCTGGTTGGAAACGATCAGCAGCGCGACAAAATTAGCAAGCGCCGTGCGCGGATCGGGATGCGCGGCGTATTCATGAAAGCGGCGCATCCAGTTCTTCAGCATTTAAAGGCTATTTCTCATAATAATCCGCGACCAATTTATCCAACAGCCGCACGCCCCAGCCCGAGCCCCAGCTCTTGTTGATGTCGCTCATACGTGAATCGAAGCCGGTGCCGGCGATGTCGAGATGCACCCACGGAGTCTTGGCATCGACGAAACGCTGAATGAATTGCGCGGCGGTGATCGCGCCGCCCCAGCGCGAGCCGCCGGTGTTTTTCATGTCGGCGAATTTGGAATCGATCATCTTGTCGTAAGTGGCCGACAAGGGCATGCGCCAGACCAGTTCGCCGGTCGCTTCGCCGGCTTTGTGCAGGCGATGGCTCAGTTCGTCGTTATTTGAAAACATGCCGGCATATTCCTGGCCGAGCGCGATGATAATGGCGCCGGTCAACGTCGCCAGATCCACCATGAATTTCGGCTTGAAGCGTTTGGCCGCGTACCAGAGCACATCGGCAAGCACCAAACGCCCTTCGGCGTCGGTGTTGATGATCTCGATAGTTTGACCCGACATCGAGGTGACGATATCGCCCGGGCGCTGCGCGTTGCCGTCCGGCATATTTTCGACCAAGCCGATCAGCCCGACCGCGTTGACCTTGGCCTTGCGCGCGGCCAGCGCATGCATCAGCCCGGCCACGCAGGCAGCACCCGCCATGTCGCCTTTCATATCCTCCATCGAGGCCGCCGGCTTGATCGAGATGCCGCCGGTATCGAAGCATACGCCTTTGCCGATGAACGCCAGCGGCGCGTCGCCCTTCTTGCCTCCGTTCCAGCGCATCACGACCAAGCGGCTTTCGCGCGCCGAACCTTGGCCGACGCCGAGTAGCGCGCCCATGCCGAGCTTGGTCATGGCCTTGACGTCGAGTACCTCGACCGTGACGCCAACTTTTTTCAGGTTGAGCGTGCGCTTGGCGAATTCTTCCGGATAAAGAATATTGGCCGGCTCGTTGACCAAGTCGCGAGCAATCAGCACACCTTTGGCGATGGCGGCACGGCTCTCATAGGCCTTGCGCGCACCGGCAACATCGCCAGCCGCGATGGTCATGCTGCGGTTGACCGGCGGCTTTTCGTCGTCCTTGCGCTTAGTCTTGTAGCGATCGAATGCGTAAGCGCGCAGCACAGCGCCTTGCGCCAGATCAGCGGCCTGGGCGGCGCTCATGGCGCCGGAAGGCAACTCGGCAAACACCGTGCCGCCGGCGGTGGTTTTGGGCAGCTTGCCCATGGCGGCGCCGCCGAATTTGAGGAAATCCTTGGGCTCGAGATCGCCCGCCTTGCCGGTGCCGATCACCACCAGGCGGTCGGCCTTTAGCCCATCCGGCACGCTGAGTTCCAACGTGGAACCGCTCTTGCCGGTGAAATGCTCAGCCTTGGCGGCGCGTGCGACCAGGCCAGTGGCCGACGCCAGGGCTTTGGCGGTGGCGGGGCCGAATTTGAGGTGGTCGTCGCAAAACACGACCCATACGCCTTTGGCTGGGGCGGTGAACGGGCCAAACCCGAGCTTGAGGGCGTCAGTCATGCGTGGGGATCCTTGGGTCGGGGGCGAAAGTTATCTCAACCCCGTATCGCGCGGACATAGGCCCTCTTCGGCGCTGTGCAAAGCCCAATTTCGGCCTGTTTTGCCGGTATTTCACAGGCACGGTTTTGGGCTCGCGTGAAAGCCGCAAAGGCCCCGGTAATCGCTTGCCAGAATCAGGAGAGGCAGGCCCGATTGAGCCTTAAGGCCCTGCTCCGCTTTAACTTTTTGTTGTGCATGTTCAACGGCTTTGCCTTTGCGAAGCCACTTTGTCGGGGGATCAAGGTAAACCCTAATGGGGCGTGGGTTTACTCTGGAAAAGCTTGACGTCCGGCGCCGTCGCCGGCCGCCAGGCGGGTGCTTGCCGGGACGCGGGGGACGCTGCGGATGGGGTCGATCAGCCGATATATTTTTCGCACCACGTTCGGTGCGTTTGTCGTCGTACTGGTGAGCCTGACCGCCGTCATTTGGGTCACGCAGGCGTTACGCGACATCGACCTGATGACCAGCCAGGGCCAGACCATCCTGGTCTTCGTCGGCATTACCGGCCTGATCATTCCGCTTTTGGTGCTGGTGATCGCGCCGATCGCGCTGTTGATCGCGGTCGCGCATGTGCTCAACAAAATGTCCTCCGATTCCGAAATCATCGTAATGAACGCGTCCGGCATGCCGCCGTGGCTGCTGTTTCGCTCATTCCTTACCGTCGCGCTGGTGGTGTCGCTGTTCGTGGCGGCGATCAGCGCCTATTTCGCACCCAAGGGCCTGCGCATGCTGCGCGACTGGCTCACCGAAGTGCGCGCCAATGTGGTGAGTACGATCGTGCAGCCCGGCCATTTCACCTCGATCGAAAGCGGCGTCACCATCCATATCCGCGAACGCGGCCGCAATGGACAACTGCTCGGCATTTTCCTCGATGACCGGCGCAATCCGGCCGAGCGCATCACGGTTCTGGCGGAGGCGGGCGAGTTGCTCGACAACGACAACGGCACGTTCCTGATTTTGCAGACCGGTCTGATGCAGCGCTACGACCTCAAGGAGCGCGACCCGGCGATGGTGAAGTTCGACCGCTATGCTTTCGATCTGTCGCAGTTTGCCGGCGGCGCCCAGGCGGTGAATTATTCGATCCGCGAGCGCTATCTTTGGCAGCTCATGTTTCCCGATCCGAAAGACAAATTCTATATCGAGCAACCCGGCCAATTCCGCGCCGAATTGCATGACCGGCTGATCGCGCCGCTCTATCCGCTGGCTTTCGTGGTGATCGCCTTCGCCTATCTCGGCGCGCCGCGCACCAACCGGCAAAGCCGCACCATGTCGATGGTCGGCGCAATCGGGGGCGTGGCGCTGCTGCGCCTGATCGGATTTGTCTCCACCGTATTCGGCGCCACTATGCCCTGGATGCTGTCGCTGCAATATCTGGCGATGATCGCAGCTTTCGCCGGCGGATTTTTCGTGATCCGCCGCGGCCTCATTTTGGAGCCGCCGGCGTTCCTTATGAACTGGCTCGCCGCGCTCACCGAGCGCATCACCCAACGTTTCGCCACGCCATGATGTGACGCGAATGCAGATCTTTGGGGGAACATTGTCGCGATATATCGGGCTGCGCTTCTTGGGCGCGGTGCTGCTGGTATTCGCCGGAATTTTCGTGCTGGTTGCGTTGCTCGACTACATCGAGCTCATGCGCCGCGCGGCCGATATCGCGCATGTCTCGGCGGTCCTGGTGGCCAAGACATCGTTCTACCGGGTGCCGCAGGTGACCGAGCGGATCATGCCGTTCTGCGTGCTGATCGGTGGAATGTCGTGCTACCTCACTTTGTCGCGCCGGCTCGAACTGGTGGTTGCGCGCGCCGCTGGCCTGTCGGCCTGGCAATTTATCACGCCCGCGATCGTGGTGGCGTTTGCCCTCGGGGTCTTCGCCACCGCCGTTTACAATCCGATCTCGGCCGTCTTGCAAGAGCGCTCGAAGCGTTTCGAGGCGGAAGTGTTCGGCCAAAGTCCGACCGGGCTGCTCGGCAATGGCGGCACCTTTTGGGTTAGCCAACGCAGTGACGATGGCCAAGCCATCATCAGCGCCACATCGAGCCGCGACCAGGGCGCCGGCCTTAGCGGCGTGTCGGTATTCACCTTCGACAATGCAGGCCACTTCAAGCAGCGCATCGAGGCGCGCGCGGCGGCGCTGGAACCCGGCCGTTGGCTGCTGTTCGATGCCAAGGTTTACGAACTGGGCGTCCTGCCCGTCGACCATGCGCAGCTTCCCCTCAAGACCAGTCTGACGCCCGAACAGGTCCGCGAAAGCTTTGCCACGCCTGAATCCGTCCCTTTTTGGGAACTTCCATCGTATATCACAATCGCCGAGCGTGCCGGACTGGGTGCCGCAGGCTATAGATTGCAGCTTCAGAAGCTTCTGGCCCGGCCATTTTTACTTTCTGCCATGGTTTTCCTTGCCGCTGCCGTCAGTTTACGGTTCTTCCGCTTCGGCGGCGTCCAAAAGATGGTTTTAAGTGGCGTGGCTGCGGGGTTTCTGCTTTATGTTTTGTCGAAGGTGACTGAGGATCTGAGCAAAGCCGAGCTGATGCAGCCGATGGCTGCTGCTTGGCTGCCTGTGCTTGCCGGGGGCCTGACGGGGTTTATTGCGTTGTTGTATCAGGAGGACGGGTGATGGCGGGGCTGGTTAGCGCTCGTCCACCAGCGCCACGGCCTCACAGCCGCGGCGCCTCTCGGTTTGCTGTCCTCTGCCTTCTGGCGTGCGGCGGCTCGATCGCGTTTGCGCCGGCCATGGCGCCGATCTTGGACCGCGCCATGGCGCAGGAACTGAAATTCCCGCAAGCGCCGCCGGCGCCGAAAAAATCCAAAATCGCCATCGACCGTGAGAAGTCCGGCGACAAGCAGATGCTCGTGCAGGCGCGCGAGATCAATTACGACTACACCAATCACCGCGTCGCCGCCGTCGGCAACGTGCAGATTTATTATGGCGGCTCGACCATCGAAGCCGACAAGGTGATTTACGACCAGACCACCAAGCGCCTGCACGCCGAAGGCAATGTGCGGCTGACCGAGGAAGACGGCAAAGTCACGTATGGCGAGATCATGGATCTGTCGGATGACTATCGCGACGGCTTCGTCGACTCGCTGCGGCTGGATTCGCCCGACCAGACCCGCATGGCGGCCGCCCGCGCCGAGCGAACGAAGGGCAACTACACGGTCTTTCACAATGCCGTCTACACCGCCTGCGCGCCTTGCAAGGACGACCCCAAGAAGCCGCCGCTATGGCAGGTGAAGGCCGCCCGCATCATCCACGACCAAGGCGAGAAGATGATCTATTTCGAGGACGCCCGCCTCGAATTCTTCGGCAAGCCGCTCGCCTATCTGCCCTATTTCTCGGCGCCCGATCCAACCGTCAAGCGCAAGACCGGCGTGCTGGTCCCGTCGGTATCGTCGAGTTCGATTTACGGCGGCGCGCTTGAAGTGCCCTACTACTGGGCGCTGGCGCCGGATTACGACGCCACCTTCTCGCCCATGATCACGACCAAGCAGGGTCCGTTGCTGCAAGGTGAATTCCGCCAGCGGCTGATCA